>Ga0208029_1000859_pt1 | contig 15810 bp, 39 predicted proteins | sample MalvireepMed_s12_FD_184242 | JGI IMG/M metagenome (GOLD analysis project Ga0208029, IMG submission 184242) | Marine viral communities from the Global Malaspina Expedition - Malaspina viral metaG DeepMed_s12 (SPAdes) (version 2) | ecosystem: Environmental > Aquatic > Marine > Oceanic | place... | reverse complement strand
TCTCAAAGAAGTTAAATGAGAATCCCGGTTCTCCTGTTCTAAGAGCCTGATGTATATTAGTCCTAAAGACATGTCCTAAATCTCCTGTCTCCCAATAATTTAATAACCATTCTGTATCATAGTTTACACTGATGTTAGTCATGTCTAGAGGTGCAGGAAAATTAAAGTCATCTTGTTTAATATCAAACAAAGTCTTGCCTGTACTACCAACAGGCATATCAAACCAGTTCTTTGCTACTAAAAATTTATCTACATCATCATGCTTCCAATTAAGAGAGGCATAGATAGCAGATCTTCTTGATCCTCCTTGCATAACCTTCTGACCTATGGAGTTAATCATCTGCATCTTAGGTATTGGACCAGAAGCTATACCACCTGTACCTTTCAGAGTTTGTCCTTCTGATCTATACACAGAGTAATCTACACCAATACCACCACCTGTCATCAGACAAGACTCAGACTTCCATGAGAGGTTAGCCCAATCTTCTCTGGTATCTTCCTCTGCTTTAAGAAGGTAACAGTTGTTAAAGAACTTCTTATCTCTTCCTGCATAATAAAGATAACGTCCACCCGGAATAAATCTTAGATTAGATATATGATCTGCCAAAGATTCTTTTTCATCCTTGGTAATCTTATCCTGACAGACATCCTCGACTAGAGTACAAGCCAGTTCATGAAATGTTTCTGCACCTTCATGAGAATACTTTGTATAGAATATGTCCTCACTAAACTTTGATCTGAATTGTGGATTACGATTTGACTTGAACATGTCTTCCCCTCTTTATTAAATCATTAAATAAATCTGCTTGTGCATCTTCTTCTGGATACTCTAATTCTAAAAGCAGTTGTGCATAATGTATTACTTTTAATATATCTTCTTTACCTTCTCCCTTTTTATTATGTCTGGTTATATATTTTACAATGTTTGCTTCACATGTATTTAATTTATTATAGTGAGAGTAAACAGTTGGTTGAATAGCACAATCTTTGTAATGATCTCCACCAACCTGTACATCAAATGGATTTATTTTAGTAGATAAGGGAACTAAATTTTCTTCTGACATTTTCTGTATCTCCTGATTGAATCACTTCATATGCAAAGGTTCTAACTTTTTTAGGCTCTACTCCTGCATAATGACAAATAGTTTCAAAATCTTTTGTAGATGTAAAGAACCAAGCATGTGCTTGATCTCTTTGTAATTCTATTTCGTTACTCTCATTTTTTTGTTTTGGTTTTGTTACATCCAATAATGCTTGTATAATAACAGCAATATATAAACTTTTCTCTCCATCTTTTTCACTAAGATCGTAAAGAGATTCTATAGAAACATTAGTAGGGATCGACATATTCTTCAACTGGTCTATAAAATTTACCGCCTACAAAATTATTATAATAAGCTGGCTCATCAGTTCCCTCAAGTATAGAAGTTAATACATTATATTTCATTTGATAATAACATTCATAGTATCTAAGACTACGTTTATTTTTAAACTCTGCTAATATTTTAAATTTAAAATTTTTTTTACCAACTTTCTTTATGTCTTCCAATAAATGTTTAGAAGATCCCATGTAAGTTTCCCAATTAGATTGAGATTTCTTTTTACCTTTTTTATAATTAAAATATTGCTTACATCCTATGTAAGCTTTACCTGTTTTATTATTTGTAATACAATATACAAATCCAAATTGAGTTAAGTCTGGTTTGCTTTTACATTCCCAATGCATTACCAGTTAACTACTTCAGGGACATCAGGTTCTTTGCCAACTTGCACCAAGTATCTTTTACCTTTTGCATATTCAAAGACACGTATTCCCCTTCCTTGGTTAACATCCGACCAACATTCCTTTTTGTGACCACAATAAACACAGCCAAAGGGAAGTTTAAGATTACCAGACTTGCCATCAGGTACAGGAGTATAGCACCTATCAGGGATATTACCATTAGTAACCATTCCTTTAAGAAATTTAACCCTTGCACCAGCATTAATCATCTCCATTGAATGTACAGGAGTTAAGCAGATCTCTCCAGTGGATTTATCTATAGCTAGGAAAGCTGCTTCATCTACTCCATTAGCTTCAGCATAAGCTGAGATTTGAGCTATGTATCCGAAGGGATCATCCTCCAATAAATTATTATTTTTAAACTTTTGAAAGCTGGCAGTTGAAGCACTCTTACAATCAACAAGAACATCATCTATCATAGAATCCTGATGACCTACTATACCTTCAACCTCTACTTCTTTCTGCTGATCAGTTACTTTATGACCAGCTATCGAGGCACATAACAATAATAATTCTTCAAGAATATATCCATATAAAAATTTAATTCTTGTGCTTGGCTTGAGAGGAATGGCATCCTTCTTAGTATTAACATCATACCATAATTGTCTATCGGGTTTACCAATAGCAGACAATCTTAGATTGCCATAGTCTCTTGGTTTCTCATACATAAATTCTTTTATGTGAACCTTCAGCATGTTTCCAAAATTATCTATATGTTTATCTACTTCTTCTTCCTTCATGTTAATAGGATCAAGAGAAAATAAACTATAAATATCTTCAACTAGTGTATCTATTTTTTTCATCATAAAAAATGGGGATGAATAACGACTTTTGTTACTCACCCCCAAGTCTCCTTTAGGGTTTAAGACGCAAAAGCTAAATCATCTGCCTCTTCATTAATGTAGCCTCCTTTAACCACATCAAACTCATCAACGTTATACTCTATTAAGTCTACTACTTGTACAGCATTAAGATATCCTTTAACCCCTCCTCCATATTGTGTGTATGGAACAGGCCGATAACTTGCGTTAACCTTTGAGCCATTTCCTACACGTTTACTAGCTGGAAAAGTATTACGTTCTGAATCTTTTACAGATATAGAACGAGTAGAACCATCTCTTGTTCGGGCATACTGTTTCAGGGTAACGAAGTCTCCCCTTTCATCGCCCTTATTTTTAATAGTAAGGCCATCACCTTCTGCAATCTTTTTATTCTTTGCATTAAGATTACAGACTTCTATACTCCATTCACCATCGGGATTAAACTTTGTATTTGGAGTAATGATATGCGCCCAATAAGCTTCACCTGAAATAACACTCATAATTAAATTCCTTTCATTAGATAATAACATTAAGATAATAACATAGTAATTTAAATTAGTATAAATTTTTCTTTGCAGATAACCTCCTTTAAATTATTAATACATCTATTATATCATGGATATAAATAAGTGTCAAGTACTTTTTTAATTTATTTGAATTAAGTTAGCTTTTTCTTTTGGTACATGAAAGAATGGTTCTTTTAAATGTGGTGAACCAATCCTACTTGAGTTTTGAATTGTCCCTATAGGAGAAGAACTTACAGTATCTCCATCTATAAACCAAGCTTGAGAACAATCAGTATTGAAGACTACAAATATTAAATCATGATCTTTATATTCTTCCTTCCACTTTTTGATTAGTCTTTTCTTTCTATCTGGTATCCTAACTTCCTTCCAGAATGGAGGCCAACTATCTCCCCATTGATTCTTAATCTCAACTTCAAAAAAATAATTCTTATCTTTTCTAGCAGCTACATCAAAAAAATAATCTTCTCTTGGTACTATATCTTTATAACCATTTTTATTTAGATACCCTACTATAGCATCCTTGGCACGTTGATCATTAGAATCATAAGATGATTTATCAAATTGTCTATTGTTGTGTCTCATCAGTGTGTTTCCTTCCATGTTGTACCAGCTTTGTACTCACAATCCAGAGGACATCTCATCCCTAGTGTACTTGTTGTTTCTATCATGGCATCCTTGGTTATCTGTCCAAATCTTTCCACATCTTTCTTGGCTACCTCAAATTGATATTCATCATGTACTGAAGCCACAAGCTTTACATCTATACCTGATTTTCTGATACGTTCATCCATATGAACAAGCCATTGCTTACATATGATAGCTCCTGCTCCCTGAAGAAGGGTATTAAGGCTGGCATGAGGCGATCTGATGTGTAGTCTCCTTCCATCCAGAGCTTTGATTGTTCCTGTCTTAGCAGCTTCGGTAACATTATCTCTTAATATTTTAAGCTTTGGCATATTAGATAGGAACTTACTGGTTAGTTGTTGCCCTACTTTGGCATTACCTCCTACTACCTTGCCTATTTTAGCAGGTCCAGCCCCATAAAGAAAGGCATAGATGAAAGTTTTTGCTTGATCCCTATTGGTTAGTCCAGCAGCCTTCATGTTAGCTGTATGTACATCACCTGTAAGAACTTCCTTGGTGAACTTGGGATCATCCATATAGTGGGCCAGACATCTTAACTCCAGACTGCTGGCATCTGTACCTACAAGGGTGTGGGTATCGGGATTAGATATCGTCCATAGCTCTCGACACTCCTTACCATAGGGACTGTAGGTAGCTGGTACTTGAGCCATATTAGGACTGTTGTGAGCCATCCTACCAGTAACAGTACGTAGGGTCATGACTCTACCTCGTACTCGACCATCCTCCTCACACTCCTGTATCCAAGACTTGAGTAGTCCAGTACGTTTCTGTAATAGAAAGTATCGGCTAAACATCTGTGCTTCTGGCATCTTTAACTTGGAAAGTATTTCTTCTGATACAATTACATTACCCTTCTCAGTCTTATGAGTAGGCTTCCACCCTCTCTCAATCAGACGTTCTGCTATTTGTTTTCTACTGGCAATGTTAAATGGTATGTATTTAGTTTTAGTTTTCATGACAACTTCTGTTGGCTCAAACATATCTTCAGCCTTACGTTCCAGTTGATGTTGTTCATCTTCCAGCTTAGATAGAAACATCATAGCTTCTTTAATATTAAAAGCAAATCCATTTCTCTCTTGTTGATCTACTATTGCTCTGACTTTTCTTTCGAGTTCATAGGATCTCTGTGAAAAACTTTTGCCCTCAACTGATAAAGTATTAGCCAATCGTCCAGTAATTTCTGTATCCCTCTTACAATAAGAGAGCATGTCTTCTGTATAGAATTTAAAATCATTACATTCTCCTTTCGGAAACTTCAGTCTTTCTCCCCATGCTCCCAGAGAATGTCCTCCTTCTCTTATAGGATTATATAACTGTGACTCAATCAGAGTATCTCGCACCTGAGATAACTTTATATTGGAACCAGTTAATCTATTTAATATTGGTGCATCAAAGCTCACGCCATTATGCATCACAAACTCATCTATTTGTTTAGACCATTCTGCAAATTGTTGACACTCATCTTCAATCCATACCTTCTCTTTGTTTGAGGTAAGAGATCTTGCAACAATGCAATGTATTTTTGTAGCATTGATAGCATCTGTTTCTATGTCAACAATAGCTTTAGTCATTGATCATCTCCACTTGATATGCATCACGTATATCTATTAAATAATTTTGTCCTAAAATTTTAGAATCATTTACTACATCTGAGGATATATGCCAAGCTTTCCTTAAATCTTTTCTAAAAATAATAAACGTGTAAAGATCATACCTATTAAATTTTTTCCAATCATCAATTAATTTTTTATTTTTTAATGGAATGTATATATACTTCCAGTTCTCAGGCCACTCTTCTATCCATCCTTCATGTACATCTACACTATAGATAGATTTAGAACCATTACTATTTACTTCTCCTACTATATCAAACGCACTACGATCTTCAGGTTGTATTATTAAATCTGGTATATTTTTATATAGCCACTGGATCATAACATCTCTAGGCTGCATTCTTTTTCTCCATTATTTTTTTATAATGTTTGGCTACTGCCATAACCTGCTCTGGTGTAGCATTAGACATTATCTTGTTAGCTAAATGACAAACTATTTGTACATTACCTTTTATGTATCCTAACTTAGGAATAATTCTATCTAGGGATGGTGAACTATCAATAGGACTTCCCTCAGTTCCTCGTTTAAATTTAATACCTAGTGCTGGACACATGTTATCTTCAGGCCATATACTTTTAATATATTTACTAGTAATATTGAAGGGAAGATTTGTTCTGCTCTTTGCATCTCTTGTCATTGCCACCCAAGGTTTTTTTATAATATATTCTTTAAAGTAGTCTTTATTTTCTTGATAGTATTTTTTATTATATTCCCTTTTAACTACTGGATCACTATCCGGCATCATCATTCTCCATAAACTCATTATCGTTTTCTATGAAAGGGTTCTCAGTCTCAGACATCCTTCCAGTTTCTTTATCATAAAATAATCTACATGCTATACCTGTATCTCCTGTATATCTGTTCTTCAGGATACGCAGGGTTGTAGTATTAGCTTCATCTGGATCTTCAGCTTGCTGATTTCTTTCCAAAGCAATAACACTGTCACTTAGATGAGCAATACTAGCCGATCCTCTAAGGTGCGAGAGAGATACTTCTCTGCCGTCCTCATGTCCCTTATCTCCTGTTGGTCTTTTCAGATGAGATACTAAAAGTAATCCTACATTTGTTTCTTCCACCAATGATCTCAGCTTAGTCATCAGCACATCAATAGATTTCCTCTCATCTCCAAACTCTTCATTACCCGATACAAGTATTGATAGATGATCCAGTACTACCCACTTACAGTCCAGTGCCTTCGCCATGTACCTGACACGATCCAGTATCTCATCATTGGATATAGAACCAAAGTGATCAAACGCAAAGAACCTTTCGCTATCTATGGTAGCATTCTGCCACTCTCTAAGCTGTTGTCTGGTAAACTGATCTCGTATTTCTCTGATGTACAATCTGGCATTCGCTTCTACAGACATGATATTAAATGCTGTATTACGTATGCTCTCCTCCATCGCTAGGACTCCTATGGTATCTTCTGTGACAGTAAGGATATGATGCATAAGTTCACGTACAATACTAGACTTACCCATACCAGCACCAGAGGTAAAGCAAACTAACTCACCTGTTCTCATACCATATGTCTTCTCATTCAGACCTACCCAAGGATACTTACACACCTGACAATCCTTCTCATCATACAGGCTTTCTCCAAGTGACGCTAGGTTTATAATACCTGCTGGTGTATAAACTCTGGCGTTCCACCATGCTTGGGTAAACTTTTCTCTTTGTCCTGTTAACAGGTACTCATTAGGATCTTTCAGATCTAGGGAGACAACCTTACATTTGTTAGGCTCAAAGAGTTGGGCTACCTTTTGGGCGGACTCCTTCCCCGGCTTATCGTTATCAAAACATAAGACTACATTATCGAATTGATTTAGATAATTAAAGGCTTGCTTACAATTCTCCAAGGCAGATGCAGCACCATTCTTGATTGAGACAACAGGCCACTTACTGCCCATCAACTCATAGGCAGACATAGCATCTATCTCTCCCTCACATACAGTAATAAACTTCCCCTTCTGATTGAAGAGGTTCTGTCCAAAGAGTTCGGCTCTACCTATGTTGCCTTCAGACCAAAACTTTTTTCCTTGTACTTCCCTAACCTTATTAGCTATGTGATTACCGCCCTCATCAAAGTACTGATAGATATGATGAGTAACAGTATCACCTTTCTTTTTTATTTGAACATTATATTTCTTGGCTGTCTCTCTACTAATTTTTCTATCGGGTATATCTCCTAGTAATCCTGTTGTTCTAAGCACTGAGTTTATTTCAACAATCTTAACATCTTGCATAACACCTTCTCCAAATCTTGTCTCACAACTGAAACAATATGAATGTCCATCCATGTGTTGAACATTCGCTTTGCTTGCACCACAATCGGGACAAGCAATCCTCTCACCCCATTGATTCATACTACCTCTCCTTATCCTTTACCTCTTCAATCTCATAGGTTAAATCAGGATCATATCCTAAATGTCTTGTTAAAGTATTACGATATTTAATAGCTTCCTCTGCTTCCTTCTTTGTACGAAAGGTTTCCAAACCTACCTTCCCCATTTCCTTATTCAATATGAGTCTCCATCTAGACATCTCTAAAAGTTTCCCTCCATAAATTATCTACAAAACTTTCTTTATCTTCCATGATATCATTTATTTCCCTCTTTGCCAAGCGTTTTGATTCTTTCTGGCTGTATCCTTCATCAGCATACTGTTTGACAAGCTCTCTAAACAGTTGCCTTCGTTCCTGTTGCCATAGATTTTTAGTCATCGAGTTCAATCCATTTCTTATTAGCTTCTATTTGTTTTAATATAGCATTCTCTTCTAGTAATTTTTTATTACTTTCTTGTAGTGTTCTTACTTGTTTATTTAATTGATCTACTGCTGAATGAAGTCTAGATACTATATTATCTTTAGTTTTCATTATCTTTTCCTTTACTAAAGTAGTACTATAATATATATATATATAATATAATATATACATCTATATTATCATGTTTATGGGGTCATGTCAACATAAAATACATGAGCACCTACCTGACCCATAGCTTTAAAGTGAGGATCAGGTGCCCATCTAGGTGTAACATGGCTGGCATGATAGTGTGTGCAACCTACAGTCTGCTTGAGTTGTATGCCCATGAGTGACATTTCTGCAACATCCATAGCTAATAATGCTGAAGCAACATCTTTAAACTCTTCTCGTTTACCATCACAGTAATAACTAAACTGACATCTATTCCTAATAATTTTTCCTTTGTATGTTTTAGCTTGGTGTACTACCTCACAGATTGTGTTAGGATATTTACTACTTTCTTTTCTTGTTAAGACTACACCAGCTACAGCTAACATGCCAATAAATTCTTCACCTCTAGCTTCATGATAAATAGCTTCAACCAGACACTCAAACTCATTAGCTTTAGCTGTAGACAGCATAGTAATCAACAACATAGACACGAGTAATAATTTTTTCATTACTTAAAATCCTAGTATAACTAATAATAATACTATTAAATCCATCATATACCTCCTACATTTTCACGTTGTATGTCATCATGGTTTAACTCAGCCCAGTAAATCTCTAAAGCCTCAGTGTTTTTTCTTGCTTTAAATCTGTGCTGTTCTCCTGCTGGTACAATAGATAAGTCACCAGCTTTTAGTAAGGTACTGTCACACAACCCATAGTCTTTCCATCTTTCTATTTCTAGTTCACCTGATACTACATAGAAAGCATTGATCTTAGACTGATGCTTATGCTGAGAACAGTAGCCATCTTTGTTTACTTTAATTCTATGTATCTCTATTGCTGGTGATTGAAGTATAGGTTCTGTACTACCCCAAACTTTACCTTCCTTGATGCTCATTTAGTTAATCTCCACATGATGTAAGGTTTCCCATTCTCATCTGTTAAAGTAATAGCTTTAACATTGGGGTTAACCTTTTGTTTTCCCACATAATTCCATGTTAAATCAGGATCATTCTCCATTTGTCTTTGAGCTTCATCAAAGAACTCTTCGTTCTCCGCATAGAATATAACTTTAGACATAAATAATAATGCAAATATCATTTACTTCTCCTTATATATAATTTGTAATTTTGATACAATCTCTTTAACTATACCGTCAAGGTAAGGTTGTAGCCCTGCCCGATGTATATTAAATAGTTTCTTATGTTGTTCAAGTTCTTCTTCAAGAGCCTTGATCTTTAAATCTTTTTCGTCAGGTTCTTGTACTTCTTCATCTGCCATTATTGTCTCCCTTTAAAATAGTTTTTCTGATCTGTATAATCACATTCAAGACAGGTATAATAATCCCAAGGTGTGGGATCATCAAGGTCTACTGTCCACTCAATATTTGTACTGCCACACTCAGCACATCTACACTTAGCACTACTCATCATCGTAGTCCGTTAGGTCTTCAAACTCCTCACATCCACAGATGGGACACTCAAAGCCTTCGGGCATGTCTTCCTCTTCGGGCATGTCTTCCTTATGTACATACCCACACTCACTACAAACATACTTATGTTTAATCATCTTTCTTCTCCTATGGTAACTTGCATTCAGAATGTTTAATAAACTCTTCAAATTCTTTTTGTTTTATTTCCTTCATTTCTTGTTGAAGGTAGCCTACTTTTTCTTTTAAAGTTTGAACGTCATGTTGTAGTCTGTTTATTAACAGTTCCTCACTCATCTTTTCCCTCCAATGAATTGATAGCTGAAAGTAATTCTCTGACATCAGCCCTGTAGAGTGACCAAAACTTTTCTTTATCAAAGTCACCTCGACTGTTGTCAGCTTTCTTTAAATTTTCTAAGGTTGTCTTCTTTATTTCTTGGATACGTTCAGGATTAAGCTTCATGTTACATCCATCCTAATAATAGTCTTGTTTCTTCTGGAACCATTTCCATACTAAACGGTGGGTCAAAAGTAGTTTCTACGTGGACACTCCTAACATTTTCTACGTACCCTGCTTGTCTAATATCAGAAACTATCTGATCAGCAAAAGGACAGAAGGCACTCGTCAGTGTATGGATTATAGAAACCTCATATTCTTTTTCATTGATAGCAATATCATAGATCAATCCCAGATCATATAGACTAGCCGAAGGGATCTCCGGGTCATATACATTCTTGAGATTGTCTATGATATTTTGCTTATCAATCATGCTGCTAACGCCTCCCATTCTGGAGAAGCCAGCATCTTCCTCACCTTATCTTCTCTGTTAACCTTCACATTATGAGGAGAACTGCCTCGCTTACTATCAGGATGTGAAGACCAGTAGGTAGCTGCATTGTATGCAGTCCAGAGGGTTCCTTCCTCTCTCTTACCGTAAGTTTCATAGTGTCCTCGTCCATGTATGTGACGGTTCTCTTCATCGAAGATCTTCATGAGGTTAGATAGCATTACCTTATTAGCTACCTTCTTCTTACTGACATTATCAGTACGTTGAGCCAGTGTTTTAGTGAAGAGATTGATAGCCTCATACCTTTTTACTGGGGTATCATACCAGTTACGCATCTCCTCCAGACCAGAGCCAGAGATAAACTCACCAGCATTCCTAATCTTGGTAGCAAATCCAGAGATGTTAAAATTCTTGGTATGTCTACCATATACATAGGCCAGCTTATCACCAGACACCAAGGTATTATAACAGAAGGATCTCCATAGTCCCATCATCCCAGAGTTAGCCCATGTCCTGTTATGAGAAGTCCTAAAGACAAACTCAGGTATAATACTATCTTTACCTTCTCTCATCGTCATCTCATGTGCAGGGAACTTAGCTCGTAACTCCAGCTTGGCTCCTCGATCATAGACATTGGTTGTAAAGTCAGCATCAGTCATGTCTATCTCAGCCCTTTGTAAGGCTTGCTCTACCCCATCCACAATCTCCGCATACTGAACAGGAAAGTATTCATCAGAGACTATACCTATAGGTTCCTTGGTATCTACACGCCTCAGACCTACCCCAATATTTGAGGGTACTTCCTCTGCTTTAACATCAGGTATTCCAAACCCTACCCCTTCAGACCATTGATTAATGAGTGGGAACTTCTCTACTTTAAAGTCAATCCTATCATGATTAAACATATCTTTCTCCTAAGATAATATTATAACATATAACTTAACGATCATCAAGAAATTTTTCAAACTCTTTTTGAAAAGAATTTAATTCAGTCTCATAATAATTATTAAGTTGTTCTAAGTCTAGCTCACTTTCCAGACTACCATACCTATCAAAATAATCTTCTATGATAGGCGCACCCCATGCATCACCTCCATGACGCAGGAATCTGTATACATCTTCTCTATTTTGAAATTTGATACTCATTATCTTTCTCCTTTATAGGAACTTCTTTCTCACTGAAGAAAGTAATCACTTCCTCGTTACCATTTGCACAGGTAACAATCATGTCAGTGTAATACATATCCTTACTTAGCTTACTGTTTTTTGTTACGTATGTAATGGATGTTACATCATGAAATGTTAGTTCCATACTCATGTTAGTTCTCCTTTTTTGTGTTTGAGTTTACGAGTATAACTTCTTTTTCCTTTCTTTGCAACAACTACTTTATGGTTTAATTTTCGTAGCCATTTCCAATATGGATTACGTTTCTTCATCTTCTTCTCTCTCATTAATAAGTCTAATAACCTACGACATCAACCACCCTATTATAAATTCTGGATCTTGCGAAGGTAACGCATCTATTTCTTTTTGTAATTCTTCGTAGGTCATTTTACTTTACCTAACAACAAGGATAATAATTTATTTAACTTGTTAACTTTTTTGTTTAAGTCTTTGATTTTAATATAACTTTTCTGTAACTGTTCTTGCAGATCGGCTATATTTTTTTTATATATATCTGTCTCATTCATAGCTTAGATATCTCCAGTTCGAGATCTTCAAGGTCAGCCCTTACTTCCTCGCATAAATACTTAACATTACTGTCATTAGATATATCAGCAATAGCTTTTACTTTATCTATAGTTTTAAGTATTTGAAGTTTTACTTGAGGCCGAAGGCCCATGACATAATCACTCATGCTATCCTCTCAATCTTTAGATCATCTGGATAATCTTCCAAAAGATCAGCAGTATTTTCATATAGTTCTGATAATTCTGCAAAGGAAGTTGTTCCCTTATTATCACATATCAAACATTCATATAGTCTGCTACTTGATAGATCTGTATCTACTACAAAGTGTCCCTCACCATCACAGTTAGGACACTTAATCTTAGTTTTATTATCCTTCATTACTTTGATCCTTATATCTTTGGTATTCTTTTTCACGTTGAGAAGTATTCCAATACCATTTTGGCATTGTATCATACATACACTCCATGAAAAATTCCCATTCATATTTGCTCAATCCTTCTGGCATAATATATCTCCTTAGTATCCACCATAATAAAGGAATACTATACATAGCATAGCTATCACAGTTATTCCAATCATTAATTTAAATATTTGATTAAACATTACTCCATCTCCTCTATCTCTTTATCTGTTAAAGCTTCAGCTTCTAGCTCTGCCCTATCCAGATCATTATATAATGCCAGCATTTTTTCTAAATGCTTTTCATATATAGCTTCTCGTTGTGCTTCCAGTTGCCAAGGTAAACTCATATCAATCTCCTACTCTTCAAAGTCATTAGGAATATTAGGACTGTTATAAAAGTTAACACATCCATTTAATAATTTCTCACTGATAATACGATCCTGATTGTCACCGTGTACGTATTGTCGGTATAACTCCTCATTCAAATGATACATTTGTTGAGGTGTTAAGCTGATTACATCTTCCATAGTTATTCTCCTTTACAAAGGACAGGTGTAAAATTAATTTCTTCAATCTCTTTATCTATTACCTTTCCGTTTATTGTTGTATGAGTTTCAAGTCCAGCGGATTCAATTACCCACTCCCATACAGAAGGATCAACAAAGTCTTCTCTTCGTAATAAAACAACCATAACATTTCTCCTAAACTATATTACAATAACTTCTGAATGGGTTTCAATCCATACCTTTGCACCACAAGATAAAGGTTTATCAGGGCTGTACTTAATTTTAGATGGTCCTAATACTACAACATCATGTCCATACTCATTGGACTTGTATGTTTTACATGTGATAACTGGGTTACGTTCACCAGTTTTAGCATTACGTTTAATAACGTGCTGATTAATATGGATAATACTCTTCATGTTTATTCCTTTCTTATTTAAGATCCGTCTGAGTAATGGTAGTATACTCTCATTTGATTATAAAGTCAACATGTAATTTAGATACATGGTTCGCATCCTTATATATCTTCTGATATAGATCAGCTAGATACCTGCACCATGAATCCCATAGGTACTCACTCCCTCCTAAATCTTCGCAGGTTTTAATATAGAAGTTAGCTTTTCGCAGGGCTGTAGCTTCAGTCATCTTATCATTCACCTTAAATACTGAGGCTGATAATCCAAATCGTGCTAGGTTATGCACATCCAGACACCCTACTTTACCCAAGGCAAGCTGTAATACAAAGCCAGCCTTCACTATCCCTATACCATACAGGCCAGAGACTTCCAGTAATTTTTCTGCCAGAGATATTTCTTTTGAGTACACTTTCTCATAAAGATACCCCTTCATTGCTATGATTTCTTTATGTGTTCTTCTCTTTGTACCATTCAGACAGACCGCACTAACACCATTAATATCTATATCTGTCATTCTTTTACCAACAGTAAAGAATTGTGTTTGAATAGTATTTGAAACACAACTTAATCCTCTGCTAAAATTAATAGGGTTCTTCCTCATGAACCTAGCTACCTTAGGTTGGTGTGTCTTAAACATTATTCATATTCCTATGGTTCTCTATTGCTTTAAGAAATATAGATCTGTCAAATCTATTATTCTGTCTGATAAAGAACTCCATAAAATCTGATACTAAAGCAGCGTCAACATTATGTTTAGCAAACATCTCTGCTATTTCTTGGAAGTGTTTCCTAGTCATGGGTCATCTCCATTTAGTGTCACTAAATAAGGGGAGAGATACTAGTGTACCTCTCCCTAATTTAAACTATACATTAATTGCTCTATTAATGTTAGTCCTAGTTGGAGTATTACGTATTGGATTGGCATCATTCAACACCACTACTGAAGTAGTTGTACGAGGCCAGTACCTTACGACACATCCTTTACCGTATGGATTAGGTGTGGTTGCTCGAACTGATTTTCTTGTTACCTTCAATTCCTTACCATCCTTTGTACCATTCGGCCTGATAAAAACAGAAGGTGCGCTTGTTGATGTTACGATTGTAGTCTCATCTTTACTTACCATTGTAATGCTACTCATAGTCTATCTCCTAAAGAAAAGTGAGGTCTTTTAACGACATACCTCTTAGGTCGTTCTTTAAATTCTATTGATTACTTCTCATCAATGAATACCCAATCACCTTTTATTAGTACGTTCTTTTCAGGTTCATGATACTCATCAATATACTGAGGCCGTTCTATATAACAGGTTAACTTTGCCTCTTGATCTGTTCGTGTCTCATCATTGTGAAATACAAGGTTAATCTTACCTTCATCTGTATACTCTAGTCGTTTAAAGTCGTACACTTCAGCGGTGATTAACCCTCCCAGACTTAATTGTTTTAGTTGCATTTCTCTTCTCCTTTTTTCATTCTATCAAAAAGATTATCTATAGTTATTGCAAACCAAAGTCCCGCACAAAATCCCACTAAGAATATAGTTATCTCAATCATACTCATCTCCATCTTCGGGATGTGGTTGGTCTGGGCCTTGATAGAAGGGATTTTTATGCCACACATCTCTGTAAGTTAATATCCAAGCACGATCAGGGTTATTTCTTCCTCTTTCATGTGCTTCATGACGGTCTGATTGTTGTTCATGATTCATGCTATACTCCTTTCAGTCCCACAGGTTAGTAAAATTATCGGCTACCCATTGCATAGCCTTCTGCACTCTCTCAAAATGCTTTCCCTCTGCCATATCACAGAAAATATCATCTGATTCTTTCCAAGCAACATAGTCTCTCAAGGCCATAGCAGTATCAGCCAATTCATACTTCCAGTTTCTAAACTGTCTATCAAACTCTCCCTCATTGTCATTAAGGTGAGGCCATCCATGTGTATTCTCTGCAAGAAACTGCAATCTTATGGCAAGCCACTTAGCCAAACTGATGTCTAGGTTGATGCAGTCTTTTCCGATAGGGTCATCCATCCACTTCATCTATAGTCCTCCTTCATTCCAATCTTTTAAGGCTTTATGTTTATAGGTTTCTACTTCTTTATCTCTCCCAAAATCTATCAATGCTAGTCCTAAAGTCATAGCCTCCTTTCTTGTTAGTTGTACTGACTGATAATTTAGTATGGTATCTGCCTCAACCCTACTATTATTCTGTGTGATTTGAATACAAGAGCGTTTAGTATCTCCGCCCCAATACCTAACCAATCCTATAG
>Ga0208029_1000857_pt1 | contig 15867 bp, 14 predicted proteins | sample MalvireepMed_s12_FD_184242 | JGI IMG/M metagenome (GOLD analysis project Ga0208029, IMG submission 184242) | Marine viral communities from the Global Malaspina Expedition - Malaspina viral metaG DeepMed_s12 (SPAdes) (version 2) | ecosystem: Environmental > Aquatic > Marine > Oceanic | place... | reverse complement strand
CCGGCACCTTAATTCTGCTCAATCAGGAAGCTAAGATCGAGGCCGCACAGCAAGAACGTTTTGTGCTTAGAAACTGGAATTATTATGAATTGACTAAGAAAATAGAATACAAAGCCAAAAAAGCAGGTATTGAATTACTTATCGATTGATACGAAAATAAATAATTGGCCCTTAGGGTCTGAGGGTGCTTGTACACCCGTAAGGTGAGGTATTTTAATAGCACTCACTAAATGCAGGAAGCATATACAACCCTTCCCTTAAAGATTAAATGAACAGGGATTGTTATGAACAGATAAACGACATAAAATGCAAAAACTTGTACAATGGACGTGAGCGAACTATCCATTTAAATAGTTGAATTATAAACGTAGAACAAACTTGTTCATCTACCTAAATTTCCGCTCAACAAACTTGGGTTGTTCTTCTTCCTGTTGATTAAAAAGTCGATCCAATAGTGCTTTGGTTGGTTTGGTTTGTTCCGTTTCAATTCTTCGTAATATAGCTTCTACCCCATCCATGCGTTTATTGATTAGTGTTTCCAAGCGCTGTTTAGAAGCATCAAAAGGCTCAAACGGACTGATGGAATTCCGTTCAAAAAAGTCTAAAAGAGCCTCTAAGGTTTCGGTATAATTCGCATCATTTGCTAGGGCATACTTTTTAAAGCGCTCCACGGTTTCGGTGTGAAAATTTATTCGGGAAAATCGTTTAGGCATCACTAGGTTTTTAAAGATTAGGATAATCAATCGCCCTGTTTATAAGGGCTTTGAAGCGTTTCACGGAAAATCGCTACAAAGCAGTTGTTTTCAATACTTTACAAGAATCACGTAATTCACTTAAAAACAGTTGTTTACAAATAAAAATGAGCTATATAACCGCGCGCAGCGGGTTATCCTCTTGCTTCTCATTTTTGTCCGCTTCGCTACTCAAAATGATAACTTTTACACCCTAAGTTATCAATTAAAATCCTCATTAATTTTGATATCAAATGCTTTCAAATTTTATGGAGGATAAAAACCATTTACTTGATATATCTGGAGCGCTTTTCTTGAAGTTTGATAGAAAAATAGAAGCTCCATATTAGATAGATTTCAATATACATCCAAACGAAAATTAGCTACTTCTAAGCATCCATTTACTTTCCATAGCGCCATCGCGTTTCCTTTTCGATTACCTACATTTAAAATTTAGTATTGAGGAAAGCTTTTATAAAAAGAGCGACAGCGGAGCCTGGTTATGCAAAGCGGCTCAATCTAAATTTTAGTTCTTTCGAAAAAAGGAAATGAGCGTTTGAAAAAGTGTGTTGGTAGTTTTTTGAGTTTGACTCAGCCTCTTTTTGAGCAATCATTTTATAGTGCACTAGAATCAAGCGAACCTAATCCTCCCGAAGTTTCGGGATCGGGATTGGGTTCAAGATTTTTGAATGAACCGCTTTTACCGTCCCGAAATTTCGGGAGAAGCTTTTTGCGGAATGGAGGAAAATGGGGTTTATTCCCCTACCCTATTTCATTTTTAATAGAGACTTTTCAGGTGTGATAGGAAGCTGAAGAATTGGATTTCATAAATAAAAAGGAATAATTAAATTGATTTTACGGAAATCAGTAAAATGTCTTTAAGTCTTTTAGTTACATTGAAATCTGGTTTAAAAAGCTATAAATATTTTTTTTAGAACTTATTAAAGTTCTAAACTTTATCTAAATTATATTTTATGAATTCCTGTTAATCATTTTTTTGATGATTGGAAACCCCTAGATTAATCTATTTTCTGTAAAAAAATGAAATTTAAAGTCACATTAGAATGCTTAGGTAATTATAAAATATTACCCATTAACTACCAATATCCTTTAAGCGCAGCGATTTATAAAATTATTGATCACGCGGATAAAGAATACGCAGAATTCTTGCATCAGGAAGGTTATGGTAAAGGCTATAAATTTTTCACATTTTCCGACCTCAACGCCAAGTTCAATATCCAAAAAGACCGGATGCTATTACAATTTCCTATTGTTTCTTTTTTTATCAACTTTCATTTGCCCGAAGCCTCACAACATTTTATAAAAGGATTATTCCAATCCCGAAAAATCACTATTGCCGATAAGATTTCAAAAGTAACTTTTGAAGTGAAAAATATTGAAGCCTTGAAAGACCCCTTAAAAGAGCACAAAGCAAATGAAATAATAGAGGTAAACTGCAAACCGCTTTCCCCTATTGTCTGCGGAGTTAAAAACGACCATAATAATTATAACTTTTTGAATCCTAATGATGAGCAATTTATAGACAGCTTTACGTATAACTGGCGCCAGAAAATTGAAGCTAATTACGATTTGCAGACTGCCGAAGATGCTTTATTACTTACCGAAATCGATTTCTATAAAAATAATAAAGCCAGATCCAGGCTTATCACAATAAAAGCAGGCACACCCGCGGAAACTAAAATAAGGGGATTCCTCAATTTTAAATTGAATTTAAAAGCGGAAAAGCGCTTTATCGAGATTTTACAAAATTGTGGCGCCGGTCTTTACAATGCTCAGGGAATGGGCTTCCTTCAACCTATTAAAACGAATGTTTTATGATTACAGAACTCATAAATTTTACCGATAAGTTAGAAGAACCTTTCAAAATATTGGGGTTTTCACCCAAGGAGGGAATACATATTTTAGTTGATAAAGTAACTGATAAAGAAGGCATATCAAAAATTGATCTTCAAAATTATAAGTACGAAAACTATGATAAAAAAATGAAGGGAGATGAAAGCGAGTTTCTTGCGGAATGTAAGATGAAACAAAAAAATAGTTGGTGCGTAAACACTAATAAATGTTTTGACTTACCCACAAAGGCTATTCACTCCTGTTCGCCATTTTGTGTTGCTTTTAAACGAGAGCATTTAAAAGGTGGTAAAAAATATAAGCAATACGAAGGCAAGAAAGAGCAGATTTTCGATCGATTTGATACTTACTTTGAAAAAGCTTTCTCTCTTTTCAATGAAGAAACCGAAAAGGAAAAATATAAAGTATTCGAGCATTTTTTCACGCACAATGAATTCACATTAATTCTGAATGAAATTGAGGTTGAGAATGCAGAAAAACTGGAGAAAATCAATTCTAATATCCTGAATCTTCAGGAAAAGGCTAAAGCAACTTCAGATAAATCTATCAAAGAAAAGCTAAAAGAGAAGATCAAAGAGTTAAATGAAGAACAACTAAAATTTAAACAGCTAGCCGATAGCGACTATATTATTTTCTACTTAAATCTTCCACTTTCTGACTATAAAGAAGTGCATAGCTCTTATTTATCTGATAAACTCTTTAATACTGCAGATTATAATATTTCTAAAGAAAACGAGTTAATTACTTATGGTACCAGTGATTTTTTAAATGGTTTCCCTGGTAAAAAACCATTTTCTTTGCATCAAACTGCCAGCTTCGATATTTCTGGTAGAATTAGTAGTGAAGAAGCTAAAACACTATATGAATTCCTGAATATTTTACCTAATCGTTCTTTACCTAATCCTCTGCCGATATTTATCTACGAAGAAGAATTACAAAAAGAAGCGATAAGCCTTTTTAAAGAAAGTGGTTTTAAAGCTTCTTATAAAGAGATCCTGAAAGATCTTTTTACAAGCCATAACGAGGAAGAAATAGCCAATTATTATCTTTTATACTGGCTTTATACTAGAGATGGTGTGATTTTTAAAGATTTCGATTTTGTTTCGAGGTTCGAATTTAAGCTGCCTGAAAATTTGAAAATCAAAAATCTATTGGAAATTAAACAAAAGGACAGCAAACAACCAAAATCCTATCAGTTGTCTAATATTTTTGATTTTGAATGGGTTGTTTTTAAACCGCTTATTCAAAGTAAATATCATCGTTTAGACTATTTCGGCGATTTAAAAAAAGACGATTACTCAGGACTGGATCAAAGCTTCAGTACATTTTCAAAATACAGAAAAGCCGTTTACGATTACGTTTATAAGGCACAACGGCAAGCCATTAATTATTACGCGTTTCGGGAAATGGTATTTGCCCGTCTAAAAGATCTTCTCAAAAAAGATAGTGATTATGGTATCAAAGAAATTCTGAATATCTGGTTCAGTCTTGCAGAATATTTTATTAATCCACAAAAACCAAATATAACTATGCCCAGTAAATTAAAAAGTTACCACGATTTTGTAGAGCGTTTGGTGACTGCAGAAAAAGAAACCGATATCAAAATGGAAGATGAAGAGTTTGCTTTTCTTTCCGGCCAGGTTATCAAATACCTGCATACCAAAAGTAAATCTTCACAAACAGGCTTTAACCTTTTAGAGCCTTATACCCAGCAATCCAGATGCGATCAATTTAAGCTACGCGTTGCAAATGATTTCGACCGCTATAAACACGAAAATTTTTCTCGAAGATTTGAGCAGGCAGCCTCTTATATACTAAGCTACGAGACTAACGCTGATTTAAAAAACTTACTGCCCGAGATGCTTGCCGGGTTCTTTGCCGATAATAAACTTTTTTCTAATTCTAAAAACAACGAATAATGAACTCTTTCAACAACCGCGTTTATGGATGCGCTATCATAAAATCCGTCAACTCTAACTACAATGCCGATTTTTCTGGCCAACCCCGTAAATTGCCTAATGGCAAAGTATATGCTACCGATAAGGCTTTAAAGTATACGGTTAGAAATTATCTTAAAGAGGTTCTTGGAGAGCGTATTTTCTATTTTAAATCATTGGATGAAAAAATGGCTCCTCGCACCTTAGATGAAACCTATCTTCACTACTTTAAACAATTTAAAAACGAAAAAGATAAAGATAAATCTAAGCTTCGCCTTGAAGTGTTGGAAAACTTATTAACGTGCTTGGATGTTCGTCTTTTTGGAGGGACTTACGCCGGAAAGACCAATATTTCACTTCACGGTACCTGTCAAATTACTCCAGGAATCAATAAATATCCGGAAAATACTATTTATTCCGAACAGATTATGTCGCCTTTTAAAAATTCCAATGAAAAAAGTGCCGACAGTACAATGACGACTTTGGGAACGCAATCCCGTTTAGAAGAAGGCCATTACGTACATAACTTTTCCATTAATCCTAGAAATATAGAAGAAGATGTTTCTCGTGTAGAAGGACAGGGATTAAGTGAGGAAGATATCACAAAATTAAAAGAAGGATTGCGCAGGGGAGCTTCTTTTTACGATTCTGCCGCAAAAGCGGGAACCGAAAATGAACTCTTGCTTTGGATTCAATTAAAAGAAGGAGCCAAAATTGTTCTTCCTTCACTGGTTGATCTGGTAGAAATTGATGAAAATAAGGTTATTCATCTTGATAAGGTAAATAAGCTATTGTCTGAAAGTCACATTAAAGACGAAGTGGAAAAAGTTGAAATTTATTATAGCGACGCTCATACCAAGGTGAAAAATATACCAGAGAACGCTAAAAAATTACAACTTTAATCGTAAACCTTATGAAACTTATATCCATAGATCTAAAGGCAGATTTTGGATTTTTTAGAAAGCCTGATACCAATAATACCATCAACCTATCGTATAACCTTATTCACAAACCGGCAATTTTAGGAATTTTAGGGGCTATTTTAGGGCTAGAAGGATATCAAAAGAAAGGAGAGTTACCGCAATACTATCAATTGCTGAAACATCTCCAAATAGGTATCAGGCCTTTAAACAATGAAAAGGGTAATTTTCTAAAAACCAATATCAAATATTCCAATACTGTTGGCTACGCTAATAAAGGGAGTAACCTCTTAACAGAAGAACTTACATTAATCGCACCTTGTTATCGAATTTTCATCTTACTGGATGAGACAAAAGAACTTGAGCAAAAATTGTACAATTATCTTAAAGAAGCGAAAGCTGAATTTATACCTTATTTTGGCAAAAATGAATTTACCGCCTCTTGGTTAAAAAGCAGTTTTCAGGATTATACATTTGAGAAAGCAAATGATAAACAAACGGAAAGTTTTACTGTCCTAACTGTCTTTAAAAAAGAGGAGCGCCTAAAAGATAAGAGTGGCGCGCCGGAAATTGATCTTCTTAACTACGCCTCCCGCGAAGAACCCTTCCTTTATTTTGAACGGCTTCCGGAAGATTTCGATTTGGAATTGATGCAATATAAATTAGGGGAGTTTGCTTTTACAAATTATGCCGTTCAGAATAGTTTCCAATTAGATGGCCTTTATCAATTAAACGAAAGCAAGGACTATGTGCAGCTCAATTAAAAAATCATCGGTGATTTTTAAAAGCAATATGCCAGTTGATCGTCTTTTAGATGATGCTGAAAAATATTGGGCGCACAAACCATCATTCGTGGACTTTAAGAAGCCTGAAACATTAAAAGAACACGTTGAACTGGTTAATGGTTATTGTGAAAGATTAATAGAAACTCATCATCTTGATCCTATCATTAATCGTTTAATTAAAGATCTTTTAAGTGAATTTCAACAACTGGATAAATGTAGGGATTATCTTAAAAAGCTTTTTTTAGACACTATTATCTATCACGATTACGGGAAAATCAACGAGAATTTTCAGGTAGATAAAATGGGAAACCCGGGGTTTAAAAAAGTAAAACAATCACCCATATCATCCCGACACTCTTCTTTAGGCGGTTTTATTTATTTAGCAAACCATATTCAAGAAATTCAAACCAGTAATTTTAGCCAGCAGGAAAAAGTGATGTTGATTGCTATATCCTGGTATTTTGCATACTCTATTTTTAAACATCACGGTTTTCAACTCCACGATGATATTGAGCAAAGCCTTTGTTTTTCAAAAGATACCGAAGTTTTGGAAATAGCAGAGTTGAAAAACTTTATGAAAAGTTATGTTGAAAAATATCATTTTGAAATTAACCCCGCTCTATACGATCTTATTGGTAATTCTAAAGCACTAAATGATCCTGGTTTTACAAAATATCAAAAGTCTTTTCCGCTTTATGCTCTGTGTCGTTTAAATTTCTCATTGCTAACTGCCTCTGATTATCTGGCAACAAGCAATTATATGAACAATTCTGAAATAGATGAATTTGGGGTGCTTTCAAAAGAAAAAATCGATATTATTTTTAAGCACGTTACTACCCATCGTTTTCTGGATAAAGAAGAAAAAAAAGAGAATTTTAACCGGTGGACTTATGAGAAATTAGAAAATACAGACTATCTCCCGAAAAAACCTACTAAGCTTGGCGGCGAAAATTTAAATAAGCTGCGACAGGCTATGGCAATTGAAACCATTCGTAATCTTCGGGAAAATATAGATGACAACCTTTTTTATATCGAAGCACCAACTGGTGGCGGTAAAACCAATTTATCAATGCTTTCGGTTCTTGAAATTTTAAAAGCGAATAAAGGAGAGATCAATAAGGTATTTTACGTTTTTCCATTTACTACGCTAATTACCCAAACCTATAAAAGCATCAAAGAAACATTTGGTCTTAGTGATGAAGAGGTAGTCCAATTGCATTCTAAAGCGGGCTTTAAAGAAAAAGAGACCGAAAGAGAAGATGATCAATACGGCAGGAATAAAATCAACTATGTTCATCATTTATTTGCAAACTTTCCATTTTGCCTTCTTACCCATATCCGTTTTTTTGACATTCTAAAAACGAATCGCAAAGAAGCCAATTATTTGCTACACAGGTTAGCCAATTCTGTTGTAGTTATTGATGAGCTGCAGTCATACCCGCCAGAGCATTGGGACAAAATCATTTATTTTATAAAGCGGTTTGCTTCTGCTTTTAATATCAAATTTATTTTGATGTCGGCCACACTGCCAAAAATAGATCGGTTAAAAATCGGTGAAAATAAAAAACAGGAATTCACTTATTTATTACCAAATGCCAAAGAAGACTATTTTCAGAACCCAAACTTCTGTAACCGGGTAAGTTTTGATTTGAGTTTAACTGAAAAAAAGGAGCTTCAACTTAATGAAATTGCAGAAAAATTGCTGGAAACTTCAAAACAGTATGCTCAAAAAGATTTCGGAAAGGTAAAGCCTTTGGGAAGTGTTTATACCATTATAGAATTTATCTTCAAAAAATCGGCTTCAGATTTTTATCAACTCCTGAAGGAAAATGACTTTTTTGATGAAGTTTTTTTGCTTTCGGGCACCATTTTAGAACCTCGTCGAAAATACATCATCAATCATTTAAAGAATATTGAAAATAGAAAAAAAAGGGTATTGCTAGTAACCACGCAGGTGGTGGAAGCAGGGGTCGATATTGATATGGATATTGGTTTTAAAGACCGTTCCCTTATTGATAGTGACGAGCAACTAGCGGGAAGGATTAATCGGAATATCAATAAAAATGAATGCCAGCTTTATCTGTTCAAATACGATAAAGCAGGATTAATTTATAAGGGAGATCGTTATAAAATTTCAACCAAACTAAAACTTGAGGAATACCGATCGATTTTAAAAAATAAAGATTTCGATAAACTGTACTATGATAAAGTAATCGAAAACCGGGATAAAGTCAACACTACCACATTTCTGAAAAATTTTAAAGATTATAAAAACCTGATCGAATCCTTGAGATTTCAATCGGTAAATGACCAATTTCAGCTTATAGAGCAAAATAATATTTCCTGTTTCATTCCTTTATCAGTTCCTATAATCATTTCAGAAAAACAAGGAAATACAGAATATACTTTTAGTAAAAGCGAATGGGATTTCTTGCAAAAGCATTCCATTTTCCCAAATGAAGAGAATAAAATTTCAGGGGAAAAAATATTCAATTTATACCTCAATATTATTGAACAAAAGCAAGGGTTTATAGAAAAGAAAACCAACCAGAAAATCTTGCAGGGAATTATGTCCAACTTCATCTTCTCAATCTTCGCCTCAGAGAAAATTAAGACTGAAATCGTTAAGTTTTCAGATCAGGAAAAAAGTGAATACGGTTATCAATACATAGAAAGGTGGAACCAATTTTATGATTACAAAGAAGGCTTTAACACCGATAAATTTGAAAGTGTAGAAACCCAATTTTTATAATGCTTGTAAATGCTACTCATATTAACTTATTGCACGTTTGCCATCGCGAGTTATGGTTACACTATCACGGCATAAGGATGGAGCAGAATTCCCAAACCGTCGCTGAAGGCAAACTGATTGGAGAAACTTCTTATCCCGAACGGGCACAGAAATATACCGAACTGGCTTTAGACGGAGTAAAAATCGATTTTTACGACCCCAAAGAACAGGTGGTGCACGAAGTAAAAAAGTCTGATAAAGTAGAAGAAGCCCATATCGCACAGGTGAAGTACTATTTATATGTTTTGATAAATAATGGTATTGAGCATCCTTCGGCAATTATTGAATATCCAAAACTTCGCCAACGCCAGATCGTAGAATGGGAAGAAGGTGACACCCAAAAAGTGGAAACCTGGAAAGAAAAAGTAATCGAAATCTGTTCGCAGAAAGACTGCCCTCCCCTATTACATTCCCGAATCTGCAGAAGCTGTAGCTATTTTGACTTTTGCTATGCGGAGGAATAAAAAGAGATCGGTGATGGAGTGATTGGGTGAGAAAAATATCAGTGATTGAGTGATGTAATTATCGGTGATGGGGTAATAGATCACAGATCACACAATCACCGATAAAAGCTCACAGATCACAAAATCACAGATCACCAAATAAAAAACTATGAAACAACAAGATTTAATGAACAATTCAGGCAGAGAAGTAAAAAATTAGCATTAGAAATCATAACATTAACTTCTTCCTTAAAATACTCGGATGCTCTTGGAGTGATACGAAAACAACTTATACGGTCATCCACTTCTGTTGCAGCTAATTTTCGGGCAGTTTGTCGCGCGCGGTCAGAAAGGGAACGTTTCGCAAAACTATGCATTGTTGTAGAAGAAGCTGATGAAACCCTATTTTGGTTAGAAATGATTAATGAATCCGGTTTTCTTTCAAATGAAGAAACTATTCCATTGAAAAAGGAAGACGAGGAAATTTTAAAAGTAATGTCCGCATTCAGACAGAAACTCAAAACGAATAGATAAATTCAAAATCACCGATCACAGATCACTCGATCACAAAATCACCGCTCACTAGATCAACCCATCAACAAATCACAGATCACTAGATAAAAATGAAAAAATCCTACTACCTCTTTAATCCCGGAAGGCTAAGCAGAAAAGACAACACCTTAAAATTCACCCCGGTAGATGAAGAAGGCAGGGAGAAGAAACCCAAATATTTGCCGGTGGAAGGCGTTTCCAACTTGTTTTGCTTCGGATCTTTGGATGCCAATAGCGCGATGTATAATTTTTTGGGTAAAAATAAAGTGAGTGTTCATTTCTTTGATTATTACGAACATTACACCGGAAGCTTTCAACCTAAAGACTATTTACTGGCCGGAAAAATGCAAATTTCCCAGACCAGGCATTACACTTCCAAGAAAAAGCGACAGGTAATCGCCCAAAAACTGGTAGAAGGTGCCGCTTTTAATATTCAGAAGAATTTAAAATATTATCAAAACCGGGATCGTGAACTAAAAAAATATATCCAGAACATTGAAAATTACGAAAAAGCAATTCCTCAAACCGAGGATATCGAAACCCTAATGGGAATTGAAGGTAATATTCGCCATACCTATTACGGAGCATTTGATGAAATACTAAAAGATTTTAAAATGGAAGGCAGAAGCAAACAACCGCCAAGTAATGAGGTAAACGCACTGGTTTCATTTGGCAATATGATGTGTTATACACTATGCCTGGACCAAATATATCACACACAGCTGAATCCTACGATTAGCTTTTTGCACGAACCCGGATACAGGCGTTATTCCTTGGCTTTAGATATAGCCGAAATATTTAAACCTATTTTAGTAGACCGTACCATTTTTAAAGTACTCAACAAGAAGCAGCTACAAGCTAGAGATTTTGATGTGAAAGTGAACCGGGTAATCTTAAAGGAATCCGGTAAGAAGAAATTTATTAAGGCCTTTGAGGATCGCCTAAACGAAACGATAAAACACCGCGCCTTGAAGAAACACGTAAGTTATAAGCACCTGGTAAAATTAGAATGTTATAAGCTCAGCAAACATTTGTTGGGTATAAAAGAATACAAACCTTTTAAAATCTGGTGGTAATATGTATTTGATTTTAGTATACGATATTGGGCAAAAAAGAGTGGGAAAAATGCTGAAATTATGCCGGCAATACTTACATTGGATTCAGAATTCCGTTTTCGAAGGAGAGATAACCTCGGTAAAACTCAAAGAATTATTAGCCGAAGCCGATAAGATTATGGATAAGGAACAGGACAGTCTGATTATTTTTAAAAGCAGGAATGAAAAATGGCTTGAAAAAGAAGTCGTAGGCAAAGAAAAGAATGATCTGGATACCTTTTTATAGTCGTCGACACTATCTTAAACTAAGAAAAAATACAAACCGTTCTTTGACATATTGAAATAAACCATTGAAAATGAATCGTTTTGAACCCTCGTCGAAGTCCCGGTAAAAATCGGGAATTGTCTATCGACGCTTTTTGCCGCTTAAAAATGTAGGTTATATATTTGTAAAGCCTTGAAATAAGACTTTTTTTGTCGTCGATTGCGACGACTTCCAATCGTACCATACAGGAATTGAAATTCGGTTATACATTGCTGGAAATTTGTAAGAAACGTACTTCCAATCGTACCATACAGGAATTGAAATCTTTAACGCACGTAGACTATGGCTATTTTGATAATGCCTTCCAATCGTACCATACAGGAATTGAAATCCAGTAAGCTATGGAAGTAATAAATCACGTACACTGCTTCCAATCGTACCATACAGGAATTGAAATCGTAGAAATTCCCATTCTTCAGTAATGGTGTCCGCTTCCAATCGTACCATACAGGAATTGAAATCTGGCTTTATCCACAAGACTTTCAATCTCAAACACACTTCCAATCGTACCATACAGGAATTGAAATCAGACAACGAGCAAAGCGGAAGCGGTTCAAACCAAACTTCCAATCGTACCATACAGGAATTGAAATCATCTTTATACTGTTCATCTTTCTTTACTGCGAAGCTTCCAATCGTACCATACAGGAATTGAAATCGAGTTAGATGACGACACAACAGAAATCAAGTTTGACTTCCAATCGTACCATACAGGAATTGAAATCTTACTTCAACATCATAAACTTCATAACCCGTCATTCTTCCAATCGTACCATACAGGAATTGAAATACCTTCCGTCTGGCAGAAACCCACCATTGTTAGCTTCCTTCCAATCGTACCATACAGGAATTGAAATTCAGTTGGTGTTACGCCTGTTTGAGTAACTAATGATCCTTCCAATCGTACCATACAGGAATTGAAATTCAGTTGGTGTTACGCCTGTTTGAGTAACTAATGATCTTCCAATCGTACCATACAGGAATTGAAATCCGGTTTGATCGAGACGGGTTGCGTAAATTGATTACCCTTCCAATCGTACCATACAGGAATTGAAATAAGCGATAGGTTTCTGCAGATTTTGGGTAATATTTACCTTCCAATCGTACCATACAGGAATTGAAATTAATACGTACCGTTTAAGGCTTCGTCTTGCGTTGAACTTCCAATCGTACCATACAGGAATTGAAATACAACAAAGGAAAGATGATATTCAACTGTATCGATTGCTTCCAATCGTACCATACAGGAATTGAAATACATTTACTATTGAAGCTAATCAATTCTTTATTAAGCTTCCAATCGTACCATACAGGAATTGAAATCGATCTTAGAGATGCAGATCTCTTCTGCTTTGAAAACTTCCAATCGTACCATACAGGAATTGAAATAAAGCTAATGATAAAGCAGCTAGATCAATTGCTACTTCCAATCGTACCATACAGGAATTGAAATTTGCTAATAGTGATCTTTTTTGCAAGCGTATCTACATCTTCCAATCGTACCATACAGGAATTGAAATAGGCTAGAAATAACCGCTTCCATTGCAGCGATTGAACTTCCAATCGTACCATACAGGAATTGAAATATTGAAAAGTTTTTTAGCAAGATTGTAAAAAATATACTTCCAATCGTACCATACAGGAATTGAAATACGTTTTGTAGGGGAATATGAAAGAGGATGGAGAGGCTTCCAATCGTACCATACAGGAATTGAAATGGATTTGAAACCGCATCAATTCTGGCTGCAAAATCCCTTCCAATCGTACCATACAGGAATTGAAATCTAATCAACTTGCCGAAAACCTAGCCAATGCGATTCTTCCAATCGTACCATACAGGAATTGAAATAAATAACCACGATGCAGGCCATTGTTTTCCGGTAAGCTTCCAATCGTACCATACAGGAATTGAAATTTTGAAGCCCCTAATTTACTCAACGAAACTTCTAAACTTCCAATCGTACCATACAGGAATTGAAATCAGTAATTTCTAACATACTAATTCACGGTGTTTAATCTTCCAATCGTACCATACAGGAATTGAAATATAGTTAAGTAGATGTGTTTGATTGTTTCGGTACTCCTTCCAATCGTACCATACAGGAATTGAAATCTATAATATCTACCGAGTTAGCCTGTTCAATTGTAACTTCCAATCGTACCATACAGGAATTGAAATACAATTATCTTATCATAACCACCTTGTAAAATTTTACTTCCAATCGTACCATACAGGAATTGAAATCCAACCAAATCAAAGACACTCGTCAGCGAAAAATAATCTTCCAATCGTACCATACAGGAATTGAAATCTGATTTTGCATCAGTAAAATTCTCCACCATCCAGTCTTCCAATCGTACCATACAGGAATTGAAATATAGAAAGCGGAACATTTACAAATTCGTAATTTTCATCTTCCAATCGTACCATACAGGAATTGAAATCTTCTGGTGCCGTAAAAATGCGTCGAATAAACGCAACCTTCCAATCGTACCATACAGGAATTGAAATTTATCTACTCGAAGCGGCATAAAGCTGCGCGGCCCGTCTTCCAATCGTACCATACAGGAATTGAAATGCTAGAAAACGCAAAACGTACCGCTACTCCGGTACACTTCCAATCGTACCATACAGGAATTGAAATCTGGTGAAGTGCTAAAGCATCATTTTTATGCTGAGCCTTCCAATCGTACCATACAGGAATTGAAATAAAACTGACGCCCAAATACTCACGAGTACGCTACGCCTTCCAATCGTACCATACAGGAATTGAAATTTGTAATCATAGCCGGACGGTGCTGTTCCTGCTTTCTTCCAATCGTACCATACAGGAATTGAAATTTGAGAGATGAGATAGTAAACAGTAACGATATTACCTTCCAATCGTACCATACAGGAATTGAAATAAATCAAATGCAGATGATTGGCACCGGGCACACCAACTTCCAATCGTACCATACAGGAATTGAAATCGCAATGGTGAAATGCAGTGATGAATACTACACATTCTTCCAATCGTACCATACAGGAATTGAAATTCGTTTCGAGCTTGTTCGTTTTCTATATTTTGTATTCTTCCAATCGTACCATACAGGAATTGAAATATAAACAATAGAGCTCCTGACAAATTGTGTTTATACCTTCCAATCGTACCATACAGGAATTGAAATCGGCTTTTACCTATGTAATTGGCTCCGGCCTCGTCTTCCAATCGTACCATACAGGAATTGAAATAAAGCAAGGGGCTAACTATTATAAAAAATGGGTAGACTTCCAATCGTACCATACAGGAATTGAAATATACAGATCCTTTGGAATTTATGCTGCAGTTCTCTACCTTCCAATCGTACCATACAGGAATTGAAATTCAGAGAATGAATATGCGTATCACGTTGAAGGTGCCCTTCCAATCGTACCATACAGGAATTGAAATAAAGATCGAGGATCTAAAAGCACAGCTCGTTACCGACTTCCAATCGTACCATACAGGAATTGAAATCGGGCTGGCATTGGCTATTATTAACCAATCTACAAGCTTCCAATCGTACCATACAGGAATTGAAATAGAACTTGCCGGAATTGGCCAGCAGCTTGCCGTAGCTTCCAATCGTACCATACAGGAATTGAAATGCCCAAGAACCGTTTACTGTTCTAATTTTATAAAGCTTCCAATCGTACCATACAGGAATTGAAATTATAATCTTATAGCTGTAACTGGCTTAGTATCCATTCCTTCCAATCGTACCATACAGGAATTGAAATTTGCTTGCTCTAACCTCTCATATTCTGAGGCACCGCCTTCCAATCGTACCATACAGGAATTGAAATTTACAAACTTGTAATCGTTGGCAGTCATCACGGGGTCTTCCAATCGTACCATACAGGAATTGAAATATAATAACAGGTTTTACACTTAATGCACTATCCCAACTTCCAATCGTACCATACAGGAATTGAAATAAACGTGATACAGCTTAATGATAAAGATGCGGGAAACTTCCAATCGTACCATACAGGAATTGAAATTTACGTGCGTTGCTGTCGTGGGAAAAATAATAAGCGTCTTCCAATCGTACCATACAGGAATTGAAATTTACCTACATCATAAAGATGTGTAGCGAAGCTTTTTCTTCCAATCGTACCATACAGGAATTGAAATAGAACCACTACCAAACTGGTTGCCTTGCGCCAATTCTCTTCCAATCGTACCATACAGGAATTGAAATAAATAACGCTTAACGGTATTTTTAACTCTTTCGCTTCTTCCAATCGTACCATACAGGAATTGAAATTTATATTTCCTGTACCGTCTCCTATATCTTTAAATGCTTCCAATCGTACCATACAGGAATTGAAATCTATCTACTGGAGGCTCCGGGCGAGTTAGACTAAGACTTCCAATCGTACCATACAGGAATTGAAATTCACCACCATCTCCGGAATATCTACACCGGT
>Ga0208029_1000854_pt1 | contig 15873 bp, 30 predicted proteins | sample MalvireepMed_s12_FD_184242 | JGI IMG/M metagenome (GOLD analysis project Ga0208029, IMG submission 184242) | Marine viral communities from the Global Malaspina Expedition - Malaspina viral metaG DeepMed_s12 (SPAdes) (version 2) | ecosystem: Environmental > Aquatic > Marine > Oceanic | place... | reverse complement strand
AGGATAATCTCACTGCATGGGTTAGTACCATACTCTATATCCGATTCCCTTCTACCATACTTAGCAGCCTGTGCTTGTGCAGCATTACGATTGAAGATGCCTCTCTCCCCTGACTTACTATCATACAATGAACTCCACTCACGTAAGAAGGAACCTGTATCTAAACCATCTGTATAACAGACAGAGTTGTTAGCAAAGGATCGTTGAGGTTCAGTGTTCCACCAATCACCTGACTTAGCATGACGCATACGATCATCACTAAGATTAGATAGACTGATCAATGCAGACCTACGCACACCACCAACCACAACCACATCAGCAATCTTACACATGAGATCATGACACTCCAGACTATTAAGCTTTCGGCCTTGAGCATTCTTAAACATATTACTGGTGAACTTAAACAGTTCGTTCAATGGTTCAGGCCCACTTGCTCTACCACCGAATGTCTTTAGCTTGGCACCTTGAGGTCTGACCTTGGACATATCCCATTGAGGTAGCTGACCAGCATATAGAAGGTTAATCAGTTCTTTGAATGATCTGAACCATCCTTCCTTACTATCCTGTACAACGATACAGGTTTCACTGGATTCAAACTGATCAGGGATATTAGGAAGTTGATTGATGAACTGTCTCTCCACGCTGAATCCAACGCCTGTTCCATGCATCAGGATGTATAGGCACTCATCGAATGAACGAGGGCTATCAACAGGCAGGTAGCTACAGTTGTAAGCAGCAATATGATTGCGCTCTAATGCAGGACCAGCCGTCATCATAGCCCTCATGCTGGGCATTACCTGCATGGTTATGATGGCTACGTATAGATCAGTATACACTTCCTTTGGCATGATGTAACCATGATTATTTTTAAGGAAGCTCTTGTAGAAATCCAGTAATCTTTTTACTGTTTCTTCCCAGGTTTCTCTACGTGACTCCACTTCAAGCCAGCGGCTGTAACGAGACTGATGTATGAATGACTGGTAGTCTGAAATAAATCTAGGTATCATTTAAAGGTAGCTCCTCTTGTGCTGTTTCAACGGCAGACTTTTCTTGTGCTTGAGCCTGTATTATCCCTTTAATTAGGTTGTCAACTTCTCTCCACGGTTGACGGGAAAGATAATTAACAATATCATTAACAAGATTAATGGGTAGTTCCATATTGTTCTCCTTTAAAATATAACATCACAAGTAACAAACATCACTGCAATGAACCATAACATAAAGAAAGATAAAAGTATAGGATATATCATTGTTTCTTTAACCCTACTTTAAGCATAGAAAGTTCATTGCCTTCAGACCAATGCTGGTTTATCATATGTGTATATGGTATCACGGTATTCAATACTAAATTGTTTTCCTTGATCATCTCTTTAAAATCCTCTATAGGTTTTCTTTCTCTAACATCATATAGTTCCTTCGTATTATTATAAAATCCTTCACCAGATAAATATATTTCTTTATCATTAATACCGACTTCTGATATATACATCGTACTATTTTCTTTTAGATATCCTCCTATGTTCTTATAAAAATCTTTATGTATTTTCCAATCTATATCCGATGGCCTTAAATCTTCTCGCATACGCCCAACAGAATGACTTGTTTGTATATTAACATAATTAGGTGGGTTTGCAACAACTATATCAAACTTTTCCCAAGAGGGAATGTCTTTCATATTATCACTAACGTAAGTTCTAACAGGATAAGAACTTTCTTTTGCCGTCTTTTTTACATGCTCCATAGCCTTCGGGTTTATATCAGATACAACAAGTTCTTCGCATACTCCTTTATGTAGCAACCATAGCCCAATCCAAGAAGGGCCAGCACACCACTCGTATATAGTCTTAACCTTCTGATCCTTTAATAATTTATAAAAGACAGGTGCTAAAATTTGTCCACCACCGTCCAACTTTGGTTCATAAGAAACAGAAAGAAGCCATGCTAAAAGGGCCAGCACACCACTCGTATATAGTCTTAACCTTCTGATCCTTTAATAATTTATAAAAGACAGGTGCTAAAATTTGTCCACCACCGTCCAGCTTTGGTTCATAAGAAACAGAAAGAAGCCATGCTAAATAGTCTAGGTCTGCCATATCATACTAAGTTAGCAAGTTTCGGTGGTTCATAGCAGTTAGACTTAATAACTTTACCATCTTCTCTATAGAGTGGATTGCCTTCTTCATCCAACTTAGACATATTCGAAAAATGTACTCGATTGAATGCAGTATCAAAAGACCACCCGTAAGTAACAGCAAACCCAACGCACACATAAACCAGATCGCAGAGTTCTTTAAGAACCTCATCATCATCTTGATTACTAATAGCATACATCAACTCCTTATATTCTTCTTGTATAAGCCTTCTCCTTAAATCTTTTTCACCATCCATTAAAGCAGAAGGCTCTGGATATTTTAACCCTATAGGGTGTTTGAAAGCACGGTGAAAGATATGCAGTTTATCCTGTAAGGTTTCACTTTTTCCCATCATTTTTAACATCCTCTATTAGTTTGCACAGATACCACTGTGCCTTCAACAAATCTTTGTAAGGATTTTCTTTTTCTTTATAACGATATCTACTTACATACTTAAAAATATTTCCTTTCAAGTATCCTCTATACTCATCTGATTCCATACTGTCCCTTATCAAATCAATAGTTTCCATCGTGTTACTATTGTAATGGCTGGGACTATTTACTTCTTCCCATGCAACATCTTCCATCTGTGAGTACTCCTTCCATGAACCCATGTTAATGCTTTATTTTCTTAGGATCAAACACAATAACATTCTCTGAATTTTTAAATGCATCTTCTTTTGTTTCCATATACTCTTCTTCAATAAACTCTTGCCCTTTTTCTACTAGATAATCTAATTCAGAATCTAGCATAGCCATTATACCTTTAACAATAATATTAGAAACATTAAAAGACTCTTCATCATAAGATTGTTCTGAAAGATCAGAAGAGCAAGTGTCTGCTACTAGCACAGAGAAATTTGTTTCATCATCTGGATTAGGAACAAAGATTATATAATGCCTATCACCTTTCAGATGTTGCAATTCCTCACTGTTCTGTCTACCATTCCAACTGTTAATCATTTAGTATCTCCCTTATAAGAATCAAGAAAAAAATCAAAGTCCATTATCACCAGTGGTTTCTGTCTGTTCATTTTTAATATGATAAGAGGTTCCCCTTTTCCCTTGTGTCCTTCTGCTTGAGAGTAAATAGAATAGATACCCTTGAACTTCTCCTGATTCTTACACTCAATCTTAAAAGGATATCTCTTAAAAGCAGCGGGAGAAAGCTTAACATCCATGCCCTGTTCTCCCATGATAGCCCCTTTAATATCATCTGGTTCTAAATCTTGTGAGCAATCAAGAAGTTTAGAAACAACTAAGTTTTGTAAGCTCCTGCCCTTTGCTTTCCTTGATCTAGTGCTTGTCATGTAGCACCTCTTTGAGCTTATGCTCTATGAAATCCGTTGTATCAGGACAGACGCCTCTCATTTTAGTAATGTCTTCTCCTAGAAGAGAGGGGGAGAAAACCACAACAGCCCCTCTTTCTAGGAGATGCTTGACTTGTTTTAAATCTGATTCAAACTTAGGCGCATTAGATTTAAACATCTCATCAAGCCAGAAGGAAGACGGCTCTGATCCTGGTGCCTTCTTCATTCTAATAGAGATGACATTCTCACCAACAAACCGCAGCCCTTCTTGTTTATCATTTCCAGTAACAAGATAGTATACATGCTTGTTAGTATTTACGTCAAGCTCTTTAATGATAGATTGAAATATAATCATTCAAACTCTTCCCCTTCCTCTTCAAGTTCTGTCAACCTACCAGTTCGACGGCTATAATACAGCCTACATGCAGGGCCTGTCAACCCTGAAAATCTATTTTTTATTACACGTACCGTTGTAGTATGCCTCTCCTTCTCATCCTCATGTTGACCATTCCTCTCCAATCCAATCACGATATCTGATAGCTGACCAATAGAAGCTGATCCTCTAAGCTGGCTAAGAGAAGTAGCTGCCCCTTCCTCATGACCAGCGGAGGAGGGCCTACGCAAGTGGGATACCAGAAGTAAACAGATATCTAACTCTTGCACCACTGTTCTAAGCTTGGTCATGATCTCATCAAGTGCCCTTCGCTCATCACCATGCTGCTGATCAGATACGATGATAGATACATGATCAAGGACAATATACTTACAACTCAATGCCTTGGCAAAGTATCTCACCCTCCCCACTATAGTATCAATAGCATTAGAACCAAAGTGATCATAGAAGAATAGCCTATTAGTTCCTAGTGTCTCATCAAACGCATCAACAAATTCCTCATCTTTTGCGTCAGCAAATACATCAGGAAGATGTAATGGTTTATCAACAGCCAAACTCATAATAGATAGCCCCGATCTTTTAGTTGATTCTTCCATAAACATCATACCTATATTATCGGGGGTACTATTTAATATATGATACACCATCTCTTTAATGAACTGTGACTTGCCAAGCCCTGCCCCAGCGGTGATAGTAACAAGCTCACCCATACGAATACCATAGGTTAGATTTTGTAGTCCATCATAAGGGTATGCAATAGCAGGGGTAACTATCCCTTCCATAATATCATCCCACATTTCAGAGCCAGCTATGATACCATCAGGTGTATATGTTTTAGCTGACCACCAATCCTTTACGAACTTACTCTGTTCCTTGTTCAACAGGTAATCATTGGCATCCTTGTATTGCATAGGCATGATCTTAGCCTTGGGGGACAAGACCTCTGCCACTTTCTTAGCTGCCTTGTTACCTGCATCATCATTATCAAAACAGATAACTACGTTATCAAATGATGTAAGGAAATCATAGTTCTTTGCAACATCTTTAGCTGCACCAGCGGCACCTGTCTTAACAGAAACAACAGGCCACTTCGATCCAAGCATTTGGTAGGTAGACAGGGCATCAATCTCCCCTTCACATAGGGTGATGTACTTACCTCCTTCTGCGAAACCCTTCTGCCCAAACAAAGTACTAGCCGCAACCTTCCCTTCAGAGTAGAAGTCTTTCGTATCCACTCGCCTAACCTTATTAGCAATATGAATACCAGCATCATCGAAGAGAGGGTAGAAATGTTTGTTACCTTGAACAGTAACCTCATACTTACGACAGGTAGCTTCTGTAATAGACCTGTCTGGAATATCTGTCAGTGTTCCCTTAGTAAGTATGGTGGTTTTCTCTTGCCGTTCTGTTTGCATATTCCCTCCTGTTCCACTAATGTGATAGGTACATCCAGGCGAGAAGCAATGTTCATTACCATTCGCATGTGATAGGTACATCCAGGCGAGAAGCAATGTTCACTACCATTCGCCCATACCCCTACGTTGTCTCTTGAACCACATTCAGGACATGGCTCATGCTTTTTAAATAAAGGATCAGACATTTATTTCTTCCACCTTTGGCTCCTTTTCTATCTTGGTTAAATACTTAACTCCATTACTGTACTTGAATGCTCTGAGCTTGGGCCAGCAATCTGTCTTGTATTCACAGAACACACACACCCTAGCCAGTTGCATGTTACCAGACTTACCATCAGGTACAGGTTCTTTACAAGCCTTTGGTTTATTAACAGTGTCTTTCAAGAAGGAACGTATATGTTTTATCCTCCCCGCTGCATTGATGAGGTCAAAGTCCGTTACTTCTAACAGAGCAATGTCACCAGAAGATTTATTAAGAGCAAGGAAGTATCCTCTATCCTTACCCTCTGCTTCTACGTACCCACTGATCTGTCCGATGTAACCAAAGTCATCCTCGCCATCATCGAATCCTCTCTTGAACTTGCGGAAACTATAATCGCTACTGGACTTAACGTCAACCACTTCACCATCAATCTTACAATCCATGTGACCATCAACGCCAGAGATAGACACCTTCTTCTGTTCATCAGTAACACTGTGACCAGCTTCCTTAACAAGAAACAAGAGAAGTTCCTCAACAATAGAACCATATAAGAACCGCATCAACGTATTGAAAGACAATTCTCTTTCTTTCTTTGGGCCGTTGATGTCCATCCATATCTTACGATCTGCCCTTCCTATTAAGGACATACGTAGGTTTGGTCTAGTGCCTTGGTTCCTCTCTTGTTCAAGGTATCTTTTTAGTAGTTCAGTTGTGTTAACCAAGAAGGAATCCATGTTCCCTTGCTTAATCTTAGCAGGAGTTGTCATCCTCTTGTAGATATCAGGTATAACATCTTGTATGTTTTTCATCCTAATCTCCTTTAGTGTATAGCTGCCCCACAGCAAAGCTGCCCTCGCCCACTATACATCTTGACAATGCGGATACGTAAGCATCCATGCCAAGCCCCATACAACAGACTAGACTAGATTAAAAGTCGTCATCATCCAAGGCTGAACCATTGTCCTCAAATGGAACTAGGTTAGTAACCTGCATCTTATCTAACCACAGGGATGTGCCCCACTCTTTAACAAAGGGATGATCCTTATTGTAAGTAACTCTAACCCTAACATCAGAACCATTTCCAATTCTAGTATTAGGAACATCAAAAGGATTTTTATCCTCATCTATAACAGGTACTCCAACAACCCCATTAGGGTAGCCTTCTGAAATAGAATCTCTCTTCGCAAACTTAGTATGGGAAACTACATATGGACCCCCAGATGTATGTTCCTTACCATTTTTATTTACAGGTGGTTTAATTTTAACACCATTCTTTTCAAGCAATTCCACAGACTCATCTGATAAGTCTCCGATATCAACTTGAAAGCGGTTATTGTAATCATCGTGCTTATGAAGGTGAGTCCAGTATGCTTTACCAGATATTACACCTTTTTCTTTTTGTTGTGCCATCATTATAATCTCCTTTCAATTAAGATTTCTGCACAGTATCATACTCATTTTAACCTGTCAAGAAAATTTTACTCACACAATACTGGGCTACAAGGATACTGTAGAACAACTCTCCCTTTGGGACAAACCTGTTAGAAACTTCAACAACATCTGCTTTATCTACAGCATACCCTGGTATTTCCCAGGCTTGGTTACACATACTATTAAGTACGAAGAAGGTAATATTATCTGCTCCTTTCTTATCAATTAATCTTTTCTTTCTGTGTGGTATGCGAACATCTTCCCATGCTTCAGGCCACTCTTTCTTCCAAGAGTATTTGATCTCAACCTCCCATCCATGACCATCCAGTCCTTCGATATCACAGTAGTATTGTTCTACATCTTTCTTTAGTCTATGTCCTTGCTTTTCTAAGTAGGTACGCATGATGTCCTTTGCTTTACTATCTGCCTTATCATACAGTGTCCTACTAAAAGGCTTTCGTATTGTAGTTGTCCTCATGTAAACCTCCTAATGTGTTTCAGCCCATGTTGTACCCATCGTTGCATCAGCATTCAAAGGAAGACGCATATCAAAGAACTCTCCTGTCTTCAGCATAGTTGTATCAGCTATCTTCATCAGTTCCTCCGCATGTTCCTTCCTCACCTCATATTGTTGCTCATCATGGATTGTATTAACAAGATGTGCATCTAACTTTCTCTTCTGTATCTCATCGAAGAGATAGATAGACCATTGTTTACAAACGATTGCACCACCACCTTGAAGTAAAGTATTAAGTGCAGCCCTAGCCTGTCGAATCCAAAGTCTCCTCCCATCTATACCCCTTATGTAACCTCGACTAGCTTTTCTTCGAACAGCTTCGATCAAGTTACCAAGCTTTGGTACATTATGCAAGAACTTTTCTTGAATTTCTTTTCCTTGCCTACTGCTACCATTAATGATTGAACCTATCTTAGCTGCCCCAGCCCCGTAAAGCAGAGCATAGATGAATGTCTTAGCTTGCGCCCTAGTCTTCAGCCCCGCTGCATTCTGATTGTAGGTATGAGGATCGCCATCTATAACCTCACTAATAAAGTTATCATCCTGCATGTAGTGGGCTAACATCCTCAACTCTAATCCTTTAGCATCCATACCTACCAAGCAGTGAGTGTTAATATTCTCTACAGTCCAACAACTTCTAAGCTCTGAACCATATGGTTTGTTGGATGATACTATGTTGGCAAGGTTAGGTTCAGCATGGGTCATACGTCCTGTCACTGCACCCATAGGAAACACCTTGCCATGTACCCTACCATCAGGAGCCAGAGCATCAAGCCATCCTTCCACTGTCTTTACACGGGTCTCCAACATCTTCCACTTAGCTAGGTTTCTAATGGAAGAAGGGGCATCAGATGATACAGTCTCTAAATTTTTCTGTGTTATCTTTGCTTGTCCCTTCTCTGTAAATTCCACTGGCTTCCAACCAAACCTCTCCATCCTGTTGATGATTTGTTTAGGTGAGCCAAGATTAAATGGTTCAAAGGATATCATGCTGAAGGGACCACCAACAGTTTCATGTGGTCTATCAATAGCTTGCAACCCAGTAGCAGAAAGGCACCCATCCTTTTTGTATCTTGGTGTAACCTCTCTCAACAAACGAACAGAAGGTTTAATCTCCTCCCTAACCTGTAATAAAATCTCATCCGATTTTGATTTTATTTCTGATAGAAGTATATGTGTCTTCTGTTCATTGAGATAGAACCCTTTCCTTTCCTGTTGTGCAATGATATGTTTAATCGTATGCTCTAACTCAATAGACCTATCAGAAAAATCTTCCTTCTCACTATTAACTAGATGATTATAAACCTGATTGGTTAACCTAACATCTTGCATACAATAGGATATCATATCAGGTGAAATCTTAGACCAGTCAGTATGCTTACCCTTCTCATTCTTTAACCTGATACCCCACTGTTCTAGTGAGTGACCACCCTTCCTTTCAGGGTTGAACAGAGTGGAAAGAACAAGAGTATCTTCAACCTTTCTATAATCAATATCAATATCCCATAGTTCTTTCAACCAATGCAGATCAAACCCTAAGATATTGTGACCAATAAATATATCTGTCTTTGCTATGGTGTTTAACAATTCTTCTCTGTTGAAACACACCTTAACAAAATCAGAGTTGACATCTTTACAGGCGGCAAGCCATATCTTGGTAGCATCTAAGCCGTCTGTTTCAATATCAATTATTGTCTTGTTCATTAAGAAGTTCCCTTGCCTTACTAACTTCTTTTGCCTGTTGTTCTAACATATCAATACGATTTGTTAGATATTCTAACACAGTTTTTCTCTTTAGTCTAAGCGTACCTACAGGATTCTTTTCTTTTAATAACTCATGCTCTCTCTGTAGTACTTCAATTATTAATTCTCTAAGCATGATGCTTACTCCTTTTTCTGATTGTCTTTATTGGTTTCAATTATTTCTTTAGCCCTTTCTTTTGTAACAGCATCACCAAAGATACCTAGTCTATCGATGATTACCTGTGGTAGTACACCATACATGGCACATCCAAAGGCACTGTCCATAGTACCATGAGCATAGGTCTTACCATTAATTATATAATGACCGGACTCTGCATTATAATTACAAGTATTATATAACTGGAAAGCCTTAGCTGTTAAGGCACCTGTTATGATAGTTATAACTACAATACTTACCATAGTATATTTTTTATTTAGGCCAGCCATAATATTCTCCTATATTTGTCCACCTTTTATCTGATCCATCAACAGCCTTCATCAGATTATCAATTGAACTTTGTGATAACTGTTTCATTTCTTCTATGATGTCATGTAGTTTATGTATTCTAGTGTATGCCTCGTTCAATTGCATCTGAAGTTCAGCAACATTATTACTCAGTATCTCATCTGTAGTTCTAACACTAAGATTATCATAAGTACTGTTCATTTGAATATCTCCTTGAATTGTTTCGTATACATCCTTGTTTTGTTCACCATGTTTACTAACCCACTCATCAAGAGACATGAAGGATGCATCCTCCTCCATATCCATCAACCAACTCTTAGCCTTTCCCATCTTCAACCTCCATTTATTGTTTGCTCCTTCCACCATGCAGGTTCTGATGTACCCTTCTCCCATTTAGCAAAGTAAGACTTCTCTGCTTTATAATAATTACGATACGCTTCAATGCTTGGTTGCAAAATTTCCCAACAATCTCTGACAGGATCAAAGCGAGGCCATCTATGCTTTATAAAATCCTTCTCGTACCATAGAGGATCATCATAAAGACCTGCTACTTTGTACTGATCTGGCATACACTGTGGCAAATGTGTCATGTTATGCCATCTATTAATTTTTATGGGATGATACCACAAAGGTTCTACTAGTTGTTCACATTTATGCGTTTTGTTATATCTTTTTTTGTATTCTCTTAACAGAGAGACAAATAATTGATACAACCATCCATAATTGTGGCGTGTTTCTCTAACCCACACATTGCTGGGATGGTTCTTATGCGTTGCTTTATATATTTTCCAATTAGTTAAATCCCACTGTAGTCCACAATCCTTCCCGTCTAATACATGGTGAGCAGTTGATAGCATTTGTGCGCTTTCCAATACCATCTTAACGACATGCTTATCACAGTGCATACGTGCGGCGTTAAAGGGGTTACTATCTAACATGAATATATTCATTTAGATTCCTTCACTTCAGTTATAATCCAGAAGTATGGGTTGCAGTATTCTTTCTTCTTTATTATTTTATAATTTTCTACCAGTTCAGGCATGAACTTCTTCTCCCATACCATAGTCTTGCCATCATATGCCCTCACTGCCTTGTCTTTAGTCATGGTCTGATTCTCCCTCTGTGTTATGAAAGTATTCTTCAAGACCCTCTTGAATACTTTCCTCTTCAGTTTCATAACTCTGCTTAGGTTGTTTTATTCTTTGTCTATACTTGTTGGTATGTAAGTCCTTAACAACGGCGTTGTATTTCCATTGTTTCTTTTTAGATATCTCTTTCATTGTCCTCTCTCCTGAAGGTATGATAGGTCAGTATTCCACCTATCATACCTGTTGTCAACAACTAACTTATTTGAGAAATAAGTATGATGAGGCATACTAATTCGAATATTAGGAATGCCTCAATCATCAGGCAGCTACCAGTTGTGCGAATTGATTACTGCTAACCCACTTACTGACCTCATGCTCACGGTTCCACATTGAAACAGCTTGAGTATCATGACCTGTATTTCTCAGGCTGAACCCATTCCTATCATCAGCATAGGTACTGTAGTTTGTCATAGCAGAGTACAATGCATACACATTAGAACCTCTGACTGCTGCCTCTTCATGATACAAGTTCAACATCCTATCTGCTTTACGTTCAGATGGAATGAGGGACTCCAACATCTGCTTGATTTGCCAAGTGTTTGTTGGGGTATCTGCCCAAACTTGCAGCCTCTTACCATGCTCATAGAATGCATCTTTAGCAACTCGTAACTCATCAATGAAGAAGGCAAGGATAAAACCACTAGTGTTCTTTCTCCTTACCTTATCCCACTGACCACTGATCTGCCCATTAGTGCAGAAGTATTCAATACCACCAAAGTACACTTGGTTTGAACAGCTACCATCAATACCGTGTAAGGCAATAGCTCTCCAGCTAACATCAGTTGAGAACCCTCTGTTAGTTGTGATGTTTACCTTCACTTCAGGTAGCTTAACGTCCATCAATGCCCAAGCATTATTCCTTGCAACTCTGAAGTCACAAGAAGCATTGATCAGATGCTGTTGTGGTAGCTCTTCTATCATAGTATCTTGTACTTGATAAAAGAAATCTGGATGAGATACACAATTAAATGTATCTCCTACAGTATCAAGGTACTCACCTGTCATACCATTCATGACATATTTTTTATGAGATACCTTAGTAGGTTCAAACACAACATCGAAATCAATATTGTTAGGCATAGTACCAAACGTATTCCTTGATAGGTTTGCGTTTAGTTCTATTATATTATTCATATGTTAGTCTCCTTTCAGTTAAGATTAACCCGTTACTACCATTATATATGTGCCTTATATCACATCCTTTCAAGGGGTGCAAGTCCTAAAGTATATGTTTCCAATAGGAATCTATTAACTCCTTGATTTTACTATGCTTTTCATCCTCACTTTCATCTTCGATGATATCAAGCCAAGCCTCTTTCAACTGACCTCTATGAAATCTGTCGATGCGTTGACCAATGTCTATCTCTACTGATATCATAGCTTGGTTACTTTCTGTGTGTTGAACTCTGCATAGTAGTCGGACATGATTGTACGTTGACGATACCAGCGTAGGGCATTGCCTTTATGCCGATAGAAATGTGTCTTGTATACGTACCACATACCATCCCATTCAGATTGACGATACTGATTTGAATACCATACCTCTTCCTCATTTACAACCAGAGGAGCGGGTAGACTATAGTTTTTATTGATCATAGCTAGTTCCCTTCATGTTTAGCTTGTTCAACTTGGAGTTGCAGCCATTCCACAACTCTCTCTGCATCCAGCCATCTGACTGGCTCACAGTCCTTGCGGTCGAAGTTGAATGCTTCAACCGTACCTTCATCTCTAGTACCAGATATACTAAACCCAGTACTCCCTTGTGACAGACTAACCATCTTTCCATTAGGTAACCCAGTACTCCCTTGTGACAGACTAACCATCTTTCCATTAGGTAGTCTTAGTAGTATGTTAGGGTACTTCATCCTTTAGCTCCTTGTCTATCATAACCTCTAGTATAGGTACACCATAAGGTAAACCTACACCATGCTCATATCCTACTATGATGAGTGCTTCATGAACAGTATGGGCAGTTATAAACCTATAGGTATGAACCCCTGGCTTATCCTTATGCCCTTGGTATTTTATCTTATATAGATACTTCATCTTCATATCCCTTTTTATCTCCCATATCATCACAGTATATTTCCAAATGCTTGACCATTTTCTTATCATACTTGTCAGCTATTTCTTTAGCCTCTTCGTAATAACCTGCATAGTCAATTCTTTTCCAGCGTTGGCTTAGATATTGCCAACCAAACACATGATATTCAACCATGTGTCTATCTTCACAAGGGATCATAAGATCATAGTAGCCGTCTTCTGTATCCCTTATATCATTATCAAACACGGGCATAACAAAGGAAAACTTTGTTACTTTACGAGTTATATATTTAGGCATTTCTTAATTCCTTTCTAATGTTTCGGATAACTAATGTTAGGTACAGTCTTATCCCAACATAGGCGACAGTCTCCACATTTACCACCCCTGGTATATGCTCTGCATTCCTCACCTATCCATTCCTTGCCAGGGTCATGTACTGTACTAGTCCACGGCCATTGCTTAGTTGCTTTACCATTCACCTTGGTTCCACTAATCCTAATCACCATGTTGTCTGGTATAGCATCCATGCCATATGTCTTGGCAAATTCTCGCATTAGTTGTGGTTCCTTGGTAGGCAACCAATATTTAATCTTAGGCGTTTGCCTAGCTACTGCCAGAATATTGAGTAGATGCTTCATGGATTGTACATCACCACTATCATGCCAGCGAAAGTATTTCTCCTTGGCATGTACTATTTGACGCACCATAGCATCCACCCACTGTCCATGATACAGCGATGCTAGTCTTTTCTTTTGAGACTTGGCTACACTGGGAAAAGTATAGTTACCTTTCAGAGCATAGCAGTCATAGCATACTGTACCTAACAGCTTGGCTAGGATACTGCCTACGTTACAGGATGCTGCCGGTATACCGTAGGATTTTCCAGGCATTTTGCTTGGGTCACCTAGTGTACCGGCAATCTCCCTTGCCGCTTTTAGTGTCATTAATTTCATATCATATAGTCCCTTTCCTTATATGATATAGGAATGGTTCATGTTAATTCAAGTAGGTATTCACGCTTTCTATTATAGTGATATCTTTCATCCTTCACAAACCAAGTACCATTATGATCCACCCATGTGACCCAGTCTCTAGGCTCCCATCGGGCAGTAGTCACAGGTGGTGCAGGAAATTCTGCATCCCAATATGGATGTCCACCATTATTGAACACCTGTAGCTTTATAGCTTGTGTCAATTCACCCATTGGCATATCGCATTTTGCGTAGGCGTCTATAAGTTACTTGACGCCAACGTAACGAGGATGACTTAGGAGCTAGTCGAGTGTACTTAGTCTCTACACTTTCATCGCCTCGTATATCAGTTACTGCCAGAGCCTTCTTATGGAATGGCAGGCCAGTGTTCCAGTACCAGTAGGATTTATGGAGAGTTAATACTATCCCTCTGGCTGTGAAGTATACCTTGTACCTTTTCAAGTCTTGGCGTACACGATATACATTAGCACCTAGTGCTTTGATCTTTGTTCTCACTCTGTTCTCCTATTGGTTGCAATGTTTCAATACTACTCGCTTCACTTCACTATACACATAATCCTTTTCCCACAATGGGAATTCCTTGGCCGCATCGCTCTGGATATTCCGCATGGTCCAACCTTCTGACGGTTTGGCCGCATGGATTTGCTCCAGGGTGAAATCTCTAACGGCGACTAGGCCGTAGAGTCTACGTGCATCCACGATATGGTGCATTAGATACCTCCATTAACATCCGCTTCGCATTAGGCAGGGTGGGACGTCACCCATATGGTGCAGGGACAATGCAGTTTCTTACGGGCGTGCGACAACGCCGCTCCCTTGTCCCTGCCTTGCCTTAGAGCTAGCAAGGCGGTCGCAATAGTGAACCTGCACTATGCAGGCGGTAATTTCCTTTTCACCTTATTTGCAATCGGGCGTTTCAAATCAGCCCGACTAGCATAACCCAGCATGTTCCGCCAATGGCGGTCAATATGATACCGCTTTTGACGTGCGGCCCGCTTTTCAAAGCGTGACATAGCTCACCTATCAAACCCGCATAAGGGGGGCAACCCTTGGGCATAATGCCCGTTTTCAACTACACAATAGAGATAAGAACAAAAAATAGATATTCAAGGGCACAATGAAAATAAATTGAAAATAAATGCTAAGTCATTGAAAACATTAGGAAACAAAATTCATGTTCCTATTCTGTTCTATTCATGGCTTGTGTGTAGTTGTACATATAAACATATCCTTATATGATAGGGCATTAACATATTGATATATAATGAACTACCATATATCGGAATGATATATATCAAGCGAGCATATACCATCCCAGTACCCCTATGTTGGTCCAGTATACTCCATTCCGTCATATATCGAATTGATATACCCCTAAGATAACCAGACTAACATATAAAGATATGTTTATGTATGCATAATCTCTTGTTCACCTTTTGTTCTATTCTAGGGGAACACGTATTGTTGCACATATAAAGATATATTTATATATATGGGGAAGAACAAAGGGGGAACGCCAGGGCCATGGGGGAGGGGTCCTCTAATATATGCACTGGTGAGCAAATTTTAGAAAAAATAAACCATTATGTATTACAATCGAAATCTATTTATAATACTAATAGATATAGAGGGGGGTGTATTAGATACTAATATCTATTATACACCGTATTTCAATCTTGTCAAGAGAAAAATTTATTTTAATTAGTTTAGCGCAGAAAACTGCGGAATAAAAATTTATTTTATAAAAATTTATTTTTAAATAATTAAAAAAAAGACTTGACAAAACCTCCCACAGCGTTATAATATATAATAGGGCATAGAATATCTTGGCGGGAGATACGTAAAGAAGGCTATTCGTCAGTCCTTTTCCTAGGTGGTTGTTGAGCAAAGCTCTCTTCCGCCAAGATACTAAGGAGATAGTATGACAGGTATTGTTAAAAAAGGCTTGACAAAGAAGCAAGAAACCTTTTTAGATAGTTTATTTTCTAATGGTGGCAATGTAGTTGAAGCGATGGAAGTTTCGGAGTACCATCCTGGCTCTCGTTCCAATCTTTTGAATAGCTTACGTAATGAAATTGC
>Ga0208029_1000853_pt1 | contig 15887 bp, 14 predicted proteins | sample MalvireepMed_s12_FD_184242 | JGI IMG/M metagenome (GOLD analysis project Ga0208029, IMG submission 184242) | Marine viral communities from the Global Malaspina Expedition - Malaspina viral metaG DeepMed_s12 (SPAdes) (version 2) | ecosystem: Environmental > Aquatic > Marine > Oceanic | place... | reverse complement strand
GGATCAAGGGGTTTAACCAACTGAAGCTGGTCGTGAATAACGTTCAGTTTCGGGATGGAGAACGGGTGGATGATCAATCCGGCAGAGACGCCGCCTGATGCTCATACACCAGATTTGACAATAACTCCGGTCGCAACTATTCCTGTAACAAGATAAAGCCTTTGTCTGGCAATAATTTCGAATTGGTCAATGAGGGAGGCGAGATCAGGAATGTTAAATTATACGAAGGGAAGCATCACGGACTGGAGTAGGGTACCCGGGAATTATTTTCATCGGACATCCTGGCAAGAGAGTGAGGGGCTATTTGGTTGCTCGATCCGAGGATTGGATAATGAGTTTTTTGGAACTGTATAGTCTTTTACTTGCCCTGGTGGTCGGCATCGTGGCTACCATCCTGGGCCTTTACGGGTTTGTGCGCGTGATGGGCTCTGCGCGCGGGGAGCCGGGCAAGGATGTGCCGGCAAGCTCCGGTGTGCTGTCGCGGGATCCGGTGTGGGGGCGCTATCACGCGCGTTACTACGGTTACGCATTGTTGTTCCTGGCCTTCGATATGGAAATGGCGTTCATGTACCCATGGGCCGTCGTGTACAAAGAAGTAGGGCTGGTTGCTTTGTATGATATGGGCGTATTTCTTGCCATCCTCTTTCTGGGCCTGCTTTATGGCTGGAGTCAGGGGGCATTGAGGCGTCAATGACTTCTGATCATCCCATTAACACCACAGGTTCGCGTCAGAGGCAGACACGGTTTGCCGCTCTTCAGAAGTGGGTTTCCCGTGCATTTGCGCGTGACCTGAGTTGTCTCATCGTCCCGGGACAGGATGTCGCTCTGGCGCATGGCTTGAATGTGAGTGCCACCGGCATGCGTGTCAGCGCCTCACCCCGTGATGCGAATGTGCTTCTGATCGTCGGCGGGCTTTCAGAAAAAATGGGCGAGGTTGCAACGGTGCTTTATGCGCAGATGCCCCGGCCCCGCACTATTCTCATGCTTGGCGGCAAGACGCCATCGTCTTTTCCGGATGCTGATGTATCAGCGGGTCTGTCGCAAAAGGCACTGGCCGACGCGGTTGGGCGGCTGAAGCGGGCACTGGCGGAAGGTGCCTTCGCTACTTCAGCGGAGGATTTTGATGCCTCCGTCCTGCACGTCAAAATCGAGTACGTCTGCCCTATGCACCCGGAAGTTGTCGAAGACGAGCCGGGCAGTTGCCCCAAATGTGGCATGGATCTGGTAGCACGCGAAGCGGGGGAGCAGACTCCTGAAGGCGGCCACGATCATGAACATCGCCATGATCACGAACAGCAGTGCCAAGACCACGACCACGACGACAGTAACGAACACCAACAGGAACACGCTCACGAAAATGCCGCGACCGAATATACCTGCCCCATGCACCCCGAAATTGTTCGGGACGAGCCTGGCAGTTGCCCCAAGTGCGGTATGGACCTGGTAGTCCGCGAGGACGGGGAAGATGAGGCACACTCAGAACATGAACATTCCAGCCATGATCACGGTGAGCATGATCACAGTGGGCATGAGCATGGAGGGCACGATCACGGTGGCCACGATCATGGCGCCTCGGGATTCATGTCGATGATTGAAGTCACCAAGGATCTGCCACGCAGCGCCGATGGCCTGCAGATGGACTGGCTTGAGGTGCCGTTCGGTCCGGTCTTCCCCGGCTTGCCCGGCGGACTGAAGTTGACGCTGACCCTTGATGGTGACGGCGTAACGGAGGGGCAGGCGACCTCCCTGGTGGGGGTGACCAGCGAAGGTGAGAATATTGAAGAAAGTGAAGAGATGGATGCCGAGACCTTCATTGGGTATCTGTCAGCCGCAATTCCACTGGCACCGGTGAGCTACCGTCTTTTAGTCTGTCTGGCAATAGAGCAAGCGGCAGGGCTGGAGGACGATTCGGCAAACGCCGGTGCTCGCACCGGCGCCCTTGAGCGTGAGCGCATCGCCAGTCACCTTGGCTGGCTGGCTCAGTTAGGGCGCCAGCTCGGCTTTGCCTGGCTGACGCAACGGGCAGCAACTCTGCAACTGCAAGTCAGAGAGGCTAACAGGGACAGTCTTGCTGCACTGGAGCCAGCGCTGCACAAATTAACTATCCGCCTCGGGCGAACGCCTTTGCTCAAATCTCGGCTTAAGGGTGTCGGCCTACTGCCAACGGACTCTTTTGGTCTGCGCGGGCCCGTAGCGCGTGCTGCGGATGAAGGCGGTGATGCCTGGGCGCGCCTGTGGCAACGCCTGGCCGAAATTTCGGCCAGCCTTGACCTTATAAAGTCGGGCGGGGAACCGGAGCTGCCGGTTCTGCGCGACGTTGGCGATGTGTCAGGAACCGGTGAGGCCACCGTTGACACTCCGCGCGGCGAGGCCCGGTTAAGTCTGAAACTGGAGCGCGGCCATGTGAAGTCATACGAGCTGGACACCGCCTGTAGTCAGCATATCGGCCTGGTCCCTAAGCTTGTCGAGGGCCAGGAACTGGGCGATGCGCTGCTGGCAGTCGGGTCACTGGATCTTTCGCCCTGGGAGGTGACTTCGTGACCGTCGCTATTGTTTTGCTCGCGCTGCTTGGCAGCGCCTGGCTGCTGGCTGTGATTGAGGGCTGGATGGCGACTGGGCGTCTGAGTCCGGCCGCGCCTCTGTTTCGCGGCCTGGCTCACCTCGGTCGTGAGTCCATAGTACCGCGCTCACCAGACCGGGTCTTCTTCGAGGCCGCGCCCGTGCTTCTTTTGGTTGTCGCCGTGCTCGGTATGGCAGTCCTGCCGCTGGCGCCGGACCTGATCATTGCGGACCTTGGCACTGGCGCACTGTTTGTGAACGCGGCCCTGGCCTACGTGCTCGTCGCGGTGATCATGGCGGGTTGGGGGCCGGATGGAGCCTACGGGATGATCGGTGGCTGGCGCTTTCTGGGCCAGCTTATTGCCTATTCCATGCTGATTGTCATGCCGATCACGGCCGTGGCCATGCGTGCCGAATCCCTGGCAAACACTGCGATCGTTGGCTCCCAAGCGGGTCTATGGAACATCGTCTACCAGCCCCTGGGCTTCGTGCTGTTTTATATTGCGGCCATGGCACTGGCATTCCGCGCCCCTTTCGACCTGCCTTCTGCAGAGGGGGAGCTTGGCGGCGGTGTGGATGCTGAGTATACCGGGGTACGCTTGGCGGTGCTTCGCCTTGCCCGGCTGACGCTGGTGGTTACGCTGGCCTCCGCGACCACGGTGTTCTATCTCGGCGGCTGGCATGGGCCGCTGCTGCCGCCCTCGGCCTGGAGCCTGATCAAGACCCTGGCCGTGGCCGTGTCGATGCTGCTCGTCGGCCACTATCTGCCACGCATCCGCGAGGCGGATCTGATGCGGTGGTGCTGGGTCCTGGGTATTCCCCTCGCACTGCTCAATATCATTATTGTCGGCTTACTGATTCTGGTGGTTCCCTGATGTATGCACAGGCTTTTTTCGTTGCCGTTTTCGGGCTGGCTGCCATTGGCTTCGGCGTGGTGGTGTTTCGCACCTCGTCCATGATGCGTTCCGCACTGGCACTGCTGTTTTCGATGACCGCCGTCGGCTGCCTGTTCCTGGCGATGCAAACCGAATTCCTGGGCGTGCTGCAGATCATGATGATGGCCACCGAGATGAGCATCATGGCCATCTTCATGGTGATGTTCATGATGGATCCCGGCGGGCTTGGCGGTATGGATATGAGCCACCAGAAGCGCTTCTCGATAGGTGCCGGGGTGAGTGCCGCCGTTGTCGCCATCGCCGTTGCGCTGCTGTCCGACTGGGGCCCCGCAGCGGAGCAGGTGGTGGACGCGGAAGCGCAGACACGGGCGCTGGGCATGGAACTGCTCGGGCGCTCGATGATGATCTTTGAGACCGCCGGTATCACCATCCTGACCGCAATGATTGCCGCCACGGCAGTGGCAATACCGGTGCAGAACCTGTCAAGTAAAGACGACAAGGAGGCATCGGAATGACCATGATTCTGATATTGGCGCTTGTGACCGGCGCCATCCTGTTTGGTATCGGAGTCTACGGTGCACTGTCACAGACCAATCTGGTGATGATCATGATGGGCGTGGAGCTGATGCTGGCAGGCGCCATGGTGAATCTGGTGGCTTTCTGGCGCTTTCTGCATCCGGAAGCCTATTCCGGCCAGATGTTTGTGCTGGTGGTGATGACGGTTATGGCACTGGAGATGGCGGTCGGCTTTGGCGTTGCTATTGCGCGCTTCCGGGCCAAGGGCTCAGTCGAGATGGAAGAAGCGGAGGACCTGAAAGGATGAGTGCAGGGCTTCTGCCGATATTGCCACCGCTGATAGCCGCCCTGGCGGTGTTGATACTGCGCCGTGGGGTCGGCGCGCTGGCCTTGGCTGGCGCGACGCTCAGCCTGGCAGGCTGTGTCTGGCTGCTGGCCGGGGTCGTTGACGGCCAGGCCAAAACCCTTCTTCTGCCCGGCCTGCCGAATATGCCACTGCGCCTGGTCGCCGGGCCGATGACGGCACTGCTGAGTGTGGCAGTGGCCACGGTCGGAACCTTCGTTCTGATTTATGCCATCGGCTATATGAAGCGGGAGTCCGGCCAAGCGCGCTTTTATGCCGTAATGTCGCTGTTCCTGGCGGCGATGCAGGCGTTGGTGCTGGCTGGCGACTGGGTTCTGTTTTTGGCGGCCTGGGAACTCATCGGCCTCTGCAGTTACCTGCTGATCGGCTTCTGGTTCCAGCGACCGGAAGCCGCAAACGCAGCCAGCCGTGCTTTTCTCTATACCCGCAGCGCCGATCTCGGGCTTTATGTGGCGATATTCATACTCATCGGGTCGTCAGGTACCAGTGAGATTGCTGCCTATCTGGAAGCTGGCGGTAGTGCCTCGACCGCCGCCGGCCTGCTGTTATTGCTGGCGGCCATGGGTAAGTCGGCCCAGGTCCCCCTACAGGACTGGCTGATGCGCGCCATGGCCGGCCCGACACCGGTCTCGGCGCTGCTGCACTCGGCCACGCTGGTGGCGGCGGGCGCCATTCTGCTGATCCGGTCTGCGACGCTGCTGAGTCCTGAAGCGCTTTTCGCTGTAGGGCTTGTGGGCGGTATCACCACGGTGGCGGCCGGGGTGATTGCGCTTGCCGAACGTGATCTCAAACGCCTGCTGGCCGCTTCCACGGCCAGTCAGTACGGCCTGATGCTGATTGCAGTGGGCGCCGGGGTTCCGACAGCCGCGCTGTTGCACCTTCTCGCCCATGCTGCCATTAAAAGCACCCTGTTTCTTGCTGCCGGTGACTTTCAACATGCTCGCGAGGGTACCGCTTTTGATCAGTTGAAGGGCGTTGGCCGAACCAGGCCCCGGGCCTTTGCCGGCTTTGCGCTGGCAGCGCTGGCGCTGGCAGGCATTCCACCGCTGAGCGGGTTCTTTTCCAAGGATGCGGTAATTGCTGCCGCGCTGTCGGGGCAAGGCGCCGCCTGGCTCGGCCCCCTGGCTCTGGCGGGCACTCTGCTTACCGGCGCCTATATGGGCCGGGCTTTACGGGTGCTCTGGCAGGGCTCGGGCGACAGCCGGCCGGTAGAAGGTACTGGCTGGATGCGCGCTGGCATCTGGGGTCTGGCGATCCCCGCCGCTGGCCTGGGTCTGGCCTTTGGTCCCCTGGAAACAATACTTGATCTACCCGCTCCAGAAACCGCAGGTACCGTCGCCATAGTGCTGGGGCTTGTCGCCGCATTGGTCGGGCTGGCCTTGGGCTGGCTGGTGCCGGTCCAGCGCCTGCTTGGACCTGCCCATCAATGGGCAGAATCGGGTTTGGAGGTCGCGGGCGGGCTTACCGCCTGGATAGGCCGGCCCGCAATGGCTGTTGCCCGGGGCTGTGACCGTCTGGAGGATCATCTGTACGCGGCCGCGCTTGCCATTGGTCATACAGCTCTCAGCATTGCCCGTGGGGGCGAGCGACTGGAACAACGTTTGTATCTGGCCGTACTTGGCGTCGGCCGCGCCAATCTGGCGGTGGGTCGCTGGGTTCGCAGCGGGGATGAGCGTGGTATCGACGGCCTGATCTTTGCCCTCGTGGCCGGTGTGCGGGACCTCGGCGCGCGGGCGAGAACCCTGCAAAGCGGCCTGATCCATCACAGCCTGGCGATCAGCGCCGTAGCCACCGCTGTGCTCCTGGCCATCCTGTTTTCAGCTTCACTGAGTGTCTAAAGGAACCCTGTACTCATGTTACCACTTGTATCCCTGACCCTGTTTTTGCCACTCGTCGGCGCTGTGCTGATTCTGTGTTTGCCGAAGCCGACGGCACGGACGGTGCACAGCATAGCGATCGCCAGTGCCGCCCTGACCCTGGTCGGCGCTCTGGCCATGTGGCTTCAGGGCGTGAGTGGTGACGGCTTTTCCCAGGTCGAAGAGCTGGTATGGATGCCGGCCATTGGCGCCGCCTACCGGGTCGGGGTTGATGGCATCAGCCTGCCGCTGGTGCTGCTGAGTGCCGTGCTTTTCCTGGTTTCTCTGATCTATGCGTCGTCGCTTCGCGACCGTCCGCGTGCCTACGTAGCTCTGATCCTGCTTCTGGAAACCGCGGCAATCGGTACCTTTACCGCCCTGGACGGCATTCTGTTCTACGTCTTCTTCGAAGTTTCCCTGGTGTCGATGTATTTCATGATTGCCGGATGGGGACATGAAGACCGGCAGCGGGCCGCCCTGATGTTCTTTATCTACACCCTGCTGGGCAGCCTGCCACTGTTGCTCGCAATTCTGGGGCTTTACCTCGGCAGTCCCGACCCCACCTTCGATATGCGGGCGTGGATTGCCAATCCTCCTCTGGAGGGGGCGGCGGCCATGTGGGCGTTGATCGCCATGCTGATTACCTTCGCGGTCAAGATTCCTGCGATACCGTTGCATACCTGGTTGCCTGCGGCCCACGTTCAGGCACCGACCGTTGGTAGCGTCATCCTGGCGGGTATCATGCTGAAGTTCGGCACATACGGGCTGGTGCGGTTCGCCCTGCAAATGACCCCTGACGCCCTCCGCGATGCCGGCATCGTTGTTTTGTTTTTCGGTGTCGTCAGCGCAATCTACGGTGCCTTTGCCGCCCTGGCACAAACTGATCTCAAGCGCCTGGTGGCCTATACCTCAATCAACCACATGGGCTACGTCATTGTCGGCGTCGCCGTTGCCGCACTGACTCTGGACCCGTCGGTGCGTGCCGTCGCGCTGGATGGAGCCGTGCTGCAGATGTTCAGCCACGGCCTGGTCACGGGGGCCCTGTTCCTGCTGGTAGGCATGATTCAGGAGCGCGCCCATACCCGGGAAATGAACGAGTTTGGCGGCCTGCTCAAAACGGTTCCACTGCTTGGCTGGTTCTTTGTGCTGGCGGCTTTTGCGTCTCTGGGGCTTCCAGGCCTCGCGCACTTCCCGGCGGAGTTCCAGATATTCCTCGCGACTCTGGGCACCACTCCTGTCGCGGTTGTGGTGATTCTGGGGATTGCCATTATCGCCGGGACCTTTCTCAAGGCCCTGCGCGAAACCTTTCTGGGTGAGCCCCGGGATCGCTGGAATAAAATGCCGGATCTGAGCCCGCGCGAAATTCTTGCGGTGGCGCCCCTGCTGGTGCTCACCGTTGCCACTGGCGTGGCGCCGTCCTGGGTGCTGGACGTCATTCACCGGACGACATCGGCACTGGTGCTGTAATGGGTCGAGATCTCGCATTAATCATTCCAGAAATTGCCGTTCTGCTGACGGCTGTTGGTGCCCTGATTGCGGAAATGCTGCGACAGCCCCGGATTTCGCTGATCATTGCCGTCATCGGCCTGGTCGTTGGCACCGGGCTGACCCTGCGCCTGCTCGGCACAGACACAACGGTATTTGGCGGCAGTTTCCGCATCGATACGTTAAGCATCTGGGCCAAGCTTATCCTGCTACCAGCTACGGTGCTCTCGATGCTGTTGGCGCGGGTGGATGTCCGGGGCAGCGCCCGCGAGGGTACGGTTTACAGTCTGCTGATTTTTTCAACGCTGGGTGCCCTGGTACTGGCGGGGGCAGGGGACACCATGTTTCTGGTGCTGGGTGCGTTGCTGACTGGCCTGGCCACCTTCGCCCTGGTTGCCTACCCGGATACGGACCCGGCGACCGAAGCGGCGATGAAATTCTTTGTGTTCGCTTCCGTCACCACTGCCATCATGATTTTCGGTTTGAGCTACTGGTTCGGTGCCTCCGGCTCTACGCTGATCGCCGATCTGCCGTCCATGGATACCATGCCGCTGGCCGTTATTCTCGGGTTCGTGGCTGTGGTAGTGGGCCTGGGCTACAAGGCATCACTGGTTCCGTTCCACTTCTGGGCACCCGACGCCTACGAGGGCGCGCCACTGTCGATTGCCGCCTACCTATCCGTCGTGCCCAAGATTGGCGCCCTGTTTGCGCTCACTCAGGTGGTTCGTCACCTGCCACCGGAAACCGGCTGGGCTGCGGTCATGGCGGGGCTGGCCGTGCTGAGCATGACCTATGGCTATCTTGCGGCACTGGTGCAGGATAACGTCATCCGGCTGCTGGCCTATTCGTCGATTGCCCAGTCCGGCTATTTCCTGCTGGGCATCCTCGCGGTGGGCTCCAGTGAGCTGGCCTTACCATCGATCATTCTGTTCGCCGCCGCCTATGCGGCTATGAACCTGGGCGCTTTCGCGGTTGCCGCCATAGCCGGGCGCACTCTGAACGATTTTAGCGGGCTGGGCCGGTCGCGGCCTTTGATTGCCATCGCAATGGTAGTCTTCCTGCTGTCATTGGTGGGCATTCCGCCACTGGCAGGTTTCGTCGGCAAGTTCCTTCTGTTTGCGGCAGCCATTGACGTCCAGTTCACATGGCTGGCGGTGGTGGCGATCATCAATAGTGCACTGTCGCTGGCAGTGTATCTGCGCATTGTTGTGCCGATGTACAGGGGAGGGGATTCTGCATCCGTTGAGCTTGATGCATGGCTGGGATTCGTGGTGTTTGCGACGGTTGCAGCCACATTCATCATCGGACTGGGTGCCCAGTTTATGATTGTTCGCGACATCGTATGATGTGCCTAGTGTTGTGTTCGGCATCCATGCGAGAAAGCCGCCGAACGCTGACGTGGTCAAGAAATCGCCATCTTACCCCAGCAGACAAACTATGCTGCGCTACCTCAGACCCGGCGAGCCAGCCACCAACCAGCGACCATCGACAGCAACAACGCCACGAGAGGCCAGGTTATACCACTTATTGACGCAAAGGCCGGGCCCGGACAATAACCTGATAGACCCCAGCCTATCCCAAACACAGCCGCACCAATCAATAAACGGGTATCAATATCACGACGTGTGGGCACGATAAACGTTTCCGCGAACAGAGGGCCCTGGCGACGGAACACCAATTGGTAGCCGACAAACGTTGTTACCACGGCTCCGCCCATCACAAATATGAGCGTTGGGTCCCAGTTACCGAAGACGTCGAGAAAGCCCTGAACACGATGGGGGTCAGTCATACCGCCAATAGCCAGACCCAGGCCAAACAACAAACCAGCCAGGTAACCAAAAATCAGTTTCATAAAGAGTGTCCTGTCATGAGTCTGACGACGTAAACGGGAGTTTCGATGGCGGTGATGTCACTTCCGACGGCGGTATCCTGCTGCTGCGGCAGCTCGATCGCGAGATGGGCCTGACCCGCGCCGTCGCTCGCCGACTCAGCGACGAGCGCGGCGCTCAGCGCTGCCTGCACCGCACCGAAACCCTGGTCCGGCAGCGCGTGTTCGGCCTGGCGCTGGGCTATGAGGATCTCAATGACCACCATGCGTTGCGTCACGATATCGCCCTGCAGACCGCCGTCGATACCGATGGCGTGCTGGCCAGTCAGTCCACCCTGTGCCGCTTCGAGCAGCAAGCTGACCGGGACTGGGCGATCACCATCCACGAGGAGATGATCGAGCAGTTCATCCGCTCGTTCCGGCGGCCACCCAAGAAGCCGCTCTACCTCGACTTCGATGCTACCGCCGATCGGGTGCATGGCCAGCAGCTCGGGCGGCACTTCAACGGCTACTACAACCACTACATCTTCCTGCCGCTGTTCGTGTTCTGTGGCGACCAGCTGCTGGTCAGCTACCTGCGTCCGGCCTCGCTGGATGCCGCTCACCACGCCGGCGCCATCCTCGCCCTGTTGGTCCGGCGGCTGCGCCAGGCGTGGCCTGAGGTGAAGATCGTCTTCCGAGGCGACAGCGGATTCTGCCGTCCGCTGATTCTCAACTGGTGCGACCGCCACGGCGTCGATTACATCATCGGCCTCGCCGGCAACAAGCGCTTGGCCAAGCTGGCTCTGGACATCGACTACACGTCGGCTATCCGCTTCGAGAAGAGTTGGGAGAAGGAGCGTGTCTTCGGCTTCATCGAGTACGCTGCCAAGAGCTGGAAGGAGCGTCGACGAAGGGTGATCGTCAAGTCCGAGACCAGCCGGCGTGGCTTCAACACCCGCTATGTGGAGCAGCAGTTCCTGTTCTCCGACCGCACCAGCTGCCACGAATGGTGGCCCAATCAGTACCGACTGCTGCTCTCGGGGCTGGCCTACCTGCTCCTGGAGCGGCTGCGTCGGATTTACCTTAAGCGCACCGCCTTCGCCCAAGCCCAGGTCAACACCATCCGCCTGAAGCTGCTGAAGATCGGCGCCGTCATCACCCGCAACACGCGCACCATCCGGCTGATGTTGAGCAGCCAGTACCCGGAGCAGGACCTCTTCCTGAAGCTGGCCAGTAAGCTGGTGCCGGGATAGCGCCGCGGCGTGCTGTCCCCGGCACAGAAAACACATGGGGGTTGGGGGCAGTGCGTCCTGAGCGCAGAAAATTGATCAAAAAGCAGCCAAACTCCACTCCAGATCCCTTTTATCCCCACCGAGCCTGGCATCTGGGGACTTCTGACTGACCCGGTGCAACATCCGGGCTAGGCAGCCTGCTGGCTCCTGCCCTTGCCATTGCTGAAGAGAGCGAGAAGACGCCCCGCTGGAACGAGGCGCTGATCGAGGCGGCGTAGGCAGTGACGCTGGGACCCCGCCCGCTCTTTCTGGTCAACGACATGAGTGCGGACAATGCTCACGAGCAGGCACTCAAAGCGACGTTACTGATCAGTGCCGCCGAGCGAACCACCTGGCACTGCTCGCCGCTGCCGATTGGGCATCGGGCGCACCGCTTCAGTTTCCCGAACACACGCTCGAGTCGTATATCGCAGGCGCTCAGGGCGGGACCGATATCTTGGAGTGCGACGTCGCCTTCACCGCCAACGAAGCACTAGTCTGCCGCCACTCACAGTGTGACCTCCACGCCACCACCAATATCGTCGAGACGCCATTGGCCGGGTAGTGCAGCGTGCCGCCAGCGTTCGATGACACCACCGGCGCGTTGACCAACGCGGCCGATATACGCTGCTGCACTAGTGACATAACGCTCGCGGAGTTTCATACGCTGCAAGGGCGTGAATAGCGATGCCACGAGTATCGTGGTGTAAGTGACGGGCACCCCAGGGTGGCGCACAGACCTCTATACGTCCCCTGGTACCTTGATGAGCCATGCCAACAGTATTGTGCTCTTCCAGCAGCAGGGGATCATGATGGCACCGGAACTGAAATCCCACGAGGTCGACATGCCGTTCACCGGGCATACTTCCGAGGGTTTCACTCAGCAGGCCTACGCCCAGAAGATGATCGATGAGTACAAGGCGGGTCCCATTGAGCGTTCGGCTATTTTTTTCATTTTTTCATTAAAAATGAGAACCATTAGCACTAGAATGGCGGCATGATGATTGATGCATTCGCCACCAGGAGTCGTCCATGTTCGAGATCAAAGACGCCACGTTTGAAGTCAATGGCAAACCCATCCTCAACCCCATCGAGCACACGTTTCACGAAGGCAAAGTGTATGGCCTGATTGGCCATAATGGTTCCGGCAAGTCGACGCTCATCAAGCTGATGGCACAGCAGCAGCCGGTCGCTCGGGGCGCGATCCATTTCGATCAGCGCCCGCTGAGTGACTGGGGGCATCGTGAGTTTGCTCGCCAAGTGGCCTACCTTCCTCAACACCTGCCGAGCGCCGAGAGCTTGACCGGGCGTGAACTGGTCGGCTTTGGCCGCTATCCGTGGCACGGTCTCTTGGGGCGCCACACCCAGGCCGACGAAGAAGCCGTGGAACGCGCCATTGCGCTCACGCATACGGAAGCCTTCGCCGACCGACTGGTCGACACCCTCTCCGGCGGCGAACGCCAGCGGGTTTGGCTGGCGATGCTGCTTGCCCAGGGCAGCCGCTTCCTGCTGTTGGACGAGCCGTTGGCGGCGCTGGATATTGCCCATCAAATCGAAGTGCTGGCGCTGATTCGCAAGCTGTGCGACGAGCTCGATTTGGGCGTGGTGATCGTGCTGCACGATATCAACATGGCCTCCCGCTACTGCGATGAGCTGATGGCCCTGCACAGCGGCCGACTCCTGGCACACGGGTCTCCCCACGAGCTAATGCGCGACAGCACCCTGGAAGCCATTTACGGGTTGCCGATGCAAGTCATCCGACACCCCAATGGAGAGCACAATATCGCCGTTGCCCAGTAGCTGGCCGCTGAAAAGTGGCCACCCTGCGTCGGTGGCTGCTGTAGGCTCACGAGCTGATCTGCGCCACCGCATCTTCACTGGCCTGTGCCCGCTGCTCTCCCGTCAGCTCACTCAATTGCCCCTTAGACATCTCCAATAAGCGGTCCGCATGGACGAAGTAGCTGTCGTCGTGGCTAATGGCAAACACGGTTTTGCCCATCGCTTTCAAGTGAGGTAACAGTTCGCGGTAAAACAGCCGCCTGAACTGCGGGTCCTGGTCCGCCGCCCACTCATCCAGCAGCAAAATATCCCGCTCTTCGGCAATCGCCAGCAGCAGTGCCAAACGCTTGCGCTGCCCTTGCGAGAGCTGCGTATTCACCACGCGGTCATCTTGCCATTCAAGCTTTTGCTGCATCTGCAGCCGCTCGAGCCAGGTCGCGACCAGTACCGGGTCAGCCGCTTTGCCACCCGGCCCCATGGCTTGGTCGAACTGGTGAAAATCGGTAAAGACGCTGGCAAAGCGCGCCCGAAACGCAGCCCACTCTGGCGGGCTAAGCTCTTTGCCATCCACACTCATTTGGCCACTTTGCGGGCGGTACAGCCCTGAAAGCAGGCGCGCCAGCGTCGATTTACCGCTGCCGTTGCCGCCAATCAGAAACACCTGCTCGCCACGCGCCAGCGTGAGATTGAGCGGCCCCACCTGAAAGCCTTCCCCCCCGGAGGACGGCGTGTAGCGATACACCACGTTGGTGAGCGTTAAGCGCTGCCAACCTTGGAAACGATCCTCCACATCGAAGCCCGGCTGGTACTCCGCTAGCTCCAGGCTGGCCAATTTATCGAACGCCACTTGGGCGCTGATTAACGTGGGCCATGCGCCCACGGCCTGAATCAAGGGCGTGCGTAAAAACAGCAGGGTTAGAGCAAAGGTGGCTGCCACCGCAGGGCTTGCCCAGCCCAGCACGTTGGCCATGAAGAACACTACGCCAATGGCGCCCAGCATCATGATATTGGACCAGTTATTGGCGCTGAGGTGGTAGGTGTCTGCGCGAATAATATGGTGGCGATACGCTTTTGCGTTATCCGTGTAGGATTCATCAAAAAAGCGCCGCGCACGGTCACGGTTAAGCGCCAGCTCTTTGCGACCTTCGATCGCCGATTGATAATCCTTATACAGCCGATCCTCGCTTTCGCGCACCTGATGGAAGTGGCGATACACCTTCGATACCAGCACCCAGCCAACGCCCATGGTGAAGGCCATCCACAGCACGGTGATCACCACCATCTGCGGCGAGAGCCACGCAAGGTACGCCACCGAGGCCAGCGTGAGTACTACGCCCTGCACCAGCTCAGGTAAGCGCACAAAACCAATGGTAATATTGCGCACATCGCTGGAGAGACTTGCCAGCAGCGTCGCGTTACCAAGCTGCTCTAACCGTTCGATATCGGTATCCAGAATCCGCTTCACCAGCCGGGAGCGCAGATCAAAGACGAAGTAGTGGCCAAGCAAGGTGAGCGCTAGCTGCGTGCCCAGCGTGACCGCCAGCAGCAGCGCCAATAGCCCTAAAAACTGGGGCAATGCGGAGAGGGCGCTGCCCGCTTCGATCAGCCGCTGGTTGATGAACGCAATCACACCGACCCCAAGCCCAGCACTCACCAGGCTCAGCGCTAGTGCGCCTAGAAACGGCCAGCGGTAATGGCGAAACACCACTCGCAATAATTCCATGCTGCAACCCCTTTACACATAAGCGGCGAATTGTGACGCACTTCCCCGGCAAGTCAAACAAAGAGACTGATTTTCATTTACGCATCTTGGCCCGCGCGCCTTCCTTTACTCGCCGTTGCGGTGTTGATTAACTGCCAGAGCCAACAACAGAGAGGACATCATGGTGGATTACAAATTACTGCATGCACTGGCCACCGTGGTGGAGTGCGGCGGCTTCGAGCGAGCAGGCGACGTGATGGGCCTTTCGCAATCAGCCATCTCTCAACGGATAAAAGCGCTGGAAATTCGTTTGGGCCAGCCGGTGCTGGTGCGCCACCCCGCTCTCGCGCCCACGCCTGCCGGCCAGCGATTATTAGCTCATTACCAGCAGGTGCAGCTCTTGGAGCGCGATTTACACGATGCTCTTCCCTCTCTAGAAAAAGCCGCGCCAAGGCTACGCATTGCCCTGAATGCCGATAGCGTGGTGACCTGGTGGGCCGACGCCGTGGCGGATATCTGCCAAACGGAAGAGGTGCTGCTGGATTTGGTCATTGAAGACCAGGAGGTAGGCTTAAAGCGTCTACGCGATGGCGATGTTGCCGCCTGCCTATGCGCCACACCCAACCCAATTGCCGGTGCCCGCTGCCTACACGTGGGGGATATGTCTTATCAACCGCTGGCATCGCCCAGCTATGCCGCACGCTTTTTTCCGGAAGGCCCGAGCGCAGAGGCGTTTCAAAAAGCCCCCGCTATCGTCTTTGGCCCCCACGACCAGCTACAGCACCAGTTTTTGGCGCAGTGCGGCTACCAAGGGCACTTCCCCTACCACTTGTGCCCTTCGTCAGAGGGCTTCGTGCGCTTAGCAACGGCGGGGATTGGGTACGGCATGATTCCTCAACGCCAAGCTGCTGAACAGTTGCAAGCAGGCCAACTGGTGAGTATCGCACCGGGGCAAGGATTAACCGTACCGCTCTACTGGCACTATTGGCGTCACAGCGGGCAGCTGATTCAGCGACTAACGGAAAGGCTGAACCATCTCACGCTTTAGCATCATGTTTACTCAGGGCTCTAAAAAGAGGTCTACACTCAAGGAACCAGAGCAGCCCCATTACTCTCCAACGGCAGCTTATGAGTACGGAAAAAGCACGCCAAACCACCCGTTTTTATGGCTATGGTTCAGCGTGACTTAGAAGATGCGTAGGCAGCGATTTAATCAAACAGGCTCATGCGCTTCATCACGTTATCGCGCTTAATTCGCCAATGAAACAGCGCGCCAGCCACATGCAGCGTAATCAGCACCACCAGTGCCCAACCTACACGCTCGTGCCACATAAACAGAGTTTCCGAGAGCGCCTCATTCTTACCTAGTAGCCCTGACAAATGCCAGTGGAAAAATTCCACCGGAAAACCGCCTGTGGCGGTGGCTGCCCAGCCGAGGAGCGGCATAACGACCAGCCCCACATAGAGCAAATGGTGCACGCTGGTGCTCACAATGCGCTCAAAGGCATTCAGGGGCGGATCATGATCCGGTACTACAAAGGCAATTCGGGTAATAATGCGCAGCGTCATCAGCAGCAGAACCGTGACGCCCAGGGTCTTATGGCTAGTATAAAGTAGGTTGGTCAGCGTATTCCCGACGAGCGCTACAG
>Ga0208029_1000851_pt1 | contig 15905 bp, 9 predicted proteins | sample MalvireepMed_s12_FD_184242 | JGI IMG/M metagenome (GOLD analysis project Ga0208029, IMG submission 184242) | Marine viral communities from the Global Malaspina Expedition - Malaspina viral metaG DeepMed_s12 (SPAdes) (version 2) | ecosystem: Environmental > Aquatic > Marine > Oceanic | place... | reverse complement strand
ACCTTGCTAACAAAGTAAGTGCAATCCTAAACCATCTTATTATGAAATCGATTGTTTCCACACTCATCCTCACCGTAATTTTTACGTGTTTTACAGCTCAAAGTCATGCGCAATTTCGTTCGAGTTCGTTTTGGGACCGTGTGAGTTTTGGAGGCGGTCTCGGACTCAATTTTGGTGATGATTATTTTGCGGCAAATATCGCTCCCAGTGCGGTTTACAATTTCAACCCGTATTTTGCCATGGGTCCCGGCCTGAGTTATTCTTATGTGAAAAACGGAAGTTTAAGGTCTTCGGTAGCCGGCGGAAGTATCATTGCCCTTGCAAACCCATTACCTATCATTCAACTTTCGGCGGAGTTTGAGGAATTGTATGTATCACAACGCGCCGATTGGGATGGTGGCACAGTCACAGATGATTTTTGGAATTCTGCTTTATTTCTTGGAGCCGGTTATCGCAGCGGCCCTGTAACTATTGGCGCACGCTACAACGTGCTCTATAATGACAACGATGCGATTTACACAAGCGCCATTATGCCTTTTGTCAGGTTCTATTTTTAAACTGCACCTTTTTAAATTCGCGCTCCAGAATAAGTAGGCTTACGCGTTGCACAAATTCGTGTACTTCACTATCAGGCAAGGCTTTGATCTTAGCTTCAGAAACATCAATCGCATACAACAAGGTAAGGTAGTTTTCAAAATCAGAGAGCACCAGTTCGTACAATGCGGCTTCCAGATCTCTCAGTAATTTCTCTGACGAACTCACTTGATCAAATGTGCTGTCTAAGCCGGCACGCTTAAAGTCTTTATTAAGCTGTGACACCAGAAATGCATACAATTTCTCCTCACGTGCCGCTTCTAAAACTTGCGTGCCATTTGTCATAATTGAGTTATACTTTTCTACGCATTAAGGCTTGTGCAAACTCCTTCAAAATTGTTTTGTTCTCTTCCTTTACATCAAGACAGTCTAAATGCTCCAATGCAGTATTTGTATATTTCTCGATCTCCTGCTGGGTAGCTTCGGCTGCGCCGGAATCGATAAAAAGCTGCTTTACTGTTTCTATTTTTTCTGAAGGATCCTGCGGATCGATACTGAATAAATGCTGAAGCTGTTTGCTATGTACCGCATCTAAACGTTCAAGCGCCGTAAGATATAAGAAGGTTTTTTTGTTTTCGATAATGTCACCTCCTACTTGCTTTCCGAAGGTTTTAGGATCACCAAAAGCATCCAAGTAATCATCCTGAAGTTGAAACGCGATTCCTAAATCACGCCCGTATTCATAAATACGATTTGCATTTTCAGCAGAAGCATTGGCCACAATGGCACCCATCTTTAAAGCAGCACCTACCAAAACCGCAGTTTTGTATTCGATCATTTTAAGATATTCGGGGATCGTGACATCATCGCGGGTTTCAAAATCTACATCGTACTGCTGCCCTTCACATACCTCGATCGCTGTTTTACTAAAGAGTTTTGCCAGCGCTCTAAACGTCTCTCCTTCATAATTCTCAAAAAGCTGATAGGCGCGTATGAGCATAGCATCACCAGAAAGTATTCCCGTGTTTACATCCCATTTCTCGTGTACGGTTTCCTCACCACGGCGCAACGGTGCATCGTCCATAATATCATCATGCACCAGCGAAAAATTATGAAATACTTCTACGGCCAACGCCGCATCTAAAGCCTTTTGATGATCAGATTCAAAAATATCGGTTGCCATTAGAGTCAATACCGGTCGCAACCGCTTGCCTCCCAATTGCAAAATATAATGAATAGGCTCATAGAGATTTGCAGGCTCTTTTATAGCAAGCTTGTCATTTAAATAAGCAACAAAAACTTCAGTGTATTGATCAATGCGCAGCATACTTCAAAATTTTCGGCTAAAATAAGACACTATTTCTGAACATAAGGCTCCAAGCGTCAGAAGCTGAGCTCAGGATCGCATGTTATGTCAATATTAAATATGCTAAAAACTTTGGAAACTTTTTTCGTTTTTAAAGTTTCCGTCTTATATTCGCCGCGCTTTATGAAAACCGAAATATTAAATAACGCCACACAACTTTTTTTAAATCAAGGATTTAAAAGCGTTACTATGGATGATATCGCCACGCATATGGGGATATCAAAAAAGACCATTTATGCCAATTATGCGCATAAAACCGAATTGGTAGAAGCGGTAGGCCATCATTTATTGAACAACGTGCAATGCGCTGTGAAAGACATGGTTGATGAACATATGAACCCTATCGAAGAGCTTTATGAGATCAAAAAGTATGTGATTCAACATTTACAGGGAGAGAAAACCTCATCCATTCAACAAATGATGAAATACTACCCAAAGATCTTTACCAAGCTGCGCGCATCTCAAAACGAGTTTATGCGGGGCTGTATGGAGAAAAACATTTCCCGCGGTATAGAACTCGGCCTTTTCAGAGACAATCTCGATGTTGAATTTGTTTCTAGAATGTATCAAATTGGCATCACCAACATTAAAGATGAAACCATTTTTCCTTCAGACAAGTTTCCGCAGATCGCCCTGTATGAGACTTATTTGGAATATCACTTACGTGGGATCGTCACTCCGGAAGGAAGAAAAATTCTCAATCAAATAATTCATTCAAATCAAGACTAATGCGAAAAACAATTTTCCTCTTAATATGCGTTTTAGGCTCTCTAAACACAAGCAAAGCCCAAGACAGTACAGAGGTACAATCTTATGCACTAAGCCTTCAGGAAGCCATAACTTATGGTCTCGAGAATAGCTATGATGCAAAAAACGCGTACACCGATGTAGAGATCGCCCTTAAGCAAAAATGGGAGATCATTGCACAGGGACTTCCTCAGATTTCTGGCGAGGTGACGTACCAAAATCAGTTTATTCAACCTACCTCATTTATTCCGGCCGTGGTTTTTGACCCCAGCGCAGCTCCCGGTGATTTTATCCCGGTGCAGTTTAGCCAGAAGCAAAATGCTTCAGCTGTAGCTACCTGGAATCAGTTGATCTTTGACGGCTCGTATATCGTAGGCGTACAATCGGCAAAAACCTTGCTTCAGATTTCTGAGAACGCCAAGGTTAAAACCGATCTTGAAGTAAAACAAGCGATCATTGAAGCCTACGGCAACGTATTGCTCGCTCAGGAAAGTGTTGCTATTCTTCAGAAAAACATAGAAACCGTAAACAAAAATCTAAACGATACCCAGAAGATTTTTGAAAACGGACTAGGAGAAGAAGAAGATGTAGAACAACTTCAAATCACTGCTTTAAATCTTGAAAGCCAACTCAACAGCACCGTGCGTCAATTGGCGATTGCATACGATATGCTCAAATTAACACTAGGCATCCCGATTGACAGTAAACTGGTGGTAACAGATGCGCTTGAAGATTTGACGATGCAGTATTATGATCTCAATTTGCTTGCAAGAGATATCGACCCTGAGAAGAATATAGATTATCGCATTGCAGAAGATCAAGCCAATCTTGCCGAAACGGAAGTAAAACTTGAAAAAAGTAAAGCCTTACCAACCTTAAGCGCCTATGTGAATTATGGAGCAGCAGGAGCGAGTAACTCCTTCACCTTCTTAAGTGATGAGCAACGCTATTTTGAACAATCTATCTTAGGAGTTTCGTTGAGCGTGCCTATTTTTAGCAGTGGAATGCGTGCCGCTAAGACAGCTCAAAAAGAGCTGGCTTACAAACAAAGTCTCGAAGATCTGGAGCGCGCCCGCAATCAGGTAAAGCTAGAGATCGCTTCTGCACGTAATGATTATCAATTTGCGCTTGACAACTTTGCCACACAAGAAAAAAACCTCGACCTGGCAGAGCGTATTGAAAATAAAAACTCGATTAAATTTTTTGAAGGTATCGCCAGCAGTTTTGAGTTGAGTGAAGCACAAACGCAACTTTACCAAGCACAACAAGATTATTTACAAGCTATGTATGAAGTGATTGCCAACAAAGCAGCACTAGAAAAAGTGCTCGACACTTCCGTTTATAAACCAAAAGAAGACTAACATCCAGACATATCTATACGCATTATGAAAAATATAATAACCCTAGTAGCCGCAGCATTCTTAATCATTTCCTGCGGAAACAAAGAAGAATCTGTTGAGAGCGTCATTGAAAGTGGCGACCTAACCGCGATTCGCGCAAAGAAGACCGAGCTGGTAAATGCTCAAAACGCGCTCAAGACCGAGATCGATTCACTTAACGCAGCTATAGATAAATTAGACGTTAAGAAAAAAGCAGCCTTAGTTACTGCTGAAACCTTACAAGACACCTTGTTCAAACATTATTTTGAAGTACAAGGAAATGTAAACACAGACCAAAACATTGTGCTCTATGCAGAATATACCGGCGTACTTACGCAGCTTTATGTCAAAGAAGGGCAGCGCGTTGCAAAAGGACAGCGTCTTGCTAAAATTGATGATGGTGGTTTAGGAAGCGAACTTGCCCGCCAAGAAGCGCAAACGGCTTTAGCAAAAACAACTTATGAGCGTCAAAAACGCCTTTGGGATCAAAAAATTGGTTCAGAGATCAATTATCTGGAAGCAAAGACCAACTACGAAGCGATGCAGGCTGCAACAGATCAGTTGCGTTCTCGTGTGGGAAAAACGGTGATCACTGCGCCGTTCTCAGGAATTGTAGACAATACCTTAGCAGATCAAGGACAAGTGGTAAATGCAGGACAAACCGGAGTGTTACGTCTGGTAAACCTGAGCGATATGTATGTAGAAGCTTCTATTCCTGAAGCCTTTTTAGGTAAAGTTTCTGAAGGTACCGATGTTAAGATCAGACTGGCTTCGATAGGCAAAACCTACGACGGAAAGATCAGACAAGTAGGCAACTTCGTAAGCCCTGACAGCAGAACCTTTGATGTAAAAATTTCGATTCCTAACCCAGACAACACCATCAAGCCTAACTTGATCGCTACGGTTATGGTTAACGATTATACTTCAGAAAACGCCATTGTCGTACCTGAAAATGTGGTTCAGCAAAATGCATTGGGCAACAGCATCACCTATGTTTATGAAGAACAAGCTGATGGGACCGCAATTGCAAAACAAGTACAAATAAAAGAAGGTTACAGCGATGATCAGCGTATAGAGATCACTTCTGGACTTAGTGCCGGAGACCGCCTGATCATTGAAGGAGCGCGCTCTCTTAGAGATGGTCAAGCTGTAGAATTAAAAGAATCTTCAAACAACCAATAAGATGGCCAAAAACACTTATAAAGAATTTAGCATATCGTCTTGGGCAATAGACAATAAGATGACGGTGTATGTGATCACCGCGATCATCTTACTCAGTGGTCTGTTTGCCTATTACAGTATGCCGCGTGAAGCGTTCCCAGAGATTATAGAAACCAAGATCTATGTGAGTTCTGTAAATCCCGGGAATGCTGCAGAAGATGTAGAAAAATTTATTACCGAGCCGCTCGAAGAAGAATTCAACGACATCGCCGGGATCAAAGAGATCACTTCTACCACGCTTCAGGACTACAGTATTATCATTGTAGAATTTGAAGAGGATATCGATGTGAACGTTGCAAAAACCAAGGTTAAAGATAAAGTTGACTTGGTAAAGGCAGAAACAACCTGGCCTACGCTAGACAACGGTGCTAAGGTAGAACCCAACATTTTTGACCTCAATATTTCTGAAGAGCAGCCTATCTTAAACATCAACCTTACCGGAGATTTTCAGGTACAGCAGTTGAAAGATTATGCCGAGCATCTTCAGGATAAGATCGAATTGCTTCCGCAGATCAAAGAAGCGACCATTCGTGGTGCTGAAGAACAAGAGGTAGAAGTCGCTGTCGACATTTACAAGATGACTGCTTCTAAAGTGAGTTTTGACAACATCATCAACGCGATACGCTCAGAGAACAATACGATCTCTGCAGGTAACGTGATCACCGATGGTTTGCGTAAAAACATCCGGGTTTTAGGAGAAATTCAAGACCCTAAAGAGCTGAATAATATTGTAGTAAAACGCGATGGCGGAAACATTTTTCTTAAAGACATCGCTACAGTACGCTTCAAAGAAAAAGACCCTACCACTTTTGCCCGGGAATACGGTCAACCTGTGGTAATGCTTGACGTTAAAAAACGGGCAGGTAAAAATATGATCGAAGCGGTAGAGTCGATCAAAAAGATAGTTGCAGAAGAAGAAGCCAATTACTATCCAGAGTCGTTACACATCAGCCTTACCAATGACCAGTCGATCAAAACGGCAAATCAGGTAGACGACTTGGTAAACAACATCATATTTGGTGTTATTCTGGTGGTTGTGGTTTTAATGTTCTTCTTAGGATTTAGAAACGCACTATTTGTAGGGTTTGCGATTCCGCTTTCAATGTTTATGTCGCTTACCATTTTATCAAGTTTAGGTTTCACCCTGAATACGATGGTACTTTTTGGTCTTGTAATGGGACTGGGAATGCTGGTAGATAATGGTATCGTGGTGGTAGAAAACGTATACTCCTTGATGGATCAAGGAATGCCGCGCATCAAAGCTGCAAAGCAAGGTCTGGGTGAAATCGCCTGGCCTATTATCGCTTCTACAGCGACCACCCTTGCTGCCTTTTTCCCCTTAGGATTGTGGCCGGGTACCATTGGTAAATTTATGATCTATTTCCCGATCACGCTTTCGGTGGTATTGAGTTCGTCTTTATTTGTGGCGCTCATCATCAACTCGATGTTGACCTCACGTTTTATGAAGACCGAGGAGGAAGATATGAGCAAAAAGAGCCTTATACGCAACAGCCTCATTCTTTCGATTATCGGGGTGATTATGCTCATCGTAGGTTTTGTGATAGATTCTGGAGGTTTTAGAGGTATTGGTAACTTACTGTTATTGCTAGCGATTATGCTTTGGGCCTATAAATATTTCTTAGCAGGAGCCGTGCGTTATTTCCAGTTTGAATCACTTCGAAAATTAGAGAACACCTACGAGCGTTTCTTAAAGTATGCGCTGCGCGGAAAAAAAGCGTATGCCTTTTTCTTCGGAACCGTAATTATGCTGTTCTTATCCTTTGTTTTGGTAGGTATTGCACAACCTAACGTGCTGTTTTTCCCGGAAAACCAGCCCAATCAGATCATTACCTATATAGAATACCCTGAAGGGACAGCGATCGAAAAAACCAATCAGCTTACCAAGCAAATTGAGCAACGCATCTTTGACGCGATCAAGAAATATGAAGATGCAGACGGATATAACTTTATGGTAGAGAGTGCCATCTCTCAGGTAGGTCAAGGTGCCGGAAACCCACAAACCGACGGTGGCCAAAGCAATGAAATGCCGCATAAAGGAAAGGTCACCTTATCTATGCGTGATTTTAAACTTCGTCGTGGCGTAAAAAGTAGTACCGTACTTTCTGAGGTGCGTGAGGCTGTTAAAGGCTTCCCGGGAGCTTCGGTAATTGTTGAAAAAGATGCTGCCGGTCCTCCGGTAGGTTATCCTATCAATATCGAGATCAGTGGTGAAGATTATGAAGAAATGCTTCTAGCCGCAGAGAATATGCGTACCTATATCGAAGGTTTAGGCATAGGCGGTATTGAAGAACTCAAACTTGACGTCAACAAATCTAAAGCAGAACTTGGTGTTACGGTAAGCCGTGAAAAAGCAGGTCAGTTAGGTATTTCTACTGTAGCTGTTGGGCAGACCTTGAGACGTTCGGTTTATGGTGAAGAAGCTTCTACCTACAAAGAAGGCGATGATGACTATGAGATCAATGTGCGTTTTAATGAAGATTACCGTTATGACGAGAATGCATTATTCAATCAACCGGTAACCTTTAGAAACAATCAAGGTCAGATCATCCAGGTGCCTATTTCGGCTTTGGTAGATAAAAAATCTTCTTCCGCTTTTAGCGCGATAAAACGTAAAGACCTTAAACGGGTAATCACACTGTATTCAAACGTGCTTACCGAGCAAGGTTTTAACGCTACAGAAATTGTAGGGCAATTGAAGAACGAACTTGCAGGCTACGATTTGCCTAACGGAATTTCATATAGTTTTACCGGTGAACAAGAAGAACAAGCAGACAATATGAGCTTCCTGTTGATGGCATTAGGTATTGCGATGGGTTCTATTCTACTTATTCTGGTAGCACAATTCAACTCGCTTTCTAAGCCGGTGATCATCCTTATGGCGGTAGTCTTGAGTTTGGTAGGTGTGTTCTTAGGTTTGATTATCTTCCAGATGGACTTTGTAATCCTGATGACGATGATGGGTATTATTTCGCTCGCGGGTATTGTGGTGAACAATGCGATCGTTCTTATCGATTATACGCAGATCCTAATCGACCGTAAGAAAGAAGAACTAGGTGTTGAAGACGATGACTATCTTACAAAAGAAGAATATTTCAAACTTACCGTTGCCGGTGGTAAATCACGCTTAAGACCGGTATTGCTTACGGCGATCACTACGGTTCTTGGTTTGATTCCATTAGCAGTAGGACTTAATATTGACTTCTTTGGATTATTTACAGATTATGATCCTGCGATATACATCGGTGGGGATAACGTGATCTTCTGGGGACCATTGGCGTGGACGGTGATCTTCGGGTTGGTATTTGCTACCTTCCTTACCTTAGTGATCGTACCGGTAATGTTTTACTTAACCAACCGTGCTAAAGTAAAATTTGCTGATAAACGCAAAGCACGTGAAGAGCAAAAGAAACAAGCGAAACTGGCTGCAGCTTCTGAAACTTCAGAAAGCTAGAAAAGCTTTTCATTTTAATTAGACTTAAAAGCAGAAGGAAAACCTTCTGCTTTTTTGTTTTTCTAGGGTTGAATCCCGTACAAACGGAACGCTTTACGCCTAAGTAAACTGCCTCAGGGCAAGCCTCGGGGTATTAAACCCTTTGGCGGTGCCATAAAATAACCTCAAAACAATAGGTGGTGACTTGCTTTAACTTCTTAAATTTGCACCTCAAATAATCAAGCATGTACAGAACGCATAATAACGGAGCTTTACGCGCCGAAAACATAAACGAAACGGTTACTCTTGCCGGCTGGGTTCAAAAGTCCAGAGACAAAGGTTTTATGATCTGGGTAGATCTACGCGATCGCTACGGCATCACCCAGCTTATTTTTGACGAAGAACGCACCCCTAAAGCGGTGATGGATCTTGCCAAAACTATGGGGCGTGAGTTTGTGATTCAGGTTACCGGAAAGGTGATCGAGCGTGAATCTAAAAACCCTAAAATGCCTACCGGTGATGTAGAGCTTTTGGTTGAAAAATTAGAGATCTTGAACGAGGCCAAAACGCCTCCGTTTACTATTGAAGATGCAACCGATGGCGGTGAAGATCTGCGTATGAAATACCGTTACCTGGACATCAGAAGAAATCCGGTAAAGGAAAAACTCATCTTTAGACATAAAGTGAGTATTGCCGTGCGCAACTATTTGTCTGAACAGGGTTTTATTGAAGTAGAAACACCGTATTTGATCAAATCTACTCCGGAAGGTGCCCGTGATTTTGTGGTCCCTAGCCGAATGAATGAAGGTCAGTTTTACGCGCTTCCACAATCGCCACAAACGTTTAAGCAATTGCTTATGGTGGGTGGTATGGATAAGTATTTTCAGATCGTAAAGTGTTTTAGAGATGAAGATCTACGTGCAGACCGCCAGCCGGAATTCACGCAGATTGACTGCGAAATGGCTTTTGTAGAGCAGGAGGACATCCTGAACATTTTTGAAGGCTTGACAAAGCATCTTTTAAAAGAAGTGGTAGGTTTTGAGATCGAGAGCTTCCCGAGAATGACCTATGACGAGGCGATGGCAAAATACGGTAACGACAAGCCGGATATTCGCTTTGGGATGGAGTTTGGCGAACTCAACGCAGTGGCTCAGCACAAGGGTTTTAAAGTATTCAATAGTGCTGAACTGGTTGTGGGTATCGCGGTTCCGGGAGGAGCGAGTTATACCCGAAAAGAGATCGACAAGCTTATTGATTGGGTGAAGCGACCACAAGTTGGTGCTTTAGGAATGGTGTATGTAAAATGCAATGAAGATGGAAGTTTTAAATCTTCAGTAGATAAATTTTACGATCAGGAAGATCTGGCAAAATGGGCTGAAGCTACCGGCGCACAACCCGGAGATCTGATCTGTGTACTTTCTGGAGAAACATCAAAAACCCGCGCACAATTGAGCGCGCTGCGTATGGAATTGGCAACGCGATTAGGCTTGCGCAAGTCAGACGAATTCGCGCCGCTTTGGGTAGTTGACTTCCCGCTTTTAGAATGGGATGAAGAAACCGAGCGTTACCACGCGATGCATCACCCATTTACCTCTCCTAAACCGGGACAAATGGAATTGCTAGATACCAAGCCGGGCGAAGTAAAAGCCAACGCCTACGACCTTGTATTGAACGGAAATGAAATAGGCGGTGGTTCTATACGTATTCACGATAAAGAGATACAGTCTAAGATGTTTGATTATCTAGGCTTCACCAAAGAAGAGGCACAGGCACAGTTTGGCTTCCTGATGGATGCGTTTCAATACGGTGCGCCACCACACGGTGGTTTAGCCTTTGGTTTAGACCGATTGGTAGCGATTTTAGGCGGACAAGAAACGATAAGAGATTTTATCGCATTCCCTAAAAACAATGCCGGTCGTGATGTAATGATCGATGCGCCTGCAAAAATTGATGACGCACAATTAGAAGAATTGAATTTGAAGGTTACTTTATAAGCCTCAGCCTTTATAAATTAAAAAAGCAGCCTTATCAGGCTGCTTTTTTATTGCTACTATCTGAGGGCTACCCTTAAGAGGTTTGTTCCGCAGGTATAGAAACAAAAAAAGGTCCGGACAATGTCTGGACCTTTTTTTATCGCTAATTCAAATACGATTATAATCTCGCGTCAATCCAAGTCCAAGTAGAAATATCAACTTGAGTCCCTGCATTGTATGCTTCTGTCAACACTGCTGCAGCACCGTCAATCAAAACATTAGTCAATGCACCATCATCTCTAAAATCAAGATTAGTATCATAACCTTCTAAGTAAAGATTAGTAATGGTTGCTCCAGATTCTTTTTTAAACTGTAGTGCAGTACCTCCTACAGTAGAAATAGCAGTTACATTAATAAAAGTTGGATTGTTATTTACACCATCTGCTTCAAATGCAGTTGAGAAATCAGCGTTAGTATGTGTGATATAAGTGTTAGTCACTGTTCCATTCCATCCTTCAGTCCAATCTACAGCATCATCTTGATTGTTATCTAAGTAGATGTTGTTTACAGATACGGTACCTCCAAAGAATTCTACACCGTCATCATCACCATTAATGATCGCGATGTTTTCAATAGTAGTTTCAGAACCTACAGCATATAAGGTAAGACCATTGAACTGTGAGTCTGTATTGATCTGAGCTCCTGCACCAATGATCACAAGGTTTGTAATATCTCCAGAATCATCACTATCATCTGTACCACCGTAGATAAGACCACCTACTTCTGCAGTTGCATCGATACCTTCGGTAGTAGTAGCCTCACCACAAACAACTAGACCTCCCCAGTCACCACGATTCCCGTTTAAAGATCCCATTACTACAGGATCATCTTCGGTACCATTAATGTTGATGGTTGCTCCTTTTTCAACAGCGATGTAAATACTTGCACCTCCATCTAATGCAGTAATTTTAGTTCCTGCAGGGATAGTTAATGTATTACCAGATTTTACGGTAAATACGTCATCTAATAAGTAACGCGTGTCAGCATCAAGAGTCATATCTGCTGTAAGATCTCCGTTTAAAGAAACGTAAGCTTTAGCCTCAAGACCAGATTGTACCCAAGCAAAATCTGCGATATCTACTGTAGCAGTTGCCACATAGCTTAGTGCAGGGTTAGAAGTTTCTCCTTCAATAACAACATTAGTTAATGCTCCACCATCTCTAAAGTCTAAAGAAGTGTCAAAACCTTGTAATGAAAGACCGGTAATCGTAGCTCCAGATTCTTTTTTAAACTGTAATGCAGTTCCTCCTGTTTCAGAAACAGCAGTAAAGTCTGTAATTGTAGGATTTGCGTTGTCACCGTCTGCTTCAATTGCAGTAGAGAAGTCATCACGATTTAAAACCACATAGGTGTTTGTGATAGCTCCACTCCATCCTTCTGTCCAGTCTACTGAATCGTCTTGGTTATTCTCTAAGTAAAGATTGGTTACGCTTGCAGTTCCTCCAAAGAACTCCACACCATCATCTTCACCGTTCAAAATTGCAACGTTTGTGATTGCAGTCTGAGCACCTACAGAATATAAAGTAAGTCCGTTGTACTGAGAGTCAGAGTTAATTTGTGCTCCGGCGTAGTTGATTATCAAATAATCAATAGAACCAGAATCATCGTTATCATCTGTACCACCGTAAATAAGGCCACCTACTTCTGCAGTTGCGTCTACACCTTCTGTAGTAACAGCTTCACCACAGATCACAAGACCTCCCCAGTCACCACCTTGCTCATTAGCAGAAGTCATAACAACAGGATTAGAAGCTGAACCGTCAATTATGATATCTCCTCCTTGCTCTACAGCAATATACTTATCGGTACCTGTTTCAGAAACAATTCTTGTTCCTGCTGGGATGGTTAAAGTCGCTCCGCTTTTTACAATAAAAGATCCTGTAAGCTTGTATTCTACAAGCGGGTCTAATTCGCGATCTTCAGTTAGGTTTCCTGTAAGATTTGCATCTTCAGTAGGAGTTTCTCCTCCAAAACCTAGATCGTCATTGTTAGAGCAGCTACTCACCGCCATTGCTAGACCTAAAGCAAAAATCTTTAGGTATTGGTTGTTCATCATTCTTTTCATAATTAATCGGTTTTTAATTAGTTTCTATTTAGAAGTCATAGGTAAGACCTAACAAGAAGGTTCTTCCTATAGTATATGACTGTACTGTTGCATTAAAAACTGGGTCTCCGTTTGTAGGGCGCTGAATTTGCGTTTGCTCGATGGTAGGGTCTAATAAATTTCTACCGGTAAGCTTTACTGCAAAACCATCGGTTACTTGTTTAGACAATACCGCATCAAGTACCACAAAACCTTGTTCTACAATTGCCTCGTTAAAGAACACATCTGGTTGCTGCTGATTACGTGGAGCACCTAATGCAAATATTTTTGAAGATGCATAGTTACCTACTACGTTAAGTTCCCAAGGATTTTTTTCAGCAGTGCTGAATCCTAAAGTTCCGTTCACGATCCAATCAGATGCACCCTGTAGACCTTCGGTAGATTTACCGTTGTATTTAAAGGTTCTTAGTAAAGTTCCGTTCTCATCGTAGGTTTCTTTAAGATCCTGCTCATGGAACATACGAGTAACATTACCTGATAAACGCACTCCAATGCTACCGCTATCTTCTTCTGGCTTCACAATATTTACACGACCTTCTAATTCAAGACCAAAGATGTTTGCCTGATCTCCTGCGTTGAAATACGAGAAAATACCTGCAGATCCTCTTTGCTGAACTTTATTGATAGGGTCGTTGATCATCTTGTAGAATGCAGCTACAGATAAAAGCTCATCTGATGATGGGAACCACTCATATTTAAGATCAAAGTTGTAGTTGATTGAAGCTTCTAAGTCTGGGTTACCTTTAGTTACTTGACCTACCGGAGATACATACTCAAAAGGAGCGATCTCTTTAAATTCTGGAAGTGTGATGGTACGGCTACCCGCAAAACGCACGCCTTGATCTTCGGTTAAGTTGTATTTAAAGTTTACCGAAGGATACAGATTAGTATATTCTTTATTTGTTACTCCTCTACGTCCAGGGAAGTTGTTTACATCAAAAAGAACATCGATCGCATCGCGCTGAAAACGCATACCTACATTAAGATTGAATTTCTCCTTTTGTAAGCTATATGCAGCAAAAGCTGATTGTGATTCTAAATCTGCGATGTAGCGATCTGTAGGTAAAAATTGAAAGTCAAGATCTCCAGAACGGAAGTTTTCTTCAGTAAAGATCGCATCAAGATTATCAATAGAAACATTACCAAAATCTGCACCGGCATTACTCTCAGTAGCACCTATAAACTGCGATTTAAAATTACGCGACTTCATACGCGCATTCAATCCACCTGAAATTTCAGACTTAGAACCGGTATCTAGATCTTCGCTTAATACATAAGTATCTTTAATAAAGCCGGCAAGCTCTTCGTCATTGATCAGCTGAAAACTTTTACGCTGCTGAAATCCTCCGGTTACCCCTAGTTGAACAAAGTCTGCATCAGGAGTAATATTAACCTCATTTCTTACACGGTTAGGTTCATCTGCACTCAATAGGTTGATGCCTACTCCCCAATCTAAGGTGTTCTTTTCTGAAAGATCGTGGTTACCAAAGAATTGGTTTACCCAAAGTCTTGTTTGCTTGGTATTTTGATCTCTGATGAATTGAAACACATCATCTCTAGACTCTTCCTCAAAGATAGTTGCCTCTCCATTTCTACCTCCTTCAAAGACCTGATCAGAAAGGCTGTTTACAAATAGAGATACCCATCTCACTTCATTCTTGTCATTTATTTTATACTCGGTATTTAACAAACCGGTTGTAGTGACTCTGCGATTGTAATAAGTCGCGTCAGTAATACTGTCGTCAATATTGTTCTCTCTATACTGTCTAAAAACTCCGTTTCTATACGTGAAGTCTCCAGATTGAGAAGCAGTAAAAAGCACTTTAAACTTCTCACCAAATTTTTTACCCGCAGTAATTGCATAACGGTAATTCATAGGGAAATTAGCCGTTGAAGTATTCCAAGTCTGCTGCGTCATACGCGGGTATGCACTATATCCCGGCGAACTTGTTTGCGTAGTTTCGTTGAAACCTTGATTCTTTAAAAACCCTAAGGTATAATCGTTTTTATTACCTGTAAGTTTAAAATTGTCACTCACACCGCTCTGGCTTGCATTGGTATTGGCTCCTACACGAATACCAACACCTAGTTCTTTGGTCCCGCTCAACTCTTTAGTAGCTACATCTATGGTACCAGAAGCCTGGTCTGCAGAATTGCTTACACTATAGGTCTTGCTGATCCCTACATTCTGAATAACACGGGTAGTAAAAAGACCAAGATCAAAGTTTTTCTTTTCAACATCATCTGAAGGGATAGGCAACCCGTTCATCGTAGTATATAAGTAACGGTCTCCTAATCCACGAACATAAATATCTCCTGAAGCCTGACTTGCAGTAACCCCGGATATTTTTGTAGTTGCAGTAGCAGCATCGGTAACCCCTTGTTTTGCCAGTTGTACAGCACCTATACTCTCTTTAATTTCTACTGCTTTCTTTTGATCAAGCAGCAATGCAGACTCCCGCTCTCTACTGGTTTGCACTTGAATAACCACCTCATCTAGGGCAGCAGCACTCGCACCCAGAGCAGTACTTACATTAGTGAATTTCCCTTCCTGCACCACCACATTAGGTACAGTTACAGGTTCATAACCTACAAAGCTGAATTCTACATCGTAAGTTCCAACCGGTACGTTCTCAATAATGTACTTTCCGTCAAAATCGGTTGTAGCACCTTTGGTAGTACCTTTAATAATTACGTTAGCAAAAGGAAGCGGCTCGTTATTTGTTTCTTTGTCTGAAAGCGTTCCTTCAATTGTTCCTGTTTGTCCTAAAGCAACTGCCGAGAACATAAGCAGTATAAGACCAAAAATCTGTTTCATCAATAATCGTATTTTGTGCTGCAAAGATGTCACGAAAGAAACAGTAGCCAGTTAATCCAATGTTATGAATTCGTAACCCATGGGTTACTTCATGGTTACCTTAATGTTAACAGATTTTTGAGTCGGCTGGGTTTCATTAGATTAAAATTTGGCAAAGATGTATCTTGCCAAAAATTGCACGTCATGATGAATTGGGAGCATTTACTATCCTTAAAAAGACAAGGCGATACCGCCAAAAGACTACGTATAGAA
>Ga0208029_1000850_pt1 | contig 15915 bp, 15 predicted proteins | sample MalvireepMed_s12_FD_184242 | JGI IMG/M metagenome (GOLD analysis project Ga0208029, IMG submission 184242) | Marine viral communities from the Global Malaspina Expedition - Malaspina viral metaG DeepMed_s12 (SPAdes) (version 2) | ecosystem: Environmental > Aquatic > Marine > Oceanic | place... | reverse complement strand
TTGACCAAAACTTAAAATAGGGAGCATCAAAGCCGTTAACAGTGTAAAACAAACGTAGTTTTTGATCATTCACAAAATGGGTTAGGGTTATCGAAGAATTGGAAAAATAGGGGGAATTTTCTAAAAATCACCTTTAAAACAGAAGTATTAATAGTTTTTTAATGTTTTTGAAAGATTTTTTTAAGTTTTTCACAAGTTTTAAATATTGCTGAAATGAAACCTGCAGAAGCCTATATTCTATCTAAACCAGAACCTTTTAAGAGCGTCCTGCTCGAGTTGCAAGTGCTTATAGCGCACACTGCTCCAGAAGCAGAACTGCTTCATAAATGGAACTTACCTTTCTATTACTTAAACGGAAAGATGTTTTGTTTTCTGAATTTCAGGAAGCGTTTTGTGGATTTGAGTTTTGTTTACGGCACAGACTTGAAAGATCCTAATGGACATTTGATTGCAGGTGAGGGCAGAAAGCGGTTGAGGTCTCTACGCTACAATCGGGTAGAAGATATCGATGCTGAGGTTATTATTTATTTTCTTGAACAACTCAAGCTAATCTGTAAAGGTTAGTCTACAACATAAAAAAATCCGTGTCTGAAATTTTAAACACGGATTTTCAATTTTAAGTTTTAAATCAAATTTACTGGCCACTGGCTAGCGCGATCATCATATCGAGTTCTTCAACAAGACCGTCTGTATTGCCATCAAAACCAACAGCTTTAAACTTGATTTTTCCGTCAGGGCCCACCACAAATTTGGTTGGGATTCCATCAACCTCGTAAGCAGAAACCACATCATATTCCCGGCTTCCTTCTTCTTTAGGCGTATCCATAAGCACATTAAAGGTATATTCATTAGAAGTGATAAAATCAGTCACTCCTTTTTCACGAGCCTCGCCGCTGGTGCTTTCCCAAGTATCGATAAATAGGAATTCAACCTGATCGTTATCAGCATATTTGGTCACTGCTTTTTGCATTCCCGGGAACGAGATTTTACACGGTCCACACCAGGTTGCCCAAAAGTCAAGCACTACAGTTTTTCCTTTTAAATCGGCCAATGCGATTTCTTCGCCTTTTAGATTCTTGAGACTGAAAGTTGGCGCTTCTTCATCAAGCATTTCTTTTTTCAATTCGGCTATAGCCTTGTCGTGCGCTATTTTTTCGAGATCACTTAAGTAGCTTTCAAAGTCTTTGTCTTGCGATGTTGCAGCGTATGCGGTTTTTAAATAGTCTTTAGTCGCTGCGGTGCCTTTTCCGTCTTTGATGTATTCGGTTGCTTTTTCAACTACTTTATCATATTGCTCATCAGCAGTCAAAAATTGTAGATAACGTTCTGTTACGTCTGCGGTTGCACGGTCTGCAACGGCCACTTCCTGAGCAGCGATCGCTTCTTTAACCTTTCCTTGTTGAAATAAAATAAAGCCGTAGGTGTCAGAATACATGGCTTTGGTAGAAGCTAAGCTCTGTTCAAATTGCTTTGTCGTATAATATTCAGGTTTATCTGATTTTTGTTCGTCTACAAGTTCTAAAGAAGTTTTCGATAATTCTTCGGCCAATTCAAGGTTCTCTCCTTTTTCGGCCATATTCCAAGCTACATTATTATATAGGCTTGCTTTGTTAGATGCTGCACTCATTTTTTCTGCAGCTTCTTTAAACTTCTCAATATTTCCTTCAGCTAACTCTGCTTGAGCCAAAGCAGAATACATATAATTTCCGTAGTTAGAAGCTACACCACCTGCCGCTTCAAATTCTGCAGCAATAGCCTCTTTATCTTCAAGCGATTTGGCTTCATAGATTTTTTGATAATAAGCGCGCTGAGCCTGATCTCCTTTAGGATATTCTGCTACGATAATCGGAGTAATAGAATCTAATGCTGCTTTGTCTTTTTTTGCATTGTAAATAGTGATCAAATCGCTGTAATCGTCTTCCGCTAATTCCTCTTTAGCCGATAGAGAGGCCAGCTTTGCATCATAAATTGAATCAGCAAAAGTTTTATCTTCAATACTTATTACATAGAGATACGTTAGGTTGTCAGGATGTTTACTCCAGTTTTCTTTTAATAAGGCTGCGGCATCTTCACGATCGTATTTGATTCCGTAATCATCACCTCTGGTGGCTTTGTAATAGGTTACACTTGATTCACTTTCAGGTAATAGTTCGCCCTCGTTATCATATAAATTTACCGAATATCCTTTTTCGTCATTTGCTTCATATTTCTCCCCAACCTTAAAGTTGAAGATCAAACCATCTGCGGAATCCGGTATTTTGATAGCATCGGTAAAGCGTTCACCATCCTTAACCAGATTAAGATCTACAGGATACGCCGATGACGCCACGGTATACACATAAAAAGCTTCGGGAGTCAGAGAATCTTTTGAAGTGTAGGCTATTTTTAGACTATCACCCGGTGAAGGTTTAGTTTCTGAAAGTTCAAGATTACCAAGGTTAAGCGGAGTTTCTTTAGGTTCATCTGAACACGAAAAAAGGCTTAATGCGGTTAAGGCTACAACTGCCGGAAGGCGTAAGTATTTCATAATTATGTCTTTTGATTGCATCTAAATGTACTAAGAATTTAGTTTACTGCTGAATTGCTAGCGTTTACATTTTTAGCGTATAAAGCGGCAAGGCTTTCCATTTTAATAATTTATCAGAATAGGATTGAAAAAATAAAGGTTCTTCAAAAGCGATGCTTTGAAGAACCTTAGAATTATCAAATATGAATTCTGTTAAAACCGAAACTTTTTATTCGATGACCACTTTGCGTATCGCGACGAGCTTGGTCAACAAGCCTTCCAATAAACTTAGATCAAGCATATTGGCACCGTCACTTTTTGCGTTTTTAGGATCAAAATGCGTCTCGATGAACAAACCGTCAACTCCGGCAGCGATACCTGCTTTGGCCATTGTACCGATTAATTCCGGGCGACCGCCGGTCACTCCGCTGCTTTGGTTAGGCTGTTGCAAACTGTGCGTTACGTCAAGCACGGTAGGTGCATAACTTTTCATAGTAGGAATCCCTCTAAAATCAACAATAAGATCCTGATAGCCAAACATCGTCCCACGGTCTGTGATCCACACGTTTTCATTACCGGTATCGGTCACTTTGGTCACAGCGTGTTTCATCGCTTCCGGACTCATAAATTGTCCTTTTTTCAAGTTGACTACTTTTCCGGTTTCTGCAGCAGCGACCACCAGATCGGTTTGGCGTACTAAGAATGCAGGGATTTGTAGCACATCCACATATTCCGCAGCCATTGCAGCGTCTTCATTCACGTGAATATCGGTAACGGTAGGAACATCAAAAGTCTCTGAAACTTTGCGTAAGATCTTCAGTGCTTTTTCATCGCCAATTCCGGTAAAGCTATCGATCCGGCTGCGGTTGGCTTTTTTAAAACTTCCTTTAAAAACGTATGGGATTTTCAATTTATCGGTAATGCTCACGATCTCTTCAGCGATGCGCAATGCCATCTCTTCACCTTCGATCGCGCAGGGTCCTGCTAGCAGGAAAAAGTTATTACCGTCTGTATGTTTTATTTTAGGAATATTTGAAAGTTTCATCAGTATATATTTAGACGGTAAAGATACGGCTTTGTACAAGATTATGTTTTTGAAAGAAGCGCTTTTCAATGCGTCTTTTAGGAATGTTCAAGCGATGTTCTGTCTAATTTCAATAGAAATGACGTTAAGTAAACATCAAAAATAAGTTGTATTTTAACATTGAAAATCAAAATATTACAGGTTTTGTAAGGCTTTTTCAGGCACTTAAAACATTATAGGAATAAGTCGCTAATAATCCATTAATTACCACTATATTTGCGCCCTTAAAATAAGGCCTCTATGGATATTAAAAACATTGCGATTATCGCGCACGTTGACCACGGTAAGACTACTTTGGTAGACAAAATTATGTACCATTGCCAGTTGTTTCGTGAAAACGAAAACACCGGTGACCTCATTCTTGATAACAATGATCTTGAGCGTGAACGTGGTATTACCATTACTTCAAAGAACGTTTCTGTAACCTATAAGGATACCAAGATTAATATTATTGATACTCCTGGTCACGCCGACTTTGGTGGTGAGGTAGAGCGTGTTTTAAATATGGCAGACGGGGTTTTACTTCTTGTAGATGCCTTTGAAGGTCCTATGCCGCAAACGCGTTTTGTACTTCAAAAAGCGATCGACTTAGGTCTAAAACCTTGTGTGGTTGTTAACAAAGTTGATAAAGAAAACTGTACTCCGGAAGAAGTTCACGAGAAGGTTTTTGACTTGATGTTTGAGTTGGGTGCAGAAGAGTGGCAGTTGGATTTCCCAACCGTTTATGGTTCTGCAAAGAACAACTGGATGAGTGACGACTGGCAAAAACCAACCGAAAATATTGAGCCACTTCTTGATATGGTGATGGAGCATATTCCTTCTCCTAAAATTGAAGAAGGTACGGTGCAAATGTTGATCACTTCGTTAGACTACTCTTCATTTACCGGTCGTATCGCGATTGGTCGTTTACAGCGTGGTACGTTAAAAGAGAATATGCAAGTATCTCTTGTAAAACGTGACGGAACGATTAAAAAGACACGTATCAAAGAATTACACACTTTTGAAGGTCTTGGGCGTATTAAGGTAAGCGAAGTGCAAGCAGGAGATATTTGTGCTCTTGTAGGTCTTGAAGGTTTTGAGATTGGTGATACTGTTGCCGATTTTGAAAACCCTGAAGCGCTTAAAACCATCGCGATCGATGAGCCTACGATGAGTATGTTGTTTACGATCAACGACTCACCTTTCTTCGGGAAAGACGGAAAATTTGTGACTTCACGTCATATCAAAGATCGTCTGACTAAAGAATTAGAGAAAAACCTTGCATTACGTGTAGAGGAGACAGACAGCGCCGATAAATTTATGGTTTACGGTCGTGGGGTATTGCACTTATCTGTTTTGATCGAGACGATGCGTCGTGAAGGATACGAACTTCAAATCGGTCAGCCACAAGTTATCATTAAAGAGATCGATGGCGTTAAATGTGAGCCGGTTGAAGAATTAACGATCGACTTACCGGAGAATGTTTCTGGTAAAGCGGTAGAATTTGTAACCTTGAGAAAAGGGGAGATGTTGAGTATGGAAGCTAAAGGTGACCGCATGGTTTGTGAGTTTATCATTCCATCGCGTGGTATCATTGGTTTACGTAATCAATTATTAACTGCAACTGCCGGTGAGGCGATTATGGCGCACCGTTATAAAGAATATCAGCCCTTAAAAGGAGGTATTCCTGAGCGTTTGAATGGTTCATTAGTTTCTATGGAAAAAGGTACAGCAATCCCTTATTCTATCGATAAACTTCAGGATCGTGGTCGTTTCTTCGTTGATCCGGGAGAAGATATTTACGAAGGTCAGGTAATTGGTGAAAACTCGCGTCAGGATGATATGACCGTGAACATCACCAAGACCAAAAAACTTTCTAACGTACGTTCTTCGGGTGCAGATGACAAGGCAAAAATTGTTCCTGCGATCAAATTTAGCTTAGAAGAGGCATTAGAATATATTCAAAAAGATGAGTACGTTGAAGTAACGCCAAATCACTTACGTTTACGTAAAATTTTGCTTACTGAAAACGAGCGCAAGCGCAGCAAAGCGATCTAAGCGCTAACAAATAAATGATTGAAAAAGCACTTCCCAAAAGGAGGTGCTTTTTTTATGAACTAATTCCGCTTTGTTTTTTTGTATTTTTCCTTAAAATTTCATCTTGTCAAAGTATCAGATCATACCGTATGCTAAGGAGTATAAATCACGCTGGGATCGTTTTGTCGCTTCTTTAAACGGAACCTATAAAGGCTCAAAAAACACGTCTTTTTTGTTTCAGCGGGATTTTATAGAATACCATCAGGACCGCTTTGAAGATTTCAGTTTATTGATTTTTAAGGAGGAAAAACTCCGTGCAGTATTACCGGCAAATAGAGTAGGAGCTACGCTTTATTCGCATCAAGGTTTGACATATGGCGGACTCGTTTTAGATGCTGAAATTAGACTGAAAGAAGTCTTGGAACTATTTAAAGAACTTCTTGGTTTTCTTTCGCAAAGCGGAATCGAAGAGCTCGAACTTAAAATGCTGCCGCAATTTTATCAAGAGTTACCGGGAGACGAATTGGATTACCTTCTTTTTCTTGCGGAAGCCAAACTCATTAAAGCTGAGACCGCTGCAGTGATCGATTACCGCAATCGTATTCCATTGAATAGTTCGCGAAAACATGCGGTGAATCAAGCTGTAAAAGCAGGATTTTCGGTTGAAAAAACTACCGATTTTGAACCCTTCTGGAATCAAGTACTCATCCCGAACCTTGAGGCACAGCATGATGCCGAACCCACACATTCTTTAGAAGAAATTACAAGTCTTGCAAAGCGTTTCAAGTACAATATTCATCAATTTGAAGTGCGAGATGCGCAGCACCAACTTTTGGCGGGCGCGACTATTTTTGAAACACAAGTGGTGGCGCACGTGCAATATATTTCAGCAACTCCTGAAGGTAAAAAACAAGGGGCTTTAGATTTTTTATTTCAGCAGTTGATCGAGGAGCATTTTTCTCATAAATGGTATTTCGATTTTGGCACTTCAAATGAGCAGGCGGGAACCCAACTCAATACTGGCTTGCAGTTTTGGAAAGAAACCTTTGGCGCACGCACCAGAATTCAGCGTACGTATAGGTTGCAGACGAAGAATAGCTTTAAACTTGAAAATGTTGTTATATGATTCCATTTTTAGATTTAAAGAAACTCAATGCGCCTTATGAAAAAGCACTCGCGACTGCTTTTAAAGATATGCTGCGCCAAGGCGATTATATTCTTGGCGAGGCGGTAATCCGGTTTGAAAAAGAGTTTGCTGACTTCTCTGGTACAAATTATTGTTTAGGAACTGGCAATGGGTTTGATGCGCTTCAATTGATTTTTGAAGGCTACAAACACTTAGGAAAACTGCAAGAGGGCGACGAAGTTTTGCTGGCAGCCAATTCGTATATCGCGACTGTTCTCGCTGTAATACACGCGGGTCTAAAACCGGTTTTTGTCGAGATTGAAACGTCCACCTTCAATATAGATTTGAAGCAGCTTTCCAAGCCTAATTCGTCTTTAAAAGCAATCTTGATCACGCATTTATACGGACAGCTAGGTCCGGTAACAGCTGTTGCCGCTTATGCTCAAAAACACAATTTATTGTTTATCGAAGATGCGGCTCAAGCGCACGGAGCTACTTTCCATACCAAGAAAGCAGGAAGTTTTGGCGATGCGGCAGCCTTCAGTTTTTATCCTACTAAAAATCTGGGTGCATTGGGAGACGGCGGAGCAGTAACTTCTAATGACGAAGCTTTGATGACGGTAATTAAAAGCTTACGTAACTACGGGAGAACGTCTTTTGCTGAAAATAGCTATGCCGGTTTCAATTCGCGTCTTGATACTTTACAAGCGGCTTTTTTAAGTGAAAAACTGAAAAACTTGAATGCTGAGAATCTGCAACGCAGAGCGATCGCAACACGTTATCTTGCTGAGATCACCAACCCACAAATCACTTTGCCGTTTTGGGATACTTCAGCGCAGCACGTTTTTCATCTCTTTGTCATTTTGGTAGAAAACCGGGATCATTTCCTCAGTTATTTGAAAAATTCTGAAGTAGGTTTTGGAGTGCATTATGCCATTCCGCCGTATCAGCAAAAAGCATTGAAAGCCTATAACCATTTGAAATTTCCACAAACCGAAAAGGTGGCAAAAACCTGCGTGAGTATTCCTTTGAATCCAACTTTAAATGCTGAAGAAGTGACTCAAATTATCGGTGTCTTAAATAGGTATAATGCTTAAATTTTTACGCCAACTTATCGCGCAACATGTTCTGCTTAAAGTCAGTTCGTTTAATGCTGTGGGTGTTGGTGTGCGCTTGGTTTGTGGACTTGTAACTTCAAAACTCATTGCTTTTTATTTGGGTTCTCCCGGAATGGCGGTGCTTGGCGATTTACGCAATTTTATAAGTTCGTTGCAAAGCATAGGACAATTGGGCATCAGCAACGGTGTGATCAAATACAGCGCCGAATTCAAAACAGATAAAACCCGGTTGCAAAAACTGATGAGTACGGTTTTGAAAGTCGGTTTTCTAGCTTCGGTATTTTTGGGTGTTTTGCTCTTTTTTACGGCTTCCGTCATCAATACCCAAGTTTTTAATGCTGGAACAAACTACACCACGATCATCAAGGTATTTGCAGTGGTGCTGCCGTTTTTTACACTCAATGCCTTAATGCTTAACATCATCAACGGCATTGGCAATTACAAAAAAGTAATTCTGATCAACAGTATCACTAACATGGTTGGTGTAGCGCTTACGGCGATTTTAATTGTCAATTATCAGCTTTATGGGGCGATGCTTGCCGTGGTGCTAAGTGCGGGTATTGGTTTACTCATTACCCTAAGCACTGTTTTTAAAAAGCGAAGTCTTTTTAGGGAATTGCTTCAAGAACAGGTTGATCCCTCTATGCTTAAAAGATTAGCTTCTTACGGCGGAATGACCCTCTTTTCTGCAATTGTTTCTCCTTGGGTGTACATCGCGATTCGCCAAGAAATTATTGCAGTTGACGGACTAGAAAATGCAGGATATTGGGATGCGATGCTCCGGTTGTCTGATTATTATTTAATGTTTGCGACTACCTTACTTACGCTTTACATTTTACCGAAACTGTCTGCTGCGACATCAAAAAAGGAATTCAGAGCTGAAGTATTTCGGTTTTACAGGACGTTTTTGCCACTATTTGGAGCGGGATTGATCGTTCTGTTCTTTATAAAAGCCTGGATCATCCGTTTGGTTTACAGCCCTTCTTTCTTAGATATGCAGCCTGTTTTTGTCTGGCAGCTGGCGGGTGATTTCTTTAGAGTTGCAAGTTTGGTGATCGCCTATCAAATGCTGGCAAAAAATAAGTTTTGGCTTTTTATCGGTACACAAGTGCTCTCGCTGAGTATTATTTATTTTAGTAGCGTCTTCTTTATTCAGGATTATGGTTTTGTGGGTGCGGCAATGGGGCATTTGCTTAGCTATGTGCTTTATTTACTGGTGTTATTGTTTATTTTTCGAAACGCTTTATTCGGTAAGTTGTGTTAAAATCTCTGGCCTCATTACGATTTGTTTTTGCGTTTTTGGTGTTTTTGCATCATATAGACGTGCTGCAGGATGCTTTAGGTCACGCCTTTTTTTACGCGTTAAGCGGTTTTATCCTGTCTTATGTATATGCGGAACGCTTCGAGGTACCGCAAATCAGTTTAAGCCGGTTTTTAAAATTGCGCTTAAGCAGATTATATCCGCTTTATTTATTGACCTTGCTCGTAGCGATTCCCTTGAGTTTAGGGTTTTTAGCGAGTAACGCCGAGCAGTGGATGCTTCAGTTTGTGGCAAATTTGTTTATGCTGCAAAGCTTTATCCCGAATACCGAATATTACTTTGCATTCAACAGTTTGGGTTGGAGTATTTCAGATCTATTCTTTTTTTATACGGTGTTTCCCGCGTTATTATGGGGATTCAGAAAATATACGCATCGAATCATTTATGGAGTTTTCGGCTTATTTTTTCTACTCATTTTAAGTTTGATGTATATCGTTCCTCATGAATTGCAGCATTGGTTTTTCTACATCAATCCGTTGCTGCGACTTTTTGATTTTGCTTTAGGAATGTTGCTTTTTCAGCTCTTAAAGAAAACTTCCTTCGGAAGGTTCGATTCTAGGTTTACTTGGTATGAAATTGGGGCGCTTGCATTGCTCGTGATCTTTTATGCTTCCGCAGCTCTTTTTCCGAAAGTTCTAAGATATTCTGTGTATTACGGGTTACCGATGTTGGCCGTGATCGGAGTTTTTGCACAGCAGAAAGGTGCATTGTCAAAACTGCTTTCAAAACCGGTGTTTCTTTTTTTGGGCAATTTGAGTTTTGGATTTTACCTCTGGCATCAGCTCATTTTGAGATACGCACGACGCGCTGTGAACCATTTTGAAATCACACTTGCAGATTGGCAATTCTACAGTTTGAGTTTTATGCTTATTCTGTTGGTTTGCTATGTTTCGTACCGCTTTTTTGAGCTTCCGATGAAGCAGAAACTGCGTCGTCATTTTTAATACTGTTCCACGCGCTAACATACTTTTCAGCGACTTTTAAATAGTCGTGATGTTCTTGAACAAAACGCTTAGCATGAGTTCCTATTTGAGCAATTCGTTGGGGATTTAGAATAAGTTCTTCCAAGTCTTGAGCGATTTTTTCAGCATCCGGAATGGTGTGGATCGCTACGCTGTTGGGCGCTACTTGGTAACGCTCACAAAACGAAGCTCCGGCGCCGGTGAATACCACTTTGCCTTGTGCCATCGCCTCCAAGGCATTATAACCTTGATCTTCAGCATAGGTTTGATCAAGGATGATATCGGCCTCACGATAGGACTCAATATATTCTGCATAGGGGAGACTGGTTACGCAAATGAGTTTAATGCGATCACTGAATTTTTGCCGAATGATACACAAAGCCGAGTCAAAATAGTAATTCCCTTTTTTGTAATAATTACTTCGGTTAACGCCGTGAAAAATAACAATGCGCTTGTTGGCTGTTTTTTTTAGATTGTCGAATTTATCAAGCTTGATCGGATTTGGAATCAACCCATAATAATCCGTTCGGTCTTTATAAATAGGGTGATAATCCAGATCGGTGCTGATGACCAAATCTTTCAGTTCAAATACCAGTTCGTGATACTTCTTATGTGCTGCAGTCAAGTATTTTTCGCTGTACGGAAAGTCGATATCCGGGTGTTGTAAAATAGGATGATAGGTCAGTTGATCAATGTTGTTCAAATAGATATAATCATCGCCGCAGGCCAAAATAACGAGCTTTGGTGTAAGCTGTCGCAAGCGTTTTACAATGCGTTTTTCAATAAAATAGGATGTTTTAAAAGGATATTCATTGATAAGCTGAATGACGTCAAATTGGGTTTGATCTACCAGCCAATCGAGCGCGCGATAACCTATTTCCAGTGTAGCAATGTCAAATTTGGTGAATTTGAAAATTCCTTTTCTAAGCATTCGCAGCATTCGACTTTTCTCAATGCGCTTGGCTTTAATAAGTACATCTGAAGGAAGTTTCTTAAACGCATCGCCGGTACTTATGAGTGTGACCTCGTGTCCGTTTGCGAGCAAGCCTGCCTGCAAACTATTATGCAAATTGCTGTATTCTCCTACTAAAAGAATTCTCATAAATGCGCTACATTTAAAGCGAAAAGATACGTAAACTCTGAAATCAAAACCTCAAAATATTTGTGTTCTCGTTGAATTACTGGCTGGCGGTGGAGCAGAGCGTTCGGCCGCTTTATTAACGCAAATGCTTTCAGATCTAGGTTTTGAAATTCATTTGGTCACGATCACCGATAATATAGGTTATGAGTTTTCAGGTAGGCTTTTCAATCTGGGAAAATACAAGAATACAACCAACGGCATCTTCAATAAATTAAAACGGTTTCAGCATTTTAAGAAATTCCTGCACGAGCAGAACATTGATGTTGTTCTGGACTTTAGAATGCGGCGCAATGCATTAAAAGAATTTTTAATTAAGCGGTATTTGTATCCGGGATTTAAAGTTGTGTTTATGGTGCGCAGCGCTAATTTTGGCTATTATTTTCCGAAGCCCGATGTTGTTGCAAAGCGACTTTTTAAAGAGGCAGAACTTTGCGTGCTTACCGAAGCTATGAAGCAAAACGTGGAGCGACGTTTTGGTTTTGAAAAAATTAAGGTGCTTCCCAATGCAATTGAGTTGTCTGCTTACGAGCGAAATTATCCTGAATCCAATGATGTAATTCAGCCTTATATTCTAGCGAGTGGAAGGTTGCAAAGAGGGGTGAAGCAATTTGATCAGCTCATCGCAACCTATGCGAAAAGTGAACTGCCAAAACTAGGCATTGACCTGTATATTTTGGGACAAGGCGAAATGCTTTCAGAACTTCAGCAACTTGCCGAAGATTTGAATGTAAAGAATAAAGTTATTTTCAAAGGTTTTGTAAAGCATCCCGAACCTTATGTAGCCCATGCGCTTTTTACGGTTTTGTGTAGCGCTTTTGAAGGTTTTCCGCGGGTGATCTTAGAAAGTCTCGCGTGTGGAACTCCAGTAATTTCAACCGCTTGTCCTACCGGTCCGCGCGAACTTCTTAACGGTACCAATGGGATTTTGGTTCCGCATCAGGATTTTGAAGCTTTAAAGGAGGCGATGAATCGTCTGGCGCAAGAGGAGCACACAAGAAACCGATTTAAAGCTGCTGCCCGAGCGAGTATTCGTAAGTTTGATGTTGCACAGGTGGCACCGCAATGGAAGAGCTACCTTAACGCATTGTATGATGATTGAACGTATAAAACTCCCTAAAATAGAAGACCGAAGAGGTAACCTTTCGGTGCTTGAAAAGGATATTATTCCTTTTGAATTCAATCGGGTGTACTACTTGTATGACGTGCCCAGTGGTGCATCTCGTGGGGGACATGCCCATATAGAGCAGAGTGAATTTTTAATCGCGCTTTCGGGAAGTTTTGATGTGGTTATTCACGACGGCAACAATGCCCAAACGTACACGCTCAATAAACCGGATGAAGGTTTATTGATTCCCAACGGCTATTGGCGCGAACTTCATAATTTTTCGAGTGGAGGTATTTGCCTGGTTCTGGCGAGTGCTGTTTTTATCGAAGCAGATTATATACGGGATTTTGAAGCATTTCTTCAGTTTAAAAAGCAGTAAGCCGAATCCCGCGCTTTAAAAAGAAGATCTTCACTTTTCTAATACTCACAAGTAGGATGCGTGGAGCATGTAACAGAAAGCGTTGTTTTGTATTCAATACTGAAGTATCAAGTTTTGCCTTCAGTTTTTTGAAGAGATCTTTTCTGCCTTCCGTTTTATAAAAGATACAGAGAAAATAACGTTTGGTATGAATGTAAATGCGCAACGATTGATGGTCGGGATGTTCTCGTAGCAGTTTGCCAAATTTAGGTGCTTGCAACTCGCTCTTCTTTTGACTGCTGATCTGCCCCGGGACTTCGGTGCGGTAGGTACAGGTGATCTCAGGATGAAATGCGGTTTGAAACTTTAGATGCGCTCTGATCAAAAAATCAACATCTTCAGAATAAGTAGTTTGCTCATTAAAACCTGCCAGCGTGTTGAAACTTGCTTTTGTAAAAGCCAGTGCGCTGGGAATGATCAGGGGTTGATACAAACTTTCGGTAAAAAAATCATTGAGTATAAACGGGTGCTTGTGTGTGGTATTTAATTTGGGTTTTACAGTCTTCCCGGAGTTGAAGAGCTCTTGATAACCTGTCGCAAAAAGCTGTGCCTCGGGGAAATTTTCAGACAGTTCTACGAGGTGTTTCAGATGATTAGGTGACCAAAGATCGTCTGCGTCGAGCAGGGCGATAAGTTCGTATTGAGCTTCCGCTATTCCGCGATTCCGGGTTTTTGATAGTCCGTTATTTTTCTGATCGATGATGCGTATGCGTGTATCCTCAAAGCTTCGCATAATGTTAAGGCTGTTGTCTGTAGAACCGTCGTTTATGAGTAAGAGTTCAAAACTGGAGTAGGTTTGTTGGAGTACAGACGTGATGGTTTCGGCCAGATACGCCTCTTTATTAAAAACTGGAATGACGATACTAACGTGTTTCATCTTCTCGCTTTAACTTTAAATAATAGCACAGCCGGTACAGGTCAAAAAGTCTCAAGTTGGGATTGCTTCCGCAGAGGTTTTTTAAAATACGATGCTCGTAACGCGTAAACTGTCGAAGTAAAAAGGGGACTAGTTTGCGTTTTTCTAGGGCTTGTCTCACGCGCTGAAGCGGGCGATAATCTGGCGGGATCAACTGTTGTTTTTCTAAATAAACAAGCGTCTCCAGAGCTTGATGTGTTTTTAATAAATAAGCAGCCGAAGTTTCAATACCGTGATGCACGGTGGGATTGTCTAGGTGTAAAACCGAAACCTGTTGTTGCTCCAAGCGATGCGAAAAATAGGGGTCCAATCCGTAAGCATTTTCTTCAGCCGGATTGCATTTTAGGAAAACCGATTTTTCAATCAATAAATGCTGACTGATTAAAGCCAAATAGGGTTTTTGATAGCGTTCAGACACCGATTTAATTTCCCGGTTTTTACCATACTTGTAATGCAAGGCATTTTCCTTGGGAGGAACTGTTTTAGGATAGGCGATACCGCCAAAAACCACCTGAGCTTGATCAAGATGTTCAACACACGACTTTAAGAAATTTTCCCGTAACGGAAGCACATCAGCATCGAGAAAGAGTAAATGATCGTAGTGCGCTTGGGTTGCAAGAAATTGACGCGTTGCGGTTCTGCCACGGTTTTCACTAAATCGTGTATACCGGCAATTATGCTGCGCTGCAAGTAGCTGGTTTGCTTTTTGAATTTCACTAGCTGTCGAAGCATCATCTGCGATACAGATCTCAAAAGCGATCTGCAAATCGCCGGTCATCTTAGACAAGCCGGCTAAAAGTTTATCTAGCGCATCATTGTAGACGGGTATGAGAATGGAGAGTGCGATAATCCTAATGCGCTTTAACCAGTTCTTCGGTCAGTTTCCAGACCCAACTTTTAGAATATTCACCCAAGCCGCTTTTAAAATGCCCTGAAGGATGCACAACGGTAAAACTTCCGCAGGGATAATGGTATTTAAAAAACAGCCGCTCAATGATTTGATTTTTATCTTCAGTCCAATTGGCTTTTCTCCATTTCTTTAAACCCTCATCATTTTTATAAATGTAAACCGTATTAATATCAGCTATACGGTTAAGTTTACGCTCCATTTCTTTGTACCATAATTTTCTAGAGAAAAGCGTAGCGGTTCCTGTTGTATTGTATTTATCAGGCCCCGGATAATAAATAATTGCAAGCATTTTATCACGCTCTAAGGTCTGTCCCGTAATTTCTTCAAGATGCGCATACAGATTATCAACTTGTTGCAGTGTGTCTTCCTGTGTTCTTAAGATGAGTTTGGAGACCTCAGGAATGGTGGTCTCTATAACAAAGTATGGTTGGTTCTTGTATTTTGTTTCAAAATCACTTTTTGAAATGGGTTGATTGTAATAATCCATATACTTTTGCTGTGCGGTTGCAGTCAGGCAAAACAAGATAAGTATGGAGAAAACAATCCTGGGCATAGGCACTAAATCGTCTTTTGTACGACTTCAAAGATCTTGTTTCCGTCGCATTTGAGGGTTTTGGAAGGGTATTTTAAAAGCAGCGCATAATCGTGCGTTGCCATTAAAATGGTATTTCCGTTTTTGTTGATCTCCTGTAAAACACCCATAACTTCTACAGAAGTTTGCGGATCGAGATTTCCGGTTGGCTCATCGGCAAGAATCAATTCTGGGTCGTTCAAAAGTGCACGCGCGATAGCTACACGTTGCTGCTCACCGCCAGAAAGTTGGTAAGGATATTTAAAGCCTTTGGTTTTCATTCCTACTTTATCGAGCACCTTATCGATTTTGTCGTCCATCTCGTTTTGGTTTTTCCAGCCGGTAGCTTTCAAAACAAACTTGAGATTTTCTTTTACGGTGCGATCATTCAGCAGTTTAAAATCCTGAAAAACAACGCCCAGCTTTCTGCGTAAATACGGGATTTGCTTTTCTTTTAAAGTCGTCAGGTCAAAGTCTACAATGGTTCCCTGACCTTGTTGTAGTGGAAGATCGCCATACAGGGTTTTCATAAAACTACTTTTACCGCTTCCGGTTTTCCCTATGAGGTACACAAATTCGCCTTTATTGATCGTGAGGCTTACTTCAGAAAGAATAAGACTTTCGCGTTGAAAAATAGAGGCATTTTGAAGTTGCAGAACCGGTGTAGACATAAAGAAGCTTCTAATATTTGATAATTAGCTAACGTCAAAAGTACAATAAC
>Ga0208029_1000845_pt1:0-15000 | contig 16009 bp, 9 predicted proteins | sample MalvireepMed_s12_FD_184242 | JGI IMG/M metagenome (GOLD analysis project Ga0208029, IMG submission 184242) | Marine viral communities from the Global Malaspina Expedition - Malaspina viral metaG DeepMed_s12 (SPAdes) (version 2) | ecosystem: Environmental > Aquatic > Marine > Oceanic... | reverse complement strand
TATATAATATTCCACGATATAAGGAAATTTAATCACCTCTGTAATAACAGAAGCTCAAAATGGTCGTTCTAGTTTTAATTCAAATATTATCTGTAAAAGATAATACGCGTTGTCAATTCAATATGTCAATTAACTTCTCTCCTGATTAAAGAAGATTATTTATCGTTAGATGTCGAGGAATCGAACCTCTCTTTTTATTACCAAATCATCTCGTTTTCAATGTGCGTTGCTCTCCGTGAAAGCGGCTGCAAATATACAAACCTTTTTTATTACTAAACAAATAAAATTTAAAGTTTTTTTTGAGCCTTTTTTAAGTCGCTTTTCTAAGAACTAATCCGCTTTCCTTGCCGAAAAACGGGAGGGCAAAGATACCACCCTTTTCCCTTTATAAACAAGCTTTTTTTAAACTTTATTTTTGACGCCGTCAAATGGCTTTTAAAACCAAAGGATTGCCTCAAAACAAAACTCTATCGCTAGTAAATTACCCACGGGATCAACCCGAAGATGGTTTACTTTATCTGCATTTCTATGAACGTAAAACCGTTTTTTATATCCGATTTTGGAGGCGCAAATATAGAACGATTATCTAACCCCGCAAGCACTTTTTGAAAGTATTTTTAAATTAATTTACTACCCACTTGTTTACAGATGATTACATTCTTAATGTTTTTGAAAAAACTTCAGGATATACTGATGCAATTAAAATAATAAAAGATCGAAGCAGCTTCTAAAAAAGCAAAAAGCTAGATTTTAATGGATTTACTCGATGAACTGCACAGAAACTAATAGTTATTAGCTCGTAAAAAAGCTTGGGTTAGGGATTGAGCGGCATGTTTGAGCTCTTATTGCGCTGCCAAAAGCGCAATAAAGCGAGTAGCGAAAACCCGGTTGCTGTCAAAAACAGCAAAACCCTATAAAAAGAAATTCCACACCAGACCAAAGCGAAACGTGAAATCACGATAGGGATAACCCGGTGCTGAATAATAATCTGAAGGACTTACCAAAGAATTGATGTGCTCGGCAATAAAAAAGATGCGCGTCTGACGCACTTTCATATTGAAAAAAAGATCCAATAATGGGAATCCGCCTAGTTCCTGATCGTTTTGAACATAGAATTCAGCTAAAACAGGATCGTAACCATTCATATTGTACTCAGTAAAATAATTAAACCTGAAACCGGTTTGTACAAAAAGGGCTTTTTGAAACCATTGATCTGTATAATATAAAGTATTGCGCGTGATCACTTCGGGCACATTCAGATAACTCATACCCGAACTTACGTTTTGATACGCTACCGTATTATCAAGTGCAAATTTTCCGAATCTGAACTCCTTATTAAGCTTCAGCTTTAGATATGTAACATTTTCTCCTGCCTGAAAAGATTGGGTTAACCCCAAATCATTCTTAGCGAAATAGGCATAATCTGCTATATTAACCAACTCAGCGGATGCGTTTAGCCATTTATTAGAGCGCATATTAAAATAGAGCGAACTGGTTTTTACATTTTCATAAGCTTCCGCATTAAACCAATTGTAATTCTCATAACTGCTTTGATAGAGCAAATGATTATAATTTGCAGGTGCCGAATTGATATGTATTCCCCCTGAAAAGTTAGCTTTATTCTTTAGTTCATAAGAAGCTTCTGCTTTAAAATCTAATCCAGAGAAATCACCCACAATATTTGTTTGTGCTTCACCTTTTAACTGAAAACCTCTATACATCTTTTTATAAGCAGCACCCACAGCAATTAAATCACCTTGAATACCATTAGGAATACGCCCCTCTTCTTGAATTAAAACCGAATTATACCCGTAATTATAGTAGGTATGGTTTGCTTGGAAATTTAAAGTCCCCAATATGTCATTGGAATATTCAACAAACACACGATTATTAAACTCTTCAAGATCTGTGCGATCTACCAGATTTGACGTCACAAAGGAATTACCAAACAAGGTCGTTGCCGGAGAAGCCTGCTCGTATCTATAGAATTTATCTTCATAATTCAGAATATGCCCAACTTGTATTCGGTTTTTAGAGGTGCTATCATTTTGCGGAATCAGATCGTACCGCTGATTTAAATAAAAGCGCGCACCATCAAGTATGTTTTCGGCATCTTCAAAATTAACAGAAAGTCGTGCTCTATCATTAAATTGAGAATTGCCGCTGGCGAAATTCAACAAAGCCTGATCGGTCAATCCTCCGTTCTGTTGATTCATCAAATCCTGAGCTACATAATGCGCTTTTAGATCGTAGCGTTTATTCTTTGTTTGATAGTTAAGCGTAAATCTGAAATTACCTGTACTCGTTAGAAAATTTTGATACTTTCCTAAACTGCGAAGCCCTTTGTAAGCGATAGAGAAATTGAAACGCTTGGATTTGTTCATTGTAAAAAAGGCATCCAAATTTTGCCCTTGAGAGAATACACTCTTATAATACAACTCCGTTAATGGTGTTGGCACCTGATAATAATTAATATCAGCGACTTCCATATAGTTAAAATGTCGTGCACGCGCACCAAACAGCGGTCTGATGTTTTGTGCAGAAAAATCATAAGCCAAGGAATTGTAAGTCTGTCCTTCGTTTGAAAACGGTAACAACTCAAAATTATCTTTACGCAAGTAATTGTATTTATACAATTTCTCTACAGTAAGTGAAGTATCTACAACAGTCGTGTCATTTTCTACTGAGATAATTTTATAAAGATCTATTGCCGGGCGCTCCTTTTTTTCTCGTTTTGGTGGGCGAGCAGAACGCTGCTTATTGACTGAATCTAATCTTTTATCCAAAAGAACTGGCTCCTGTGCGGAAATAGTATTAATTGAAAAAAGAAAAAGAGAAAAGAGAAAAAGAAATTTCATCAACAATATTTAGGACAAAAGTAATCTATTTTATAAAATCAAAAAGGAGACTTTGCTTGTAAAGCAAAATCCTTAAATTTAAAAACTTTAAATACGGTATACTTATTGATACTATAAAAAAAACTATAATTATGAAACGAACATTTTTAACAATTAGTGCAATCATTGCCCTTGGGTTTTCAACATATGCTCAAGGCGGTAATATGAACCTTCCAACTGCGTATATAAGAAACACCCTCAGCGGCAACAATAACCTACCCCCCAATGTTGTAGGCTCTCAATATGTTCATGAAGACTTTAAAAAGGGGCAAGTTACTATAGACGGTAAAAGTTTTGAAACTTATGTTAGATATAATGCCTTTAAAGATGAATTTGAAATTAGAGAACAATCTGGTGACGTAACATCTTTATTAAGACGTGAAAACATGATTGTAAAAATTGGGCAAGACACATACGAGATTTTTTCCTACATAGAAGACGGTAAGACTCAGAAAGGATATTTTAAAAAGCTTAACTCAGGCGAAAACATATTGCTTTTAAAAGAAGATGTTACTTTAACTGCCGCTCAAAAAGCCACTAGCACCTATTCGGCAGACAAACCAGCATCATTAGACTTAGACAGTCAGTATTTTTTAAAATTAAATGATAACGCTGCCCAGGAAATAAGATTAAAAAGAAAAGACATATTAAGAGCTATTGACAGCAAAAAATTAGAAGAATACGTTAGCGAAAATAAATTTAAACTTAAAAAAGAGCATGAAGTAATTCAAGCTCTTAATTATATTAACGCTTCTTAAAATCTTTTATATGTTTATTAAAAAAAGCCATTTTAGTTATTCTAAAATGGCTTTTTTTAATTTATTGAAATAAAATTTCTCTTTTATTTACACATTGAAATATCTCCTCACTGTATTTTTTAATAATATGAAAACCAGATTTTGAGAACACCATTTTAGTTCTATCTAAATTCCAAAACTTCATTTTTATCTATAATAAAAAAGTAAACAATACACTTTGATTAGCTTACAATTTTTCTTCAATCTTTTACCTTCATTAGAATTAATCTATAGAATACAGACAAAAAAAACACTACAATCATCCAGCATAATTTTTAAAAACAAAAAAAATTGAATTAAAAATATAATCAAAAATCCCTCAAAGCTTAGCATTGAGGGATTTTTTTAAGTTTAAAAATAAGTTAACCTACTAGGCAGACTCATAATTACATTTACAGGAAAGGTTAATCCAAAAATATTGATTGATAAAAAACCGGCCCTCCGAAATTAGCTCCATTATAAGTTGAACCACCCTGAACTAAGATAGGGTAAATCTCTAACGTCTTTTCACAGGCATTTAAAATACGACCGGTTGCTCGTAATTGATAAGGTGTTTGAGGAGCACCATTATAGGTAGTTGTAACATAATCTTGCAACTCAATTACAAATTCACCAGTTTCAACATCCAAATCAACTTTAACTGGCTGACTGGTTATAATAACCTCATCCCAAAAAGTAGGATCTTCAAACCAATCAAACAAAACACCTGTCATCATAAGTTCTCCATCCTCATTTAACGACGTAACAACTCTGGATTGATAATCTCTAATACTTGTCCACACACCTGAACCAGACCAACTTCCTACTAGTTCTTCAAGAATAATTGGACACTTTCTAAACAATTCTAGATTATAAACACCATTTTCAACAGTGGTATCTGAATTACCAACTCCTCCTAAATTTAAAACTAAATACGTACTTCCACTTTCTGGTAATGCATCAAAATTACTTGAAATTGTAATTGTTCCTTGATATTCCCCAGCAGGTATAACTAAATCAGAAATCACATACTGATCTGATGAAGCCGTTGAACTCTCGTCCACATCAACTTCTATTGTACGGTCTGTTTGAGCTACTGTAGTTACCTGCACATTTAGCGTCGTACTAGCTCCTTCCTCAGGAGTAGGAAGCGAAGCAGAAGTAGCTGTAAATTTAGCTAATGTTTGACCATTAACATCATCAAATACCAACACATCCTCATCACAAGAAGTCATCAGTACAGAAATAAATAATGTTAGAATTACTATAATTTTTGCTTTCATAAATCTTATTTTTTAATAACCTGGATTTTGTTGCTCTCTCAATCCTGGGTTTGCATTAAATTCAACAATAGGTAACGGCAAGGTAAACCTATAATCAGTAGGCTGAAGAGTACAAGCGTTAAACTGAGCACAGTCCAAAGGATCACGATCAATTGCTCTATTACCTCTCGCACCAATCCTTTTTAAATCTTTATATCGATGACCCTCAAAAGCCAACTCGATTCTACGCTCATCTAAAATAGCACCAAAAGCCTCAGCTTCATTATCATACTCAGGAAGCTCTGTAACCTCACCAAATCGAGCATCTCTCAACCTTTTTATAAGAGCAGCTGTAGAATTAGAACTTCCATTAAAACTACCGGCGTCAGCGTATGCTTCAGCAGCAATGAATAACATTTCTGAAGATCTAAAAACTTTCAAATCATTCATTAAAGGAACCCCTTCAGATCCTGGGTACTTATCTACAACTAAAATATCGTCAGTTCTATAGTTTTCTGCATCTGGATAATCAGGATCAATAACCGATGATGGGTGCACATTAACATCATAACGAATATCGTCAGGATCCAACATATTGAATAATGCTCTATTTATTTCAAAATATGGAGCTCCTGCAATACCTCTATTAGTAAAAGCCCAACGAGCACCAGCCCAGCCACCAGCAGCTGCACTTCCTGTAGCTCCCTGACCATCGTATGGATCCCCTTGACTACGTTCCAACTTAAATATAATTTCGGTATTATCTTGATCAAACCACATGTCAGAATATTCAGTCCTATCTGCAATTCCATATTTATTCAATAACCCCATTGCTAATGGTAAAGCCGTTTCATAATTACCTCTATACGCAGCAATTCTCGCACGTAAAGCAGTGATAAAATCTCTACTAATAAAAGTAACACTAGACTGAGTGGTAAGTAATCCATTCGCTCTACTTAAGTCGCTCAAGACAAAATCCCAAATTTCTCCAGTAGTATTACGTAAAGGCTGAATATCAATAGATGGTACAAAATCGATAAGCGGCACTCCTAAACTACTATCATCTGAATAATCAGGTGAATAATAAGAAAGTAATTCTGTATAAAAATAAGCACGCAGAGCCAAAGTTTGACCAACTATAGAGTTGTACAAATCTTGCTCTCCTTCTCCAACTTCAATCAAATCTGCTGCCTCTAATAACCTATTAGCACCATTTATTGCCGAATAGTTACGAACCCAAAAATTAGCTGATGCAGTAGACGCTGCATTTAAATTAAAGGCAAATAAATCAAAACCTTGCCCTCCATTCTCACTCCCTACAGCACTCTCATCTGTGAAGTTTGTAGCAAAAGCTATTTCTGGAGTAACATCAAAACGATTATAAACCCCATAAAGACCACTTTCTAGATCATTAACAGTTTGAAATGCTGCGTCAGCACTTAATCGACCAGGCTGATCAATCTCAATAGCATCTGAACAACTAAAAAAAGTTGCTAAGACACCACAAATTATATATAAATTTCTAAATCTCATATTTCTGTATTTTTTATAGTCCTAATTCAACACCAAAAGATATGGTCTTTGGAGTAGGATAATTTCTAGATCCATTACTCTGGGTTTCCGGATCATATCCTCTCCATTTACTAATCGTAATAAAGTTTTCTGCATTTGCAAAAATTCTCAATGATGAAATTCCCGCATCGCTAATAAACTCCTTAGGGAAAGAATACCCAAAACTTGCAAACCTCAATCTTAGATAATCTGCACTTCTCAAATAGCGATCAGACCCTCCAACATCATTAGTAACAAATAATGAAGGAATATCAGTATTTCTATTGTCTGGAGTCCAAGCTCTCAACAAATCTGTTGAACTTCTAAATTGTCCAATGCTCGATGGATCCTGAAGACCTGCCAAATCAAAATCAAAACGATCAACACCAACAACATAGTTCCATTGTGTTTGCAAGAAGAAGCCTTTGTAATCTGCGCTAAACCCAAAACTTCCTGACAAATCTGGATAAATATTCTTATCTAAAAATACTCGATCATTATCAAGATCTGGACTCTCAGTTAGCTCACCATCTGCAGTGTAGTATAATAACTGACCATTTGCCGGATTAACCCCTGCATAACGTACAACTCGATACTCATTCAGGATTCCTCCGCTTCTACCATAAGTTGCTATCCCATCTGAAGTTGGAATATCACCTAGCTCAGTTTTATTATAGTTACCAACAAGATTAACACCTAAGTTAAAGCCTTTGACACCACCTCGAATAACATCATAATTCAATGTAAAGTCAAAACCTTCGTTGTACAAATTCCCTATGTTAGCTCTTAAAGCGGTAGTTGAAGTAACCGCTGAGATACTTCTATTTTGGAATAAGTCTTCTGTTGTTTTCCAATAATAGTCAAAAGAACCTCTCAATCTTCGGTTAAAAATTTCAAAATCCAAACCTATATCAGTCTGTCTAACCGTTTCCCATCTTAAGGTATTGTTACCTATCTGAGAAAGAGAGAGAGAATTAATTCCCGCATAACCTGCTCCCGTAGCAAATAAACTACGCGTTAAATCAGGCGCTGTAAAATATGAACCTCCTGCTATACGCTGGTTACCTGCTGTACCATAAGACGCTCTAACCTTTAAAGCATCAAAAACTGACCCTTCCATAAAACTCTCATTACCAATATTCCAACGACCTGAAATAGAGTAAAAAGTTGCCCATTTATTAGAATCAGCAAAACGATAAGAAGCATCACGTCTGATAGTACCAGTAACACCGTATCTAGCATCATAATCGTAATCAGCTTGACCAAAATATGAAAAAAGACCCGCATTCAAAATATCAGCAAAAACAGTATCAGAAAACAAATCATTAGAGGTATTATCTGCGATAAAACCTGACCCATCACCAGGGAAGAATGTTTTAGGATCTAAACCTTCTTCAGTAAAACCAAAATATCTGTAATGCGCCTTAAAATACTCTAAAAAAGCACCCGCATCAAGAGTGTGCTTACCCCAAGTGTTATTATAATTTAAACTGGTAACTTGGTTGAAAGAGAAAACTCTGTCAGATAGTTGAGATTGAAAACCTGCTGTCGGGTTTGCATCTCCACCAAAAAGAAAGGCATTAAAAGAAGTAGGCCCTTCTGCACGTGTAAGGAAGATACTCGTATAATCTCCCCCCATAGTCATTCTAGCGCTCAAATTATCTGTCAATTTGTAAGCTGCATTAAAACTTGCTATCGCCTTAACCTCTTCTTCAAATCTTGTATAAGTAAGAAGTCTATCATATAAATACAAAGGAGTTAAAGCAAAATCCAAAGGTCTCTCTAACGCTAAGTTTCTACCGCTTGTATATTCATCAATATTTACGTACGGTGCAGCACTAAAAGCACCCAAAACATAGTTACGATTAATAGCTCCTGAACCGATGCTATTTGGCTCATCTGATTTGGAATAATTTGCAGACAAGTTTAAACCATAAGAAAAGCGATCATTCTCTGATCTTCCATTAATATTTTGACGAATAGTAAATCTCTTTAAGCCTGAACTCTTCAAAATACCTTCGGTATCCAAAAAACCAAGCGAGGTAAATGATGAAGATTTATTACCACCAGAAGTAAAGCTAACAGTATTATTTTTACTCAAACCTGTTCTAAAGAAGAAATCTGTCCAATCAAAAGTTTCATATGCGGCAATTTCAGCGTCTGAAAGACCTGCTCCACGACCAGTACCGTATTCTTTTTCTAGAGCTAGCTGCTGTGAAGCATTCATCCCGTTATAATCATTCTTTTGCAAAGTATTAAAACTAAGAATCGACGTTGCATTAATACGCAAAGGCTGGTTAAAAGACCCTTGTCTCGTTTCAATTACAACAACCCCGTTTGCACCTCTATTACCATAGATAGCGGTAGCTCCAGCATCCTTCAAAACGGAAATAGAAGCAATATCCTGAGGATTCAAACTACGAAAATTATCTTCATCTACAGGCGTACCATCAATAATAAATAACGGCTCAATGTTACCATTAACCGAGTTGATACCACGCAAAGTAACAGTAGAGTTAGCACCTGGCTGACCACTATTTGTTGTAATATTCAAACCTGCGACCTGACCCGATAAAGTCTGAACAAAACTAGCATTGGGTCTGTTCTCGATAGATTGAGCAGAAATTGTGACAGAAGCTATACTTGATTTCTCTTTTGTAGATGTTCTATATCCTTGAACAACTACTTCTTCAAGAGTATCGGCATCAAGCTCCATAGCCAAATTGATTACTGTTTGACCAGAACCAACCGTTACTTCTTCAGTTTTTAAACCGACAAAAGTAAACACCAATGTCTGTCCAGCATTAACATTGATAGAATAATTACCATCAAAGTCGGTTTGGGTTCCTGAAGAGGTACCCTTGATAACGATATTTACACCAGGAAGCACTAAGCCATCCTGATCTGTAACCGTACCAGAAATTGTTTTTTGCTGAGCAAAAGTCAACTGTGTTAAAAACAGTAAACCTAGCGCTAAGCACCACGTAATTTTTGATTTCATAAATTTATTTATTTGAATTAGCCATCGCAAACATCTTAAAACTTTCTTAGAATTGCAATACAATTCTTAACAGAACCTTAAATTAAAATGTTAAAAATGTAAAAACCAAGGCTTCAAATGCCAAGCTTTTATAAAATCTACAACGTTTTATAAAATACCTTAACAATTGTTTAAGAGAAGATTCTCCTTAAGAAACATTTGATTACCAACAAAATACAACACTAAAGCATGCCTTTAAAATCATATTCTCAAAATACATTAACCGAATGTGGTACTGATGAAGCCGGACGCGGTTGCCTGGCAGGACCGGTAACTGCTGCCGCGGTAATCCTGCCGCAATCCTTCAAAAACAAGATTTTAACCGATTCTAAATTACTCACGCATAAATCACGAGAATTATTACGACTCACTATAGAGCAGGAAGCGCTTGCCTTTGGTATCGCTCACGTATTCCCAGAAGAAATAGATGAGATCAATATTTTAAATGCCTCCATTAAAGCGATGCACCTTGCTATTGAACAGCTCAAGCAGCAACCGCAACATATTTTAGTTGACGGTAATCGCTTCAAACCTTATAAAGAGTGCTCGCACGAGTGTATTGTTAAAGGAGACAGTAAGTTCTTGTCTATAGCCGCGGCTTCCGTATTAGCAAAGACGGAACGCGATCGTTATATGACGGACTTGCATATGCAATTCCCTCACTATAATTGGAAAAAAAACAAGGGCTATCCTACAAAAGAACATAGACAAGCCATCAAAGAATTTGGGATCACTTCACATCATCGCAAAAGCTTTAAGCAACTTCCCGAACAACTTCGTTTAGATATTTAAGAGAATTTCAACAATACTGCTCTATAAAGAGTACTTACCTTTGCAATAACACTTAAAACTTACTTAAGCATGCGGAAGATAGCTTTAGCATTCGGTTTACTCCTTCTACTTTTAAATTGCGAAAAAGCCCCTAGCACCAGCACAAATCTCATACATCTCATTCCGCAAAAATCGGCTGCTATAGTTCGAATTCCAGACTGGGAAGATTTCGAAGCTTCTTTACAAGTTAATGCGCCAATAAACCTACTCAAAGAAACACAACTACACCAAAGTCTAAGTGATTACGCTGCGCTTTTTCAGCATTTTGAACCGCAGGATGACACCTATCTCTCTTTTGTAGCCTTAGGTGATGATGATTTTGATCTTGCGCTCATAACCAAAAGTCACCCTAAACTAATCAGTAAGGATTCTTCTTTCAGTCAGCAAGTACAAACTTATGACTACGAAGGCACTACAATCAATTCTGTTGCAATCAACGACGACTATCTTCACTTTTTCAAAAAAGACGCCTTCTTTATTGCAAGCACATCAAAACTTGTTCTGGAAAATGCCATCCTGCAAAATAATACCGGCAGAGATCCTATTGACGCTTCCTTAGAACAAATGATCAAAACAAGTAATAGCTCAAGTCCTAATCTCTATATAAAAGGCTCTTATTATAAACGCATACTCAAACATACTATTCCGCAATTAAAATTTCAATCTTCGCAGACTCCTTTCAATTGGCTTGCCCTAGATATTGATCTTGATAATAAAGACGCCCTAAACTTTAGCGGCGTACTTACTTCGTCTCAAGACGGCAATCAAACGCTCGATCTTTTAAACGGTTTAAAACCCGCTAGTTCAAAACTACTAGCTGTTGCTCCGGCACAAAGTCGGGCAGTTGTTAGTTTCAGTAATCCTGATTGGGAAACCTATAAAGAAAACCTTGCTGCTAAACGCAATGCTTCGGCAAAAGAATTTACGGTTGCCAACGAAGCATTTTTTAAATCAATAGATGAAACAGCTGTGGTTTACACACAAACAGATCAGTTACTACTCGCAAACAGTGGTAATGTTTCAGCATCAGAACTTGCTCTCGCGCCCATTTCTACAGAGATCGAGCGTTTTAGAGACTTGCCAATATACCAAGTTTCAGACTCTACCTTTTTAGAAGAGGCTTACAAAGAACTTTTAAACCCGGGAATTACACATTATTACGGTTTTGTTGAAAACCACTTGGTATTTACACACACGCTCACGCATCTAAAGGATTTTATCGCAAATTATCAGAATGACGCAACGCTCAAGAATACTGTAGGTTTTTCTGAATTGTCAAAAAAGATGAGTGACGCCTCAACACTTTCTTATTACGGAAATACCGAAATACTTTCAGGATACATCAGCGAGAAACTGAGCAAAAAACAGGGTAAAATCCTCAATCAAATCGATTTTACTGATTATCCGGCGGTGATGCTTCAGTTGGTTCAGGCAGATGATTTCACCTATGTAAATGCACTGACGCATAAAATTTCAGCAAAAACTGAAGCTTCTCAGATCGTACAGGTAGCTAGCGTCACGCTAGATAAAGACCTCCTTAATGCTCCACAGATGTTGCATAATTACCGTACAAAAGGTCAAAACATTTTAGTTCAAGACATCAGCAACACTTTATATCACATCAACGCGAGCGGTAAAATCGAATGGAAAAAAGAGCTTGATGGTCCTATTTTAGGAGAAATTCAGCAAGTTGATCTATATAAAAATGGTCGATTGCAATATGCTTTCACCACACCTTCTCATTTTTATATCATCGCGAGTGACGGCACAATCGTTCAACCTTTTGACAAGGATTATTCTGAGATCACTCAACCTCTTGCCGTTTTTGATTACGACGGAAGCCGTGATTATCGTTTTATCATCACGCAAGGCAGCGCTTTAACGATGCTTGACCGAGAAGGAAAAAAAGTGAAGGGTTTTACATATACCCAAGCGCCTTCAACTCTGAAAAACGCGCCACAACACATAAGATTTGGAACCAAAGATTATATCGTAATTCAGCTTGAGAATGGCCAACTCGAAATTTTAAATCGCCGTGGAGAAACGCGTATCAAAACCGCTGAGACTTTTGCGTTTTCAGACCAACCTGTTTTTGAAAAAGCCAATAACTTTCTGGTATTTGAAAAAAATGGAACGCTTGCAAGCATTTCGCAAAGCGGAAAAATCACACGCACGCAACTTCAATCAGGAAGCGACACTCAATATGACCGCCTACAAAAAACCGAAGCGATTCTTACCCCTGAACAACTTAGTATAAACAACAAAAAGATCAGCATTGATCTAGGTATTTATAAGGGACTCCAAGTTCTTAAAGCCAAAAATGCCTATTACGTCACTCTCACCGACTTGCAGAATAATAAAGTATATGTTTACGGAAGCGATGGGAATTTACTTCCTAACTTTCCGGTTTATGGAGCTTCTGAACTCGATTTTGGTAGCTTGAACTCGGCTACCGACTTAGGCTTCGTAACTAAAGGAGAATCTGACAGCATCATCATTTACCAGATCAATTAACCTCTAATCCACTTAAAAACAAAATGTTAAAAGGGGTTTTGCCTCTTTTAAAAATGCAACCCAACCTCTACCTTTAAGTTCTGATAGCTCCCTACTCAGTAATCCTCAATACTGTGACGCTGTTTCCCCTACACGTTTGTAGCATTAAAAAACAGCTTATGAAAACCTCAACTCTTTTTCTAATAGGTAGTTTGACATCTAGTAGTCTTTGCGCTCAGAATTTGTGCACCGAAAATAGTTCGCTCTCAGAAAATACTTCGTTTGAAATTTCCTTTTACGGTAGCTCCAATAATTTAATTGAGGTTAGTCATTTCAATATTACTGCCACTTTTAATACTCCAGATGGAAGAAAAGCAATTATTGCACAAACAAATACAGACACAACAACTACCAAAAAAGAAAAATATTATGCTATAGAATGTAACGACGCTGCACTTTTGATCAACAATAAAAATATCATTCCTGCATATGTTTTTGAAGAATTTCATAATATGGATTTGGACGCTACCTCAAGCAGTCTTTCCATACCTAAAGAATTACACGTAGGCCAAAAACTAAGCAATGCCGATTATAAAATTGAGATCGAAGTTACTCCAATAAAACACCGTTTACATTATTTTCTTACCGATAGAATTGTGACTTCAAAAGAAACGATCAATACACCTGCAGGTACTTTTGAATGTTATTTGATCGAATCGAAAACACATATGAGACCTCAAAATAACAATACCGGAAGCGTAAAGCAATGGTTTTCAGAAGATATTGGCTTGATAAAACAAGTAGATTATAATCTTGAAGGCGCCATCACAGGCATTAACCTTTTAACCGATTTGAAATTTTAACTATACGCTCGCTTTCTCTACCAATTCTGCCTCAAATAAATCAGAAAAATGTTTTAGAAGCTTTGGCTTCACTTCATCAAGAGGCACTTCGCTGCGACCTAACTCTACGTTAAGTGAAGTCACTGCTTTCTCTTTAATTCCGCAAGGAACAATATTATCAAAGTATCCCAGATTAGCATTTACGTTAAATGCAAAACCGTGCATCGTCACCCATCTACTGGCGCGTACGCCCATAGCACAAATCTTTCTCGCAAATGGAGTTCCAACATCCAGCCAAACTCCGGTTTCACCTTCAGAACGTTCGGCTTTCAAACCATATTCTGCCAAAGTTAAAATGATGGTTTCTTCCAGAAGCCTTAAGTATTTATGAATATCGGTAAAGAAATTTTCAAGATCTAAAATAGGATAGCCTACAATTTGACCAGGGCCATGATACGTGATATCCCCGCCTCTGTTGATTTTATAAAAAGTAGCATTTTTAGCTTGGAGTTGCTCTTCAGAAACGAGCAAATTGCTTATATCACCGCTCTTACCCAAAGTATACACGTGCGGATGCTCCACAAACAAAAAGTGATTAGGCGTAGCAAGATCAGTTTCTTCACGCCTGTTTTTGATTTTTAGATCTAAAATCTCTTTAAACAGTTGCTCTTGATAATCCCAAACTTCCTTGTAGTCGCGATTTCCTAAATCCTGTACCTCTACTTTCTTATTCATACAGCAAAGATACAACACATTTTAACCAGCGCATAACCGCCAGAATTACCAACTAGCACTATTAACTAGCGCTTGTTTACAATGACCAATGCAGCGATAACTCCCGGAATCCAGCCGCAAAACCACAATACCGTTACTATTAAAACAGAACCACAGCCTTTATCCAGTACAGACAAGGGTGGCAAGAAGATGGCGATAAGCGCCCTAAAAAAACTCATTTTTGATTTGATTTATGATGATTGATGGTCTATAAGACACAAATGATAAGCTTTCGTTACAGTTATTGATTTCTCGACTGCGAGTTGCTATATTTGCGGGCTTAAATATAGACAGCATTATGCAACTTTCAGAACAGGAAATTATTAGACGCGAGAAACTGGCAGGTTTACGCAAATTAAACATAAATCCGTATCCGGCAGATTTGTATCCGGTAGATCATACTTCAGCAAAGATAAAACAGGATTTTGAAGACGGAAAGAAGGTGGTTATTGCCGGAAGATTGATGTCTAGAAGAATTCAAGGTAAAGCCTCATTTGCCGAGTTGCAAGATTCAACCGGTCGCATTCAAGTATA
>Ga0208029_1000842_pt1 | contig 16087 bp, 10 predicted proteins | sample MalvireepMed_s12_FD_184242 | JGI IMG/M metagenome (GOLD analysis project Ga0208029, IMG submission 184242) | Marine viral communities from the Global Malaspina Expedition - Malaspina viral metaG DeepMed_s12 (SPAdes) (version 2) | ecosystem: Environmental > Aquatic > Marine > Oceanic | place... | reverse complement strand
GTTTACACCGCAAACGGTGACTCCAAAAGCGTATACAAACTACACACCTCCGTTACTCGTCAGGGATGTTCAGACTCTGGATGAGGTTTATTTAATTTGATAATGTATGCTTAGGTTCTTTGAGCCTGAATCTTAGTTGTTTCGCATCCGCGGAAGAACTGCTTATACTTCAGTATTTAGACTGAAAAAATAGCGTTTCACACCATACATTATATCTTATGCTGAATAAAAGCATTAAATTTTTTATCGAAAATAAGCTGGTAGCTTTTTTACTCTTGGCTCTTTTATTGGGCTGGGGCATCGCTACGGCGCCTTTCAATTGGGATACGGGTTTTGTACCACGAGATCCGGTTGCGGTTGATGCCATTCCTGATATTGGGGAAAATCAGCAAATTGTTTTTACTCAATGGCAAGGGCGTTCTCCTCAAGATATTGAAGACCAGATTTCCTATCCGTTAACCTCTGCTTTGCTGGGGATTCCTGGGGTAAAAACGATACGTAGTTCGTCGATGTTTGGCTTTTCGAGTATCTATATCATATTTGAAGAGGATATTGAATTCTACTGGAGCCGCAGTCGCATTTTAGAAAAACTCAATTCGTTGCCTTCTGGCTTACTGCCGGACGGTGTTAATCCAACTTTAGGCCCTGACGCTACAGGATTGGGTCAAATCTATTGGTATACTTTAGAAGGACGCGATACAGCCGGGAATGTGACCGGTGGCTGGGACTTGCAGGAACTGCGCAGCATTCAGGATTATTACGTGAAATACGGCCTGGCCTCCGCAGGTGGTGTTTCTGAAGTAGCTTCTATTGGAGGCTATGTTCAGGAATATCAGATCGATGTAAATCCCGAATTATTGAAGCAGTACGGTATAAGCCTCGATGCTCTGGTCAAAGCGGTAAAGTCGAGCAATGAAGATGTAGGAGCACAAACTTTAGAGATCAATAAAGCAGAGTATTTGGTGCGTGGTCTAGGCTATGTCAAGTCTATTGCAGATATAGAAAATGCCGTGATCACCGCGCAAGAGTATACGTCTATTCGCGTTAAAGATGTGGCTCAAGTGAGCTTAGGACCTGCGCCACGACGCGGCATTCTTGATAAAGAAGGCGCAGAGGTGGTAGGCGGAGTTGTCGTTGCGCGCTACGGAGCCAACCCCATGGAAGTCATCACCAATGTCAAAGCGAAGATCCAGGAAATTAGCGGTGGATTACCATCAAAAAACACTTGCAGATGGGCGAAAATCCCAGCTCACGATCGTTCCGTTTTACGATCGCACACAACTTATTCACGAGACTCTAGGTACGCTTGATGAAGCGCTCACGATGGAGATTCTTATCACCATTCTCGTGATCGTGGTGATGATTTTCAACTTAAGAGCTTCCGTCTTGATCTCCGGATTATTGCCGGTTGCTGTTTTGATGGTGTTTGTAGCGATGAAGCTCTTTGAGGTAGATGCCAATATTGTTGCCCTTTCAGGAATCGCTATTGCCATCGGTACGATGGTAGATGTAGGCGTGATCTTGACTGAAAATATGATCAGGCATTTGGATGAGGAAGTTGGTAAATCCTCAAAACTTCCATTCAATACGATTATTTATAATGCAACCGCTGAAGTTTCCGGAGCGATCGTTACGGCAGTGCTTACTACGATCATCAGTTTTATCCCGGTATTTACGATGGTGGGAGCAGAGGGAAAATTGTTTCGACCCCTTGCATTTACGAAAACCGCAGCATTAACGGCTTCACTGGTCATTGCACTCTTTCTCATTCCGCCGTTTGCCGCTTTAATTTTTAGAAAGCGCAACTTTAAAAAGACAACCGCGAGAACATTTAATGTTATTCTTATTCTTTTAGGTGTTGTAGCGATTTTCTACGGAATTTGGTTAGGTCTGTTGTTGATCGCTTTTGGTGCGCTTTATTTTTTACGCGCAGCGAAAGCGCTTCCTTTCAACAATTTTAAAAATGCCGAAGGTATACTAACTGTCGTAGCCATCGCAATTTTGTTGGCAACCTATTGGCGTCCGCTAGGATTCAACCGAAGTATCTTAATTAACCTCATTTTTGTATTGCTTTTATGCGCAGCATTTTTTGGTGCATTTTGGCTTTTGCGTCGTTTTTACCAACGTATTTTACGCTGGGCATTGGCCAATCGAATTGTGTTTTTACTCATTCCGCTTGGCTTATTGATTTCCGGCGGATTTATACTTTCTAATGCGGGTAAAGAGTTTATGCCGGCGCTTAATGAAGGTACTTTTTTACTGATGCCCACTTCCTTACCGCACGCCGGTGTTGAAGAAAATAAACGTGTGTTGCAACAGCTTGATATGGCTGTGGCGAGTATTCCGGAGATCGAAACTGTGGTGGGGAAAGCCGGAAGAACCGAGTCGGCACTCGATCCTGCACCTTTATCGATGTACGAGAATATCATTCAATACAAACCCGAATATATGCTGAATACCGCCGGTAAAAAGCAACGGTATCAAGTGGATGAATCAAGATATTTTGTATTGAAAGCAGGTGGGAAAACCTATAATCCAAATACCACTGAAGTTGATGAAGGTTCTGTAAGTAATAGAAGTTTTCCGGTTACCGCTGAAGCTTTGATCGAAGATGAAGATGGGGAATATTACCGCAATTGGCGTCCCGAGATTCAGACGCCTGATGATATTTGGAATGAGATTGCGCGGGTTTCTAAACTTCCGGGAGTGACTTCAGCGCCCAAGCTTCAGCCTATAGAAACGCGGCTTGTGATGTTGCAAACAGGAATGCGTGCTCCTATGGGGATCAAAGTAAAAGGGCAGGATTTAAAACAGATCGAGGCTTTTGGTTTTCAGCTTGAAAAACTTTTAAAGCAAACCGAAGGCGTCAAACAAGAGGCCGTTTTTGCAGATCGCATCGTGGGTAAACCCTATTTACTCATCGACATCAAACGCGATCGATTGGCGCGTTATGGTATTAGCATTGCAGATGTGCAGCAAGTTCTCGAAGTTGCTGTAGGCGGAATGCCCATTACACAAACCGTAGAAGATCGTGAGCGGTATTCGGTGCGGGTGCGCTATCCTAGGGAGCTTCGTGAAAACCCCGATGATCTTAAGAAAATTTACGTTCCTGTTTCTAGTGGGAGTCCGGTTCCTTTGGGCGAACTTGTAGATATCCGTTACGAGCAAGGCCCGCAGGTGATCAAAAGTGAAGATACGTTCCTGGTAGGTTATGTGCTGTTTGATAAACTCGATGGCTATGCTGAAGTTGATGTGGTAGAAAATGCGCAGGCAGTGCTTCAGTCAAAGATAGACTCCGGGGAGTTGGTGGTTCCGCAAGGCATAAGTTATCAATTTACCGGTACTTATGAGAATCAATTGCGTGCTGAGAAAACCTTAGCTGTAGTAGTTCCTTTAGCCTTGATCATCATTTTCTTGATCCTTTATTTTCAGTTTAAATCGGTAACAACTTCTTTAATGATCTTTACAGGAATCGCAGTGGCTTTCGCCGGAGGTTTCATTATGCTTTGGTTGTACGGTCAGGATTGGTTTTTAAACTTCGACTTTTTTGGTGCGAACCTCAGGGACTTATTCAATATGAAAACCATAAATCTGAGTGTAGCGGTTTGGGTTGGTTTTATTGCACTCTTTGGGATCGCGACCGACGATGGTGTGGTGATGGCCACTTATCTTACTCAAACTTTTGATGCTGAAAAACCAAAGAACAAAAAGCAAATACGCCTTGCTACGCTTCAAGCTGCCGGTAAACGCATACGCCCGTGTTTGATGACGACGGTAACTACAATTTTGGCGTTGTTGCCGGTATTGACGTCTACAGGACGGGGTAGCGATATTATGATCCCGATGGCGATACCCGTTTTTGGCGGGATGATCATCGACGTGACTTCGTACTTTATAGTTCCCGTGTTGTACAGCTGGAAAAAAGAATTAGCACTTAAAAATCATGAATAGGAGAATCAATATAGCGATCTTTATACTGGTTGGCTTCACCACTGTGGCGCCTGCTCAGGATTTGAGCGGTTATATAGCAGAAGCTGAAAGCAACAATCCGGAAGTACAGGCGTATGAATTGCGTTATTCAATTGCGCAAGAAAAGGTGAACGAAGTAAATACCCTTCCGGATACCGAGTTTGGTGTGGGGTATTTTGTAAGTACGCCAGAAACTCGTGTTGGCGCACAGCGCGCGCGTTTTTCGGTAAAGCAAATGTTGCCTTGGTTTGGCACTATTGCAAAGCGTGAAAAGTATCAAGATGCTTTGGTAGAAGCAGAATATCTTGAATATGTGATCGCAAAGCGGAAGCTGGGTCTGGCAGTCGCTCAAGGCTATTACAAATTGTACACTATTGAAGCGCAAAGTAAGGTAGTGCAGCAAAATGTGGAGCTGCTCGAGCGCTACAAGGAATTAGCGTTGAATGCGGTGGAAGTCGCAAAGGCTTCGGCGGTTGATGTGCTGAAACTGGAGATGCGGCAGAACGAATTGAAAGCGCAGCTGCAAATTCTTGAAGAGCGACGTATCGCTGCAGAAATTCAGTTTAAGAACACCTTAAACACAGCTTCAGAAGGACGCATTCTGGTTGTGGATAGTCTATCTATTCCGAAGGAAGATGAACAGATTAATCCAGATGATCTTTCAGCGAATCCAGAGCTTTTGAAGTACGATAAATTGTATGAAAGTGTCACACAAGCCGAAATTTTAAACCGTCAGGAAGCCGCGCCAAAATGGGGTGTAGGCTTAGATTATATTCCGGTCTCTGAACGTACTGATATGTTTCCGGCAGATAATGGTAAAGATATCGTGATGCCTATGGTTTCGGTTTCGGTGCCTATTTTCAATTCAAAATACAAATCGGTTTCTCGTCAAAATGAGTTGCGACAGCAAGAGCTGGATGCGCAAAAAGCGCAACGATTGAACACCTTAAAAAATCTTTTAGCAGAAGCTAAACAGCATAAAAATACGGCGCGTATTAATTTTAATACCCAGAAGCAAAATATAGCTCAGGCACAAGATGCTGAAGAGATTTTGCTTAAAAGCTACGAGACTGGCAGCATCGATTTTAACGACGTGCTTGATATACAAGAATTACAATTAGAATTTCAATTAAAACAACTACAGGCTGTCCAAAACTACTATGAGCAGGCTGCTTTAATCAATTATTTAACTAATATCTAAAACAATGAAAAAGACTGTAAAATTTATGAGTGTCGCCGTTTTGGCATTAAGCTTAGCTTCTTGTGGGGATGATAAAAAATCAGATAAGGATGCTGAAGTTGAACTAGAAATGGACCATACTATGGATGAAGCTATGGAAATGGAGGAGATGGATGAAATGGGCGAAATGAGCCACGCAACTTCTGAAAAAGCTGGAGAGACTATGAAAGAAGATACTGCGGCATTAGCGTTTACCGATGAAAATGCCATGGCAGTTTGGAAAGCTTACAATGCAGTACGTGAAGCTTTGGTCGCTACTGATGCACCAAAAGCGAAACAAGAAGCAGCACAACTGGCAATGATTTTTAGTGAAGACAATGCCAAACTAAAAGCAATGGCTGAAGGCATCGCGAAGACCGAAGATGTTGCAGCACAACGCGAAGCTTTTTCCAAATTTTCGAATGCTGTTGAAGCTTATTTTAAAAACACCATCAACGCAGGAACACTGTATAAGCAGCATTGCCCAATGGCCTTTAGTGGCGAAGGAGCAGATTGGTTTTCTAACGAGTCGGCGATCAAGAATCCTTATTTTGGAGATAAAATGTTGAATTGCGGTTCTGTAACAGCAACAATAACCCAATAAATACAAGCTTATGACTGACTTTTTTAAACAATGGGGCGAGGCAGCCTACACCACGGCAGGATTTTTTTGGATGGCAATTTGGGCGTTTGCGCTGGGCTATATCATAAGCAGTATGATACAGATCTTTGTCACCGAAAAGAAAATGCAAAAAACAATGGGAGGCAAGGAGACCAAAGGTGTCCTGCTGGGAACCTTTTTTGGGTTTATAAGCAGTTCGTGCAGCTTTGCGGCGCTGGCTTCCACCAAATCCCTGTTTAAAAAAGGAGCAAGTTTTGTATCGAGCATTGCCTTCTTACTGGCCTCAACCAATCTGGTGATCGAACTCGGGATTATCATTTCTATCTTTCTGGGTTGGCAGTTTGTGGTTGGGGAATATGTGGGAGGTATTTTGCTTATTCTGTTGAGCTGGATCTTAATCCGTTTGATCAATCCGAAAAAGCTCATTGAGCAAGCGCGTAAAAACCTAGGTGATACTGAAGACGATGAGGATTCAGGTTCTAAATCCTGGAAACAAAAAATGAAGTCTGAAGAAAGCTGGGCAAAAGTTTCTAAGCAATACGGAATGGAGTGGAAGATGGTTTGGAAAGACGTAACCGTAGGCTTCACTATTGCCGGTATCGTGGCAGCTTTTGTTCCTGATGCGTGGTTTCAAACCTTATTCATCGGTTCGGGAAATGGGAATACAAACTTTAGTTTTCTGGAAATTCTAGAGCATATCATCGTAGGTCCGGTCGCGGCATTCATAACTTTCATTGGTTCGATGGGGAATATTCCGCTGGCTGCTTTGCTTTTTGGAAAAGGGGTGAGTTTTGCCGGCGTAATGGCGTTTATTTTCAGCGACTTGGTGGTGTTTCCTATTTTGAGAATCAACGCCAAATATTACGGTTGGAAGATGTCGTTGTTTATTCTCTTTTTATTGTTCACCTCACTTGTGGGAGCCTCGCTGATCTTGCATTATGGATTTGATCTTTTGAGTATGCTACCAGATCCTTCACAGGTGACTGTGCAAGATTCAGAATACTTCAAGATCAATTACACGTTTTTCTTGAATCTCGCTTTTCTAGCTGTTTCAGGATACCTGATCTATCTGGGCTTTTTTAAGCGGAAGGATATTATGCATATGAAAGAAATGGCACCTAAAAGCAAGACTTTGGAGAGCACATTAAAGTATGCCGCATTCCTATGTTATCTCTGGCTAGCCGGTGGTTTAATCGTAAAGTTTTTTGTCTAGCGACGACCTTATTTACAAATAAATAGTAAAATGAAACATACCTATCATATACACGGAATGAGTTGTAATGGCTGCCGAAACCACGTCGAGCAGACCTTGGCAAAGGTGGATGGTGTTCAATCGGTAAGCGTTGATCTGGAAAATGCTGAAGCGACTATTGAGATGCACGAGCATATTCCTTTAGAAACTTTTCAAAAAGCCCTTGCGGAAGATGGAGGTGGGTATAGTATTCATATGCCGGCTTCAGAAGATGAAGCTATGCAACATACCTATCACATTCACGGGATGAGTTGCAACGGCTGCCGAAATCACGTGGAGCAAACATTGTCTAAAGTTGAAGGTGTTCAATCGGTGAGCGTTGATCTAGAAAAGGCTGAAGCTAGCATTACGATGAAAAAGCATATTCCGCTAGCAAGGTTTAAAAAGGCACTTGTAGATGATGGTGGATCTTATTCGATACACAAATCGGGAGCACACGGTCATCAATCAAGCGAGAGCAAAAAGCAAAAAGCCAACACCCAAGGTACCGGTACCTTTTATTGCCCAATGCACTGTGAAGGCGATAAAACCTATGATAAGCCTGGCGATTGCCCGGTTTGCGGGATGGACTTGGTCGAGGAGCAATCGCTTTCAGCCACTTCTGCAGAGCAATATACCTGCCCAATGCATCCTGAGATCGTTAAAGAAGAACCGGGAAGTTGCCCTATTTGCGGGATGGATCTGGTACCTAAAGAACCCGATCTTTCAGCAGAAGAGAAAAGCTATAAGAAGTTGTTGCGGAAGTTTTGGATCGCCTTAGGCTTTACGCTTCCGGTGTTTTTGATCGCGATGAGCGAGATGCTTAATAACAATCCGTTGTATGAGCTTATGCCTTTAAAATATTGGAACTGGGTACAGTTTGGGTTATCGCTTCCTGTCGTTTTTTATGCAACCTGGATGTTCTTTGAACGCGCGTGGCGCTCTGTAAAAACCTGGAATCTCAATATGTTTACGCTTATTGGAATAGGTGCCGGAGTTGCATGGTCTTTTAGTGTTTTTGGTTTGCTGGCACCCGATTTCTTTCCGGAGCAATTCAAAACAGAATCAGGCACGGTCCACGTGTATTTTGAAGCGGCAACGGTAATTCTCACTTTGGTATTGATGGGGCAAGTGTTAGAAGCTCGTGCGCATAGTAAAACCAATTCAGCGGTAAAAGAATTGTTGAAACTGGCTCCTAATAAAGCCATTCAGGTGATCGATGGCGAAGAACACGAGGTCGCTATAGATGCCATAGAAAAAGGAGCGATTTTAAGGGTGAAGCCTGGTGCTAAAATTCCGGTGGATGGGAAAATAACCCAAGGCGAAACTTCTATAGACGAATCGATGATCACCGGTGAGCCGATTCCGGTTTCTAAAAGCAAAGGCGACAGCGTGAGTAGCGGGACCATCAATGGCAACCAATCTTTTTTGATGGAAGCTGAAAAAATAGGGGGAGAAACCTTGCTTTCTCAAATTATTGAGATGGTCAATAAAGCCAGTCGAAGTCAGGCACCCATCCAAAAATTAGCAGATCGGATTTCAGGATATTTTGTTCCTATTGTAGTTGGAATTTCGATCATCACGTTTGTTCTATGGGCGATTTTTGGACCACAACCGGTTTATGTCTATGCCTTGATCAATGCAATTGCGGTCTTGATCATCGCGTGTCCTTGTGCTTTAGGACTGGCAACTCCTATGTCTGTGATGGTAGGTGTAGGTAAAGGAGCGCAAAACGGAGTGCTGATCAAAAATGCCGAAGCCCTCGAGAAAATGAATGCGATAGATACACTCATCGTAGACAAAACCGGCACACTAACCGAGGGAAAACCTTCAGTTGAGAAAATTGGTGCTGAACACAATAGTTCAGAAGCTGAAGTTTTAAACTATATCGCAGCGCTCAATGCGTTGAGTGAGCATCCTTTGGCTGAAGCGACATTGCGTTATGCTGAAGAAAAAAATTTAACTATTTCTAAAGCTGAAGATTTTAATGCAGTTACCGGAAAAGGAGTAACCGGAAGCGTTGCAGGCAAACAAGTTGCTTTAGGTAATAAAAAAATGATGGAAGAAGCTTCAGCAAAATTGGATGAGGTTTTGGAAAAAGAAGCTTTAGACGAACAACAAAAAGGAAAAACGGTTTCCTTTTTGGCTGTTGATAGAGAGATCTTGGGATATGTGGTGATCTCTGATAAGATCAAAGCGACGAGTAAAAAAGCGATTCAAAGCTTAAAAGAAAAAGGAATCGCTGTAATCATGCTTACCGGTGATAATGAAGATACTGCACGCGCCGTGGCTAACGAACTCGATTTAACCGATTTTAAAGCGGGAATGCTTCCGCAGGATAAACAAGAAGAAGTTGCGCGGTTGCAACAAGAAGGTAGACATGTTGCAATGGCTGGTGATGGGATCAATGATGCGCCGGCCTTGGCGCAAAGCAATGTAGGGATCGCAATGGGTACGGGAACTGATGTTGCTATAGAAAGTGCAGCGATCACGCTGGTAAAAGGTGATTTACACGGTATTGTAAAAGCCAAAAATCTCAGTGACGCCGTAATGCGTAATATCAAGCAAAATTTATTTTTTGCATTGATCTACAATTCCATTGGTGTACCGGTGGCTGCGGGAGTTTTGTATCCATTTTTCGGTATTTTACTATCGCCAATGATTGCTGCATTGGCGATGAGTTTTAGTTCGGTTTCAGTAATAGCAAATGCGTTACGACTACGCGCAAAATCTTTAGAATAAGTATTGATGGGAAAAATTAGAGTACGTAAACAACTTAGAAAGGCCCATCGGTATTTGGGGTTATTTATTGGGATTCAATTCATCTTGTGGACGGTGAGTGGCTTGTATTTCAGTTGGACAGATATCGATGAAATTCACGGGGATCATTTACGCAAACCGGCAGCACCGGCAGCCTTTCAAAATTTGGTAAGTCCGACCGCGTTAGATTCAACCTTAACGATCCGTTCGGTGGCACTGAGAGAGATCAATGCGACACCGTATTACTGGGTGAACGATAGTCATTTGTACAACGCTCAAACCGGAGAGGAAAAGGAAGATATTACCGAGGAAGAAGCCCTGAGTATTGCTTCAAAACATATGGCAGATCACCTGGAAGTTGCAGACGTTACTCATATAACTTCCGCAGGAAAACATCACGAATATCGCGAGCGCTTATTGCCGGCATATGTGGTGAGTTATAAAGGCGAGGATGCGATTAAAGCCTACATTTCTACAAAAGATGGAGCGTTTCAAACGGTGCGACATCGAGACTGGCGTTGGTTTGACTTTCTCTGGATGACGCACACCATGGACTATGAAAGTCGTGATGATATTAATAATTGGCTTTTGCGGGCATTTTCAGTTTTGGGGTTGATAACCGTTTTGAGCGGATTTGTGCTTTGGTATATCAGTTCGCCAACTTTAAGAAAGCTGAAAAAGAAGCGAAAATAGATTTAAACTTTTTGATGATGAATAAATCAATTATATACATAGTATTGGCTGCGATCATAGGTCTGGGATTGGGATATGTGTTATTCAATGCTGCAGAAGAGCAACAGCATACGGCTGAAGAAGCACATACTCATGAGGATGCTACTCAAATGTGGACCTGCTCGATGCACCCACAAATTATGCGCGAAGAACCCGGTGATTGCCCTATTTGTGGGATGGATCTAATTCCTGCAGAAAGTGGTAATGAAGGGCTTACTGCAAACCAGTTTAGAATGACTGAAAATGCCCTGGCGCTGGCCAATATTCAAACTACAGTGGTTGGTAGTAGTGATGCTGCTTCAGAGGCGCTTACGTTGTCAGGTAAAATAGCCGTGAACGAAGATGAGACCGCGACGCAGCCGGCACATTTTGATGGTCGCGTAGAACGCTTATTGGTTTCTTCAGTAGGGCAAGAGGTGCGTAAAGGGCAAGAAGTTGCGACTATTTATTCGCCAGAATTGGTAGCGGCTCAGCAAGAATTGTTTACCGCAGCAAAGCTGAAAGGTTCTCAGCCAAAATTGTATGCAGCAGTGCGTAATAAGTTTAAAAACTGGATGATCTCTGATGCACTTTTAGACCAGATTGAAGAGACAGGAAAAACGGTAACTAGATTTCCTATTTATGCAAGCTTTTCTGGAGTGGTAAGTGAAATTTCGGTTAATGAAGGTGCGCACGTGATGGATGGAAACCCCATTTTTAAGGTAGCCGACTTGAGTACCGTTTGGGCTGAATTTGATGCGTACGAGAATCAGATCAATCAGCTTAAAAAAGGACAAAGCATACGCATTAGCAGCAATGCCTATCCCAACAAAATATTTGATGCGAAAATTTCATTTATAGATCCCGTTTTGAATACGCAAACGCGTACGGTAACCGTGCGTGTAACTTTTAATAATGCTGAAGACCTATTAAAACCCGGAATGTTTGTAGAAGCAAAAGTGAAGGGTGCGACAGTTGCAAATACCGGATTAATGATTCCTGCTTCTGCGGTGATGTGGACGGGTGAGCGCTCGCTGGTCTATGTAAAACCCAATGCAAATGCATCTGTTTTTGAAATGCGAGAGGTCACCTTGGGCGAGAAAATAGGTGATAGTTATAGCATTGTTTCGGGATTAAGCAAAGGAGAGGAAATCGTCACCAACGGAACCTTTACCGTAGATGCAGCTGCACAATTGAGCGGGAAAAAGTCAATGATGAATGCTACCTCCGAAACTACATCTGATGAAGCAACGGTTGCTATGAAAATGCAGTTTTCTAAAGATTTTCAAAGTCAACTGAAAAAGGTAGTACCAAATTATTTGACCTTAAAAGATGCTTTTGTGGCTTCAGAAGTTGAACAAATTAGTAGTGCAGCAGCAAATTTACAGGTAGAGCTTCAATCTGTAGAAAATCAAGAATTGGAGGGAATGGTAAAATCACATTTTGAGATGATTCAGCAAAAACTTAAGGCGATTTCGGCATCAGATAATTTAGAACAACAGCGTGCAGCTTTTGTTATTTTAAATGAAAATATGGCTGTTTTAATGAATAATATTTCGGGAATTGCACCTGATCTGTATGTGCAACGTTGCCCAATGGCAAATAACAGTAAGGGTGCGGTCTGGTTGAGTTCTTCTTCAGAAATACGTAATCCTTATTACGGAGATGCGATGCTCACCTGCGGAAGTGTGATAGATACTTTAGGCTTGTAAATTTATTGGCACCGCCAAAGGGTTCAATGCTTCGTCCCGATAATTATCGGGATGCCTCGAAATTGAAAATTCTTTTCCAAGAAAAGCCTCTTGGACTTGCACTGAGGTAGTTTACTAAGAACATCAGTGTAAGAGCTTTGGTCTGTTTAAGCACGGTTGAAATGAGGTTCATTTCTTTGGTTTTTAGTGTTTTAAATTAAATGGAGATATGTTGACTTTTGTAATAACAAAATATAAAATGCTTTGAATTACGAAATAAGATTGTATTTTACCCGCATTAGGATAGAAAGAACGATTTAGAGAATCAAAAATATACAGCAAACCCCAACTGCAACGCGAACTATGACAACATACAGTGTAATTACAGGAACAGGAATTTATTTACCCAAGAAAAAGGTGAGCAACAGCGATTTCTTAGACTTTGAGTTTTATGAATCAAGTGGTAAACCCATCTCTAAAGACAACCAATATGTGGTTGATAAGTTTCAAGAAATTACCACGATCGAAGAGCGTCGTTATGTCGCTGATGATTTGGTAGCTTCAGATATCGCTTATTTTGCGGCTAAAGAAGCTATCGCAGATGCCCAACTAGATGCTGAGACTTTAGACTATATTATTGTCGCACATAACTTTGGAGATGTAAAGCATGGTTCAAACCGAAGTGATATGGTGCCTTCACTTGCCGCGCGGGTAAAACATAAACTGAAAATAAAGAATCCGGAGTGTGTCGCCTACGACGTTCCATTCGGATGTCCGGGATGGTTACAAGGGATAATTCAGGCTGATTATTATATAAAATCTGGAGATGCCAAAAAGATCCTTGTAATTGGTACAGAAACGCTTTCACGGGTTATTGATATACACGACCGTGATAGTATGATCTATGCAGATGGAGCCGGAGCGACAATTTTAGAAAGCAGGGAGCAGGATACCAGAACCGGAATTCTGGCCCATAAAACGCGTTCAGACACCTATCGCTATGCAGAAATGCTCACGATGGGTTGCTCGTATAACATTACTGAAGAGAATAAAAAAGATCTTTATCTCAAAATGAATGGGCGCAGGCTATACCAATATGCGCTAGAAACAGTACCGCTTTCTATTAAGGCTTGCATTGATAAAGCGGGAGTTGACATAAGCGATGTAAAGAAGATTTTGATTCATCAGGCCAACGGTAAGATGGATGATGCCATCGTAGACCGCCTGTACAAGTTGTATGGTTATGAAGAAGCGCCAGACGATGTTATGCCAATGATCATTTCGTGGCTAGGAAATTCATCGGTAGCTACAGTCCCTACCTTGTTAGACCTAATTTTGAAGAATAAGGTAGCCGACCATAAAATCGCAGAAGGTGATCTGGTAATTTTTGCTTCGGTAGGAGCAGGGATGAACATCAATGCTGCGGTTTACCAGTTCTAAACACTTTTAGCTGGCGTTTTTACTTTCGTTTTAAAAAAAAATAATTTTAACCTTAAAAGGCTCTAAAAGAGTTTTTTAAGGTTTTTTATTTAGATTGGGTAAAGACTTATATTATTTTCAATAATAATCTTCTTAATAAAATCTTAAACATTAACAATTAGTTGTGATAATCAGGTTTAAAATCTTATTTTTGAGAACGTCGGTTTAATCCTATTAATTTAAATAATAATATTTCTTTCGATGAACTACTAACCCTTAATTAAACTGTGTGACTACAAACTCAAAGACAAACAAAGCCACTCACGTTATTGTAGGAATCGGAGCAAGTGCCGGTGGTCTTCAAGCTCTTAACGATTTTTTTGATAATGTTCCTACAGCGTCTTTGTATAGCTATATTGTAGTCCAACATCTTTCTCCTGATCATAAAAGCCTTATGGCTGAGCTTCTTAGGAAAAATACCAAAATCCCTATCGAGGTAATTGAAAATGGAGGAGAGATCAAAGCAAACTGTATTTACCTCATTCCGCCTACAAACAATCTGGTGATCGAAGATGGTAAGTTCAAACTTCTTGAGAAGCCTAAGGATAAAACGCTTAATCTCCCCATAGACTTGTTTTTTGAGTCTCTTGCCAATCACGGTAAAGAACATTGCGCAGGTATCATTCTAAGTGGTACGGGGAGCGATGGTTCGCGAGGTATTCGTGCAATTAAAGAAAAAGGAGGCGTGGTTATGGTACAACAGCCCGATCAGGCGAAGTTCGATGGGATGCCGCGTAATGCCATAAAAACGGGGCTGGCAGACTATATTGTTCCCGTAGAGCGTATAAGCGATGAGTTGTCTAATTATTTTGAAGCGCAAAGCAGCATAGGTTTTGATGCCGAATTATATCAGTATGATGAGCAATTGTTAAAAGATATTTTAGCAGTTTTAAAAACAAATACTGCGCTTGATTTCAGTTTATACAAGCGTCCAACACTGTTAAGGCGTATCGGAAGGAGGGTGCGTGTTTTAAAATTGGACTCTCTTGAGGGATATCATGAGTATTTGAAAGCACACAAAGAGGAGGTTCAAATTCTTTATAAAGAGTTTTTAATTGGGGTAACCAAATTTTTTAGGGACTTTAAAGTTTGGGAACTTTTGCAAAGTGAGGTCATTTCAGAAATTATCGCTTCAAAAGAGGATGGCGATATCATTAAAATTTGGGATGTAGGTTGCAGCACAGGTGAAGAGCCTTATTCGCTTGGGATTTTATTTTTAGATGAAATAGAAAAGCAGAAAAAAGACATTTCACTTAAGATCTTTGCAACAGATATTTCTCAAGACCACTTGGATATTGCGGGAAGAGCTACCTATTCTGAAAATGTTTTGAGTGACCTGTCTTCTGACCGTTTGCGTAAATATTTTAGAAAGCAGTCAGAGAATTTTATCGTTAAAGATAATTTGCGCAAGTGTATTATCTTTTCAAACCACGACATTACTAACGATCCGCCGTTCAAAAATATGGATATGGTGATGTGTCGTAATCTATTGATCTATCTTCAAAACGACGTGCAATCTAAGGTAATTCATTTACTTCATTATGCGCTGAAGCAAGACGGGATCTTAACCTTGGGCTCTAGTGAATCGCTAGGAGTGCATAAAGATAATTTTGAAGAGGTCAATCGCAAATGGAATATTTACCGAAATATAGAAAGCTCAGACCGCTTGAAAACCGAAATTTTAAATTCAACCGCAGAGCGTCAAACATTTAAAAGAAGCGCCAATAGCGCCAAGAAAGGAGCCGTGCAAAATTACAGTAATACCAGCCGACTTAAAGAAGAAATAAGTAAAGCAATAATTCAGCAATATGGCGCAGCAAGCGTTTATATTGATGAGGATTTTCAAATTTTAGAGGCGATGGGTGCTTTTAAAAAGTACGCCCAATTGCCAGAAGAAGGCTTCACCACAAATCTTATGGAAATGCTTCCTAAAGAGTTGGTAGGCCCCATTAAAAATACTGTTAATAAAGCCAGACGCAAACGCAGTCAAATTCTGTATAAAGATGTTGAGGTCTTTAACGATGCAGAAGAGTTGCAGTCGCGACTTGATGTTTTGATTAAACCCATTAAAAATGGTACTACCGAAGGGGATTACCATTTTATTGTAACGCTCATTGAGCAAAATAAAGAAGACAACAGAGCGCTTATTGTAGAGCGTGCAGATATACATAAATCCTCTCAGGAGCGTATTAAAGATCTTGAAGAAGAGCTTAAAGAAACGCAGCACGAACTGAGCAATGCCTTAGAAGAGGCAGAAACCAGTAATGAAGAATTACAAGCTTCTAACGAAGAATTACTTGCCTCAAACGAGGAGTTGCAAAGTACCAATGAAGAGTTGCAAAGTGTAAATGAGGAGTTGCATACCGTAAATGCAGAGCATATCGAAAAGATGGAAGATCTTGCAA
>Ga0208029_1000838_pt1 | contig 16119 bp, 22 predicted proteins | sample MalvireepMed_s12_FD_184242 | JGI IMG/M metagenome (GOLD analysis project Ga0208029, IMG submission 184242) | Marine viral communities from the Global Malaspina Expedition - Malaspina viral metaG DeepMed_s12 (SPAdes) (version 2) | ecosystem: Environmental > Aquatic > Marine > Oceanic | place... | reverse complement strand
GTTAAGTCCAGTCCCGTCATATCCGTGACACGAAGTACAGTACATTATATAAGTTCGTTCGCCGGGGTGTTTTGCGGCATCAGGCTTGGCCACGTCTGCTATTCCCGCATCAGGCGGGGTGGCTTGGGAGCATCCGATTAGGGTGAGGAGTATTAACTTTTTCATTTTTCACTCAAATGTAAGTTGTCCCGAATATGGGACAATATAAAATTCTTTTCTCAAGGCTTTGGCAATTGCTTCCGCCAGTTCTTTTTTTTCTTCGGGGCTCAATTTACAATTAGATGTCTGAGCCAAGACTTTTTCTATGTTCTTACTGATTGACATAAGCATAACCATCTTGACGCTCAATGTCAATAGTCTTTTTATTATTTGTTGCCTTCAAAAATGGTCTTTCTATATTTATGACGCTTTATTGTTGATACTGATACACCATACTTCTGGGACATTTCTCTTATAGTAAGGATGTTCTCTGCGAAGTCTTGGCTCATCTCTTTTATCTGCTCTAGTGCTAGGCGAGCATTTGGGTTTTTAATACCCGTTCTTGTGCTCGCAAACTCGCTCATACGCCTTCTTCCTTCTTGGGTCATAGGAATATGAGCACACGCAGGAGTTATTCCCTTCTTGGCTTTAGATAATCTTTCTCTTGTTTCTTTTGATACTACTTTGCCTTTATGGGCTTTACCAATCTTGTCTTTGGTCTCTTGTGAGTGTTTCATGCCTGTGGATGCTTTGCGTATCTTTTCTATTGCCTCTTTGCTATGCTTCCTACCTTTCATAGGAGCGGTTGTAGATAAGTTTTTATTATAACCAACTTCATTTACAAAGGACCTTGATTGTTCTATAAGTTCTTGCTCTCTGTCTAGGATAGAGTCTTCTTCTAGTTCTTCCACTACAACAAAAGAAAAGCCATCTTCTCCATACTTGTCCCAAGAACTTTGTAGGTGCTTGTTTGCGTGTAAGCCACGCTTCAAGAGACTTTTATGAGCACTCCACCTTTGTTGGATATTAACACTGCTCCCAATGTAAAACTTATTATTACTATTATTGATTATTTTGTATATTCCACAAGCCATATCTATTTGGCTCCTCTATAATAAATAGTATGGTTCATCTAAAATAATCAATATTATTTCACTTTATTTTACTGACTGACATAAGCATAACCATCTTTACTCTCAATGTCAATGGTCATATCGGCAATATCTTTGAGACTATCTAAGTGAGTAATCAAAAGCACAGTCTTGTAGTAGCCCTTGATCATTTCCATCACTCGCATAAAGCCTTCAAGGTTTTCGGCGTCCAACGCTGTGCCCGGTTCATCAAGTACCATAAGATCGCTTTTTGGCAAGGTTGAGACGTTGGTTAGGGCGATGCGGATGGCGATGGCTGCAAGAGTTTTTTCTGCTCCGGAAGCCATCTCTAAAGGTCGTGCTTCGTACTTTGGATGCTTGATGAAAATATCTAATTTGTTTTTTTCTGCCTCAAAGAAAACATCAAAGTCGGTGACGTTGGCTAGCACCGTGCTGACTTCCTCGTTGATGAGGGGGAGCATCCGCTTGACCACATCGTAGCTGATTCCGTTGGGATGACAACAGCGCATAAAGAGGTCATATGCTGCGTATTCAGTTCGCAGGTCGTCAAGTTCCTGCTTCTTGGTCTCTATGTTTACTATCTGTTGTTCAATTCCGCCGTGTTGTTTTACGAGATCCATAATCTTTGCTTCACAAATGGCTAGGTCGCTCTCCATCATGACCGCTGAATCCTTCAAACTATCTTCTTCTTGAATCAGTTCTTCTCTGTTCTCAATCGCATCCTTGTTTAGTTCATAAACTTCTATTCTAGTTTTTATACCATCAATTTCGTTAATAAGCAAGTGGATTTTATTATTTGTTTTTGCTACCAGCAAATCTAGGTTAGTTGCTTCGGTAGAAAGGTCTTGGTATTCTTGTTCTCTTTCTTTGTAGGTCTTCTTTTTGGCTTCCAGCGTTTCCACATCCATATCTGACAACTTGGTCGTCAGTTGGTTGAAACGACGCTGAAGAACCATGACAGTTTTGCGAGTTTCGGCAAGACGTTCTTTGGCCTGATAAGCGTCCTTGATGAATTTACAGTGGGAGAACTCAGCCCCGCAAGGCACTTCACCGAGAATCCGCACCTTCTTCTCATAGGTTTGCTTGTTGCTGTTTTCTAGCGTCAACTGGTTCTCTATATTGCGTAGTTCTTCTTGGAGTTCTTCGCATTTGGTTAGTTGGTCTCGCAGGTCGTCAATGTTCTCTCTCTTTAAAAGTTTTGTTAATATTTCTGCTTGCCCTAAAATATCTGTCTTTTGTCTTTTTGCTTGTGCGGTTTGAATGTGGCACGCTGACATTTCTTTTTCGGCTTCTGTGAGCCGCTTATTTTCTTTTTTGATATTGATGATTTCAACAGGAGCAGACGCGAACAGGTCTTCAATCTCTTGGACCCGAGTGTTGATGGTGTCTAACTTGGTGGTGAGGGTGGCGCACTTTTTCTCTTGCTTCGTGCGTCCTCTTTCGTTATCGGTCAGTTCTTGTTGGAGTTGCGTAATTTCTTCATCAAAATTATTATCTTCCAGTTTTTTCAGGAGAGCACGGGTCTCTATGCTGTCATCCTTGGAACGCCTGAACTTCTTTTCAAACTGGTCAAGGTCTAAAAATTTAGCGAGGATTTCTTTGCGCTTGGTTGAGCCTTCGTTGATGAAGGTCATCGCTCCCATCTGGCTAGACATACTGGTGAGGAGGAAATCGTCAATTGAGCCAAAGATTTTGCGGATGGCCTTGTCTGTTCCATTGCGGTCAAGGGAGTTAAGGCTTGTTTCCTCGTTAGTGGCTGGGTCAAAGACCGTAAACTCCACATCAGTCTTGGCTTCCTCGGTTTCTTCGCCGTGGAGCTTCTTTTTATACTTTTCCGATGAGCGTTCAATAATATAGGTTTTGCCGTCAACATCAATCTCAACTCGTCCGCGGCCGCTTGGTTTATTCTGATTAATGATATTGAGGTTCTTACGGTTGTTCTTGCTGATGGAGTTATAGATTGTATATAAGGCACTATCAATTACAGAACTCTTGCCTGAAAAGTTCTTTCCGAAGACACCAACCACTCCATTGAGTTTCTCAAAGTTGACGGAGTTTCCTTCCCCGTAGTTGAATAAGTTGTCCCACTCCATCTTTTTCAGGGACCAGTTGACCCCTCGTAATCCAGCATCTTCGCCGTTGACTCGCTCGTCATAAATGGAGTTGAGTTGGAAAACTCTTTCTAGGGTCTTGGTGTCGGGTTCGTATTCTTTTAAGTATTCCCGAATTAATCGCTCTTGGACTGCGGGGTCTCGTAGGTTCTCGGTGTTGCCGAGGTCGTCTACGTTTACGCTGTCTCGTTTTAGTCCCGCCTTGTTTACGAACGAAAGGCTCTCAGGATTGAATCGGCTCTTGGCAATATCCATCACTCGGCGGATTTTGTCAAGGGAAACTTTGTGGTGCGTGACGATGCGAAGCCGGGCACCTTCTGGAATGTCTACCTTGCGAGGGATATTGCCCTTGGCTGTCAGTTCAATTGTCACGAAAGGTTTCACATTCTTTACTAGGTGATGTTCAACTGTAAAGTTTTCTTTATTTTGAATGTCCCAAATCAAGAATCCTTTATCATTAGTTTCGCCGTGATTCTGTTGAATTGTTGACCCACAATAACGGATAGTTCCCGATTCGTTGAGAACTTGGTTGGTCTTATGAATGTCTCCGAGCATCGCATAATCAAATTTATCAAAGATGGAAATATCGTGGTCGCCGTGGTCCATCACCCAACCAAGGTCGGTTTGACTATTATTAATTGCTCCGTGATAAAGAGCGATGTTGATGTTGTCTTTCCAAGTGGGGTCAGTCACCCAGCGTGTTTCGTCAAAGATAGACAGAACGCTAAGAGTCAGCCCCTCTTCTAAAGTAACCTCTCCCGAGTTTTTATGGAGGTAAAGACACCGATGGTTGAGAGCATCCACAATGGGAGTGATGGCATCTTGGCGACTGCTGTTCCGCAGGTTGCCGTCGTGATTCCCAAGGATGACATGGGTTTCGGCAATCTCCGCAAGATTGCTCAAAAATTCTGTGGCTAGTTCAAAATACTCTGGCGAGAGTTGAGTTTTTGTGTGGGCCAAATCTCCGCAGTGAACAATATAATCTACGTTTTGTTCCCGCAAAATGGTGTAGATTTCGTGAAATGCTTCCCGGTATTCATAATGATATTTCAGATTTTTTATGTGGGTATCCCCGAAATGTGCTATCCGCACCATAGGCGAACTCCTCCTGTGGGTGTGATATATTGTATCAGGGATGTTTTAGGGTGTATAGAGGAGGTTCTAGTCCCGGTTACTACTGAGCGTCATTAGTCTAGACAACTTCTTCGTGACTTCATCTTGAAGCGTGGCTACTTCCTCGCTCAACTTATCAAGGAGAGGGGTCATTAGCTCTGCTGGTTGTTCGGGGTTCTTGGCGATGGCCCGTTGTGCGTCGCCGACCCTCATTTTAATCATCGCCATTAATCCTCCGATTTCAAACTCATCCAATTCTTTTTGGACTTCCTCTTTGATAATCTTTCTTATTTGTGCCTTCGTGATTTTCAATTTATTTGCCTAATAGTGAGCCTTGTGCCCTGGCCAATTGTAATCATCTTCGGGGTTGCCGTCTTCGGGGGTATAGTCTTCCTCTTCTTCTGGCTCTTCTTGGCGTCGTGAAAGCAAGTCATTAACTTGTTTGGCCTCGTCGTGAGCATTCACATCTTCAAGCAAATCAACCACGAACGCAAACGCTTGGGTAATGTCCCAGTCAATACTCTTGGAAACGTTGCTTAACAATTCCCGAGGATAACTGGCTTCGTTGGGGAACCAGCCCTCTGCCTCTTTGAGCAACTCTTCTTTAATAATCTTTCTTAGTTGTGCCTTTGTTATTTTCATTATTGTCTCCGTAAATCTCCATCAGTCTCTAGGTCTTGAAGGAAACCAACAAGGCGGCTCCTGCCCCCCAGAGTGGTTACAAATCCCAAATCTTCAAGAGCAGCAATAACTTTATAGGCTTCATCTGGACCAATCGGGTCAGCAGGTCGGGCAGCGTCTCTGGCGAGGTCAAGTTCTGTTGACTTGGCTACTTCTTCTTTGATAATCTTTCGGAGTTGTTCTTTTGTGATTTTCATTATTGTTTCCCCAAGATTTTGTAAGCAATGTCGGCCATTTGTTCAATTGGTCGCCCTAGGAAATTTTCTCTATTTTGTGGGTTTAGACCATCAATGACCTGAAGAAGCAAACTTGCTGTTTGCATATCAATATTGACACCATCAACTTTTGCGTATTGTTTGTCTGCTACAATCTGACGCAAGGCATCCACTTTCGGATCTCCCGATGGCTCAACGGCTTCTGGCTCTGGGAGGTTGAAAATGTCGTGAACGCCTTCTCCGCCTTCGTGGGCTTCCTTCTGAATCTCTTCTCTGATGACTTGTTGTAGTTGTGATTTTGTGATTCTCACTTTGTGTTCCTTTGCAGTCCGTCGCCATTTCGGCAGTCGGCTGAGTCCTCTTCTTCCAAGTGGTAGTTCGGTTTGTGCTTCTGGTTCGCCGACCATTCCTTGCTCCCCAAGAGTATCGCTGATGAATTGGAGGGCACCCTTCATTGTGTCAACGCTCATCTGGATTGGGTTGAATTTTAATTCTTCGTCCATCGGATGAATGCCTACATCGTAGCGTCCCATCTTTCCCACCGGATCTATAGTAATGTCTATACGAGGGTCGAATGATTCAAACACTATTTGGCCCCCGCTGTAATATGATTCGGTTTGCCAGAAAAATCCCATTTTAGCCAGTATAGGTTCTACGAGTTTGTTTATCATAAGCCCCAACTCGTGTCGGGTGTCGTCGTTCTTGTCTTCTAGATAGGCTCTGCGGGCGTCTTCAAGTCCTTGGAACTCCATCTCGCCTTGGGTGACTTCGTTGAGCCCCCCTTTCCCCATCGCACTAAGGGCATCACCAAACTTTTCCTCTCGGGAAGAAATTTGGTTTTCTTTCTCGTCTTCATATGCCGCCATGTATTCGGCATCTCTGCGCCCCACTTTTGAAGGGGGTCGTCCAGAGGCAGCGTCTTGGTAGCCATATTCAGCCATGCGAGCTTCCTTAATAATCTTTTGGAGTTGAGACTTGGTGATTTTCATTTTAGTCGTCGTCGTGCTCGTCACGATCTTCGTGGCGGTCTTCCGCACGATCGTGCTGCCGTTTAAGATTATCGATGTGACGATTCATTTCCCGACGAATATCTTCCAGATGGTCAATATCGGTATCGTCGTGCTCCTCTTCATGATGGAAAGTGTCTTCCTTCATTATCTTCGTAAGTTCTTCACGAATGATCTGCTTGATCTGTGCCTTTGTAATTTTCATTTTTTAACCCCCCTAGGTTAGTATAAATAGTTCCTAAATTCCCGCAAGGCGTAGCACATCAGAAGTTATTGCGAGGACGAGTAAACCAAGTACTAAAACAGCACCAATAATATTTAGTACATTTCTAGTCTTTATACTAAAGTTTTTGCGTCTTATGCCCTCAACTCCGCACAAAACTATATGTCCCCCGTCTAATACTGGGATGGGGAATAAATTTATGACCCCGAGGTTTATAGATAGAAAGGCAATCCAATCTATTAGAAATCCCCAGTCGCCTGTTTGTTCTGTGCGCTTTCTGGCTTGTTCTGAAAACTCATAAACAGCCACGGGTCCGCCGATGTCTTTTATGGTCATCGGGCGTTCTTTCCCAACTTGCTTTACTGCGTGCCAGATATCTCCATACATTTTCTTTGCTATCTTGTGCGAAAAATGTGCGGCTTGGACTGGTCCTATTCTCGCTATTTCTGCTCCGGGTGGGGCAGCACTCACATCGGGCCAAGGCTGTCCCACAATCAGGGCAAAGTAAAGTGGCCAAGGCAGTAAAAGGTTGGCAAGCGGTCCAGCAAAGAAAATAAACGCACGCTTCCAACGAGAGACTCCCCAGATAGAGGTGGGGTCTTTCTTCTTGTTTTCGTAGTCAGCCTCGCCTTTTGGCTTGATGTAGCCACCAAGCGGGATAAGCGACAATCGCCACTCAGTTCCCCATAGTTTCTTCTTAAGGATGACTTTACCGAAGCCAATTGAAAAACTCTCAACCTCAACTCCCATTGCTCGGGCTGCGAGGTAATGCCCCATCTCGTGGACAAATATAACTAATACGATTATTCCAAGAAAGGTAAGCACTGAATATCCTCCGAAAAAGGCACGGTGCTATATTCTTTGAATTTATATTCAGGGAGACCGTAACCTTTGATTTTCCACTTTTCTTCTACGCCGGGTGGGAGGCGGTTATCTATGGGGGTCCAGAGTTTCAGGTAGTCGTGTATCTTTTTATTTTCTTCCCGCAAATTATGGAGTTCCGTATTCTGTTGGGTGACTATCCGCTCTAAATTATAAACTGCGTGGTTGGCTGCCTTCTGTAAATTTTCTTCAAGGTTGCTCTCGTTGACGAAATATATGAGGAACCCCATAAAGATACTACAAACGATTGCGGCAACCACCGAAGTCCAGACGATTGCTGAAAGGTAATTGGTCTTGATTTCTGGCGCAGGTGGGGCGTCATACACTTGGGCGTTCTGTACAGAGTTTTGTGCGTTTTCTCTGATTTTGTGGAATGCGTCCCTTTCTCGGCTCATAAAGTAAATAGTTTGCGAAAGGGGTATTTGTTATTCTTCTAGTTTCCCTGCGGCTCGCAGCGCATCCGTCGTGGGAGTTCCGCTTACCCGATACAGGTAAGCTGTGGGTTCGGCAGACCATCCCCACTCCTTATCTAGATTGTTCTTTCTTGCCCACGAAATTGAAACAATCTGTTCACAATCATCGCTCTCATCGTCGGGAGTGATTTTCTCATAACCCCGATTGATGATGTCTAGTTCGGCTGCCTCCACATCTGGTCGGTTGCGCAAGTAATAATCCCACACCCGATAAGCATCTTTGGAAACACTGCCCCGGTCAGAAGTTAATCCACCGCCCTGTGCGGTTGCCCACTCCATCGCCACATCATAAAGCAGAGGCCCCCATCCTGTTTTGGTTCCAGAAGACTGAACCATATAGCCATTTAAACAATTCCTGCTAAGTTTTTGTGTTACCACTTCTCCCCAAGGCGTGTCTTCTGGAATTCCCCTTTGGCTGAATCGGTGCTTATCGTAGAGCTTCTCTCCCTTATAGGTATAAACAAAGGTGGGGGGACCACCCTTCTCACTGTCTATCGCAATTCCCGAACCTTCGGGTAGGTCGGCTGGGTTTTTCATTCCTTCGGTCAGAACAAACTTCCGCCACTCTGTTAGGAGTTTCTTCATTTATTTATTTGTTCCCGCAGGTTTGGTAATATTCATAACAAATCCTGTTTTGCCGACGAGTATAGTGTGCTCATTGTCCTCGTCTTTCCCGAAGGCTCCTACTTCATAATCTTCGCCCGTTGTTCTGATTTCGTAGGTCTTTCTCTCGGCAGAGCCGTCAATAACCACTAACTTGGTTTGTGAGCCCTTGGCTGTCCCTCTGTCAGTTAGTGCCCCGATGACACGATAAACAGGCTTGCGGCTGCCGATAGTAAAAGTGTCGCCTCTATCTAAGCCAACCAAATCGTCATAGTGGGAAGAGCGTCCTTCTGATTCCCCACGCTCTTCATCAGAAAACCCAAAAGAATCCCAGTCATAATCATCTGCTTCTTTCATATATTTCCGCCACTCTGTTAGTAGTTTTTTCATTTATGGTACCTGATATTCTTCTGTATCAACAATCTCTATCTGTTCAGGTCGGAACACAATATAAGAATCGCCACCGCCCTCAAAGGTGTTTTCATATTTTATGGAATCAAATCCCAAGGAGGAAAACCACTCTATGAACTCTTCCATCTCCTCTACGGGTTGAAATGATAAGTCTTTAATATTTTCCCCAGACGGAGAAGTCACCACATCATCATAATAATCATTCACTATCTCATCGGGAATTGCCGGGTGGTGTTCGCCGCCAAAACCTTCAAACATGGCTTTTAATATTGAATTGACTGACCAAGTTCCCGACCTGTTCTCTGGCAACTCCAGCGTCTTGCCGCTGTCTAAATTGACGGTGTAGAGATAAACGGAGTCACCGGAGTTTACTTTTCCGTCTTTCTGTAGTTTGTCAGCGACGGTCAGAGCCGTGTCCTTTGTTCCAAAGTGAAAACCAACATCCGAAGATACTGCTGGGTTGGTTGCCATCTGTTGCTGGAACTTATCAAACTTGATAGGAGAGAGGTGATAGAATGGTCCGCCCGCACCCTCTTTCAAAAACTTCCGCCACTCTGTTAGGAGTTTTTTCATATTATCTCCCCAAATCTTCCAGACTGGTGATGCCAGCCTCAACAAACTCGGGCATCGCTAAAATATCTTCTACTGGCTTCCCCATATCAACAAGCAGGTCAAAGAGTTGATTTAGTTGTCCCGAAGGAATTGGACCTCTATCAACAGGGTCAGGGTCTAGTGGGGCTGCTCCGCCTGTAAAGCCACCCCATTGGGTCTCTTTCAGAAGTTCCTCTTTAATAATTTGTCGTAGTTGTTGTTTTGTGATTTTCATATTCCCACAGCCTCCGGGTATTTTGTTTTTGCGTAAGCAATATACTTATCACGCAGTTCTTTGAAAAAGAAGTCGTTGAGTTCCTCTTCTGAATATTGTACTCTAAACTCGCCGGGAGTTTCTTTCTCGTCTTCGGCGTTCATCTTGTCTCGGCGTCTCTTGAACATATCAAAAAACTCTTGGAGACGCTTATCTAAAATTTCAGGGAAAGGCTTTTTATAATATTTTGCCTTTTTATATGTTTCCTTTGTGTAGGAATCCACTTCGGCTTCTGAGGCATAGTATCCCCGTACACCTTCCAGTTTATTATAGTTGTGGTTGAGACCACCCATCGGGTTGTAAGTGCGAGGGTCACCTGTTTGTAATACCTCCTCGGATTGGCCGCCATGCTGAATCTCGTGGATCGTTATACCTTTGAGGGTAGCCAGATAGTCGTTGAGGTCTTGTTCGCTAAAACTCGGATCTAAGAAGGTATTAATCTGTAAGAAACTATATTCTCTAGAATCGGGGTCGCTCATAAAAGCGCCGCCTACCTGAAACTTGTCACCTGTTTGCTCTAATAATTTGACGTCAATATAGAATTTAAATTCCGCCTTGAACATCTTGTCTTCAAGTTCTTTTGGAAGACCTTTGCCTTTTTCATATTTTTGGGGAGTAGTAACATAAAGTCCGCTCACAGGGTCACGCTTGTTAGGCTCCTTACCGATGTATTTTGGGAGAACATCGGTAATCAGAGACTTGACCCACGGCATCAGCTTGCGGGTTAGTTCTGTTGTGGCTGCTTCGTATCTTCCTTCTTGGAGGAAATTTCGCCACTCGGTCATTAACTTTTTCATCGGGAATGTACGGTGTAGGTTTTTTGCTCACCGCCTCCGAAACTGTCTGTCTTGAAATCGTCCTTACGCATTACGGTAATTACTTTTATTGTGTCCGGTCCTTTTCGCATATCCAAAACGGCTATGACGTTGAGGGCTGGAACTTTACCTCTGCCGACCATACGAATATGGAACGGCTCATCGTTCGCAAGTTCGCCGTTCGCAAAGTCTTGGATGATTTTGCCGATGGCCATCTCAACTGCTTGGATGATGGCTTGGTTGGAAATCTTTTCGTCGTGGCGGAACTGGCGTTCCTTGCTGTGCTTGCTTGCTTCAAGGTCAGTGTCCTTGAGGTTGATAATGACGTTGATGCCCCTGACCTTGGTGCTGTAGGCTTGGTCGGCATTTATATCAGACATTTTATCTTCTGTCAAGAACTTACGCCAGTTCTCCAATAATAGTTTCATTAATGTTCCTCATGCCATCAAAGCAATCTTCAATAAATAGGCGTCGGAATCAATAAAGGAGGCTTTGTCTTTCCGTTTTTGGAATACGTCTGGGGGCATCTCGCCAATATCTTTATGCCCTGACGTATCCATCAAACGAACTTCTATATCATACGCTAGCAAAGCCTTCACAAGTTTCATGGCTTTTTTGTGAGCGTCGGCATCCAATCCCAACAGGACTGGTGTGTCGTTTTTTACAATCTTCCGGAAAAGTCTGCTGTCTTCTCTGAGGGTTGAGCCGAGGAGTGGTATGCTGTTCTCGCCAGCAACGATTGCGTCGAAGACGCCTTCGACCAAAGTCACCTCTCGCTCCCAGTCAATCAGGAGTTCGTTGAAGATAATGTCTTTGTTCCCTGGTCCGTTCAAATACGGAGGCCAAACGCTAGGGTCATATGTTCGGGACGTAAAAAAGTTACAATAACCTTCGTCGTCAAATGATGGGAGAATAATTCTGTTTTTGTATTCGCCGGAAGCGCAATAACCTATCTTCCAAAACAGAATGTCTTTCCCTACAACGTCACGTTTGCGTAAATAGTTTAGGGCGAGGCTGGCGGCTGTTGAGGGGGAGCGACCCGTAAGCGTTTGAAACTCATTTGGAAGGTCAATTCTCTGGTTAGTTTCTTCTTCCTTTGCGAATAGGTTGTCTAGGTCGCCTAACTCAATATCGGCGTCAAAATCTTTCCATCTATGGATGTGACTTACGTCGCCCCACCGACGCACTATGCGTCGTAAATTTTTGGTTCGCCAGTCACAAGCCCAACACTTGCCGACATTCTTATCAAAGTTTATTGAGAGCTTGCGTTTGTGGTGCCCGCAACATCGTGAGGGGTAAAGATATTCCTTGCCTTGGCGTTGAGGTCTGCCAAGGATTTCATCAAGTATCTTTTTCTTTTTGGCTGCCGCCGGATCGTTGAGCAATTAGAAGCCGTATTGTTGAAGTTGCTTAATCGTATTATCCACGTTATTTGGATCATGTTTAATGGCAATTCCCCCACCGGCTCTAAACTCGTTGACGTATTTGTCACGGTCGTCAATCAAAAGACCTTGTTTGCCGTTCCATTCGCCGTAGGGCTTCTTGCTGTCAGCCAAGTTGACTTTACTTGCTGGTAATCCTAGTTCTCGCTCAACCCAAATTCTCTTGCCGACTTTTGAACCTTCTGCCATCGGGGCTGACAGAATCTCCAGCCCTGGAATATCTTTGATATAATTCCACAGTTGTTTTCCGCCTTTTTCCCAGCCGAGGTTGGCCCAAAGGTCAACGTCATCTTCCACAAGCCGATACATGAAGTCTCTCGTGCGGTAGTTTCTTTTGAGGCTTCCCTCTTGATCCGAGCGAGCGATATGCCACTTGTTGATTACCACGTCCCAGCCGCCAAGCTCCTTGGCTGCTGATCGGGCAAGTTTGTAATCAGGATGGTCAGGTTGATCTTTCAACTCCTGAAGGCGTTGGTTCATGTGTTCTAGAACGCCGCCCTCAAAGTTGACGAGGACGCCATCCATGTCGCAGAATAGCTGATATTGTTCTGAACCTCCTTGTTCGTTCAAATATCGTTTCCAGTTTTTCATCACTTTTTCCATAACGGTATTCCTCCCGCATGAATATTATCCCACAATTTTTAGGAAAGTCAAGTAATTTATTTACTTTTTGCGCTTACGCTTTTCTCTATTGACTTGAGCGCCAGCAAATGCCATCTTTTTTTCTTTTGAAATGCCGGGATCTTCTTTCTCGATCTCCTTGGCTATTTTTTCTTGCTTGTCGTGGTCAGCATCCGACCATTTCTTTTCCTTGCGGTTGCCCATACTCATACCCATTGCTGTCTCATCTTTGGGCAGAGCAGCCTCGTAAGCCTCCTTGGCGGCGTTGAGCACATCTTGCGCATTAATATTAGTTTGTTCTAATCTCATGAGAATATTGGAGATCTGAGTGATGGCATTATTCCGTTGTTGTTCCATTGTTTCTTCGTTCACAAGATTTTCAATGGCTTCTTGGATAAAGTGACGGAGAGTAGGGCGATCGAGTTTCATATCATAAATAGTCAGCTATTCCACTAAAACTATTTTTTCGGATAAGAACCCTTTGTTATCTTGGTTGCGCAAAAGAAACTCTCCGGCGCGGGCTATGACGATTGCATCAGCCCGGTCATCAGTTCCGCGCTTATAGTTCTTGCCTCCGCGAGCCATCTCGTAAGGAAAAGCGTTTTTCTCTTTTTCGATGACCGCTTCGATTACCATCTTTTTTCTTTTTGGCCCCTTTGTTCCGCGAGGGAAAGAAAGTCCATAAAGCGAGCGCGCGGTATTGACGTTGATGTAAGTGGGTTCAAGATCGAAACATTCATATACGAGCCATGAAACAATTCCGTTAAACTTCGCTAATTTAATAATAGTGTCCGCCCGCGACTTGCCGGGAATAAATTTCTTCAGCGCAGTTTCGATGAAAATATGCTCAATATTATATTCTCCGCGGAGACCATAAAGCTCGGCTCCCACAAACTCAGATTTCTGATAAGTTGTATCCAGTTTGGAAATATCCCACCCTTGCGATGTGACTAGTTTTCCGTCGTAAGAATTGATTACAGCGGCCCCAACCAAGGTAGTGGATATGTCTAACCCAAGGATCATAAGATGATTATATCAGAAGTCTACTTTAAACTTAAATGTGTAGGCGTCGGTTTCTCTCTTTTGAACTGGGGTCGCCAATTTTGCTACACCAATCAAATTTTTATCTTTGTCAAAAATGCCTACTTTACTTATAAAGACTTGCTTTTCAAACTTCTCGTCGTAGCCACAATAGTCGCTCTGCATAGTATTCTTTATATCGAGATAACGCGACTCTATGAAAGACGCGCTTCGGAAATTGGTAAGATTATTCTTGTTCCCGTAGGATGAACTTATCCAAGTGGGATTTTGGGAGTTATTAGTGTCGCCGGCTTGGGCGTTGGCAAACATCGTCAGGGTGGGCACGTTATTAGTTCCCTTAAACGAGACTGTGTAGAGGCTGGAGGTTGCATAATTCTGGGAATTCGATCCAGAGTATGCGCCGAAATAGAGCCAGCTAGCTTGAGCTTGATCTCCCTCGTTGGTATAGTCATCATAGTTGGGGGGATAAATTGCCTGTGACGAAGTCAAAAGAATGAATCCTTCGCTATATAGGGCGACTCCCACAATCGACCCACTAGTATCTCCCATGGTAGACATTAGTGCCCCGTTCTGATATTCGTCGATTGCCGAATCCATCAAAGTTCCTGTATAGTAAAAGTTAAGGGTCATAGTTCCGCGCTTAATTCCCGAATCAAAAAATATCGAAGGAATGCTCAGAAGGTTGACCGATCCGGTCAACAAAGGCTTATCCACGTTGGGGTTGCTGGAAGAATATTCGAAGGCGGGGCTGAGTAATTTATTTCTGTTAAGAGTGTTCCCCAAGGCTATCATTCTTTTTCGAGCCGCAAAAAAATCATCCGTCGAACTTAGGGCGGTAGTAGGAAGAGAAGACGCCGCAATCAATTCTCGTTGTATGCTTGAGGTGAGGGGATAACTACTTGTCAGCCCGGTGCCATAAGATGCGGCATTGTATTCGGCTTTAGTGATGCTGTTGAAGCTTTCAAGGGAGCCGTCTTTCACGGTAAAAGGATAACAAAGATTATCTTTGTTATCCCCAGTCACCACAATGCTGCTGGTTATTTCTCTGCCAACGTTTAGTTCGTATAAGCTAATACTTCCGCTAGCCTTGTTGGCTCCGCCATACCTCTCGTTGTTGGTGTAAACCGACCCGCTATAAAGGGTAAATTCGTACTGAGGGGAGGTATTGAGCCTATTGACAAAAATATCATCTGTGGTAAATTTGTGGAGGTATGGCATCGGCCGCCTCCTCTAATAGTCTAGGCGCACTCGTAAAGTAAACTCGTTGGAGGGGGTTTTCTTTAAGGGCTCGCTAAGTTTAGCAACGGCGAGCAACTCATTGTTAGCCCCATAGAGCCCCACACTCGTCATATAAGTGATCGGCTCATCCGTTCGAGTTTCCTTCACGCGAATCTTACTAGCCGAGACATAGGTGGGATTGCTGCTGTAGTTGAACTCATTGGCGTTGGAGCGGCAAAAATAGATGGTAGAATTAAGCTCAGTGGTGTTCGCCATGTAGATATTTTGAACCCTGGCTCGAAAGGCATCACACGCTCCCGATATGGAGGAACTTTGAAAACTGCCCGTAACACCATAGCCGCCGCCAGGAGTGCTGTTTGGCGTCAGGATCACCTTGCTAAGTGTTACGCCTCCGGATCCGATGTCATCAGAAAGGATGCCGCCAGAAGTGGCAACCTGAAATAGGGATGACGACAAAACCACGATGCCAGCTTGATAATAAATAAGACCAACTGGGACATCTTGATTTGTCAATGTATCCATTGTAGAGGCGGTCGCGTAAAGAATATTATATTCGCCAGCGGGAGAATTTACTTTCCAGCTAGTTGAGCCGCTTGAGTCACGAACGCGCACCACGCGGTCGGTGACTGCGCCAGGTGCTCGCCCACCAGCGACTGCGCCCGATGGCCAGACGCTCACATCCATGTAGAAAGTTCCTTTTTGAATCTCGTCTTTAGAGAGGAGGCGTGCAAAATTAAGAAAGTAGGCGCTCTTGAGTTTTGTGCCTGATCCGAGATCTCCATCTTCATCAAAAGGTCGAACATTGCCCGAAGTGTCAAATCCTACGAGAACTTGTGCCATTTGGTTATATATCTGGATTTTCTGAGCATTTTGAATCGAAGTAGACGCCGACATATCGGATCCTGTTCCATATCCCACTGTCAGATCAAGAATGTGATTGGCAGATGAACTAAGGTAAGGATAATCATACACCGACTGAAACATTCCGTGGGTGTAGTTTTTAATGTTTTCCTCGCTGGTGGCCGCCGGGGGTGCTGCGGGCAGAGTGTATGTTCCGGAAAGAATAGTTCCGGTGACAGGTATTGCTTCATGAAGCTTTGTGCGAGTTGATTGTATGTCGGTGCTTAAAAGTGTTTTAAATGATGTAGCCATGTTTGTTTCCTATATTATCAAACTATCTTAATATATCTCACAGGAATTTCCAGGCGATATCCTGTTGTAAAACCAGTGATGCGTATCATCGACTCTATGTAGTAAAATGTCTTACCAGTAGCAGGAGGAACTAC
>Ga0208029_1000827_pt1 | contig 16294 bp, 11 predicted proteins | sample MalvireepMed_s12_FD_184242 | JGI IMG/M metagenome (GOLD analysis project Ga0208029, IMG submission 184242) | Marine viral communities from the Global Malaspina Expedition - Malaspina viral metaG DeepMed_s12 (SPAdes) (version 2) | ecosystem: Environmental > Aquatic > Marine > Oceanic | place... | reverse complement strand
ACTGCCACTGCCCACTGAACTTTGTATTTCGTATTTCTACTTTCGTATTTCAAACAGCAAACCGTAAACAGAAAACAACAAACTGCCAACCGTGACTACAGACTTCATATGACTTCTCGATACAATCCTCTCGCGCTAAGGCGCTCGAGAATCACTCGAAGTGACAGTACGTTGCTTTTTTGTATTTCGTATTTCAAACCGCCCACTGCGACTGCTTACTGAAATTTGTATTTTGTATTTCTACTTTGGTATTTTTCATTTTATCAAACCCTTCGGGTATGAGTGTGTATAACGCTTATGAATAAGAACCTTCTTAAAGTTGTTCAGTCATCTCGACGCTAGGAGAGATCTCACTCACATAGGGGCTCCCTTCTCCTGCGGGAGAAGGGCTGGGGATGAGGGCTTATGATGAAGTGCGCAGTTAATGCGATTTCTCCCGATGGTCGAAATGACTATAGCGTTGTATTTCGTATTTCTAATTTCGTATTTCAAACAGCAAACTGAAAACCGCCAACTGCGACTGCCTACTGAACGTTGTATTTTGTACTTCCTACTTTGTACTTTCAACAGTCTTAGGTCTCTATGCGATGCTCTTTCATCTAAAGGCTCACGTCTCTTACCCGTCTTCAATTCCTGACAATGATTTTGTAAAGATTCCTTAACCTTCTAAAACCTTGGGCGTGGTTTAAATTGATTTTATTTGTGTTTTGAATCAATCGTGGTTTAAACCTTGCAACACCTTAAAAACTCTTCAGACGCCACCCTGCTGCGTATGCTCGGTAAAGGGAATTCCTTAGCTTTTCAACAGGTATATCTTAACTATTGGGAGTCTTTGTATGCTTATGCTGTGAATATTCTTAATGATCGCGCTCTCGCAGAAGATGTTTTGCATGAAGTGTTTATGCAAGTTTGGGCAAAGCGCGCAACTTTAAAGGTCGAAAACCTTAAACCTTATCTGTTTAATGCGGTGCGCAATAAGGCGTTAACCAAGATACGCGATGATAAGTTTACCACGCTTGATGAAGCCCTAATTAGTAGGCTAGATCTTATTCCTGAAGTAGAACGTGCCTTTGATCGAATAGATACTACACGTGCGATACAGGAAGCGGCTCAAAAACTTCCGGCACGTTGCAGGACTATCTTTTATATGAATAAGTTTCAGGAGTATTCAGTAGAAGAGATAGCGGTTCATTTTAATATTTCGACGCGTACGGTACACAACCAACTAAGTTTAGCGCTAAAGCATTTACGAGAAGAGCTGGGGGCTGCTGTTTTTTTGGCGCTACTGTTTCCCTTTCACTAGGCGTATGTTAGCAGGAAGTACCCCCTGCGTTAACAAAACTTTAAATAGCCCTTTTTTGAAAAAATAGCATGTGAAAAAAGCCTGCGTTTTGGGTCTTGTAGGTATAAGCCCGAAACGATGACCAAAGAGAAGTTTTTTAGATTACTATCAAAATATGAGCAAGAAACCTCTACTCCAGAGGAAACCCAGCTGCTGTATAGCTATTGTGAAGAAGCACAGCAGAAAGCATTTTCCCAAACCTGGGAACTTTCAGACAGGGAGGAAACCCGGCTACGTCTTTTAAAACGTCTAAACCGTTCTGTTCAGACTATGGAAAAACAGGCCAAGCGAAAAAAGCGTTTACGTTATACGCAAATTGCGGCAGCCGTTGTGGTGCTATTGGGTCTGGGTTGGTTTTTTAGCAAAGAGCAGTTTTATCAGGTACCTGCTGCAAACCAGATCACCTTAGAGCTGGAAGATGGCAGCATTCAAATACTTGATGCGCAAGAGCCCTTTCAGCTTACCGATACTGACGGAAAAATTGTAGGGCAAACTTCAAAACATAGACTTACGTATGATACACAAACAACAGCATCAGCTATAGCCTATCATACACTTACAGTGCCTTATGGGAAAAAGTTTACCGTAGCCCTTTCTGATGGGTCCAGAGTGCATCTCAACTCTGGTTCCTCATTAAGATATCCTAAGACCTTTTTACAAGAAGGTCCTCGAGAAGTCAGTATCACAGGAGAAGGCTTTTTTGAAGTGACTAAAAATACGCAACAACCCTTTATTGTTAATACCGGCGGGCTGGATGTTAGGGTGTTGGGAACCTCTTTTAATGTACAGGCCTATACCGAGGACCTGGCTTCTCATGTTGTTTTGGTGGAAGGAGCAGTGGCCTTGTCTGCTGAGGAGCGACCAACGACTGATCCTGTTGTGCTGGAGCCTGGCGAAATGGGAAGTTATACTAAAGCAGAAGCAAGACTTTCTAAGTCCCGCGTGGCTACAGCCGTTTATACGTCGTGGATGCAAGGGCAGCTCGTCTTTAGGGATATAACTTTTGAGAATATGCTTAAAAAGCTCGAGCGGCATTATAATGTAAAAATCAACAATACCAATGCTAAGCTTGCACAAGAGCGGTTCAATGCGAGTTTTGGAGACGTGCCGGTAACAGCGGTCTTTGAAAGTCTAAAAACCTATCACGGGATTAACTATACCCTCAAAGGAGATGTGATCACCATTCATTAACCCAATAATACCCAAGCCTATGTAAATAAAAACACCAAGCCTAAAGACAACAAGAATTACCTCCATAAAAAAATCGGAAAATGCGCCAACATCTCCCGATTTATAGGAAGTAATCTGTACAAAGACAAATCACTCAATAACACGATAAAAGTATGAAAAAACTTCTTAACTCAATAAGAAGACCAAAACCTGTAGTTAAACTATTTAAAATGAAATTGGTTATTCTTCTTATGCTGTCATATGTAAATATGCAAGCCAAAGATCCCGAGATGCTCGGGGCAACACTCTCACTCAACTATTCTGATGTTTCGGTACTTCAATTGCTTGATGAAATTGAAAACCAGTCAGACTTTCATTTTGTATACCGTGTAAAGCACGTAGACCTAAAACGCAAACTCAACATTCAGCTTCACAATGCCGGGATACCAGAAGTATTAGCCTATATGTTTAAAGGCACTACAACGGCTTATACGATCGCTGAAGCGACCAAGCAGATACATCTGTCTCAAAAAGCTGAAGCGCATACGCCCGCAACTAAGCCTGCGGTACTTCAAAAGAATATTGAAGGGATCATCACCACCGAAGACGGAATGCCGCTGCCGGGAGCCAGCGTGATCGAGCAAGGCACCAGCAACGGGACGGTTTCTGATTTTGATGGCAAGTATAGCTTGATGCTCACTGCTCCTGATGCGATTTTAGAGATCTCCTATATGGGATACAGAACGCTGGAAGTGGAGGTAGACGGAAGACAAACCCTGGATGTTCAGCTTCAGCCTGATGAGGCACAGCTGGATGCAGTTGTGGTAACGGCTTTAGGAATGAAGCGTGATAAAAAGGCCTTAGGCTATTCGGTAGGCGAAACCTCTTCAGAGCGTTTAAACCTGGTGCCTCAACAAAATGTTCTGGGCGGACTTTCGGGCAAAGTTTCGGGATTGAATGTGAATCGTGCGGGGAATGACGTTTTTGCAGAAACCTATGTGAGCATTCGCGGCAGAACTTCATTAACAGGGAACGACCAACCCCTGGTGGTGATCGACGGTGCCCCTGTAGGAGATCCTGCTGTTTTAGGCGACATCAGTGCGATGGATGTAGCCTCGGTAAGTGTACTGAAAGGAGCCAGTGCAGCTGCATTGTACGGTTCGCGTGCCGGTAACGGGGTCATTTTGGTGACCACAAAATCAGGCTCGGCACAACAAAAGGGCATAGGGGTAAGCTTGAACACCACCCTTACGTTAAATGCGCCGTACAAATACATCGACTTACAAAACCGATTTACCAATGGACAACGCGGGCAGTTTAACGAAGCTACCTGGCAACATTGGTATGGGGCAGAAGCGGGTACCGAAGCTGTACAGTGGAATTCTGACGGGCAGGCTGTACCCCTGGTATTTTATGATAACAGCTTAGAAGATTATTTTGAAACCGGAGTGACCACCATCAATGATGCTACGGTTTCGGGAGCCCATGACAAGGGGAATTTCAGATTGGGATTATCACACCTTAACGGGCAGGGGATCACACCTAATGCCGAGTTAGAACGTTTAGGGATCAACCTGAGCACCAATTATAAGATCACTTCTAATGTAGACTTGTCAGTCAACTTCAACTTCTCTAATTCCAATTCAGACAATTATCCTAACAATTTAATTGGAGATAACGATGAGTATTTTGACATCTACAACATCCCACCACATATCAATATCAATGACCTTAAAGGAGATCTTTGGCTTGAGAATAATGTACAGCAGCGTAATATTACCGAAGGTTACAACAACCCTTGGTGGTTTAGCAGTGAGCGCCAGAATCGGTTTGACCGTACCCGCGAATTCGGGAACATTAAACTCGACTGGCAGATAGACGATGCGCTTAAAGCAATGGGGAGGGTGTCGTACAGCGGCGTGCGTAACCGACAGGAAATTCGCAGACCGTGGTCGTATCAAGGTTTTGGCGATACGCAGCCTTTTGGATCCTATTATTTAAATACCGGTTTCAACCGAGAAGTGAATACCGACGTTTTGGTTTCTTATGATAAAAAAATAGGTGATTTTAGAATAGCGCCATCTGTAGGGGGGAATATTCTAAAACAGCACAATGAGCGCCTTAATGCCGGTGGAGATAACTTGGTTTTACCGGGATTGTTTACCCTATCTAATGTAGCACGAGGGGGCTTGTCTTACACGAGTTTCTTTTCAGAAAAACTGATCTATAGTGCTTACGGACTTCTTTCTTTGAGTTATAAGGATATCGCTTTTGTAGACGTGACCGCGAGGAATGACTGGTCAAGTACCTTGCCTAAAGAAAACCGCTCGTATTTTTATCCTTCGGTATCAGGAAGTTTTTTGCTTTCCCAGGCGTTAGAAATGCCGCAATGGGTTTCTTTGATCAAGTTACGTTCAGGTTGGGCTGAGGTAGGTAAAGACACTTCGCCCTATACCATACATCCGGTATTGTCGCAAGGCTATTGGGGAGCCGACTTTACCTATGCCTTACCGGGTAGTATGCCCAATACTCAGCTCAAACCCGAGACTGCTACCTCTTATGAGTTTGGAACAGATATCAGGTTGTTTAACGGGCGTTTTGGTCTGGATGCGACCTATTATAAGAATCAAAACAGAAACCAGATTCTTAATGTAAATGCGAGTCCGTTATCAGGATATACCAGTACTACGATTAATGCGGGGAAGGTAGAGAATTATGGGGTTGAATTAGGAATGCACCTCGTACCTGTGCAAAACGATAATATCGATTGGAATCTAGACTTCAACTTTACCACTCAAAAAAACAAGTTGGTAGAACTTGTAGATGGGGTAGACCGTGTATCCTTTGGTGGAGGAAGAGACATGGGGTCCTTTACCCGCGTGGGAGGAGAGATCGGTGATCTGTATGCTCCGTATATTCAAAAAGTGGAAGAAGGTCCTTACCAGGGCTGGAATCTGCTGGATGCTAATGGTAGATGGGTCGTAGACCGCACCTATGAAAATCAGAAGAAGGTAGGAAACTTCAATAATGATTTTACACTTGGGATGACCACGTCGGTGCGTTATAAGAACTTTACGTTATCTGCTAGTTTTGACTGGCGTCAAGGAGGTCAGTTCTTCTCTGAATCTATGAAGCGTATGGCACGCTCCGGAAAGATCGAAAGTTGGCAGAACGGCATCAGCACCAGTACGTTTTCTGGGGTGTTAGACGCCAACTCGTTTGGAGGAGATCGCGAGGCGCTTGCCAATGAGATCGCAACCAATCCTATTTACCGGGATAATGATGTCTGGATAGGAGGTAGAACAGAGGCCTTAGGAGGTTTTGAAAACAATGGCAATTACAACGGTGCGTTCTTTCCCGGAGTTATTGATAACGGTGATGGCACTTATACAGAGAATTTTGGTGGGCCCGGAACACGTATGTTTGACGCCTATCGTGTAGTAGAATCTAGCGGAAGTTTCTGGAGAACGGGATCTACCTTTTTGTACGACGCCTCTTTTGTAAAACTGCGCGACATCACCTTGACGTATAACTTCCCTGAAAAAATAACCAAGATGATCGCTGCGAAGAATCTTTCGTTTTCGGTCTATTCTCAGAACATCATTCTATGGACCAAAGCCGGTATAGGCATAGACCCGGAATTGGCTTTTCAAGGCGGACAGCAAGGTCATGAGAAATGGAACCTGGCACCGTGGACCGCACCTATAGGATTTAGACTTAATGTAGCTTTTTAATATGATACTGATGAAACTAATAAAGCCCGTATATTTAAAAATAATGCTTTGTATCCTGATCGGGGTACAGACCGCGTGTAGCGATTCTTTGACAGAGATCAATGTGAGTCCTAACGCACTTGCAGATACCGAAGTAGATGTGAAATTTGTTTTGACCGGTGTGTTGAGCGCTTCTGCTCAAATTCAAAGTCGTGTTGCGTACGACTGGGGAGAATTGCCGGCCGCCACACAATACCTTCAAAAAGATTTTACCAGTTATGAGGAAAACAACTACCAGTGGTCTCCTATAGATTACGCCTCTTTTTACCGTCCGTTAAAGAACGCTCAATACATCTATGACAGGGCAGCTACAGAAAAAGAAGGTGCGGTACGGGATTATTATCAGGGGGTCGCTTTGATTATGAAAGCCTATGGTTTTGGTTTTCTCACCTCTGCCTTTGGAGATGTGCCGTACTCACGAGCCTTGAACGCAGAAGCCGGCGGAGCTGCATTTCAGCCCGAATATGATACCCAGGAGGAAGTGTTTCAGGCGATCTTGACCGATCTGGAAACCGCAAGTACCTTACTTAACGGCGGGCAGCACATTGAAGAAGCCGCTGAAGCCGATATTGTATTTCAGGGAGATAGCCGTAAATGGCAACGATTTGCAAATGCGTTGAGATTGCGCTTTTATATGCGTTTATCAGAACGATCGCCTGCTGCGGCACAGCAAGGTTTTAGCCAGATTGTAGCAAGCGCACTTCCTTTGATCGAGGATAATGCTTCTAATGCGGCAGTAGCATTTGTAGGTACTGATGGGACAAACAGCTGGCCGGGAGGTCCGTTAAACTGGAGCAACCGCTCTGAGTTTTATAGACGTAAACCTGCGGCAACGATAGTAAACGATTTGATCGCACTTCAAGACCCCAGACTTACCGCTTGGGTGAAGCCTGTAGATGTACAGCTTGTAGCAGGCACTACAGATGAGGTCGTTTTAGAGAACGGCCGTTTAAAGCGATACACTACAGTAGACGTTGCTGCGATCAATACCGATGATGACTTGGAGAATGATTTGAATACGTCGTTGTTTGTGGGGTTACCTATAGCTCTAAGTGCGCCTAATGACTTCAATATGGGAGCTGAAACATTAAACAACTTTGGGGATCAGATCGCAAGCTTGGATGCTGAGGTTTACAGAGCAGCAGCGGCAAATCCGCACGCGTCTTATCTTTCAGAACGCTATGCAGAGAATGCAAACGACTACGTCAAAGCGGTATTTATGAATGCTGCAGAAGTACAGTTTTTACTCGCTGAGGCCAGTGTGAGAGGTTGGATCGATACCGATGCCTATACCCATTATAAGCAAGGGATCAAGTTGTCTTTTGATCAATACGATCTGGTAGACGGAGCGCCTAATGCGGTGTATGATGCAGCGCAGGAGGTTTTGACTGCCTTTGATGAAACCGCCTATTTAGAAAATGCAAGAGCAATCTTTGAGCAAGCTCAAGATCCTATAGCTCCGGTGATGCATCAAAAATGGATTGCCCAATGGTTGACTTTTGAATCCTGGTTTGATTGGAGGCGAACGGGTTATCCTGATCTTAATGCACACATCATTTCAGGAACCCGCGGAGCACAAACGCCGCTGCGGTTTATCTATTCAGATGCTTATAACGAAGAGAACCTGCTTGAGGCCATCTCTTCAGGACTAAGTCCGGCTGAAAATACCCAATGGTCACGTATGTGGCTGCTTCAGTAATCAGGATGTACAAATAATGAAGAGCGGTTTTCAAACGGCCGCTCTTTAAAACGAAACTAAGAATGACAGGGAAACGAGGAGTACCCTTTTTTAAATCAAAACAGACCATGAATTACAAAAACTTACTAGATGGCTTTGCGCTGCTCGCTATTGCGTTGAGCTTGCTATTGGCCTCTTGTGACACTAGAGAAAGCCACGGACATCAACACGAACACGGGGCGCACACCCGTACGCATTATACTTTACAAGATAGTGTGCTGGCCCATAAACTTATTTTTCCAAGCAAAGTTCCTGATCGCATTATTGCCAACCTGACGGAAGATCCTGCAACGACGCTGGCCGTAAACTGGAGAACCAATCAACAGATTGAACACGCGTATATTGAAGTAGCGCTGGCAACCGACGGGCCCGAGTTTAGAAGAAAAGTGATTAGAAGGGTAAAGGCCACCTCAACGGTTTTTGAGAATAAGCATCAAAAGCACAATGAGCCTTTAGTAAAAGCGAGCTACCATGCTGCAGCGGTTACGGGTCTGGAGCCTGAAACAACTTATGTTTACCGGGTTGGTTCAGATACCGACGCGCAGGAGGGCGATCCTTTGTGGAGTGAGTGGTTTCAATACACGACAGCCTCAGATCAACCGGATAAAGAATTTAGCTTTATTTATTTTGGAGATGCTCAAAACGATGTGAAATCGATGTGGAGCAGGGTGATACGCAACTCGTATAAAAAGTTTCCTTCTGTTGATTTTATGTTGCACGCGGGGGATTTGATCAACAGCCAGGATTCTAATCTAGAATGGGGAGAGTGGTTTTATGCAGGAAGTTTTATACACGCCACCGTACCCAGTATGATGACCCCCGGAAATCACGAGTATAAGGATACGACGCTAACGCCGCTATGGCGCCCACAGTTCAATCTTCCTAAGAATGGTCCGTCAGGAATAAGAGGAATTGAAGAGACTACTTACTTTGTAGATTATCAAGACATTAGAGTGATCTCTATAGATTGTATCTTTTTTGAAGATCACGAGGCAGAACGTGTGGCTCAGGTGCAATGGTTGGAGGAGCTTTTGAAAAACAATCCTAAAAAATGGACAGCTTTGACAATGCATTTTCCGTTATACACGCCGGCAGCAAAGCGGGAAGATAATGCGATCTTGATTGAACATTTAAGGCCTTTGATCGATAAATATAAAGTAGATCTTGTTTTACAAGGGCATGACCACACCTATGCGCGTGGTGAAATTAGCAATGAGAAGTCTGGTGTGACTTCAGTCTCTGATGCGGGAACTATTTATGCGGTATCGGTAAGTGGACCAAAGATGTATGAATCTACAGATAAGGAATGGATCGAACGCCGGGGAGAGTATACGCAGTTGTTTCAGATCATCACCATCAACGGAAATACGCTAAGCTATGAAGCCTACACTCCAATAGGTACTTTGTATGATGCCTTTGATCTTGAGAAATCGGCGGGTAAAAAGAAGCTTATTAACCGAATACCCTCAACTTCGGTTCGTCTAAAACGTGATTTTGAACATTAGCCTTCAAAAGGACGACCATAGAAAAAAACGCTGTAATCTAAAGAGTACAGCGTTTTTTAAAATAGTATCAATACGAGTTGGCTCTTAGCATATTAAGGGTCCTATTCGTCTTTCTGATTGCTACATTAGTATTTTCAACAGCCTTGCGTCTTTCAAACAGAAAACAGAGACTGCTGACTGCTTACTGAACTTTGTATTTCAATTAAGAAACTTTATATAGTTCGTCAACAAACCTCTGATCTGTTCGGCTGCTACGGGATTGGCGGAGTGTACATAGAAGTGTAGGTCTTTCAAATCTAAGCCAGATTGGTAAACCAACCATTTAGCGGCAGCGTAGCCATCGGGAGCAAGATCATTGTTGACGTCGAGCCCAAGGTCATTATCAAAACTTATGTATTTAGGTAAACCCTCTTTCTTGATATGCTTAACAAAAGCCGCATAGCTGCGTACTACAACAAAAGTTTTAGCGATTGGAGCGGAATAGACCATCTCAGGCGTACGGATATCATCTAAGAATAAGGAATACATAGTGAATAGTGGTTATAATTGAGTAAAGAAGTTTTGAATTGCTACTTCAAAAACAGGAACTGGTATGCGGTGCTCCAAGCCTTGCCGAATGCTAATGTGATGATCACAACCCAAATGTTGCTCACTGAGAAATTTTAAAGTTTGTGATGGCGGTACCACGGTATCCTCAGCACCTAGGAGTAGCGTTTTGGTTTGAGCGTTTAGGATCTTAAAATCCATAATAGCTTGTTTTACTGGGCGTGCAGCCAATGCCGGGTTGAAGAGCAAGGCTTTACAGTTTAAGGCATCTGCCAGGAAATAGCTCATAAAACCGCCCATACTGCTTCCGATGATACGATCTAAGTGCATATTTTTATACTGTTCATAAACCAAGCGCATACATTGGGACTGGTTGCGATAATCGAGTTGTGGAGCCTGTACGCTACCGTACTGCTCCAAAATGTTACGCTTGGGCTCACTGAGACTTCCGTCTAATCCGTGAAGGTAAAGAATGTTCATAATATTGATTTATGACAACAAAGTTAGGAGGTAGTGGCGTCAGAATACGTCGGTTGTATTATGTATTTTGTATTTAGGTCATTGAGATCGTAGCGCTACACTTGAAGATGCTTAAAAGCAGTCGCTGCGATCTTGCTGCAAGAAGATTATATTTACTCGATAATCGAGATCAAATCCTTCTTGTTGGTTTACTTAAGAGGTTTTTATTTTAAAAAGGCAATGGTGTTTTTACGTGTTTTTTATAGTCTTATTTTAGCATTCAGTATAAATTTTGGCGGGATGGCTCAATCTTTAGAATCTTCTGTTCTATTGGCCGATCCTACGATCTTTGAAGAAGAAGGGATCTATTATTTATACGGGACCAAAGAAAATGCTTCGATCGAAGGCGCCGGATTTTTGGTGTATACGTCAACCGACTTAGAACACTGGTCTGGACCTGCCGGAGTTCAGCAAGGCTATGCCTTTAAAAAAGGCGATGGTTTTGGGAGCACAGGTTTTTGGGCGCCCCAAGTGTTTAAACACCAAGACCGGTATTATATGGCATATACGGCCAATGAGCAAATTGCTATCGCCACCGCTGATAGTCCGTTAGGCCCTTTTAAAAATACGGGGACAGCCTTACAGGCTTCCGTCAAGCAGATCGATCCTTTTATCTTTTTTGAGGATGGAAAAGCCTATTTGTATCATGTACGGCTTCAGGAAGGCAACCGCATCTTTGTCGCGGAATTGACAAGGGACCTTTCGGCAATAAAACAAGAAACCTTAAAAGAATGCCTGCACGCAGCCACCGGATGGGAAAATACACAAAATACCGAATGGCCGGTTTCAGAAGGACCTACCGTGTTCAAAAACGGAGGAACCTATTACCTGATGTATTCTGCGAATGACTTTAGAAATCCTGAATATGCGGTGGGTTATGCTACAGCAACGCATCCCCTTGGACCGTGGATCAAGTACGAAGGCAATCCTATTATTAGTAAGCAAAACACCGGACAGCCCGGCATTGGTCACGGGGATCTTTTTGTAGGTCCTGAAGGCATATTGCGCTATGTACTGCATACGCATCAATCAGAAACGCAAGTGGGCCCGCGCATAACGGGAAGCGTAGGTTTACAATGGGAGGGAACCGCCTTAACTCTAATCCCCGGAAGTTTTAAGCGCTAAATCTCTTTAAGCTTCTTCTTTTAAAATAAAACCTTTACGGTGAATGTTCTCAATGCTCAGGGAAGGGTCTTCCTGCAGGTATTTGCGTAAATGCGACACAAAAACATTCAGGCTTTTTTTATTGAAATAATCATTGGCTCCCCAAAGTTTAAGCAAGATGGCCTTGTGTGTGCACAATTCATTTTTATGTAGAATCAAATAGACCAACAGATCGAGTTCGCGATTGGTGAGCTTTTGCGTATGCTCGTCAATAGACAGTTCTTGGGTCTCTTTATTGAGGGTATACTTGCCTAGTTGAAGAACGCGTTCTCGCGCAGGCGCTTCTTGTTCCTGCGGCAGTCTGTTGATGAGGTTTTTAATGCGCACCACGAGCTCTTCTTCGTCTATGGGTTTTTTGAGGTAGTCTACTGCTCCTAAAGCAAAACCTTTTAGCACATCGACCTTTAAGGCACGCGCGGTTAAAAAGATAAAAGGCAGCTGTGCTGTGTTTTCTTTGATTTTAGAAGCTACCCTAAAACCATCCATATCCGGTAGGCTTACGTCTAAAATGGCCAGATCAAAAAGATGCTGGTCAAGGGTTTCCAGACCCAGAGCACCGGTTTTTGCCCAGACCACTTCAAACCCATTCATTTGCAAATACTCAGAAAGGAGGTAACCTAATGTGGGATCGTCTTCTACCAGTAGGAGCTTTTTTTTAGAAGCATTCATCGTTGTAATGGGATTTTAAGGGTGACCGTCGTACCAAAATTGGGTTTGCTTTCAAAGTTAAGCCTTCCTTTATGCTTTTTGATGATTTGTTGTACATAGGTGAGCCCGAGTCCGTAACCGCTTTGAGAAGTTAAAACAGCTGTACCACGGTAGTATTTTTTAAAGATCTTAGGGCGTTCTGCTTTTGATACTCCCATTCCCTGATCTGTAATGCATATTTCAAGATACTGCTTACTTTTATGGGCGACCAGGCGTATAGGCTTACCCAAACCATACTTAAGCGCATTATCCAGCAGGTTGTTCACCGCGTTTTCCAGATGACCGGCTTCGGCTAAAATAGGAAAGGATTCTTGGTGAAGTTGGTAGGTAAATGGGGTAGTTTCTAAAGAAGCGATCGCGTTAAATGAAGCACAAAGCGCCTCGAGATTCGGTTTAAAATCTAAAGGCTCAAGACGTATAAGGCGTTTTTTCTCTTCAAGTTGTGCCAACTCTAATACATTCTCGATATGTACTTTTAAGCGGTCTGTTTGGGTACGTATGGTTTGTACCAAAGGGCGGTCGCGGTCGGTTACCCGTTCATAAAGCATTTTTGAAGCCAGCCCAATGGAGAACACCGGAGTTTTGAGTTCGTGCGTAAGGTTATTGATGAATGCATTGGTGGTCGTGATCACATTACGCTGCCAGTAAAAGGATCTCAGCACCCAGATCACCGTAATGATGATGGTGATCATAAAGAGTAATGCCGGGATAGTAAGTCCGTTGAGTTGAAAAAAGAAATAATCACTCAGGTTCTCAAACTGCAACTCGAGGATGAGCGGTTTATTTAGTGCGTCTGCCAAATAACCTTCTATTTTAAAAGGATAGGTTTGCGCTTCGGTAGTTGAAGGAAGGCTGTTGGGCGAACTCAAATAATAGGTGCTGTCTCGCGTAAAAAGGCGGTAGGTATAGGCTGCCGTAATTCCGTTTTCGGTAAGTCTGTGACGGATGAAGTCATTAAAGAAATGCCGCGAAGCGTCGGTAAGACTGTCGGGTGTGGTTTTAAAATACGAATTGTCCTGCAGCAAGGCTTGTTCTAAAAGAAAGGTAAGCTGATTGCGTTCACGAAGATCCTGTTGTATGCTGATGCCGGCATCTTTAATTTGTTGATCAAACTGTACCCGGGCAAGATTGAGCCCAATGCGTAAAAATTGAATTTGCACCACAAAAAGGCCTAAAACGGCAATGATGAAAATGATGATATATCCTTTCTTATTTTTGATCATAGGATACGATAATAGTACATTTTAAAGTTGATTACACCAAGTTAACCCATGCTTAATCTTATTAACCTTTCATTAATCTTTTTAACTTGTGCTTAGTCTTTACGGCTTCTAAAAGGTAGTACTTTAGCTCTTGAAAACAACATACTTCTAAAGCTTTGATTTTTTGGTTATCAAATCCTTTAGTTTCTTGGTAAAAAGTCGGCAGTAGTGCTGACTTTTTAGCATGATATACCTATCGTTTTACGTTGGTTAGCTGCTCTTTAGGAAGCTCTACGCGATAATTGAGATTGATAGCCTTCTAATAGAATCTATTTACCGAACGCTTTTCATTTAAGGCACATCCAGCATATAGGTTGAAACAGCGTTGCTGTAAAAGATCTTTTTCAGTACGCTTTCAGGCAGTTTTAAGCCGTTAAAGCTTCCTTCAAATTCCGCAGCTTCCATCAAATGGTCTGTGGCAAAGAACTCCCAATGATACTGCCAAAGCTGTTCTAATTTAGCAGCGGTAGCTTCCGCAGTAAGGCTTCCGTCATCAATAACATCGGTACCGTAAAGGATACGGTCCTGATAATCTATAAAAAATTGCCGCACTTTTTCACGGTTGTGCATCGTCTGTAATTGCACGTGGCAGATGCGCTCGGCAAGATCGGTCTGACTGTTAGGAAAGCGGTCGAGGCGCTTGGCCACTTCTTCCAGATCATATTCCATACTGAAGAGGTGCAGGCCTACGTAATGCAGTTTAGGAAAGCGTTCTAACACCCGGTCGCGTGCTGCCATATGCGTTTCGTAAGCGGGATAGTGCTTGTTTTTAAACATATGGTATTCCGGATGTGCGGCAAAATACTCCCGGTCTGAAGCTACGGTCATTTCTTCTAGCGGTAACCAGCAATTGCGCGGTTCGCCTTGGTGGTTAAGCAGTACAATTCCGGCGTCGCTCAGGTATTGAAAAATGGGATCAAAACGTGCATCATCAAGCAATACAAAATTTCCTTGATCATCTTTTAAGTTTTCGTCCATCCCGATATTCTTCCAGATCTTAACGCCTTTAGCACCGGCGGCAATACCGGCTTTAATTTGTTCCATCGCGTGTGGCAGCCAGCGGGGGGTATTCCAATATTGGGTGTCAAAAGAAGTGATGAAAAAGGAGCGCTGTGTGTTTTGGTTTAAGGTATTGATCATCTCACGTTGCGCTTGGAGATCGATAAAGAAAGGAATATCGGTATTGATCGAAACAAAATACGCATCATACTGTGCTGCCAGTTGAAGTTTGGCTTGCGTGTTTGTGTTGAGATGTACGTGAGCGTCTATAAAAGGGCGTTGCATGAGGTGTTGTTTACTAAGGTTTTGCAGGAACGAAGGAATGTTTTAATTTAACAAAGATACGAGTAGCCCTGCAGCCTGCTCCCATGCTAATTCAAAATCTATGAATTCCAGAAGAACTTTTATCAAAGGCTCTGCGCTCGTTGGAGCCGGAATAAGCCTCGCACCGCATTTAGTATTTTCACAAAAGGCAAAACCCTTGGCCCACAAACTGAAGTTAGGCTTTATAGGTGTAGGTTTAAGAGGAGTCAATCATTTAAACAATGCGATGCGGCGCAAGGATACCGAGATCACCGCGATTTGCGACATTGACCCAAAGCGCATTGACATCGCTTTAGACCTGATCGAAAAGGATGGGAGAAAGCAACCCTTGGTTTTTGGGAAGCATAAAGAAGATTATTTGAACCTTTTAGATTCAAAAGATGTAGATGCCGTGATCATTGCTACGCCGTGGTTGTGGCATACTAAAATGGCAGTGGCTGCCATGCAAGCCGGGGTGTATGCCGGCCTGGAAGTTTCGGCTTCCCAAACCATCGAGGAGTGTTGGGATCTGGTAAACACCCACGAGGCGACGGGGACGCATATGATGTTTTTAGAGAATGTGAACTTTCGCAGGGATGTAATGGCGGTGCTTCATATGGTAAAGCAACAGGTTTTTGGGGAAATGATACATTACCGTTGTGGGTACCAACACGATCTAAGGGAAGTGAAGTTCAATAACGGAAAACAGCCGTATGGTGGCGGCGTGGAGTTTGGTGAAAAAGGAATTTCTGAAGCCAAATGGCGCACCAAACATTCGGTATACCGCAACGGAGATACCTATCCTACACACGGTGTGGGGCCCATCGCGGCTATGGCCGACATCAACCGGGGCAATCGTTTTGTGAGTATGACCGCCAGCGCAACAAAAGCGGTAGGGCTGCACAATCATATTGTAGCTCAAGGAGGAGCGGCGCATCCTAATGCCAAGATCAAATTCAAGCAAGGAGATGTGATCACCTCTACTATAGCTTGTGCCAACGGCGAAACCATTATCGTGACGCACGATACCAATTTGCCCAGACCTTATTCGTTAGGATTCAGGGTGCAAGGCGCAAAGGGATTATGGGAAAAGGATGGCGACCGTATCTATATTGAAGGTAAATCGGAGTCACACCGTTGGGATGCTGCGCAAGATTGGTTGACGCAGTACGATCATCCGGTATGGAAAAAATACGAAGCAGAAGCCACCGGAGCCGGTCACGGCGGAATGGATTATTTTGTAATGAAGGCCTTTGTAGAGTCGG
>Ga0208029_1000823_pt1 | contig 16453 bp, 17 predicted proteins | sample MalvireepMed_s12_FD_184242 | JGI IMG/M metagenome (GOLD analysis project Ga0208029, IMG submission 184242) | Marine viral communities from the Global Malaspina Expedition - Malaspina viral metaG DeepMed_s12 (SPAdes) (version 2) | ecosystem: Environmental > Aquatic > Marine > Oceanic | place... | reverse complement strand
GGTTATATATTTGTAAAGCCTTGAAATAAGACTTTTTTTGTCGTCGATTGCGACGACTTCCAATCGTACCATACAGGAATTGAAATTCATCAAAAGTCAACTCCTTTTTATTGGCGTTCTCCTTCCAATCGTACCATACAGGAATTGAAATGCATATCCGGCAACTATCTAAAAGAGATAACACAACCTTCCAATCGTACCATACAGGAATTGAAATTTATATAACCATCAGTAACATACGTTTCAATAGATTCCTTCCAATCGTACCATACAGGAATTGAAATTTTAGTAAAAACTAAAAACTTACCATTTTAATATGAACTTCCAATCGTACCATACAGGAATTGAAATTTGCCTCCCAGCGCTCCGCTATATTCTTTAACAGCATCTTCCAATCGTACCATACAGGAATTGAAATACGACGTGACCGGTTTAAGCTTACAAGGTGGTTTACTTCCAATCGTACCATACAGGAATTGAAATCTTTGTAAAATCTCAATCTCAGCACTAGGCAAAGGGCTTCCAATCGTACCATACAGGAATTGAAATAGCAGTGCTTCAGCAGCGGCCCTACGTTCTGAAAGCTTCCAATCGTACCATACAGGAATTGAAATATTTTGATATATTGAATTGGGGTGAAGTATTCCTAGCTTCCAATCGTACCATACAGGAATTGAAATTTGCATTTTCAAATAGTTTATTGAGATCTGTATCTGACTTCCAATCGTACCATACAGGAATTGAAATGGAATTACAGAGATCATTATAATTTAAAATACCGTGCTTCCAATCGTACCATACAGGAATTGAAATATGTACAATACTGAATTAGTAGAAATCCAACCTATGGCTTCCAATCGTACCATACAGGAATTGAAATAGTCGTTTACGTGGTCTTGTTTTGTCTTTCCCATTTTCTTCCAATCGTACCATACAGGAATTGAAATCCCAAATATCATTAGGAGTACTTTCTCCAAATCGTATGCTTCCAATCGTACCATACAGGAATTGAAATGTCTGTTAATCATATTGGAGGTTGGAATATCCATCCCTTCCAATCGTACCATACAGGAATTGAAATAATTATGATCAGTTTACTTCAATGAAGGGAAACAGGCTTCCAATCGTACCATACAGGAATTGAAATGCACAGTCTAGCATCGTAAAGCATAGACCGAAGCCTCTTCCAATCGTACCATACAGGAATTGAAATTCGCCATTAAAAAGTCGGAAGCCGTCATCTTCTTCCCTTCCAATCGTACCATACAGGAATTGAAATTAACGTAGTCGTGTATAACCGAGATATTTTTATAAGCTTCCAATCGTACCATACAGGAATTGAAATCTCCGGGCTTGCTCTAGTGCTGATTGATATTGATTACTTCCAATCGTACCATACAGGAATTGAAATCCGGGTCCAACCGAAACGCTATCCGGTGCGTTTTCTGCTTCCAATCGTACCATACAGGAATTGAAATTACGTATTCCCTTCAATTATATCCTTTTTGTGCTTCTTCCAATCGTACCATACAGGAATTGAAATTTCTGAAAATAAGCCTCGTAAACCTCGAAGTTATACCTTCCAATCGTACCATACAGGAATTGAAATTTGTCTGGGCGTTATGCCATTCTGAATGTTCTTGCGACTTCCAATCGTACCATACAGGAATTGAAATTTATTGAGCTTATTATGATCTTTGTGGTGTACGTGACTTCCAATCGTACCATACAGGAATTGAAATTTAGCATACATATACCCCATATCCGGGAACTGCTCTACTTCCAATCGTACCATACAGGAATTGAAATGCAGCAGTGCCATTTACTAATAACTGAAATTCTGAATCTTCCAATCGTACCATACAGGAATTGAAATATGCTCACGCCATACACCCAAGCCGTTAGCAACAATCTTCCAATCGTACCATACAGGAATTGAAATTTTTCCACGGTGTAGCCGTTGGTTATGCGGAAGGCACCTTCCAATCGTACCATACAGGAATTGAAATATTAGTGGCTACTTTGTTTCAAGACACAAGCAAAGCCTTCCAATCGTACCATACAGGAATTGAAATATTGGTGATGTTATAAATAATCTACAGGCCAACGGCTTCCAATCGTACCATACAGGAATTGAAATATAATAAAAGGAGGCGGTAACGGCTGTATTTTTTCTTCTTCCAATCGTACCATACAGGAATTGAAATCTGAAACATTATTACTCACTCCTGAGCAGCTTAAAGCTTCCAATCGTACCATACAGGAATTGAAATTTGCTTAAATTCGTGTTGGTAGTGGTTACCGTTCCCTTCCAATCGTACCATACAGGAATTGAAATCGAGTACGCTACGCAAGGGCTAAAAATTCAGTTAATCTTCCAATCGTACCATACAGGAATTGAAATGCATCCAGTAATAGCGATACTTATTTACGTCTAAGATCTTCCAATCGTACCATACAGGAATTGAAATATATTTCCACTCGCCCCACTATCCAGTAAACTACCCCCTTCCAATCGTACCATACAGGAATTGAAATATTAATCAAGTCAGACGATGTACACCGTGTGCAAACTTCCAATCGTACCATACAGGAATTGAAATCATAATCATTTTGCGTGATCCCGGTAAGCTCTGCGACTTCCAATCGTACCATACAGGAATTGAAATGCTCTTTGTTTCGCGTCGTCATTTGATATAGTAGAACTTCCAATCGTACCATACAGGAATTGAAATGCGTTAAAGTAAGCTGAACCAAATTAAGGTCGTTTATCTTCCAATCGTACCATACAGGAATTGAAATTCAACCGCTTGGGCTACAGCAACTGTAGCGTTTTTGTCTTCCAATCGTACCATACAGGAATTGAAATTTTTTAAAATCTAAGATTCCGTGATAACGAAGCTTTCTTCCAATCGTACCATACAGGAATTGAAATTCAAATTGAAGGGATGCACCCGGGGAATCAGCTGGCTTCCAATCGTACCATACAGGAATTGAAATTCTACTGAGAGGTATTCTTTAGTATTAATTCTAGTTCTTCCAATCGTACCATACAGGAATTGAAATATTGGCAATCCCAGTCGGTTCTATTTCCCTCTAGGCCTTCCAATCGTACCATACAGGAATTGAAATTTGCGGCCATTCCTGGTAATCCCTTTTCAAATTCAGGCTTCCAATCGTACCATACAGGAATTGAAATACAGATTCTTCACCGTAAAACAGTCTACCTTCCAGTCTTCCAATCGTACCATACAGGAATTGAAATTTGAAGCCTACCAACTGCGCGTTAAATCCCATCAACCTTCCAATCGTACCATACAGGAATTGAAATTTAACAATACCGGTTATACTTCAATTGGTGATGTTACTTCCAATCGTACCATACAGGAATTGAAATTTGATCACGTAGCGAACTGCAGCGTCTAATTTGGTGCTTCCAATCGTACCATACAGGAATTGAAATATGTAACGCCCCTCTAATCTCTGCTTAGGATCTGCACTTCCAATCGTACCATACAGGAATTGAAATTTGCCATTATGCCCTCGAACCCAAGTAATGTTTAAAACTTCCAATCGTACCATACAGGAATTGAAATCTGATCTCCAGTTGCAATTGCCCCCGTTTATATGCCTCTTCCAATCGTACCATACAGGAATTGAAATTTAGCGGCTCCGCTGATATCTAAATCTTTGTGATTCTTCCAATCGTACCATACAGGAATTGAAATCTCCTTTTGCTTTAGGAGCGACAGGATTAGCTTATACTTCCAATGTATGCTTCCCTTAAAACCGAACTGTTTAGAAGTGTAATAATTCTTAATTTTAAACAGTATGAGACGAAGCAAATTCACACCTACACAGATTGCAAAAATTTTAAAGGAGTTCGACAACGGTAAGAGTGTTGAAGAAATTAGCCGCGAATACGGTGTCAGTACCTCTACCTTTTATAAATGGCGTTCTAAATACGCTGGTATGAGCAGCAAAGAACTTAAGCGTATTAAGGAGCTCGAAGCTGAAAACGCCCGTCTAAAGCAGATGTATGCCTCTTTAGCACTAGACCACCAAATGGCAAAAGAGATTATTGAAAAAAAGCTCTAAAGCCCTGCCGTAAACGCACCATAGCTAAAGAACTTATCCGCTACGGCATCAGTAGGGCGTGCCGAGTGCTTAATATGAGTAAAAGTGTTTACTATTATAAGCCATTACCCAAGGATGATACTCCTATAGAGAAGGCTCTTAGAGACAAAGCAGAAGAACATTCAGAAGAGGGTTTCTGGAAAGCCTACTGGCGTATCCGTAACGAAGGAAAGCCTTGGAATCATAAGCGGGTACACAGGGTGTATGTATCTTTAGGGCTTCCTTTAAGAAGAAAAGCAAAGAAGCGCCTGCCCGCGCGTATACAGGAGCCTTTGGAGATTCCTGAAGAATTGAATGATACTTGGAGTATTGATTTCGTAAGCGATGTCCTAGAAAACAAGAGACGTTTTAGATCTTTTAACGTAATAGACGATTTTAATCGAGAGGCACTACATATTGAAGTAGACTTTTCATTGACTAGTAATCGGGTAGTCTGGGTACTCAATCACCTAATCAACCGACGGGGCAAGCCAAACAGGATCAGGATGGACAATGGTCCTGAATTCATAGCAAACCTAACTGCTGAATGGAGTAAAATGCATGAAATTGAATTTAAATACATACAACCAGGCAAACCTACTCAAAATGCTTTTGTAGAACGCTTTAATGGCTCCTATCGCAGAGGTGTCCTAGATAAATATATCTTTGAAAATATTGATCAGGTAAGGGAACAAACTCAAATATGGATGGAAGATTACAATAAATATCGTCCCCATGACTCACTGGGCAAAATAGCACCAGTGCAATACGCAAAACTTCATTCTCTTGGGGCTAGCCCCAAGAGAATGAAAAACAATAATTTTAAACCAGTTTTGGAAAATTAAGCAGTTCTAACCGGGGGAAGCTTACACATGGCTCACATATTAAAGATTAACAGAATAGGATAAAATTTTATAAAGAGAATAATTTAAAGCTTTAACTAATTAACAGATTATTGCATGTTTAGTGTTGTTATACCATTATATAATAAAGAAGCGTATATAGAGCAGACCATACAAACGGTCCTGAAGCAGAGTTTTGAAGACTTTGAGGTGATCGTCGTAGATGATGGTTCGACGGACAATAGCTTAAAAAAAGCTCAAACCTTTACAGATCCAAGAATTAAGATCTATTCTAAAAAAAATGAAGGGGTTTCTGTAGCACGAAACTATGGTATAGAAAAGGCAACATTTGCATACATAGCCTTTTTAGATGCAGATGATTATTGGGAGCATGATTATCTTGTGGAAATGAGCAAGTTGATACAAGATTTCCCCGATTGTGGAATGTATTCTTCTGCCTATAAGATTGAATTACCTAAAAAATTTGTGCCCATTTGCGCTAATCTTGACAGAGGTATACTAGATGATTATTTTAGAGAAGCAATAAAACATCCTGTTAGTTGGACATCTGCCACTATTATTACTAAAGAAGCCTATGAGGAAGTGGGAGGATTCCCTAGAGGTATGTTTTCAGGTCAAGATGTGTATATGTGGGCTAAAGTAGCAAGAAAATTTTCAGTGGCATTTACTCCAAGCATACTTGCGGTTTATAAATTAGGACATAGTGGCTTCAGTTTTAGAAAGAGAAAACTTGATAGTTCTGCTGAAACTTGGATAGACCTTTATGATGATAAAAGCTATTATCTAAATGAATACATTGCTAAGAAGGCTTTAGTAGTGGCTAAAAGGTATGTTTTAAGTTTACATACCAAGGAGGCAAAGCAAATCTTAAATAGATTTTCTTATACAGAGCTTAACAAAAAGCAATATAGACATTTGAAGTTTTTAGTGGCTATTTCCCCATTGGGTATCCCAATTTATAATTTTGTATATCAAAGTTATCTGAAAATAAAAAGGCTCTTTACATACTAAACCTTAACATCAAAAATGTACGGAATATTTCAAGATTGGTCGGCTAATAAGGGTAATTTGAAGGGGCGTTTGGTTATGCTAGCTTTTAGAATTGCTCATATAGCTACGAAGGGTAGGCTATGGAAATTTTTACTTATACCCTATTTAATCTGGTATAGAATTACGATTGAATGGTTTTTAGGGATTGAACTTCAGTTTCAAGTCAAGGCCGGGCCCGGGTTGAAGTTGTGGCATGGCCAAGGTACTGTTGTACATCATAGTACAAAAATTGGTTCAAATTGTACTATAAGACAGAACACTACTTTTGGTAACAAAAAGGATATAAATGGTATCAAATCTGCAGGTGCAAATATCGGATCTAATGTTGATATCGGAGCTAATGTTTGTATAATAGGAAGTGTAGTTATAGGAGATGACTCTGTTATTGGAGCAGGCAGTGTAGTCACAAAAAGTTTTGATGCAGGCTCAATAATTGTAGGGAACCCGGCGAAATTACTAAAGTCAAAGTATTGAAGTATATCTTTTTTTTTCTAGTGTTCGTTGGGTTTAGTAATTATTCTAATTCACAAACTTTAAAAAATACTGACGATTTCTTACTCTTGGATAAGGAAATTCTTTTTCAGTTTAAAAAGGATTTTGAAAGAGATAGTTTAAAGGGATTTTCTAAAAAGCTTAATGAAGAGGCGCAGGAAGCTCTTAATAAAGCACTATATACTGTAATAAATGATTCGACTGTTTGTGCTTTAGAAAAAAAAAACTACCAAAGCTTTTCACCATATTATTTTAAATCTGAAAAAGGTAAAGGTTTACGTAAAGTGGACGGTGTGGTAAATAGAAAAGTAAAGGAATTTGAAGATAAGGAGAATTTTAATCGTCTTATGATTGATTTGAAAATACTTTCTTTGGCTTATTTTTTTTATGAAGAAGAAGTTTATGCAATTAAAGCCATTGACCTGTTAAGGTGCTGGTTTTTAGATGATAAAACCGGAATGCTTCCACACCTAGATTATGCTCAAATGAAGCCTGGTACTTGCAGGGGTAATCCATCAGGAGTGATTGAATTACGCAAAATAGCGGCATTGCCGGATATCATTCTATTATTGAAATCAAGCCAGAGTTGGAATCGGGATATGGAGTTGGGTTTAAGAGCATGGTTGCATAGCTATTTAGTATGGTTAGAGCAAAGCGATGCCGGTTTGAAATTAATGAAGTACTCCAATAATCTTTTTAATTATTATTATTTACAGCGTATAGCGCTAGCTAGCTATCTTCATAAACCGGAACGTGAGATTCATCAAATGTTGGATGAGGTTCAGGCTAAATTATTGAACACACAACTTACCGAAGACGGAAGAATGCCACTTGAAGAAAAACGCGGTACGCCTATAAGTTATATGTTATTTAATCTAAGGGTTATCAATAACCTTAGTTCTATTGCTGCGCTATATGGGAAGAGAGATTGGTTTGATTTGAATACGCCTATAGGGAAGCGAATATTTAAAACTTTAGAACGCTTGCCCAACATGAAGGGATTTAAAGAAACCAATTCGTTTAACAGAAAATTTGTAAAATTTCTTAAAGAAAAGTATGATAACTGTTTACTAGAGGGGAAGTATGGCTCCTCTGAACTGTATATGAGCAATCCTAGTTTTTATTTTTTTCAGTTGTAGATTATGCAAACTTTACCGGTGAGAAATGAATATATGAGCTTAAAACGCAGGATTGAACGCGTGATCTTATTATTTGCGTTCTTTGTTGCTGGCTCCTTATCTGCCGGAGCAGGAACATTGATGATTTTGGCGCTGACTCCATTTGTTAAGCTGCTTAAAAAATATATTTGGAGGGATGAAGTCGTAAAAATCACTTTGTCACTATTTTTCGCAACGGCGTTCTTTTCATTTTTCACTACTTTTTTTATTGATCCTTTTGAATATGTAAGCGAAGTATTGAAACAACTGTCTTGGGTCGTACTCGCTATTATAGGTTTTAAATGGAGTACCAAGGACAACACATTCTTTTTTAAGATTTTTTTAGTTTCCATTGTATTGTGTTTGCCACTGCTCTTTATTTTACCGATAAGGTTTCAAGCCTATTTTCCACACGCCAATCACCTGGCCTATTATTGTCTCCTGCCACTGGTATACTTTTTATTAACATCAAGAGGCCTAATCAGACGTTTATGGGTTGTTCTTTTATTGACCATCGTAGTGATCACTAAAAGCTCCGGAGGACTCGCCACTTTTATGATGACCATCCTGTTGTTTTATGTTGTGGACAAACGCATTAGCCTCAGATTGATCTTACAACTTCTGTTTGCAGCGGCATTATTACTTGTAGTCGCTCAAGTTTCAGGTGCCCTAGATGCCTTTGTAGAGAAAGTAGTTGTTGTTGATTTTGAAGAGATTTCAAAAAAAGCAGATCGCTACTCCTTTGGTTCTGATGGTAGTTTGGTATGGCGTATGACCTATTGGCTTGCCATATTTAGAGAGTTTACCCAAAATAGTGGCAGTATGCAATTGCTTTTTGGGGAGGGATTAAAAACGCTGTCCCATGGTAATTACGTTTATAGTTTTATGGTTAATGACCCGCACAATGATTATTTGCGTCTACTCGTGGAAAGAGGTATTGTTGGGGCCGTAGTATATCTTTATCTATTGATAAAGCTTTGCCTGATAGCGCGCCAGAAGTATTTATTTTTACTGGTGTTATTCGTTCCCATGTTCTTTGGAAATGTCATTGTGAGTTTTCCTTATATGTTTACTTTTATTTTTTTGATATCTTATTTTAATAAATCACAGAATCTGACCAATTATGGAGAATAGAATAGCAATAGTCACCCCACTTAAGGACGAAAAAAGTAATATAGAATTGCTTATTAGTTCGATTAAGAAACAGGATCATAAGATCTTTGCTTGGGTAATCGTAGAGAATGGGAGCAAAGATGGTTCTGCTGAAATATTATCGAAAATCGATCACATAGATAATGTAGAACATTTTATAGTACTTAATTATGCACTTCCGAATGACACCTATGAATTAGGAGTTAAATATGCGACAGTTGTGAATCAAGGTTTTGAATACCTGAGGAAGGCAGACTTTTTCAATACTTTAGATTTTATAGGGATTTTAGACGCAGACTGCTTCCCGGGATCAACGTATTATCAAGAATTAACGGCCTATATGAATAAAAATAAAGATATAGGTATATCGAGTGGTTTAGCCTACAATTTGAATGGCAAATACGACGGCAAAAGTCGGGATTGGGTACGTGGTAACTGTAGGTTATGGAAAAAGGCCTGTTTTGATGAGGCTGGTTATATTGTAGGGCCCTCGGCAGATGCTTTATCGGTAAGTAAAGCTGAAATTAAAGGATGGCGCTGTGAACCTCTAAAAGAATTAGGGTATAGTTGCAGAGAAGTAGGGGAGAAAGTGAATTATCAATATTATGGGTATTCTGCTTATTTCAGAGGGATAACACCACTCTTTGCCTTCTTAAAATCTTTGAATTATCTGTTTATTCTTAAACCAAAAAATTTCAGTGGATATTTTAAAGGTTATTTCGGAGCTTATTTTAGCAGAAAGAAGCGGATTGAAGACCCTGAAATTCGCAGGTATTTCTCCAATTACCTAGTTAAAAAAATGGGTTTTCAGAAATGAAAGTACTCGCTGTAGCCTCGGTAGGCGGGCATTGGATCCAGTTGTTGCGTTTAACCCCTGTATTTGAGGGGCAAGAAGTGATCTTTGTTTCTACAAAAGCTTCATTTGCCGCCACGGTGCCTGATCATAGCTTCTATACCATTCCTGATGGAAGCCGAAAAAATCCTTTAGTATTATTAAAAAGTTTTAAGGCCTTAATTTCCATTATCAGGAACGAACAACCGGAGGTCTTGATCTCAACAGGAGCAGCTCCCGGTCTTCTGGCGCTTATCTGTGGCCGCATATTCAAAAAAAAGACCATTTGGGTAGACTCTGTAGCCAATGTTGAAAAACTCTCTATGAGTGGTACCTTGGCGAGTAAGTTTGCTACCCATGTGTATACCCAATGGCCCGATCTGGCTCAGGGAACGATAAAGTATGCCGGGAGCGTACTTGCAAAAGAAGATAGATTATGATATTTGTAACTACCGGAACCCAAGAACCCTTTGATCGGCTTGTTGCTTTTATAGATGCCTGGAGCCGAAGTGTTGATGAAGAGCTGATTGTACAGGCCACTGTAAAAGAGTATCAGCCTCAGCACATCAAGCTGACTCCTTTTCTAGATCCGCAGCGCTTCAATACTTATTTTAAACAAGCCCGGTTTATTATCAGTCACGCAGGAATGGGTACAATCATATCCTCTTTGAAAGAAGAGAAGGTCGTGATTGTGATTCCCCGATTGGTTGCCAAGGGGGAGCATCGCAATGACCATCAAATGGCTACTGCAAAGAAGATGAAAGCCCTGGGCTATGTGCGTGTAGCTTTTACGCTTGAAGAGTTACGCGATATGTTGAAGGACCTCCAAAAACAGGAAGCTTTATTACCTCTTTGTAAGATTAAACCCTATGCAGAGGCCTCTCTAATAGCGTCGCTAAGACACGATATGAATCTAGAATAATTTTGAATATACGTAAACGCATTTTGGTAACCGGAGGCGCCGGGTTTATTGGGTCGCATCTTTGTAAGAACTTGCTGGAGCAAGGGCATGAAGTCTTGTGTCTGGATAACTATTTTACAGGGAATAAGGAAAACATAGTAGACTTGTTGGCTAATCCGTATTTTGAATTGATCCGTCATGATATTACCGAGCCCTATTATGCCGAGGTAGACGAGATTTACAACCTAGCCTGCCCTGCCAGCCCGGTACATTATCAATACAATCCCATCAAAACCGTTAAGACTTCGGTGATGGGCGCCATCAATATGCTTGGGCTTGCCAAGCGGGTAAAGGCGAAGATCTTACAGGCGAGTACCTCAGAGGTGTATGGAGACCCGGCGGTACACCCGCAACCCGAAAGCTATTGGGGGCATGTGAACCCTATAGGCCCGCGTTCATGCTATGATGAAGGGAAGCGGTGTGCCGAGACCTTGTTTATGGACTACCATACGCAAAACGGGGTGGCGATCAAGATCGCCCGAATCTTCAATACCTACGGCCCCAATATGAATATCCATGATGGGCGGGTGGTCTCTAATTTTATCGTACAGGCCCTGGAAGGTAAAGATCTGACCATTTTTGGCGATGGGAGTCAAACCCGAAGTTTTCAATATGTAGACGATCTGGTCACCGGTCTCATCGCCTTGATGGGTACCGATGCGCAGGTAACAGGCCCGGTGAATCTGGGGAATCCTCATGAATGTACCATGTTGCAATTGGCAGCAAGCATTCTTGATTTGACAGGATCTTCCTCAAAACTGGTGTTTCAGCCTTTACCTCAGGATGATCCGCAACAGCGCCGCCCCGATATCTCCAAAGCTCGAGAAGTGCTTAACGGCTGGCAGCCTCAAACGGGCTTGCGGGAAGGGCTTCAGGAGACCATTAGGTATTTTGAACAGCTTCTCAAAACCTAAAAAAAACTAGAGGGAAGAATAACTACCACTTCATTTCCTAATATAAAATGCTAACTCACTAAGTACGCACTACCGTATGAAACGCTCAGAACTTATTGTACCGGTTACTATTGTCATTCACTTGCTCTTGATCAATGGCTTTTTGGCATGGTTTATCCCGGAGTTGTATTTTAACCTGAACTCCATCTTGTTTTTTAATGCGACCTGGTTGTTGAGTGCGTATGCGATAGACTATTATCCCACCTCCAGGAAAGAGCGCTTTTTTACCAATTTCCATAAACCCATACAGCTGTATCTGTTGTTTACTTTAGGATACTTTGCCTGGTTCAGTTTAAGCGCTACACCTTTGGGCGCTGTTCAGTTTCATGGTAATCTACTCTTAGGTCTTTTTGGAAGTTTACTGCTCTATCGGGTTTTGTTTTATTATGCCCGTGGAAAATACCGGGAAGTAGGAGGGAATATCGCCAATGTGGTCGTGATCGGGAGGGACCGGAATTTAAAAAAGATACGCAATGTGTTTGATGAACCCGACTTAGGCTACCGCTATTTGGGATATTTTGATAACAGCCATTCTAAAAGCCCTACTTATTTGGGTAAGGTAGAGGAAGCTTTTTCGTACCTCACTCAACATGACGTGCAACAGGTGTTTTGTATCGCTTCGCGTTTGTCTCAGCCGCAGCTGTTCAATTTGATCGCCTATGCCGATAATAATTTGATCAAGCTGAAGATCATTCCTGATAATAAAGAGATCTTTACCCGGGCGATGAAGATTGAATTATATGATAACGTACCTGTACTCAATCTAAGAGAATTACCTTTAGAAACCCCGTATGCTAAAGTGGCTAAGCGGGCGTTTGATGTCTTTTTTGCAGTATTTGTATTGGTGTTTGTGTTGTCCTGGCTAAGCCCATTGGTATATATTTTACAGCGTTTTGATTCTAACGAGCCCTTATTTTTTAAACAAAAACGCCACGGGGTGAACCGTAAAGTGTTTTGGTGTTATAAATTTCGCTCTATGGCGACGACGGCCGATGCCGATACCAAGATGATGACCAAAAACGATAAACGGGTCACCAAACTCGGACGCATCTTAAGACGTACCAGTATTGATGAACTGCCCCAATTTTTTAATGTCTTGCTCGGCGACATGAGTGTGGTAGGCCCGCGCCCGCATATGGAAGTACATACCGAGAAATACCAGACCTCTGTAGATAAATATCTGGTACGTCATTTTGTAAAGCCGGGAATCACCGGGTTGGCACAGGTACGCGGCTATCGTGGGGAGATCGTAGAGCAGAGCGATATCATCAACCGGACGCGTTTAGATATATTTTATGTCGAAAAATGGAGTTTGTGGTTAGATGTTAAGATCATTATTAAAACCGTAATGAATGCTGTACAAGGTGAGGAAAAAGCCTACTAAAACCAAATTAAATCTTTCTTCTTTAAAAGATAATACTATTTTTGAGCAAATTTTACAGATGAATTCAATCCAAAATGTTAAGTTTATAGCCATCGCTGGCCTGCTGCTTTTCAGTTCCTGCGTCACCCGAAAAGACACTACTTATTTTTACGAACCAGATGAATTAGAGATTCCCGCTCAAATTACTATGGAACAGCCGGCAAAGTCTTTTATCACCATTCAACCCAATGATGAGTTGACCATCACGGTAAGTGCGATCGAGCAGGAAGCGGCCATTCCTTTTAATCCTCCTGTGGTAGGTTCAGGAAGTGCTACCGGAGGGGATGTACGGGTAGGAGGTACTTCGCAGTTACAAACCTATTTGGTAGATAGTGAGGGGAATATTGAATTCCCGGTTTTAGGGACCATTTATGTAAGAGGATTAACCCGAATAGCCTTAGCTGAAAAATTGAAAAGCCTGGTGTCGGAATATGTAGAAAATCCTATTGTGAATGTAAAACTTTCCAATTTTCAGGTTTCGGTACTGGGAGCAGTACGGAATCCGGGGACCTACACCATATCAAACGAATATCTAACCATACCTAAAGCTCTAGGGCTGGCGGGAGATATGCAAATCTATGGTCGGCGGGACAATGTCTTGGTGATGCGGGAAGAAAATGATCAGATCACCAAAGCCTATTTGGATTTGACCGATAATAAGGTGGTGGACTCTAAATATTATTATTTAAAGCAGAATGATGTTTTATACGTAGAGCTGAATGATTCCCAACGCCAAGCCGGTAGTTTGAATCCGAATAGTGGTTTATTCATTTCTGCCGCTTCTTTAATGATCTCCTTAATTGTACTTTTTGTACGATAACCATAAATTCTATTAGAAAAGTTTATGAAAGAATTGAATGAAGAAATAAACCTAAGGGAAGAACTGGATAAATACCTGAGGTTTTGGCCTTGGTTTGTTTTAGGTGTTTTTGGTTTTTTGATAATTGGATTTGTTTATCTACGCCTTAGTACCCCCGAGTACAGTACCATTGCAAGTGTGATTATAAAAAATCAAGAAAGCAAAGGAGGGGGATTTGGAGCTGGTTCTGAGTTTGCAGATTTGGGGCTATTAGGAGGGATGAGCACCAACTCTATTGAAAATGAGATAGGCTTGTTGAAATCCCGACGTATGATGATCAATACGGTGCAAGCGTTGAATTTAAATGTTAGCTATTTTGATCTTGATGGATTTGGAGCTGATGAAATTTACCTTAAAACTCCTTACCTTGTAGAGGTAGTTAAACTAGATAGAAAGGCCTGGTTTGAGGCTTATGAAGCAGATTTGCATCAATTTAGTTTAGAAAAAATAGGAGAAAATAATCTTCAATTAACGTTTGATGAAATAGGAGATGTTTTAAAGGTTAAAACGGATGAACTTATAGAATTGCCTTTTGCCAGTATAATTATTAAAAAGAATGACAACTTAAATTTCACAGATCGAGTTCTTGTTAAAATAAACACGGTGGAGATGATGGCTGATAAGTACCGTCAAAAGGTTGAAATTAGCGTCATAGAGGATAATGCCACTTTATTGGAGTTCACTCTGGGAAGTCCGGTCAAGCGTAAGGCTGAAGACATCTTAGATCAGTTGATCTTTGAATACAATAAAGAAGCTATTCAGGATAAGAATGAAGTAGCACTGAATACAGCTAAATTTATTAATGAACGTTTACAGATCATTAGTGGTGAACTGGATACTGTTGAAGTAGGGCTTGAAGAGTTTAAGGAAGATAACAGTTTGACCAATATTAAAGTTGAATCTGAACTGATCGTTGAAAATGCCAGTGAATATCGTAGACGGGAAGAGGGATTGCAGACGCAACTTTCTGTTTTGCAGTCTGTCATCGCTTATTTAAGTGAGGATGATAATACCGGTTTATTACCGGCAGATATTGGATTGGAAGGCGAGACTGTAAATGCACAAATAGCAAGTTATAATGCATTGGTATTAGAACGGAATCGAATTATGGGAGGTGCAACGGAGAAAAACCCCACAGTGATACGTTTAAACAATCAAATTAAACAATTACGAGAGACGATTTTAGGTGGACTTGAGCGTAGTCTTTCCAGTCTACGTATTGCGCTTCAAGATTTAAGAAAACAAAATCAGATGATTGGTTCTCAAATCGCTCAAGTCCCTGCTAAAGAACGAAGATTTCGGGATATTTCCCGGCAACAAGAGATCAAAGAAGCTTTATACATCTTTTTATTGCAAAAGCGGGAAGAAAATTCTTTGTCTTTGGCAGCAACTTCTCCTAAAGCAAAAATCGTTGATTCTGCGTATACCCTAAGTACACCTTTATCACCTAAGCCTAAAATTGTTTTGGCTGTTGCCATCTTTTTAGGGTTGGGAATACCTTTTGGTATTATATACTCACGTACTTTGCTCAATAATAAAATTGAACGTCGGGAGGATATCGAAAAGATTACTAAAAGCATTCCTATTGTAGGTGAATTGCCACGAATTGCTAAAGGAGAATCTGATCTTATAGGAGAAAATGACCGCTCTGTTTTAGCCGAATCCTTTAGGATCATGACTACCAATTTGCAGTATTTGTTGGTGAATGCTAAGAATGAAGAAGGTAAAGGTTATTGTATTTATACTACTTCTACGGTAAAAGGCGAAGGGAAGACCTTTACTTCGATCAACCTGGCTATGACTCTGGCGAATACAGGAAAAAAGGTGGTACTGATCGGGGCTGACTTACGGAACCCCCAGTTACAGCGCTATGATACCGAATCAAAGAGTGCCTTGGGGGTTAGTGATTATTTGGTTAATAATGATCATAGGCTTCAAGACCTGGTTCATGATTCTAAATTTCATCATAATCTGAAACTCTTGTTGTCAGGAAGTATTCCGCCCAATCCCTCAGAATTGTTACGCCAGGCGAAGTTTGGGCAAATGATCCAAGAATTGCGGGAGCAGTTTGATTATGTGATCGTAGATACCGCACCATCCATGCTGGTGGCCGATACCTTTTTGATCAGTAAATATGCAGACTTGATCCTGTATGTAACCCGTGCCGGCTATACCGAAAAGAAATTGCTGAATTTTGCCATAGATGTTCAAAACGACGGGAAGTTGCATGACATCAGTTTTGTGATCAATGATGTAAAAACCGCCAATTTTGGCTATGGGAATAAGTATGGCTATGCCTATGGACAAAGCAAACCTTCGTTGTGGGAACGGTTTAAAAGGAGTTTTTAAGTAGTCTATAGCTACTCGCTATTAGTCGATAGATTTAAAAAAGGATGCTGTGATCAGTGTCCTTTTTTTGTTTACGGTTTTCTGTTTACGGTTTGTTGTTCTTTGTTTTCCGTTGCGGGATGAAGTTTGGATGATAGCTTGTAGTCGATAGCTATGAGTCGATAGGGTGGAGTGGTTCCTGATTTCTTGTTTTGTGTTTTTTGTTTCGGGTTGAAGTTTGGGTAGCAGGTTATAGCTAGTAGGCTA
>Ga0208029_1000815_pt1 | contig 16568 bp, 28 predicted proteins | sample MalvireepMed_s12_FD_184242 | JGI IMG/M metagenome (GOLD analysis project Ga0208029, IMG submission 184242) | Marine viral communities from the Global Malaspina Expedition - Malaspina viral metaG DeepMed_s12 (SPAdes) (version 2) | ecosystem: Environmental > Aquatic > Marine > Oceanic | place... | reverse complement strand
ACCATCCGGAAGGCGGTATCTTTGACGGGGCTGGTGCGCCCCTCTGTTCGCATTGTTGGAATCCTGAAGCATTACATCCCCCTATGTGATCCGTGTGTCAGAATACCAACAACTTCAACAAGTTTACACTGAGGCGTTGAAAATACGGGATGCACTTATAGATAAGTCTCTACATATTGAGACGGATCAGGACATGAGGAACAATATGATGATAGTTTTGTCCCATTATTTACTCTCAGGAGTAAATGAAGAAAATGTACCTCGAAAAATTGTGTTTGCCCAACGAAACGTGATTGATGCGGATCATGATCTGATGAAAGCAACAACGGAGCAATCGGAGGGAGTGACAAAGTAATGGAACAGAATGTTGATCTTAGTAGTAGCGTTGAGATTGCCAAAACATCAAGCTATGTAGTTGCGAACGAATTATTAGCGCACGGTTACAAATGGAGGTTCATTATCAATCGGAGTGAGGAGTCAAAACGTAGTGACGGTCAAACCTATCTACGCAAATGGTCGGAGTTTGTACTCTCACGCTCGGCTGATGTGGAGAAATATGATCCTCCACGTCGGACACCCTATCAGCAATCCCGTGATTAAGGAGAGTAAAGGGAGATGACAATTCAAGCACGATTCAGTAAAATCGATACCCCTGTTGAAGACATGGTAGAGGAAGCACTGAGCATCCTGATGAAAGCAAAGGAACTCTATAAGCCAGTGAAGACCTTTGTGCTTACGTCTGGTGGTAATGATTCAACCACGCTAATGCACCTAATCAATCCATACGTGGATGCTGCCGTTCATATAAAGACAGGGATCGGCATACCTGAGACATCGGAGTTCGTCCGAGAGGTGACGGCATCATTTGGGCTAGACCTCATTGAACTGGTAACGCCTCCAGAGGTATATAGGGACATTGTATTGCGTGATAAGGCTAATTTCTATGGATTCCCAGGCCCATATATGCACAACATTACTTACAATAGGCTCAAGAGAGATCGGCTCAGTGATTTGCAAAAGGACTACTCCAAGCGAGGTGAGCGGTTGCTCTTGGTAAGCGGTGTTCGTTCTAATGAATCAGAGAGACGCATGGTAAACATTGGGAACGCTGAACACCAACCCCCAGATAGACAACTTGTACGATGCGCTTGGGTGCAACCCATCGTCCACTGGACAACCTTTGAGATGAATAAGTACCGATCAGCCCTTGAAGTACCTAGAAGCCCTGTTGCAGACAAGATTCATAAATCTGGTGAATGTCTTTGCGGGGCTTTCGCTCGCCCAGATGAACTGAAGGAGATTGAGTTCTGGTATCCAGAGACAGCAGCCTATATTAAATCAATGGAAGCAGAGGCACTTGCCATGGGTAAGAAGTTCCCATATTGGGGACATAGAATTGGAACGAAACCAAAGGCAACAGGGCCACTTTGCTCAGATTGCCTATTCAACATGGACGATATACCACAACAATGACCACAACAATCACAACCGACCACAACGGTTATAAGATCGTGATAGAGGAGGTGGCGTGATGAGTAGCCTTATTACCTATATCGACCATACTAACCACAACGATGACCACAACGAAGGAGATCGCATGATACCCACGCAATCAGAATCGGCAGGTAACGCAGGTAGGCCACATATTGTTAGGTACTTAGAGACGGGGCAGGCAGGGTACATTCCTGCCAAGAAGCCTTGGATACAAGCTGCTAGACCCTGTTGTTGCCCTAATTGTGGAGCAGATGCACAATGTCATCTGTTGCGGATGGAACCGTGCAACGACGGTTGGTATTGCCAGCCATGCGGATGGACGCTCTTTGACCCTGGTATAGATGCAGACCGGCAGATCATCAGCAAAGCAGGCATCCATCAGAGAGCGAAACCAGGAGAGAGCAAATCGGATCAGGCAAAATCCGATAAATACAAAGGAGAAAAATGCTGACTGCCGAACGACCACCAGACGACACCACTTGCACCTGCGGACATGCAGAAGAGGAACACGAGGCGCAGGGCATGTGGACTCCATGTGAAATAGATGACTGCGAATGTGGCAATTTTGAGGAAGAACAGGACGATTAGACAGCATTATTCTCCTTTCTCCTTGTAAAAAGACCCTGGCCCGTAACACATTTCTATTCAAGTCATCAACCTAAAAGGCAAGGTAGCTATGTCTCACGTCGGGGAATGCTGGGAAGAGCAACATTAGAAAAACCACATAGAAAGGGGCATGCGATGAATTGGGGACAAATTTATTGGCTGCAAATGGCGAACCGGTGGCGTGAGTTGAGGAAGAACTAAGGAAGAACTAAGGAAGAACTAAGGAAGAACTAAGGAGGTAGATAAGTAATGGAGTTCGTAGTTACTGACATGACCGGAAATTTTTTGAAATCTGTCACTGTAGTTGCTGACAGCGTAGAAGATGGTCAGGCAAATGAATCTCCAGTATGTCACGTATTCCCAGCTAATGATCCTGAATCAAAAGGCTATACGCAATCAGTTGAATCGAAGTCTTCATTTGCACTGGGCGACCCCAACCGGTTCCATATAAATTAGGCATTGAAAGGAGACCCATTATGAGAGAACACGCACCCTTGGACGTACGAGCCGAATGGCTGACGATCACTCCGGCTATAGCAGCAAAAATGCTGGAGACTATGAATCGCAATCGCAAAGTAAGTGAGCGTCATGTTACCCAACTTGCTGAACTGATGCAAGCTGGTCAATGGAGAGAGGATGCCGGTGACCCCATTCGGTTCGACAAACGTGATATTCTGTGGACGGGCAGCATAGGCTGTGGGCGGTTATTGAGTCTGGCGTAAGCCTGAACATGTGGGTCATGCGAGGCATCGACTCAACGACTATGGAGGTACTGGATACCGGCAAGCACCGCAGTTTGGCCGACTTTTTGCACATGCAGGACGAACCCTATGCGCGCAGTCTCGCTGGAGCGTTGTCATGTTTGTGGTCATACGATCAAACTGGCATTGTCTCGAGTGATCAATGGGATATTGCTCCTTTTGCCACCCCTTGGGGCCTTCAATTACTGGATGATAATCCTGAATTGCGCCAATCCCTAGTTCATGGTGATCGTGTCCGAAAAGTTCTCCGTGGTGGTTGTGGACGTTGGACAACGCTCCATTACATCCTCAGCCGCATCAACAAGGAAGATGCACACACGTTTTTTGAAATGCTATGTACTGGTGAAAATATACCTACGCAATCGCCAGTAGGATTGCTGCGGAAACGGCTGATAAATAACATGCGTGGCACCATGAGGCTCGGCCAAAAGGAGTACACGGCATTGGTCTTAAAAGCGTGGAATATGTACAGGCGAGGAGAGACTGCCAAAACTCTGTCCTACAAGCCTGGAGGTGCACATCCCGAAGAATATCCGACTCCCATCTAAGCACAGCAGCAAAGACCATAATATACAAGTACCGTCGTAGAACAACATCCAATGTTTTGCCAGTCTGAACACGCAATCATCGGCGCATTGAAAGGTAGTCATATGCTCACTGTACACAATACCGCAGAACTAGCAGATCATCTGAGCTTGATTGTAGAAAAGCTCCGGGTGACATCCAGTGCAATGGTATCGGTAGACCTGGAATCGGGGTTTCCGCTGAACTGGGGGAACATGGTGCCAGCAACAGAGGCAATCATAAACTGGTACGATCCCAATTATCCCAACGCAAATGACATGTCTGTTACCTATACAATTACATCACCGATAGAGGCAATGATGGTGACTGAAGACAGGCCGAGTTTATATCTGTATATGAACGGTGATTGGCATATCATCTCGGCGAAGATGCTCTTGCCTGTTGCGTCGCATGGTTGCCAAGCGATCCTGTTGGAGTATGTAAAAGACCCTAGCTGGCACACAGTTATGGCAGCTGCGCGGAATGCAAGACGGGGAGATTGATATGTCCACATTATCCTAATATCCAACGTGGAACCGAAGGGCGGTGTTTCTTCAAGGCCTCGGATTAGCCGTCAAACTATATTCCGGGGCCTTGAGCCTTTTAGAGGATATTGAGGAGCAGGTTCAAGAACAGCTCAGGTCTGCGGAAGAGGTGCTAGACGCTATCAAGGTGATCCGAGCTTTCCAGATGTTTCTACTTTTTAGGTTGAGCAGTTTTCAAATTGCCCCTATTTAGGGTTGATCGGACGATAAGACTCGGAGCATCCCTTCATCTATCTACAATCGAAAGTCCCCCTTGCGCTTGATACAGCAGGGAATCAAGACGCTCAGGGGACTGAAAGGAGACCCATGCGAACCCTAGCCCACACAGGGCATTGCCAGCCTAGCATCTATACGTTATTAGTCAAGACGCTGGCGTCTTCTGCCGTTTCATCAACCGCAAAATTGACCGCTGACTAACCGCAAACCGATTAGCAGCTTCTTCAATCGTTAGGTGTTCAGCAGATATGATGGCTGCCCGATACTGATCCTTATGGTTCTGTAAATGGGCCTTGTACCCGGCAGGGTCATCATATTTACATTCGGGCAATGGACAGGTCAGGCATGAGTCACTGGCATCACATCCATCCAATGCTGACCAAGGCCGTCTACCTGACATCAGAGCCATGTCATTTATTTGTTCTTTTCCAATAGGTTCGCCCTAGCCAATATGGAACTGAGGTTGCCTGGTGGTCTGTCAGGGATGATATTGAGGCGATCCTGTATTGCATCATATGAAGTTTCGATGATGAAAAAGGTTCTCAAATCATCGAAAGCTGGGGTCGATACGGACTCTGGAACAAGGTCTTGTAGGCGTATAACATCACCGGCACGAACACGCCATTTGGGACATTCAATCAGGCTGCCATCAGCGGTTCCGGGTCCAGCATCAGTACAATAGATAGCACCGACAATATCAAATCCATTGTCCTGGCGAGGAAGGTTGCGTTCTATCAAAGCTGCATCACGCGCGTCATTCTGAGCATTCGCTGGAGTCCCAGTTGGCAGACTTAATACCATATCACGCCTCGGATAAATAGCCTGGCTATCCGTATTATTGGCCGCTGTTCCTTCAGTGCCACCAACGGATGGGATGATGCGGTTGCGAATGTGCTTACCTTGCTGTTTTAAGGACCCGTTGTCGGTATCATCAAGCCAAACAAAAATATCAACCTGGGAAATTGTCCGTTTTGTTAGCACCGGGATACGGTCCTCATAGATATAAAAAACTGGCACACTATCATCTGTATCTGATAATGGCATCAATGTGTCAACTATAATATCCTGAGGATAGGCACGGGTTTCCAAATTCAAGCCTGCTAAATCGCGGCTGAAGGTTTCAATCTGAGGCCAAGTATCAGATACAGAATTGATATCAGGACACGATTTGTCTAGCAGTTCTTTGACTATATCATGGAGTTCATGGCCGCTTCCAGAAGTCCAATCTGTATTACCAGCATCTTCAGAATCATACATTTGGTCTCGACACGATGACCAATAACCAAAGGCTTCGAAATCGATGCCTAATGAACCTGTTCCCCACCGGAGAGCAACATCAAGGATGCGACCTTCCCAGATGGTCCGCTTTTCTTCCGTTATCAATAGATGCTTGTAATGTACGCCTCGTTGGTTGTCCGTATGCAGATAAGACCAAGCGTCAACCAACGACATATCGATGGATATGTTGCAGGTCGAGAACCCTCCATGTATTCGCGTCGTAAATGTCAACCCACTGAAGCTATCTGTAAAGTCCGCTTCTAGCGCAGCTTTGTTGTAGTCATCGTACAACTGCACTCTCAGGTTGGGCCAATACCGTGCCATTAAGCTTCAGCAACCTGGAGGAACTTGGGCAAATACGTGATCCCTATGGTCCATTTATCAGCTATGTCGGCAGCTCCATCATCGGAAACAAAATAGACGCGAGTGCCTTCGGGATGAGCTTCTGGTGGACGACCTACCTGGTCAGCTGGGAAAGACTGGATAACATCAGCACTGTTCATTATGTACAAACCTTTCGGATTCGACCGGCTATCAGCCCAGACAATATTGGTAGCAAGCGTTTTATTGAGATAAGCAAATCCATTATCGACCGGCATTAACATCACCCAATCGACCCAAACACGATCTGTATAGGAGGGGCCACTTTTTGGATACATGGCAAGTCGCAGGGTCAACGTACCGACAGTGCCACCTCCAGGTGTTGCCACTGGAGGAACTGTTAATGTACCTATATCAATGATATGTCCAGTAGCAACGTTGATTGTTGTATAGTCCGCGGCTACTGCTGGGTCTTTCGTCACTCCACCATAAGCATAGCCGATGCTCATGCCAAATTGGTCACCAGCATCAGGAGCCGCGACACGGGCAAGCACTCTGTATAAACCCTCTGGTGGTGTTGTCACATCTTTGGTAACAACTGTAGGAGATGCAGCCGTTGCACCAAACATGGCAGACCTAAACGCCGCTGCTACTTGACACCAAGAAGCGGACCCGTCAGGAGAGTGGGTCATAGTGGTTGTGGTGCTTGTAGCAATTTCATAGGACGCTGTTGATTCCGGTGCGCTATTCTCGCCGAGATCAACTTGCCCAGCACCGGGTGTCCAGGCACGACTATTGCTGGTGTCAGAAGACACCATATCTATTACTATATCGCCAGCAACCGTGGTAACGGCAACCGATGGTGTAGTGCCAGAGGCTCCGTCTGCGGTTGCATTAGAACGACGTGGATTAACTGCATCTACGCCGTAATAACTCGATGCACGAACAGCGATTTCATCAATAGTGCTTGCAAAACTGACGACGATGTTATTACTGCCAGTATCTGGATTTACCATGTAGAATATGGTTGCCGAAGCATTGTCTTTGGTAGATGTATCTATTTTGGTCAGTGCATCGCCTGCATACGTAATACCTGATGGCCCAGATGTGGAGGTATCTTTGGTGGCAACACCAACAACCAACAAGCGACTGCCTTGTGCCGTCCCAACGGTATGAGAAAGAGTTATGCTAGTCGTAGACGTTGCTACTCCACCAGACTGTGCATCGAAGATGGTGCCATTTATCATCTCACCAATATTGCCAGACGATGGCGAGAGGTCAGTTGGTTCATCGCTAAAGGTCGCAAAATCCTCACCCTCATGCCAAATCACAACATCACGCTGTCTGGTGGCATGTCTGGCACCGCACCAAAAATCCGTATGCCCTTCAGCTTCAGTAGCTTTGATTTGTAGAGGACATGGTGCATCACCAGGGATGTTCTCGATATCGATGAAGTTCAACTTTGATTGCTGTATCTTGCCACCATCCTCATTGTTGTTGTAGACATTGCGACTGCTTACCCAGGCTGTTGGTGCCGTGGAACCATCGCCAAGATATGCCAAATCCATGAGGACAATATCATCAGTATCGGTACCGCTTGCTGCACGAATTCCTGCGGTGATGGATGTATGGCTAGAACTATCGCGAGTAACTGTGGCTGTCCGTTGGGTATTATCTGGAGTGAGGGCTGTTACTGTGGTGCCACCACTATCAGTCAGGAATATCTCGTATTCTTCACCTCCATTGATCTTGTACGTAAGAGAGAAGATATGCACTCCGCCAGTCATTGTCTGCACTTGTGAACACTGGAATACTGAGCTAGACGTATTAAGGGTTATCTTGCCCCAGACCGCTCCCTCTGGAGCACCACTGGCTTCAACAGCTCTCGTACCATTTGCAACAGTCCAGTCAGCAAATAGAGTACCAGTGCTGCACTCAAAACCAGGATCGTCAAGATAATTTTCAAGGCTTTCTTCTGTCCCTTGAGCAAAAGGCTCACACTCCACAATAAGACGAGCATCGCGAAGCCGTGTGTGCTTTTGCAAGAACACGCCCATCATGGTAGGCCCAAGATCAAGGTCACCCTGAAGCACATTGAAATAAACCGGGTTAGTTGCACTATTCCACTGGAACTTGACCTGAACTTGGTTACCTACTCCCACAGTGCTAAACTCTTTAGCCTTCCGGAGCAACGTGTGGACAGACTGAATACGGGTAGCAAGATTATCTGTGCTGGAGCCTAAAACTTGGAAGTTGATCTGGACTGTACGGTTATTGTATGCAAGGGATATTAGGTCCGAACCATGCCGAAAAAGATTGTCGCCGGTATAGCTCGTCCGTGAAGTCGGTGGTGGACATTGAAAGCCGTTTTCATTGACCCAGGTATTGCTGAGATCATTGCAATCGAATGTTGTAGTCCCGTCTGTTAACTGGACTGTCCACGCCATCAGGAACTCCTCACTTGTTCCTGATTCTCGGCAATCTCTCCCAGACGTTCATTGAGACGATTAGCAACTTGATCCGCAAATTGTCGAGCCTGGTGCATATTAGAAGCATCAGCACCATTGATATTGATAGTGGCGTTCACGGTCGTTCCATTTGGATGACTAGGCGAGTGACTGGAATGGGAAGCTCCGTTAGATATGTTTGAAGAGTTACTTCGGTCAGGACGGTAATGCCACAATCCTGTTGGTATATCCGGAATTATGGGCGGAACATATGAAGGGTGTTGTAGACCGCTCCTGACATTGGACGTGCCACCAGGGATGTTTGGTATATCAGGCAACAAAGGAATCGCATTGATCTCATCAATACGGGCGTTAAGAAAATCAATGAGTTCCTCCATTGCCCGTTTAATAGGACTGGCAAAGTCAATGCTAAAAGCATCTTTGATACCACCCCAGACAGCATTCCAGTTCTCCTTAATAAAAAGGATTGCCTTAATCAATGTTCCGCCAGGGAGTAACCACCCCCATTTGCTTTCGTAGGCAGTTTGAATACCAGTACCGGCAGCACTAAAGGTTGTTTTTACCCCATCCCATATGGGCTTCCAATTATCCCTGATCCATATAATAGCCTTAATCAATGCTCCACCAGGGAGTAACCATCCGAAATTGCTTTCGTAGGCAAATTTAATACCAGCACTGGCAGTGCTAAAAGCATCTTTTGCCCCATCCCATATGGGCTTCCAATTATCCCTGATCCATAGAATAGCCTTAATCAATGCTCCGCCAGGGAGTAACCATCCGAAATTGCTTCCGTAGGCAGTTTTAATACCATCACAAGCAGTGCTAAAGGTTGTTTTTGTCCCATCCCATATGGGCTTCCAATTATCCCTGATCCATAGAATAGCCTTAATCAATGTTCCGCCAGGGAGTAACCATCCGAAATTGCTTTCGTAGGCAGTTTTAATACCAGCACTGGCAGTGCTAAAAGCATCTTTTACCCCATCCCATATGGGCTTCCAATTATCCCTGATCCATAGAATAGCCTTAATCAATGTTCCGCCAGGGAGTAACCACCCCCATTTGCTTTCGTAGGCAGTTTTAATACCATCACTGGCAGTTTCAAAAACTGTCTGTGTTCCCTTCCATGCAGCACCCCAAACATCCTTAAGAAAAAGGATTGCCTTAATCAATGCTCCACCAGGGAGTAACCACCCCAATTTGCTGCGGTAGGCTTCAGAAATGAAGTCAAAGGCTATGGAGAGGCCATGTATAATATCATCCCATTTCTTCCATATCACGATGCCAGCCAATACGACTGCGGCCAACGCCAGGATGATCAGCGTAATCGGCCCCATTGCAATCGTGAGTGCAGCAAAAGCACCGGTTAAAATCGTAATGGAAGCAACCAGGGTTGGAAGGATAAGAAGGAAAACACCAGCAGCGAATGACATTGTTCCAAGGGCAGCGGCTGCGATAACGATAACTTTGGTCAAGTGTGGATGTTCTTCCGCAAATGCGGTAACCTTTACGGCTACTTTAGTCAAAAAAGCAGCCATCTTTTCAAGCGCAGGTAACAATCCAATGACTATAGCCTGATGAACATCGCCCATTGAATTTTTTAGTTGGATAAATTTATCGGCATCAGCTTCGGCATGACCGGCAGCAACACCCATGACGGCAGCCAATCTTTCTGTGAAATCAGCTGTCGCATCTACAGATACACCGGTTGCGTCCGAAGTATTAGTCAAACCAACCATGAACTTCGATAAGGTTTCAGAAACAGTAGTGGCTGATCGCCCAGAGAATGCAGCGGCATCAAGGACAGCAGGGAGAGCCTGAAGAGCCTTTTCTTCATCCCCGATTACAGCAACTAACCGAGTGAGAACTTCACGTTGTTCTTCATCGCCGAAGTTCGTCTTTCTCTGTAGAGAAGTGATAGTGCGTTCAATCTCTTTTCTACTACTTGCATAAGATGAACCAACCCCTTGTAGTGCAACGTCGAGTTTACGAATACCTCTCTCTTGCTCATTAACACTTTTGATACCTAATGCAAGCACACCCAACGTTGCAAGGCCGAAACCAGTCAAGGCAGTTCCGAACCCTCGTATCTTTCCAGCATTTTGTTTGATGCTGTCATTAAACCGTGCGAACCGGCCTTGAGCTTGATCAAGCGATTTCTTGGATTCATCCTTGACCTTTAGCAGCACTGATAGAGTGGCAATATCAGCCATGCTGCTCCTTTGCTACCTTATTCATCTTCATCATCATCTTCATCCAACAGATCGGTCATCCACTTCCAGAGCTTCACTTGATCCGAAGTCAACTTGTCAAACCCTTTGTCCTGATTGATCTGTGCTTTGATAGCTTTCCATGACCGGTAAACATTAACCATCCGCACTTCTGTGACATTCTGTCCTTTTGCGGTTTCAAGGTCACAGTTAAATGTTTCTGCGATCTCACTTAAAGTAGCGTCTGGGGGTTGGGGGTAGTCACCGTTACGGTCTGCGATATATCGGGCAAGAGCTGTGTACCGTTTTTTAGTTCATCATCCGATTGGTCATTTATAGACTGCACCATGAGATAAGCCAGTTCATCATTGGACAGGTCTTTGAACGCTGATGGATTGTTCCAAGGTTTTGGAAGAAGCTGACCTTGGAGGTCTGTCCAATTCCAATCAATAATGCGTCTTGCTAGAGACTCACAAGTTGCATCAATCCAATCAGTAGTTTCCTCCGCATCAATGTCTTTGCCACTCATACCTTGAAGCCTACTCAGCATAATCGATTCCCCAACGGTTATCACGGGAATATATTTGATCCATTCGCCGATGTGTACATAGGATAACTGGCCTTCCTTAACAATCGCACCATCTGCAATGATCCTCCCGATGCTGATAGTGCAATCATCCGATTTACGACATATTGGAGGGATTTTCCAGTTAGGTTGTGGTGGGACGATCTCGCTATCCACCACAACCGCTGGCACTTGACTTTGATGTTCTTGCTGCATTGGGTCTCCTTTACTTAGTTCTGTTATTTAGTCTTTATTTAAGCTCTGGTCGGTGCGGCTCCATCAGCAGCAGCGGAGCCACCATTGTGCCGCAAACTGAGCGAATACTTGATAGCGTCGTTTACCGAGGCTGTGATTGAATAGCTGGTTACGATAGCGAAACCGTTATACCCTGTGGAGCCATCCGGCTCGAAGTCCCATTCTTCGCCTTCCAAACCCAACTCACCGAAGATCGTTGCATCGCCCTGGGACGATGCAGGGTCCCAAGCACCGTCTGCATCCATCGTAGCTGTAGGTTTGCCAGCTAGGAAGTTCTGCCACGAATCCGCAAAGGCTGTGATATCTGCTTCCGGAACACTGAAGTTGACCGTAGCGGAACTAAGTTCATCTTCTAACGCCACTGAATCAAAAGAGAAATCCGCATCTTTACCATGAGTTCTTGCCATTATGCACCTCCATAATTTGCCCTCTGAGGGCTTAAATTGGATTCTAGGGCTATTACGACACTACCCTGGTAGTTGCACCGGAATTTTGGATAGAAGCCGAATAACTGGCTTTATCCCCGACAGGAAAAGAAATCGAAAGAGACGCTACCAGAGAACCGGTTGGGGCTGATGCTGCACATTGATACTCCGGATCATTGGTATCCGGCCCAGAACCAGTAGGGTCTAAAACGGTTGCAACTACTCCACCACCCACGGCATCAAATAGAGTATTGACACCCTGGCTGGCTGCTGGATCAAGAGAACCTCCAATATCAATCGTGACGTTTTTCTTGCCAGCCAGAAAGTTTTGATATATATCTGCAAAAGCCGTAATGTCGGCTTCAGCAACCGCGAAGTTGATTGTCGCCGTATCGAGTTCATCTTCAATAGCCACTGCGTTGAAGCTGAAATTCAAGTCTTTGCCGTGCGTCCTCGCCACTCTTCACCTCCACATTTAATCTAATGATCCGGATCAACCATGTCGTCAGTCATTATATTCTCGAACGCCGAAAGCTATCACAATGCTAAACGCCCTACTACCACCACCAGACACAGTGGCCACCGCCCTCCAATATGTATCAGTGACCGTAGCTGTAATTTCTTGGACTTCATAGGTGGCTGTACTGGTCTGATTGAGAGTGGTAAAGGTAGCCCTGGTAGTTTCACCGCCTGCTGAAGCATTAGCATCACTCTCTATGGTAACCACCAGATCATTGCTTCCTGATCCTGATGGAGCAGCTAGCAATCGCAGGACTGCAACACCACGTTGACTGGCACCGATCGCTCCCTGTTGGTACTTGGTGCCAGTAGCAGTGGACGAAATAGCTGTAGCAGTATAGAGGATGATGGATCGGTTTAAGGCATTATCACCCCGCCAGTTAACATCAAGAGTGATCGCTTCACCAATCGTGGATGCCCTGGCTTGATCGCCTGGATTAGTCAAACCTTCATATCCGAAGGAACCAGCTACTGTATCTTGATAAATTCCCAATTGGCGGTCTACTGTCGTAAGGTCAGCAAACATTTCAATATCATAGCCACCAGAGGCGGGGTCAAGTAGACCACCTATGCTGGCTGTGAATCCTGGCTTGCCTTCCAGGTAGGTCATATCAGTATCAGCAAATGCAGTGATGTCAACTAACGCATTGGTTACGTCAATTGTACAAACATTGGATACACCAGAAAAATCAAATTCATCTACATAATGGGCAACTGATTTAGCATGGATTCTAGCCATAATTATGTACCTCGCGACCGTTCATTTTTCTTACGTCTGAGCGGGTTGTCTCGTTTCTTTTTTATCGCAGCAGCACTCCGCACCAGTAAGGCTTTTTGTTCTGGAGACCCATCATAGACTGCAATGGCTCCGGTGCTAAAAAGTCTTTCAGCATTAACACTTTCATCGCCATCCAGTTGGAACCTTTGCCCTGCCTCAACCTTGGTAGAACTCGGAATAGAACCTGGAGCATTCAGTATGTTTAGACGAACAAGTGCAATCAACCATTCTTCAGCTAATTCGTTCTGCGAATCCTCCATCGATCAATTCCTTCTCAGTTAGTGGTTCGTCACCGTCTAGGCTGAATACATCACCATGCGAAATTATCAAGAATGTGCTAGAACTAGAAGGCCCATTCATAAGCCGGAACTTTTTCAATGCCTTTAACACAATACTAGGATATGTACCCAAGGTCTGACGTTGAACTTCTCCTTGCTTGCTCAGCTGTTCCAGGCGATCAGCTGCATCCTGAGCATTCATAGTTATACTCCTACGGCTCATCAGCCCAGATATCATAGAATGCTCCTACGTGGAACCAGCGTTCACGTCCAACGTGTTCAGAGAAGATCACATCCCGCACTTTCTCGCAATAAAGGAAAGTATGATTTTCAATGCTCAAAGTAGCGCGATCCAGAAGATTGATAATCTGGCTCTGGATATCCTGGCCTGGTTTAGGCCATCCATCATCCGTAACAGCCTTCACAAGGTAACGAACTGTGTGGTATTTCTCGGTAGGACTGAAGGATCGAGAGGAATCCACATTGTCAACGAAGTTAAAGACCACGAATGGTGGTGCAGTCTCTTCCGGTGCTATCCAGTTATGCACTCCACCTGTTGCAAGACTAGTAACAGCAGATACATTTAAGGCTGTGAAAAGGCCCTTATCGCAAGCCTGCACTATATTGTCAGTCGACACTGGTGAAAAGCTCCTCAATCTCATCATGAAATCGCGGCTTGACAGACAGGAGAGCTGGCACCATGTAAGGACGGGCTGGCATGTTGCGAGTGCCGAGTTCAAGGAAATGGGCGTAATCGGTGCCGGTGTTAACCTGACCACCGATTCCCATTGTATCTAATTCAGTGTGAATCGCTGCACGGTTTCTACCAGTATCGACAGGAGACCTCTTTTTAGCCTCAGCTTCAACCCTAAATAGGTTGCGCCGCACAATTTTCTTTAACTCCGGATGGACCGTATCTATTAATTTCTGTAGCTTCCGGTCATCAAGTTCGCTGCGAAAACTGACACTAATCATTATGCGTTTTTCTCACCTACTGAAATTTCTAGGTGACCAATACCAAAAGCCAAATTCGAAGGCTTCCGCACTCCTACAACCTCAAAGACACGCGATCCACTATCCATTGTGACCCTCTTTGTTTCATCAACCGCCACATCATGATTGGCATAGATAACGTATGTCCTCAGGTTATCTTCTCTGTTGAGCCGTATGGCTTCAGTGGTGCGACCACTGATTTCGGATAACCGGCCTTGAAAGGTGTTACCGTTGGCATAGCTACTGCTTCGCCCACCGTATCCATCGGCACTTAACGTCCGGTTCTGAATGGTAAATGTGGTATCTAGGAGTCCTGTAAACATGTACTACGGCTTCGCTTTCGATTGCTTCGCTACATCAGCTTTTAGTACTGGCTCAACTAATCGGTATTGCAATATCGAAACAATGGCATTGACTGACATATGGCCTAGTGCCTCAAGCTGTTTCGGATCGTCTATGGTTCCATCTTCGATTCTAGCCCGGGCATAACGGATAGTATCTCGCAGCTGTGTAAAACCTTGCCCTGGAACTAACCGTAAGATTGTTTCCACTAGTCGTTCCACTAATTTATTAATCATGTTTTTTACTCCTCACCATAACAACCATCGGGACAGAACTTCCATAGAAATAGCCCCAGTGCCGATCAGACCACCACCGGCCATCACCTTCTGCCGTGTTTTGTTTCCGCGTTCATAGAGTATTTCTACTCTGGCTTCCATAGCCTGGATGCGCTCTAAAAGGTTATCTTGGCTAACCTCTATTCGTCCCAACATGCGCTGAACATCATCCCAGGGAGTCATTGGCTATTCATTCTCCAATACCTTCATCCCCAATGCGATAACCCCTCCGATGGTACCGGTGGCTATCTCAGGCATCCCCTCGGTAATGCCTACCACTGCAAGTCCACCAAGCACTATTATGGCGAGGAATATCTGCGGCCGTACCTTGCCGATCATGATTACTTCACCGTCGTTTCGATCTCAATGTTGTTGTCGCCAGTGCTGTTTTTGACTGTCAAACTACTAAACAGGAAATCCGCCGTAGCTAGGCCGTCTCCTGTCCCGATCACCATGTTCTTTAGCGTCATCGTGCCTACGTTGAGGTCACTGATCACGCAATCCCCGCCAAAGGTGCGTACATTCGTTACTGTGAGCGTCTTGATGACTGCACCCGAGGTGCCGCCCCGAAGAATGATTTTATCGTACGTCTCATTGGTTGCAGTGAGGTTGGTATTGCCTCGGCTGGATGCTACCGACACGTTGCTCGGAGTGCCTACGGTCAAGGCGAAGCTATTTCCGTCGGCTTGGTTGTCCTCATAAATGAGATCATGGACGGTCGCATCGCTAACCGTGAGTTTTCCACAACGCAGTCCATCTACTGTCATGGTCTCAATCAGAGTGTCGCCAGTGCCACTAATCTCAAACACATTGACTACGCCACTAGCTACACCAACATCCAACTCGGATAGGTTGATGGTGCCGAACCGCTGTCCATCAATGGTCAGGTCGAAGCTGCGGGTTTCGGGGAGTTCTGCTAGATCGGAATTGCTGACCAGTGATCTGGGTGACTCTCGTAGATCGTAGATACCAGGATCGGGGATCGATGCCCAGGTTTTGCCATTGGCAAACAGCAGAATGAGGCCCACGGTAACACCGAATGCTATCACCAGAGCCATGCCTACCCAGATCATGGGGTTGCTATGCCCCGTAGCCATTGTGGGCATCGAGTAACGATAAGCTTGACGGTCTAACATGCGGATGCGGAACTTCACTTGCCACCTCCATTAACGCCAGTGGCTGCGTTAGTATCCTTTACACCGCCCTCACTCACCCACCGGCGGAAAAGTTCTCCGAGGACTGCTCCAACAGGCAGGTTTAGGGCCGCTACAGGTATCATGAGTCCCTCCACGTTATCCAGGAGGGATATGTCTCCGAGAATCCTTAAGCTGATCATCAAAAGCAGGATGAGCCACATCCAGACCACGGGGACGGCGACGAGGGCAACCAAAATTGTGGTGCCTGAAATGGTATCTGGTAACCCTCGCCCTGTTGGTTGTGCTGGTGGAGAAGGTGGTTGTGGTGGTGGTGATATATCGTCAGATGGTGTTGTCATGTATCGTCCTCCGATTTAATGCAAAACTCCCTGGACACAAACGCCAGGGAAGTCATATTGACTACACCGACGCTCTAGGCGTTCATCGAACCTCTTGGGTCTCTAGGGTGCTTTATTCGATTGTCGTAGAAGCTAGCTGTTTAATCCAACCACCTATGCCATCCGGAAGAAGTGCTACTTGTT
>Ga0208029_1000805_pt1 | contig 16674 bp, 18 predicted proteins | sample MalvireepMed_s12_FD_184242 | JGI IMG/M metagenome (GOLD analysis project Ga0208029, IMG submission 184242) | Marine viral communities from the Global Malaspina Expedition - Malaspina viral metaG DeepMed_s12 (SPAdes) (version 2) | ecosystem: Environmental > Aquatic > Marine > Oceanic | place... | reverse complement strand
ATAATAGAAAAAGATTACACTCAGCTTTAGGATTAAAATCTATTGATGAGTTTGAAACAGATATGTACAATCAAAAATTAGCAGCATAATCTCTTTTCTCTTTGTCTAGTTTTTTGTTGCAAGTCCATTCCTTCTCGAAATATCGTTTTTGGATTTAACAATATCGGGTATCGAATAATTGAACAATATGGAGATCACCGATTTTATTGTTTTGATGATCTAGGAGTAGAACCTATAGGACGCCATTTTGGAAAGGATTGTAATGTGTTGGGAGAAATCTTGTTATCTAGACATGAACTATTGTTGGGACATAAGGTAAAAACACATGCTACCACTAATCTAAATGCGAAAGAACTGGAAGGACGGTATGGAAACCGTGTGCGCAGTCGAATGCGTGAACTTTTTAATCTGGTAGCTTTTGATAAAGGGAGTGGGGATAAGCGAAGATAGGAAGAATAAAATATAAGATATTTCGTAAAAGTGATAGTCCGTTAACAAATTTAATACTTCAAACACTGGTAATGAAAATAGCAAGAATCCTGCTTAAAATGTACAAGAAATTAATTTTTTATGAATGATTTTTATCAATAGTGTGATTTACACACCCAGTTTATGATGATAAAAAAATATGGTCGTAGAAAATAACCATATACTTATAGCATTTTTTTGTTTGACCAAATATTGTATAAAAAAACTGATAATCAAATAATTATATTTGTAATAATTAAATGTAGTGGCTATGTAACCCTTGTTTTTTTTAAATCATACAGATACTTCTCAATTTTATACTCTAGAAAATTTTTGAATTACTGTGGTTTATTTTTCAAGGTGCAATTGTTAGTTTTTAAGATGAAATTTTATGAGAAGACTACTACTATTGTTTATTGTATTTATTATTGGTACTTCCCAAATTTTCTTAATAGTAGCAATGTCATATACTTTGATTGCATTAAAAATAGATTTAATAGTGGTAATAATGTTATTAATAATCCTATAAATTAGTTTCAAAGGAACTTACAAGCTATCATTAAGTTTTGTTATCCTTTTAATTTAAAATGAACAATTAATATAAAATTATTTATTATGAAGAGTTTGAAATTTTATACATCGATACTAATGTTACTAGTTACGGTAACAGTTTTTTCTCAAAATGAGAAAGATCAAAAAATTATATCGGATGCAGAAAAAGCTAAAAGTAAATTGATAAATACAGATGAAGGACTGAATAATTTTTTCTCTAATTCTTCCGGATATGTTATTTTTCCAAATGTGGGGGAAGGAGCATTAATTATTGGTGGTGCATCAGGTAATGGTGCGGTATATGAAAATGGAACACTAGTAGGAATGGCTAGTTTAAAAAAAGTAGATGTTGGACTTCAAGCTGGAGGTCAAGAGATTACGGAAGTAATATTTTTTGAAACTGAAGATGCTTTAAATGAATTTAAGCAAGGTGAATATAAGTTTACTGCTGAAGCTTCAGCAATAGCTGTAGAAAAAGGTGCTGCTAAAAATGCAAATTATAGTGATGGGGTAATTGTTTTTACTAAGCCTAAAAAGGGATTAATGGCAGATTTGTCTATAGGAGGACAAAAATTTAATTATAAACCAATACATAAATAAAATTCTTTTTACTTAACGTTTTTTAATAAGGAGGTTGGCTTTACTTTAAGCCAACCTCCTTATTTTTTAAAAGATTCATATTCTTTATAAAAGAGGACAAGAATCAAATTATTCAGTTTTATAATTGACCATCCAATTGATGCCAAATTTGTCAGTACAACGTCCAAAATATCCCCATTCACGCTCTTCGAATTCATGATGTATTTGACCATCCGAAGCTAATTTTTTAAACACTTCTTCCGCTTGTGCTTTATCAGCAGAATCTACACTCATATGGATTTGATTTCCTTTGTTAATTGGGGTATCTGGAGAAGCATCATAGGCCATAAAGTAAACGCCATTACCTTTTAATTCTGCGTGTTGTAGTTTAGTACGATAGGAGCTAGGGATGTCGCTTTTAACATTTTCATATGTTTGTTTATTTGTAATAGTAGCATTAAAAAGTGAGCCATAAAAATTTAATGCTTCTTGGCAATTACCATTAAATGCTAAATAAGATTGAACTTTCATTATTCTATATATTTAAGGTTTATAAAATTTAATTTTTTAAAAAGTTTCATTGTTCAGTAAAAAAATAAAACAATGGTTATTGAAATTTAAAGGATAATTTCTTAAAACATTATTAATGAAATGGATATAGTTAATATAAAACTGTTTTGAGTTAATATTTAGGTGGCTTTCTCAATAAATTTATTAAAATTTTAATTTTATGAATTCAAAAACAACCGACCATAAGAAAATAGGGGGCGATATCGAAAAGTTCATAATCGATGACAACCATCCATGTTTAATGGCTCAATCCGTAATTTTAAATAATTCTTATAAAATGCTAATTTTAGAGAACTCTTCTTTGAGAGAAGTTCATAAATTATATAAGTTTTTAGAAGAGCATGTTGCCAAAGAGAAACGCCCTGCTAATTCATTTTATTCTACTATTGCTGTATTTCCAAATAATAATGTAAGCAACTCTCTAGAGTTTGAAGATTTTTTGTGGAACATTTTATACAAGCTTAATTCAATGGATACTTATGACTGGGATCCATCCGTGAGTAAACATTTAAATGATAATAATTATAGTTTTAGTATAGTTGGACGTGCATTTTATATTGTAGGGATGCACCCTAATAGTTCCCGGAAAGCACGTCAAATGCCCTATGCTACCTTAGTTTTTAATTTACATAGTCAGTTTGAAAAACTTAGAGAAATGGGCGCTTATAATCAAGTAAGAAATAGAATTCGTAATAGAGATATTAAGCTTCAAGGGACCATAAATCCTATGCTTAAAGATTTTGGACAAGAGAGTGAAGCCAAACAATACAGTGGAAGAAAAGTAGAAAAAAATTGGGAATGCCCATATTTTAAAGATGAAATAAAATGATAGAAACAATTCCAAAACGCAGTGGAACATCATTCATTTTAAAAAAAGGTCAGTTCTTAAAAGTTATTAATCCAGAAGGAGGACAAGTGTCTGATATGATTTTAATAAATAAAGATGATATTAGAGAAAAAATTTCTTCTGGTAAAACGTTAGATTATGAAGAAACCTTACTAATTACTACCAATAATTATTTATGGAGTAATCGAAGTAATAAAATGATGAAAATAATAGAAGATACGAATGGAAGAAATGATTTTTTACTTGCTCCCTGCGATCAAAAAACCTTCAATCATTTTTATAATATAAATTCACCGCAGCCAAGTTGTCTCTCAAATTTATATAAGCACTTACAAGATTATGAAATTCCTATTGATGCAATTCCAACAGCTTTTAATATATTTATGAATGTGACCTTTGCTTCGGATGGTACTTTAAAAGTGTTGCCACCTACAGCAAAATCTGGGGATTATGTACTATTTAAAGCAAAAATGAATTTAATTGTTGCATTAACTGCTTGTGGAGCAAAAGCTAGTAATGGCGGGGAGTTTAAATCTATTCAATATGAAGTTTTAGAAGATTATGAGTCTTGATGTTAGTAATAAAAAGCCAATTTACGGAGGATTGATAACGTTTTCAATTACAGCACTAGGTGTTTTTTTGCTAGGTAATATTTCTGGCTATGAGGCAAAACAATTAATTTCTTCTTCTTTGCAGGGAATTAATATGTTATGCAATACAATTGTTTTAGCCTCGGCTACTATTTTAGCACTTTTATTAACTCTTTTAGGAATTAGTACAGGAACCAAATCTAAACTTAAAGAAGCGCATTATCGTCAAGTTATTTCCATTGCTAAATATGATTCAGTTTTATTTATAGCAGCACTTATACTATTCCAGTTTTTTAATATTCCTATAACAGAAACAGAAAATGTCCCTGCTGAATGGTATAAATATGTGTATTGGGCTACTTTATTTTTTTCTTCTCTTATAAGTGGATTTATGGTATCTATTGTACTAATGCTTTATGAAACGATTAAAAATATTATTGATATTGTAGGTTTAAATAAAGACCATCGATTGTTATCTTCTGAAGAAAAAGAAGAGCAGCCTTAATACCCATTTTCATCATAAATTTACTTTGGATTATGGAAGATTAACTCAATAAAAACAAATGATGACTCATATGAAGCAATTACACCCATAAATTTCTATTTTCAAAATTATTAATTTAACTTTAAATTGGCTACACTTAAAACGATTATAATTAAAAACTAAATTAAACCTATTCTTCTCAATTTATGGATAATACATTAGATTTTTATATTCAAAAGGATCTTGATACTATCAATGATTCCAAATTATTACCACAGATACTAGATGAAGTTCTTGAAATAACACAAATGGGTTTTGTTTGTATTGCCAGAATGTCTGAAACGCAATGGATAACGTCACTTATTAAAAAAAACATAGAACTAAATATACCTAGAGGATTGTGTCTTCCTTTATCTCAAACTATTTGTAGTGAAGTTAAATTGAGTAGAAAGCCTGTTTTTATTGATGATTTAGAAAACAATCCTGATTTTTCTAATCACTCCTTAGTTGTAGATTATGGATGTAAAAGTTATGCAGCCTTACCACTGTATAAAAATAATGAAACCTTTTTTGGAACCTTAGTATTAATGGATATTTCTCCAAAAACATTCAATAGGTATAAAATGAAGACTGCATTGCAAAAATCGATTTTTCAGATATCGTCATATTTGGAAATGAAAGATACTATTTATCAGCTAAATAGGGAATTGTCTGAAGAAAGAAGACTTGCAGAGTTAAGAGATACTTTTATAGCCATATTAGGTCATGATTTAAGAAATCCAGTGGCAACTACACGGATGATATCCGATATTTTGATACATCAAAAGCTTCCTGAAGCTGTTACGAATCAACTTAAATTAATAAAATCATCTTCTTATCGAATGCAAGAATTAATTGATACTATTTTGGATCTAGCCAAAGGTCATATTGCTGATGGTATTCGACTAAATTTAGTGAGAAATAAAAATCATTTAATAAATTCACTCTCACAAGTAATCTCGGAGGCGAAGGCAATTGATCCATCTCGAACATTTAAAACAACTATCGAAATTGATAAAAGTTTCCCTTGTGATGTTGACAGATTAGGACAGCTCTTATCAAATTTATTAAGTAATGCTATAAAGCATGGTAACCGTAAGGATCCTATACTTATTTATACAGGAATTAAATTTAATTCTTTTATAATTTCTGTAACAAATACAGGTCCCCGCATTTCCGAAAATGTTTCAAAAAATTTATTTAAGCCGTATTATAAAGAAAACTCAATTAAAAATGCACAAGGTCTCGGACTGGGTTTATACATAGTTTCAGAAATTGCAAAAGCACATCAAGGAACGGTAGAAGTTAATTCAAATGATATACAAACTACGTTTTCCTTTAAAATGTCAATAAAAAAATTACTTTCAAAGTCTTATAGTTTTACTAAAACAAATACCAATATATTGGAGAAAAAAATGGCTAAGGTGTAAAGAACAAACATAAATTAAGGCTCGGTTTTATGTACTAAATAATTGGTTAGTTTGTTCCATTGTAAGTTTTGTATACCTAACCAACCACCAATTGCTATTATGGTGTTTATAATTTTACGATTTCCTGCTTGCTCGCCTTTATTGTTTATGAATTCATCACATCCCACTTCATAGCCAAAAATAGTATGCCCTTTTATTTCAACCTTAAATGTACTACTTGCATCCTCTACTAAAAAATGAGCTATTTGGTTGTTGTTTTTATTTGGATCTCTAGCAGGGCGTACTTTAATAAAAGCTAAGGTATCACTTTTAAAAATATCTGTTATTTTAACCCAATTATGTGGTAGGAGTTTAGAGAAGGAGATTTTTATATAATATCCAACTTTGATTTCACTATGAAATTTTTGTTGTACCGGATTGTAAACTTCAAAAGTAGCAGTATATCCAGGTAGGGCAGACCATTGTTTTACATCAAATAGTTTTTTCATAGACTCTATAAAAGCATTCCTAGCTTCTACTGTGGTTTTATATTCTCTATAGTTTTTAAAGCACCTATTTTTAAACATAGCTTTCTAGAGTTTTGAATTATAATATATTATCCGCCTATTATGGTTCCTCCATTAATATGCATGGTTTGTCCTGTCATATAACTACTATCTTCACTAGCTAAAAATACATATGCTGGTCCCAATTCAGCTGGTTGTCCAGCTCTGCCTATGGCAGTATCCTGACCAAATTTCTCATAATCATTCAACGTAGCGGGTATAAGTGGCGTCCATATCGGACCAGGAGCAACAGCATTTACCCGAATTCCTTTCTTTGCTAATGAGGTAGATAATGATCTAGTAAACGATAAAATTGCACCTTTAGAACTTGAATAATCTATTAAAGTAGGATTGCCTCGGTAAGCAGTAATGGAGGTTGTATTAATAATAGTGTCTCCTTCATTTAGGTAATTTAATGCATTTTTAGTTAAATAAAACAAAGGGAAAACATTGGTTTCATAAGTTGTTTTCATATTCTCAAAGTCTATATCCTTTAAACTATCTTCTTGAAATTGCATAGCAGCGTTATTAACTAAAATATTTATCCCTCCTAATTTATCAACGGTTTCTTGTATTGCGTTTCTACAGAAGCTAGCGTCTTTAATATCTCCTTGTATTAAAATACACTTTGCACCTTCTTTCTCTATTTGCTTTTTTGTATCCATGGCATCCTCACTTTCATTTAAATATATAATAGCTATATGGGCTCCTTCTATGGCAAAATGGATTGCACAACTCTGTCCAATACCACTATCTCCACCCGTAATAAGTGCTACTTTTCCTTTAAGCTTTTTAGAACCAATGTAATTTTCACGAATAATAACTGGCTTAGTTTTCATTTTGGATTGAATACCAGGCTGTTTTGTTATAATTTCTTTTTCAAATTTTCTGGGATATTTCATAATATGAATATTTTAATTTTTACTTAACTATAATTTTATAATAGATCATAATTTATTAAAAATATTTTATTAAGTATTTAAAAACCAATTGAATGAGTTAATAAAAAATCTATATGAAATAACAATAATTTAGCTAATTAAAAGCGGTATTTTTTAATTCAATTGGAGTAATAAATGAAGTTTTTTGCAACTAATTTTAATGATATTATTAATTTAAAATCAATAATTATGCAATCACTAAAAGATTTATTTGAACACCAATTAAAAGATTTATATAGTGCCGAATCTCAATTAATAGAGGCGCTACCAAAAATGGCTAAAGAGACTTCTGATGAAATGTTAAAAGAGGCTTTTGAGGTACATTTAGAAGAAACTAAACAACACAAAAGTCGTTTAGAAGAAGTTTGTAAAGAACTGGGGATTAATCCTTCGGGAGAAGTTTGTAAAGCTATGAAGGGGCTTATTAAAGAAGCCGAAGACTTTATAGAAGAAAAACCAGACCAAGATGTAATGAATGTTGGTTTAATTGCAGAAGCGCAAAGAGAAGAGCATTATGAAATCTCAGGGTATGGAACTGCTGTTCGCTATGCTAAAGAATTGGGAATGGGTTCAATAGCAGAAATACTTTACAACACATTGGAAGAAGAAAACAATGCTGATGAAACCTTAAATAAAATAGCTAAGAATAGATTAAATAAAAAGGCAGTCCATTAACAAGTATTGTAGATTATGAGAGAAATGGTCAATAATTTTATTGGCCATTTTTACTCTAAACAACTACCATTTTTTTAAGGTTAACATAAAGTAATATTAAAGTATATTAAATAATGTTAATTATCTCATTTTATGTATATTAATATTTAATTTTAAGTGGAAATGATACTTTATAAAAGCTCCCTAAGCTATTAAGTAACTATACTATTATAATTAATAAATTCAACCAACCATGAAAAAAATAATTATAAAGGATAATAGTCTTGAAGAAGTGTTTTCTCAAATAAAAAGTAAAATTGGAGGAACGATTTCCAATGAAGAAGGGATTGTTAGTTTCTCTTCCAATTCCGATCATCATATTGGAGAAATTAAAGGGAGTTGTTACTCAAATTCGATCTCTTTTATTAAATGCAAACTTTCTTTATCAGAGGATATAATAGTACACCTACAACCAAATTATAGAGCTTCGTTTCTTTATTTTGTATATTGTAATAAGGGTAAGTTTTTACATAAATACAAAAATAATAATCTTTATAGACCTATTCATCCGCATCAAACAGTAGTTATTAATTCTGGAGCTAAAGGAGTCACACTCATTTTTAAAAAAGAACAGCTAAATGAGATAATCTTTATCAAGATAAATCCTCTTATTTATTTGAGAAAAGAAAAGTTCGGAAAAATATTAGATGAGAATATTCAATTTATGTATTCCAATTTTGATACAATAGAAGGGTACACACACTATGGGAGTTACAACCTAAAATTAGCTGAAAATTTTAATAGAATAGACAACATACAGGTAAGTGGTTTTGTAAAAAAAATATATTTAGAGGGTCAAATAAAATTGCTTTTGGCTTTACTTATTAAGCAATATACTTGGGATGTTCAAAATAAAGACACGGTGTTCGAGCTTACAAATTCAGAACTAAGAAAAGTCAGAGAGATTTCAGAATACATCAAAAAATTTCCTTCTAAATCCCATTCCATAAAGAAATTAACAACGCAATATTTTATTTCTCCATCTAAATTGCAAAAGGGATTTAAAATTATGCATGATAGAACCGTTGCGGATTTTATTAAAAATTTACGGATAGAATTAGCCGAAGAAATGATTAAAAATAGGGAATGTACTATTTCTGAAATAGTCTATGATATAGGTTTTACTAGTAGAAGTTATTTTTCTAAAATTTTTAAAGAAAAATATCATTGTAGTCCAAAGAACTATCAAGAGAAATTGAAACTTAATTTCAACATTTCCTAAATTGATTATTATGTTAACTTCTTTTAATTAAAATGACTACAATTATAGGTAGCATAGCTGGTATTTTAACTACAATTGCTATAATTCCACAAATATTAAAAGTGATAAAAACCAGAGAAGTTCATGACATTTCATCTAAATTTTTAATCATTCTAATTGCAGGGCTGGGGTTATGGGTATTGTATGGTATTTTAAGTAAAGATTGGCCAATTATATTAACTAATGGGGTTTCTTTTATTTTGAATACCATTATGATAGCAGTTTATTATTCTCATAAGAAATTGTAGATAAAATAATGATTCAAGATTAATTCATTTTTAATAGTTATAAAAATTAAGCTTATGAATACAAAGTCTAAACAAATAGCAGAGTCCCTTAACAGTATTCTAGTAAAGAATATTGATGCTCAAAATGGGTTTCAAAGAGCTATTGATCATACAGAAAATGAATTGCTAAAAGCATATTTTAAAAGTTTAGCTCAAGGGCGTAAAACTTTTATTGAAGAATTGAAGGACGAATTAACCTATTATGGAGAGTCATATGAATTTAGTGGTACTATTTCAGAGGATATTCATTTGGGTTGGGTTGATTTTAAACTCCTTTTTACTTCGAATACAGATGAAGCAATGTTAAAAGAAGCTATTCGAGGAGAAGAAACGAGCTTACAAGAGTATAAGAATATTCTTAAGTCTGAAAAATTTCCTGAAAGAACGGAGACTTTATTACAAAATCAACTCGATAGGATCCAGACTAATTTGGTACAAACACAGGAGATTAAAAATAGTATTATAAGTTCCTGAATAGTTCGAATCATTTGCTTAACCTTTTTCTATTTTGAAGGAGCTTATTTTTATTGTCTTCCCTAAATTTTGAAGGAGAAATACCGAAATAATCTTTGAATATTTTAGAAAAATAACTTTTACTAGAGAGTCCTATTTTATCCTGAATTTCGTATAATGAAAGCTCAGTTTCAGCCAATAATGTAATAGCAACTTTAAGTCTAGAATTCTGAATATATTCATTTACAGTTGTACCAAATAATTCCTTAAAACCACTTTGTAATTTCCCTGAACTCATCCCAACCTCCTTAGCAATGTCTTCAATAGTACCTAGAATACTAAGATTATTATAAATATATTTTGAAGATTCTTGAATTAATTTAATATCAGATTGCCTTAAAATACTTTTGTTTTCTCCTTCATTCAAATCATCTTTATATTGAATAATTTGTTGGACTAAAATTAGATGCGTTTTTCCTTCCATAAATAAATGCCATAAGAAACGATCTTGAGAGAACATTTCAATTTCATTAAATAATTTTGCGATAATCAAACTGTAATATCCCTCATAGTAGAATAAATTCTTTCCCTGCTGATCTTGAAATAATTTTAATATATCCGCATCCAAATGCTCAAGATCACAAATTAATCTATCTTGAAATTTAGAACGTATTATTTCCAAACTATTCATTTGCATGGGCTGGTTAGCTTTAAATTGTATAATATGTCCTTTTCTTCCCTTATTAGCAACAATGGCATTTTGAAATTTTCCTATTTTATTAACCTTATCCTGACCATCAAATCTATGATATACGGTTCCTTCAGTACAAAAAAGAAACTTAACTGGGTGAATAGAGTCAATATTAAATTGTATCTCTGTGTCTTCAAAGAAAGTACAGTTATAAAAAATTACACCTAAACCACTTGCAAAGCTTATTCCTTTAATAAAACCTTTCCCTATGTAGGTTGGGATTTCAACCATGTATTCTCCACAAAACTCCTGATAATCTACTTCAAATAGTTTTGCGATATCTTTTATTACTTCATTGATTGGGATAGATTTTACTTGTACCGTTTGCATAGGATCTTGGCTATTATATAATGAAATAGAAAGATACTACTTATTGTTCTATACTAATATATAAAAATCGACTTCTGATTTTTTGCATCAATAATAATTTTTTTTAAGATAATATAAAGTATTGTATGTTTTTAAATTGAAGTTTAAATTAAGAACTAATGGGTAAAGATGATTTAACATTTCGAAATAATTTAATAACTACTACAGAACAATTAAAAGAAGCTTTAAAATATTACACATTAATTAATAAAGCTAAATCAGAAACGTTTAAAAGAATTTATGATAGTATTGAGAATATATCGTTATGTATAAAATTGGTGGAGAAAGAAAGCTGTTTTGTAAATAAACACAGTGCATATTGCATTCAGGAAATAGAACGTTTTATAAAAGATTATCAAGATTCTTTTGACCCAGTTTTAAGAAGAGTTATAGGTTTGCAGAAAAATTCCATTACTATTTTATTAATGCATATGAATCCTGAGATAACACATTATTAGTTATTAGAAGCACCTATTTTAAGAGAAATAACTTTTAATTGAGTTTTGTTAACATTCAGTTGAATTTTGTTAAGGTGAACGCTGCTTTTTATAGAATTTTAGTTATTAAAAAGCAATAGACACTTTATAAAATGAAATTTTTAAATATTAATGATGTTAGTATTTCATCTGTATTTAATGAAATTCTAAATCAGTTAGATGCATCTATAACTAATGAGTATAACCCATTTCATATCCAAATAGAATCAGCTTATGGAAAAGGAATTTGTGAAGGAAAAAACTATTCTGATTCTATCTGTTTTTTTAAATTTAATTTCTCATTAAAAGATGACCTTACACTCACTATTAATAGTTCTCAGGCATCATCTTCTTTGTATTTTATATACAGTAATCAGGGACATTTTCTTTATCAATCTGAATATTCTAAATATAAACTCCAAAGAATTAATGAGAGACAAACGGCAATACTCAAAGCTAGAAACAATGAAATAAAGCTTAATTTGCCTAGCAATAATCCGTTGGAAATCATTATAATTAAAATAAATCCTTTTTTTTATTCTAAAAAAGAGAATATTAATTCTTGTTTTAAAGGTAGCTTACACCCCATTTTAGATTTTCTAAATAATAAGTCTCAGTATGCTTACTTTGGAGAATTCAACTTCAAGGCAATTGAGGTTATAAATAATTTAAATAATATCACAGAAAAGGGTATGGTTAGAGATTTATTAATGGAAGGCCAAGTAAAGTTACTATTAGCTTTATTTATTCAACAATACGATGGGCATTTACCCAATTCCAGATCTTTCAATCTCTCTAATTTAGAAATTAAGAAAATAAATAAAATAGCTTTAGAAATTCGGAACAATCCAAGAAGCCATCATTCTATAAAGAAAATAGTAGAACAACACAATATTTCAGTAGCCAAACTCCAAAAAGGGTTTAAAATGCTTCATAAAAAAACGGTGGGGGACTATGTGAAAAACATTAGATTGGAAATTGCTGAAGAAATGATTAAAGAAAGGGAATATACAATATCAGAAATAGTATATAAAGTTGGATTTTCTAGTAAGAGTTATTTTTCTAAGATTTTTAAAATTAAATTCGGGTTTAGTCCTAAACAATATCAAGAAATAGTAAAAGAAAGTTTGATTCATACTACCACAAAGTAAATAACTGCTCTTTATGTTTATTATTAACGTAGTTTAATAAATTATATGAAGCAATAATTAAATTGATTGCATCAATTCAATTTCTGTTATTTCATAATTTTAAATGTAAGTTCTAAATCATGATGTGAATTAACATTTAAAAACAGTCAAATGAAAAGTAAAGAAACTGAGAAAATTAAGGATCTCCATAAAAATACGAACCTCCCAAATAACAAACGCCTAACTACCAATCAAGGTGTAAAAGTAAATGACACTAATAACTCATTGAGTGCAAGTGAACGCGGACCGTCTTTATTAGAAGATTTTATTTTAAGAGAGAAAATTACTCATTTTGATCATGAAAGAATTCCAGAAAGAATTGTCCATGCGCGTGGAAGTGGCGCTCATGGTTACTTTGAGTTGTATGAAAGTCAGCAAAAATATACCAAAGCAGAAATATTTACAGATACTAATAGAAAAACGCCAGTATTTGTTAGGTTTTCTACGGTTGCAGGCTCAAAAGGATCTGTTGATTTGGCGAGAGATGTTAGAGGATTTGCTGTTAAATTTTACACACAGGAAGGAATATTTGATTTGGTTGGGAATAATATGCCTATATTTTTTATTCAAGATGCTATGAAATTTCCAGACCTCATTCACTCTGTAAAACCAGAACCTAATAGAGAGATTCCACAAGCAGCATCCGCTCATGATACCTTTTACGATTTTATATCTCTTACTACCGAAACGCTACATAATCATATTTGGTTAATGAGTGATAGAGCAATTCCACGTAGTTTTCGAATGATGGAAGGGTTTGGAATTCACACCTTTAGGTTTGTTAATGTGAAGGGTGAATCGCATTTTGTGAAATTTCATTGGAAACCTAAACTGGGAGTGAAGTCGGTTACTTGGGATGAAGCAGTAAAAATCCATGGTGCTGATCCTGATTTTCATAGGAGAGATTTATGGGATGCCATTGAAGCTGGAAATTATCCAGAATGGGAATTAGGGATACAAGTGATACCAGAAAAAGACGAGAATAAATTTGATTTTGACTTACTAGATCCCACAAAATTAATTCCTGAAGAAATGGTTCCTGTAAAACGAATAGGAAAGTTGGTGCTCAATAGAAATCCAAGTAATTTCTTTGCTGAAACGGAGCAGGTAGCATTTCATCCAGGACATTTGGTTCCTGGGATAGACTTTACTAATGACCCATTGCTACAGGGACGTTTATTTTCTTATACCGATACACAATTGTCAAGACTAGGAAGTCCTAATTTTCATGAAATACCAATTAACAGGCCAATTAATGAAGTTCATAACAACCAACGAGATGCTCATATGCGAATGACAATTAATGAAGGGAAGACTGCTTATTTTCCAAATTCTATTGGAGGAGGATGTCCATATCTTTCAAAAATTGCTGAAGGAGGATTCTCTCATTATGAAGAGCGAGTAGATGGAAAAAAAATTCGTAGTAGAAGCGAAAGTTTTAATGATCATTTTTCACAACCAGCATTATTTTATCGAAGTTTGGAAACTTGGGAAAAAGAACATGTTATTAATGGATATGCTTTTGAATTAGGAAAGTGTACCTATGAGCATATAAAATTAAGAATGTTGTGGTTACTTGAGCAAATCAACAATCAATTAGCAGAAAGAGTAGCAGAACAACTTGGACTTGAAATTCCAAAAGATATAGACCACCCAATAAATCAGGCTATTGGAGCTAATGCAGATATTAATAAACAGCAGCCTCCTAAAAAGAAGAATTATTTAGATACTTCTAAGGCTCTAAGTCAGACTTTTCTTGCTTCAGATGATATAGCAACATGTAAAATAGCTATTCTAGTTGCTAATGGATTCAATGGGGATGATTATGTTGAATTAAGAAAACTGTTAGAAGAAAAAAATGCTACAGTAGCATTAATAGCTCCACATGGCGGAAAAATTATATGTAATAAAAAGAACCAATATGATGTAGATGCATTTTTATCTACAACTGAAAGTGTATTATATGATGCGCTGTATGTTCCAGGAGGAAAAGAAGCAATTAAAACATTGATGGAAGAAGCAAAGGCTATAAAATTTATTAATGAAACACTGAAACATTGTAAGACAATTGGTACAGCAGACGAAGGAGAAGAGCTTTTGGATCAGACTTATGTTAAGTTGTTTAAAGACGATGAAGCTATATTGATAAACAAAAACGTACAAGTTTTTATTAAAGCATTATCTAAGCATAGAAATTGGAAAAGAGAGAAAGAAGCTATAAATATTCCCGTTTGATATTCTTTTAAAACCATTAAAACTAACTAATTGATCTCGGTTTAACTCCTTAGAGAGTTATACTAAATGATTTTTGAATTAAATGGCGGCAAGATTTAAATTTGCATTCATCAATAAAATCTGTTAATCAAAACCTGCCCAGAATTACAATAGGGTTTGATTGGGAATCTACTAGGAGCTTTACGGTTGACTTCCCATACTATAATGTTTGTTGATTGTTATTGAAAAAGGTAGCTAAAATATCCTTTATAAAAAAAATAAACACCAGCTGCTTTTGGTAAGGATGCTATTTGATCATGTATATCGATTGCAATGCGTATTTCTATGGTTGTTTATAAAAAGATTGTGTTTAGTACACTCAAAATTGTCCTTTTTTTCCAATTGTAAAAATACGGCATCCATACATATCAACAAATAGCTTCTCAAAAATCCTGTAGTTTAAGTCATTTTATTATCAAATAGTAGCAATTGATTTTAAGCTATATTTTATTCACGAATAATTGATTATAAGTATTTTAAGTGTTTAATAGTTGTACTTTTTTACTAACGAAAACGAATCAAAAATTTAAACCGTTCCGTTATGAAAAAAGCAACTTATTTCACGCTATTATTCCTGCTGATTTCCAATACCATATTGGCGCAGATTGGTGGAATTGAAGATTCAGTCAATGATATTTCAAATACCATTCGAACCATATTTCCCATTATCCTTGGAGTGATATTCTTGGTGGGATTCTTATTCAATGCAGGACATTTCTTCGGAGAGAATGCTGATCTTAAAAAGGGGATTACTCGTGTGTTGGTCTTTGTCCTTATTGCTGGCGCTGTCGTTGGCATATTTACTTATTTAATCTCCATCGTAGTATAAATGAAACGATTCGAAGTCTATAAAAACATTCGGAAACAGGCGGTCATTTTTGGGCTGCCCATTTCCTTATTTGCCGTACAGATGGTTTGCATAGTGGCTTCCCTGTTAGTCATTATATTTTCCTTCAGTTTTGGGATGGTTGTGGGTACTTTGATTTTTAATAGTGTATTGTATATCATTTTGAGTTGGTTTACCAAGAATCCCAATTGCTTTCAAATAAAGAGTGTGTTTCCTGATCGTATGAGTCATAAACGAAATTCCAAAATTGATTATGAAGCAAATTGATATAGCAACATACTGGCCAATTGTAGCGATTGAAGACCATATAATTTTTGCCAACAATGGAAATGTAGTTTTGGGTTATGAAGTGAACTTACCGGAAATCTATTCATTATCAGAAAAGGGCTTTGAGGAGATACATGGTACTTGGTTTCAAGCATTGAAATCCTTACCTGTAGGAACGGTGGTTCATAAACAGGATGTATATCTTAAAAAAGCCTATACCTCAGAACAGCTCCCTAATAAAACATTTTTAGAGAAAGCAACACATACATATTTTAAAGGACGTAGCTATGTGGAGCATACTTGTTTTTTGTTCTTTATTTTAACCAAAAACAAGGCGCTTAACAATCCAAAATATGTCAATCCCTTTAGAAACGTTTCAAAAAATATCGTTCAGGAATTAGATGAAAATGCGAAAAGTTTTATCGGCTCGGTAAACGACTCGGTTGCTTTTATCAATAACAGTCGAAAAATAGAAATTGTACCGCTTAAGGCTTCACAAATAGAAAGTTTAACCCATAATTATTTTAATGGATTTAATACGGGGTTTGATACCGACACACTTCTTAGCAAACAACCTATCAACAGTGGGGAACATTATTTTGATATCCTAGCCGTCAACAGCGAATTGTGTTTTGGCGAAAGTGTACAGTCTAGTATAACCAATGATAAATTCACTACGGACGATTTTGTATTTCATCAAGGATTTATTGATGGTTTAGGGCTTACTCTTAATGAAAACC
>Ga0208029_1000794_pt1 | contig 16946 bp, 17 predicted proteins | sample MalvireepMed_s12_FD_184242 | JGI IMG/M metagenome (GOLD analysis project Ga0208029, IMG submission 184242) | Marine viral communities from the Global Malaspina Expedition - Malaspina viral metaG DeepMed_s12 (SPAdes) (version 2) | ecosystem: Environmental > Aquatic > Marine > Oceanic | place... | reverse complement strand
ATTGGCGGCAGAAGCGGCCGCGAAGTAGAGGTCTTCGCCCACATAATCCTGCGGCTTATAGTCGCTGTATTCACTATTAGCAAGCTGGGACACAAAATCTATCGCAGTTATACTTGCACTACCGATGCTGGGCCGGACTATCTTGATTATGCCCGTGAACTTCTTACCTTGGACAAGCGACCCCCGGCCAAATTCAATCGTGATTATGCTGCCCAGCCGGCACAATTCCAATCCCTCCACTTCTTGAATAGCGCAGGTTAGCGTGCGCGCGCCGTTGGCTGTATGCTTTAGACTAAAAGAAGTGATATAGGGAAATTCAATATCATCTATTGTAGCGACAATTTTTAAGGTGTCGGGGGGCGCGTAGGGGCCGGCCATTAAGCAACGTCTTCCCCAATCACTATGAAATTCAATGAGGCAGCGTAGTGGTTGTTCAGGCTTGGGTCGCGGTCTATTGTACCGCCCGATAGCCGCATACGCAATTCACGATAGGGTAAAGCGGGCGAATCAATGCGCTTACTGTCAATAGTCGCCCACACATATCTGTCGCCTTCGACCAGACTCCACAGATTACGCAATCCCTCCTGTGTGAGAATACGGACTTTCATCGTAAGGGTGGGCGCGCCGAGGCGCGTGCGCAGAACGCCGACCGGGTAACGGCGATTACCGAGGGGCATTGTTCCTGCAATACCGCCCGTCCGCGAAAGGCTACTGGAGAGAATGGCAATAGCACCAGATGTGACCTGCACATCCAAGTCAAGTGTCTTGCGCTGTTCGGTTTCAAAGGCGACCGTAGTGGTGACTGCGGCCGAATCCGTATCTGCACTATCCGTCACAAGGTGTGTGAAGGTGGGCGTCTGTTCAGCATATGACGCTGCGACCATTGCATATTTATTATCATTGATATGCTTTACAACCAAGGCACTACTTGTGTCGGTAACTATTGTTTCTGCAACCGTCATCACGGTATTGCTGACGCTGGTAATGGTGAACGTGCCATCATTGGCGGCGCTATCCGTGCCGCTGAACTCGACTGTCATCCCCGCGGCAAAACCGTTGGTCAGGAATGTCCCTCCGGATTTGGTTGCGGTCTTGCCGCCAGCATTGAAATTCACGCTTCCGCCAGTATCATAGGAACAATGGCCGCCCCAGAGATAGGTATTGCTGTCACAGCGAATCCTGTTGTTGACAATGCTGAAGTCGGAAGTGGCCGTGTTGCGCGCCGCGACGGTATAGTAGGCGCCCGTATCCTGCGCATCTTGCGTCTTGACTGTGATGAGGTCAATGTGCTTGTAAAATTGTGTGGTGCTGTGGTCACTAAACCCAGCCACAGCACCATCGTCAACGGTATCCGATGGGTTCAAATCCTCGGAGTACCAGATATAGTGGCTGAAGGTGGCGTGGCTGTCTGCTATCGCACCACCGTCGTCGTCAACCGACACAAGCCCATAGACCCGGACATCCGTGCCTGCGCAAAGCGCCAAACTCGCCGCAACACTTATCTGTTTGGATTCGGAACTGAAAACGCTATTGTCATTATTGGTGGGATTGGCCGTGACTGGCGTACTGCTGTCGTGCTTATACTTGTAATGCTTAATCGTCGTGTCGCTGCCTACCGCGTAGGAGTTGGCCCCGGAGAGGACAACGGAGTGCGTCAGGTCTGCCCGCTGCGCGCGTAGCGTGTCCGTGCGGCTGGCCTTTAACTGCGCGACGGGCGTCCCCGCGCTGATAGTGACCGTGCAGGCCAGCGTGCTGTTGCTGCGCCAGCCCCCCTCGTCCGCTATCCAGTAATTGACCTTGTAAGTGCCAGCCTTGTGGAAAGTGTGTGCAGCATATTTGGTCGTTTCATAAGTGTCGAACGTGATTACATTGAAATCATCCATCGCGTCATTCGCTGCCGTTGCGTCACCATCCCAGTTGACACCCAGTTTGGCTACCTTACCGCCGTAGCGTCCGCCAGTCCCAACCACCTTCAGCGTCACCTCCTGCCCGATAGTGGTAGTCAACGTGGCAGCAACCGCACCGGCAGTACCTCCCGTACCGCATCCATCGCTACCGGCCGTAATGCCCATCCTTTCGTGAATGATGGTGTTCCCCGTCGTGGTAGACCCGAAGGCGGTCGTGTATCCAGCCGCTTGCGCCTCGGTGGTGGTAAGCCCGTCATTGGCCCATACAGTCATCCGGAACTGTTCGTCGGCCGTAGCATGGGACAGGAAGGGGCCATCGCCCGTATCCACATCAAAGTAATTGGAGTCGCCCGTATTATAGGACTCCCGTTCCGTATCATAAATAATCTTACCATTAGTTCCAGCGCTGGGTGCGGCAGCGTCATCCGTAATGTTTGCAGCCTTGGAAAACGCCATCGTAAGATAATTAAGGTCTGATTCAGTAGGGCGCGTGTTGAACTTGATGTCAGCATCCAGAAGATTGGACGATGGCACGGCATAGATGGAGGGGGTGGTAGGCAGGTCGTTCTTGAAAGAGATTTTAACATATTTAGCCCCGCCGTAGGTAACGTGGGCATCAGCCGCTTCGTTGTTCGAGATGAACCAGAAATAATATTTGTCGCCCCAGTTGGGTTTGTCCTTGATGGCCCAAGTAGTCAAATCAACAATGGTTGTGCCTGTGACCCCCGCAAAGGTGGTAATCTTGCCATTGGCGGTCCCCGTACCCCAGTCGGTGCTATTGTCCCATTCTGTCCCGGCAGCACCACCAGCACCACCCGCCCACGCAGTACCAGCCGACTGGTCACGGTTTGTCCAACTGCAATCCTGCGGGTCAATCTCCGTGACCAGACTCTTATAGACGCTGAAAACGGGCGCGTTGGTAACGGCTGAATGTGCAATGGATAATTTTATGCTGGTTATTTCCCCGTTGCCGTCGGGGAAAGGTATCTGCGGCAAATCCAGTTGCAGAATGCCCCTCCACTTTTTTGAGGAGGAATCAAAACCTATCTTGAAAACATCCCCATAGCCATCATTGCCGGTATCATAATAGACATTGGCGGCAGAGGTATCGGAAATATGGGTGAACTCGAAATTAGTACCCAGCGAGTTATAGGTGCCGTCGGCAGCATAGGCAATGGCCTCAATAATTTCGTAAGCTGCCATTAGCGCAACGCCCCTCCCAATTCCATCGCCATTGATATTGGTGAGAACTTGAGAATGGCGCCGAAGGAATCTGCTTTGGCGCCCAAGTCATCGAAAGCAAATATCAAACTATTGATAAGGTTTTGGAGATATTCGAGAGGGTGAGTTAAAGCATCTACCGCCATCGTGACGACCCCAAACTTCTTTTCTAATATATAAAAGACGGCTATCAGGGCAAGAATACCCACCACTATTAACACTATTGGATTTGCTAATAAGGCCACAGTCCAAGCCCAAGTTGCCGACGCAGCAGCACCGGCAGCACCCGCGAAACCCAATTCGGCCACCGTTGCAGAAGAGGTTGCGACAGTATGAAGCTTCATCAGCGCGATTCCCATTTCCATTGGGCCAATCATTATCTCCATCGTTGTCGAAACATTGCGCAAAGCCTTCACGTTCGCTTCCGACGCCACCTTCATCCCCAGAAACTTACCTTCGGTCTTTTCCAGACCGCCCACCATCTTATTCATACCACCTACCAACTGGTTCATACCTGAAGCGACACCTTCCAGCGCCACCATAGTATTGATTAAATTGGTATTCAATCCTGTGACGTTATCCTTGGCATCCTTCAGAGGCTTGGAAGCCTTGTCACTTCCTTCAATAACAACGCTGATAATATATTCTTCAGCCATTATACTTCGCCAGCATCTCCGCTTCGGTTTTCTTAATGTCCTGCAACTGTTCGTTATAGATTGCTTGGGCTACCTTCATCTTCTCGCTGGAAAGCATATCTACGAAAGCCATTAACGTATCCTTGTCACGCTGGTCGCAGGCGTCGAGTAAGAGGCGCGCGCCCTCGTAATCCACTTCCGGCTTTTCAATCATCATCTCTAACATTCCGATATAGATTGGCATTGCCTTAACCTTGGCCGCGTGCAAAACCTTCATCTCATCCTCCGTCATCAACTCCCCCTGCATCATCTTATCTACAAGATGCCGAAGCATATCTATCTCCTTGGCGAGTTCAATCTTTATATCGTGAAATTTGGCGTTGATTTCACTCCATTCCTCTTCCGACAGACGCCGCAGGACAAGCACGGGCGCCTCTTGATTCCAGAACCACCGCCGCCAACCCTTCTGCTTATTGTATTGGGCGAGGCTGGGTAGTTCAACCGTCTTACGATTCCAGTATTCTTGGCGGACTGATGCTAAATCCACCAGAGGTTCGGACATCTGTCCGTGTACGCTTACCATATCCTTTCACCTCCGGTTCAGAAATCTCCACTAATGGCATACTTACTCCAGTTGTGGTAATCTCCATCGCCAACGAATTTGATGGATATGGTTTCAGTCACTTCGCCTCCGGCAGTATATCCGGCGGTTCTTGTAACAATCCGCCCGTTGGTAAGGGCGATTGTGCGGTTGGTTCCTCCATCATTGATGGTTAAACGAACCAGAGGAAGCAAGGTTTCAGCTTGCATCAGGTCATAGAAGGTTTCATCCTTCGCTGTGGCGGTGATGTCAAGCGTGATGTCGGTCTTCCCGCGGGCTACATCACCATTGGCAAGCACCTTGACCGCGCCGTCGTCGCCCGTCTTCTTACCCGCGATGGGAACATTGTTGTTCGCAATCTTCAGGCTTGCTGTCTTGACATAGGGCCACTCCGTCATTGTAGTAGCCGCATAGATGGCCTTGGCCGCGGCGGTGTCATAAACTCCCTTTACGAGATTCTGGGAAGTAGTGCTGCTACCGGCAATGGTTACAGTCCAGCCCGTCCATCCCGAATCAGCCAAATCGTCAAGTTCCTGCGTGGTATTTGCGTTAGCGTGCGTCATATCTAATACGCCATTAGCCACGATGGCGGCATCATCGCCCGAAGGAACGCCCGAATCCAATGCACCCGCGCTGGTGTAGAACAGCATATACTTCTCTCCCACCTCAACGTAACTGCCTGCCGGGCCATCAATCGTAAGGCCGTTGGTGGCGGCCGCCGTGCTGTATTCGATGGTCAAGTCCTGTGCAAGCAGCGGGTCTGATGTCGGTTGCGAGGGTAATGAAGCGCTGCTGTAATCCTGCCTCACGAACTGGGTTGCGAAATTGCGTGCCGTGGTGCGGCTGGAATCAGCCACACCCTCCACCGTGTAATAGGCCAGCGCATCGAAATCCAAGGTCATAGGTGCCGCAGCCGTGAAATCTGCCTCAAGCGTGGCGCCATTGAAGGACACGCCGGAAACCAGCGTGGTCTGCCAGTTGCTACCTACCGCTTCTTCGGCAATGATGGTGCTGCTATCAACCGCCGTAGTGAGGAACGCCGGGCGGCTGGCGCTGTCAATGGTTGTCAGACCAATCGCCTGTCCCAGCAGGGTTCTCCATCCCGACCCTAAATTAGTGTTGCTATCATTCCACAGGCCAATCTTCAGGGGCAGAGTGACCTTCGTCGGCCCCTTGATAACGTGCGCGTCGGTACTATGACCAATCGTGGGAACGCCCGCGTACTGATGGTCTAACATCCGGGGGTCGAATGTATCAAGGCGCCCTATGTGGTACAGGTTGCTGCCCACGGGGTCGCCGTATGCTGTTTCCGCCTCAAAAAAGGCGTTGACCTTCTGTGCTAATTTTACATCTACCATTTTTAACTCACCGCTTCATAACTTACGATTTCACAATCAAGGACATACCTGTACCACCTGCGAAGGCGGTCGGTATGGTCAACCCGAGTCGTTGGTTTGACGAAGGCATAGTCCGTCCCCGGACTTCCTTGTTTGGAACGCAAGATACGCACGACTTCTCCATATATCTGCCGAAGTCGTGTGCGGCTGGTGGCAGAGGCCATATCAATACTGATACGCCAGTTTCCCTTGTCGAGTCCGTTACCTACCCCGGTAAAGTCGTGGCTTCCCGCGACTTCATAGACACGAACAAGGTCAATGTTCTTTATGTTTTTCTTCCCCAAGTCCCAACTGTCGCCAATAGTGGGTTTAGTTCCTCCACTACCAGTTACCCAATCGGCATCTATAAGGTCAGAAACAGTAGTTACAGGGTCAGCGATTACGGCCATTAGCGCACCGTCCCGAAGCCAGCGACGGCGCGCGCCAGCGGCAAAGTACGGCCGATGTAGGGTTCAAGCATCTTCAAGCCCTGTGTTTCCCACATCTCGGACTTGGTGCGGTTATCCATACTGTCGTCACCTTCCTGCATCAGATTAAGGTCATCATTCACGGCGATAATGGAAGATGCAAGATAGATAGCAGACAGCTTGATGTCATCGGGCGTGGTGGCGGTGGCGTACTTGTAGGAAACATAGGCATCAACACCGGACGGCGATGCGCTGAAATGGGCAGTCCAGCTATTCAGATAGACGTTACCCCTCTCTGCATCAAACCAGAAATCCTTTGATACTACATCAGTCACGTTGGAACCCATCGTCTTGCTTTCATCCGAATCCAGATAGTCCAGATACTTGCTGCCGTTCCAGACCTTGACCGTCCCATTCGTCTGTGACAGGGAGGGCGAAGCGTGCTGTGTGAAGGACAGGATGGGGTAATGCCTCAACTGGAGTCTGCCCCGCGCGGTGAGATAATTGGAACGCACCATCTGGATTCTCACTCTCTCGTCGGTCACGCTTTTTGCGCGTGCTGTCGCCCAAGCGTGGTCGGTGAGTTTGTCTATGCGTTCCTCTGCCATCTCAATAAAAGCCTCAACTTGAGATTGCGTCGGGGTCGTTGCTGGACTATCTGTAAATGCGGCAACCTGCAAGAAAGCAGAAACATCGCCGTGGGTACAGTAACTGGTCATCTACAACCATTTAGTAAGTGCAGCCCCTATTAACCTTTCCCCAGTTGTCGGAACGACAGTACCATTCATATCAATCGGCTGCCCCATCATATTCCATCCTATCGCGGATGGCGGGATTTGCGTGGAACCCGACTGGATTGCCATAGGCGGAGGGCCACCACCATTCGCGGTGTAGAACTGTTCGCCGTTCCGTAGTGAGTCTATCCTCGGCGGGGGCATCTCCCACGCCGGTATCTGCTGCTGCTGCCCACCGAACCAAGTCCACGGCTTATAGAACGACGCTGCGCCCTGCTGCTGCATCATCGGTGCCTGCCCATACTGCCCGTAGCCGGTCATCTGCGGCTGCTGCTGAAGCTGGCCGGAGTTCCCGTAGGGGTTCTGCCAGTTGAAGATGGAGTGGTGTTCGTTACCCTCCTGCTGTGACCACTCTTCGTGAAGGGAAACTCTCGCGTTCAGTTCCTCCGCCGCCTCCTCGCCAAGCATCGTGCGCGGGTGCCAGTCTATCGCCGTCGTGAACGTCGTCTTGAGGAGTTCGAGGTTGTCCTTCAGGTCTGTCGGCACCGTCACTTCGGTTTCCGTACATAGCCCTTCCAGCATCTGACAGATGTTGTGCAAAACGGGGTACAGGTATTGCACTTCCCGCATTGCGGTATTCTCCGCGCACTTGGCGTCGTATTCTGGATGCTGCACTTTGTCCACCGAAACGGGGTTGAGATACCCGGACGGACTGCCTTGATAGCCACTCATTTGATTTTCTCCTTCAGGTCATCTGAAGTAATCTCAAGTGCAAAAGACATAAGTTCGAGAATGGCCTTTACGTCGTCCCTCATTGCTGCCAGTCCCGGTTCATCTTGATGACCTTTGCCGTAATGTATTCGTCATAGTCGCGCTGGTGTATCTTACAGAAGCCGCCTCCGGTGATTTGCCCGCAGTAGGGACACTCCTTCTTGCTATACTTGCGCCTTAAGCCCCACCACTTCGTTGAGAGGCGCTTGTGACGCATCGTCAATCTCTCCGCATAGAGTTCCAGTTCGTCATTCGACATCTGCTGCGGCGTCGGGAGGTATTGTGTCTGCACCGGCGCACGCATCACGTTGGGGTCGGGAGGCCGTTCCGCTTCAGGCTGCTGTGCCTGCTGCTGCTGCTGTTTGCGCGGGGCCAGCGTCGTCATCGGCGGCGGGCCGGTCATCAGAACACCACCAGCAGCGCCAGTATTACGGTCGTCAAAGCAAGCAGGATAATCTTCTCCGCCGGCGATAAATTCATAGTCCCCCCTTCTTGAACATCGTCGCCGTCCGTGCCGTCGCGGAGGAAGCCTGCACCATATCCGAAGCGAAGGCTTTGATAAAAAGCCATTTGAGGGTGGATAATACAAGGGATACGAAAAGCAAAAGCAGTAGCACCCCATTATACACCCACGCAACGCCGATAGCCCAGAACAGGCTTTCCTTGACGTACTCCTCGTAATAGATACCAAGGGCCATCCCGCCCGCGAAGGCAGCGAAGACGAAGCCGACCAGCCACACGCACAGCTTCATCCAGCCCCACTCGACATAGCGGCAGTATTCGACATCCATCAGGCCACGCGCCCCCATCGCCTCGGGATAGCGACCGGCGCTGAACAGGATATTACGTAGAAGCTTCATCAGCCTCCCAGCAATACTCACGAAACTCGTATCCGCAAATCCAGAAAGAACCGGAAGCCGTGCGGCGGTCGAGGCTTATAATGAGTTTCACGGCCTCACCACAAAGCTGGTATCCACATAACTCATCTTCTGCGAGTCCAGTGCATTGTAAATATCACGCTTGAACTCCCTCGCCTGCCGGTAGGCCACCTCGTACCCGAGTGGTTCCATCTCGCCGTCGGCCATCGGAACCCATTTAGGATGGTAGGTATAAATCGTTATCCTGCGGAAGTTGGGCCTGAAGTCCATACGGTCATCGTGGAACTCCACATACGCCTCCTGCGCGAAGCCCTCCCCGTCCGTAATTTGCACAAGCTGGTGTTCGGTAAGGCGCGCCGTGCAGATGTTCTCAATCACCTTTACCGGGACGGCCTTTGAAACGGAGAGGCAGGTCGTCCAGCGGAACATATCATCCGGGGTCAGGTTCTCCACCAGCGAATGCAGAAGTTCCTCGCAACTGACCAGCGCCGATGACATATCGAAAGTCTTGACCCTTACGCCTTTCAGGTTGAACTGCTTGACCTTCCCGACGATTTCCCCTGAATGGTTCGATACCTTAATCCAGTCGTCTATCGCAAACTCCGTGCGATACGCGATTGTGATGAACGATAGCGCGTTGTTGATGGGGCTGTATTTGCTGAACGCGGCGAACGTCAGGGCAGATACGCCCACCACATTCGCCGGGTCGGAGAGGTAGCCACCGTAAAGCAGGACTCCAATACCAAATATGAGGAACCCAAGCAGGCCGAATACCTGCATCGCAGCCTTCGCTTGGAGGTTGCGGATTTTCTTGTCGCCCATCACCCTCTTGCTGGAAGCGCCGACAGCGGCGATTACCAATATGAATACTACGATGAACCAGCCGAAGATGAGGGCCGGTTCCATTACAGCTTTAACTCCCGTTCGACCTGCTTGGCGGCTTGGTCAATGCCCGGAATCGGGGCGGGCTGCTGCTGTGGGACATACTGCTGCTGCGCCGGGGCCATAGGGGGCATTTGCGGGGCCATAGGCTGCCCCTGTGGAGGCATTGGATACATTGCCCCTGCTGGCGGTCCGGCGGCCTTTCTCGGCCGTTCCTCGACATCTGCATCTGCGGCCTCTGCAATCACAGCCAGAACCGTGTGCGTGAAAGCCCCGGACACGGCACCGTACCAGACTGCATCCTGCGGTTCGATTGCAGTAATATACATCAGGTTGAAGGTCGAGGTTATGAATACCAGAAACGACCCGAGTTTGTTGTATGTGCTGCGTAGTTTAGCCCTCTCGTCCATCTATTTCCTCCTTTGCGCGTAAAGTCACGAAGCGGGCGGTGTAGTAGTTCCATTTACCGCCACGCTTGGTTGTGATACCTTCCCGGTTAAGGGCGTCAGCAATGCGGCCGTAGGAGTAACCCTCGGAACGCATCTCTACCATACTTGTGCATATCTCCCACTCTTCTTCCGTGGAACCAAACCGATTCGACCGGTAGCCGCGCTGCCGGGGTGCCTTTCCCTTGCTGAAGCACGATTTGTTGCTGCTTCCAACAGCCCCGAAAAACGACCCGCCCTGCGCCCGTCCGGCCTGCTTAAGTCCAAGTGTCGCCTTGTCACGCACACTTAACACTACAACAGTTTAGCATATAACCGTTGGGGATTGATAAGCCCTGATAGCCGCTGTTAATCCAGATTCCACATCTTCCGCGCGTCATCGTGGTGGCTGTTCAAGGTAATCAGTATCTGTTCCTGCAACTCAATCTGCTGCTTCATCAGCCCCACAATGGTTTCGTATTGTAATCTTTCCTGTGCATCGTTCATCCCGTCATCAACTCAAGGGCGTTGTCAAGCGCCGGGCGTTCCAGCTTCAGGTCGTCATCACCAGCGGAGTCCGCATCCAGTAGCTGCTGCGTGTCGAGAGTGTGATGCCATTGGCGGATGATGGCTTCCGTACCATTAACACTACAATCTATTACTGCCCCTATTACTGTAAGGTCTGATTGATTTCTTCCATTCATCCATTTTACATCACCAACAACTTCAAAGTTACCACCTTCCGTTAAATACATCGCAGTTTTACTTGCAGAAGAATATCCTGTTATGGTTGTGTTTCCTGTTGTAAGTGTTGTACCTGTTGATAGATTTAACTCATCACCTGAAGTAGTTACATCGAATACCAATGATGAATTACTTAAGTTAAGAGTTCCCGAATTAACATCAACATCCTTTGCGTGTATTGTATTACCATTAGCATTGAAGGTTGTCCCACTGTTTACTTGTAACTCTTCTGTAATTGTAAGGTCTCCTGTTGCAGATGATGTTCCAGCACCAGAATGTACTAATCTCTTTAATGTACACGCGGGTACTGTAATTGTTCCAGAGCCGTGCAACATTGATACTCTATATAAATCTGCTAATGCAGTAGAAGGATTATCTATTATAAGTGTCTTACTTCCTGTATTGAATGCCATAGTGCTATTACCTGAAGCTGCGCCTGTGGTAATTTTAGTTCCACTCATATCTAAAGTTCCAAATAAATCTAAACGTCCACCACTATCATCTAAACAATTTAACGATAAAGTATTTCCACTACTGAGAATTAAATTGTAAATGTCTTCACCATTTAAATAATTAAAAACAGCAGTTCCAGACTTTGTAAAAGTAAGCGTCGAAGTGCCATAGGTGAATGTTCCTGCGGCTGCCCAAGTAGTTCCTACGCCTGACAAAGTTCCATCCATAGATGAACCTGCCGCACCCTTGTTATCCACAATTACACCGGTCCCTTCATCGAAATCATACCACAGTCTTGCGTTGCCGTGTGGTGTGCTTGATGCGACTGCGGCATCGTAGTCCTCAAACATCATCGCCCTGATTTGTGCTTCTGTAAGTTCCACATTCCAAGCCGAAACTCTCGCTATGGTTCCGTCAAACCATCTATCGGTAAATGCACCATCTGTGCTATGTGCGTGTCCACCTATAACAAACTGATAACCATAATGTATTGCCGATGCGCCCGTGTGTTGTGCAACCAGTTTTCCATCAACATATAATTTACCAACGGGCGTTGATGAATCATTGGCATCACAAGTCGCAGCAAGGTGATGCCACTTTCCTATTGTGCAGACATCACTTACTGCAATCGCACCATTACCAACCGTTCTCCAAGTAGTATCGTTACCCCCAAATATCATCATCAAGTTATCATTGTTTATTTGAATACCACAGCCATAAGAATCACCAGTTCCGCCCCCCCTTACCTGACCAAAAAGAACAGCGTCATTAGAACCTGAATTGCCAAAATCGAAGTCATCGAATTTAACCCAGCCCTCTACCGTAATACCGTTTGAACCAGTAAAGTTCCAATCACCAATCGCACTCCATTCACCGCCCCCATTAGAAGTGGATGAACCGGGTCTGCAACCTTCGTAATCAGCAGTCCCTGCTGTGACCATACCACTCTTACCAATAAGACCACCACTGGTAGTAAAATCTCCTGCTACTGATATAGTACTTGCATCCGACTCTGCTATGGTTCCTCCTGTTGCTATTGTAAGGTCTGTGGTTGTAGCTGTTGCCGTTGATGTGAAATTCCACGTTCCTGCACCTACAATGTGTTGTTTTCCATATCTATGACTTGTCATATTCATAGATACACTTGGTTGATTATAGAAAATTGTTTTTATTACATTACTGTCTGGTAAATCTATGGTAGCAGTTGAAGTTCCTTGTTGAACTAAAGTTAATAAATTGGGATTATTAAATGTGGCATCGTCATCCATAGTTCCTGAACCTGTAAAATAAACTTGACCATCGGCATCAAAGGTTCCTAAGTTAGCCAAAGTACCAGAACATTCCATCCTCTGTCCATTCAAATCTAAAGTATCTCCACTACTTACTGTTACGGCATCAAACTCACAATCTCCATCAAGTTCTAACTTTACTGCACCATTTGTTCCTGAATGATGTGTGTCTACAGCAAATTGAAAGTCCAACCACTTTAATTGCATTGGCGTCATTGTTCCACTTACTCCATCGTCCCAATCCCAATCATAGCCAGTACACTTAGCAGGATATAATTGAGCAGCACCTTGTACTGTAATACTTCTGGAAGAATGGGCGTGAACCTCTACGCAATTAACTGCTGCTGTTTTTAATTCTCCTTGAGATGTTGCTGTTCCTAAAGTAAGAACTAAGTTAGCACCTGCTGATATTGCACCAAATCTTAATCTACCACTCGCACCAAGAGATTGTATCAAGTTTTCAACCGTCATACTCTCTCTTAATTTTAAAGTAGTAGTAGCTGTGTTTGCTATATCTATATCATAAAAAGCAGCGTTGTTAGGAGTCCATACGTGGTCTGAACCTGCTACTTGGAATTTACCATTGTTGTGAATAAACTGGTCTGCTACCGTTGTGCAATTAATATCCAATGCTCCGTAAACATCAAGAGTACCTCTTGGTGCTGACAAAGTTCCGTTAGCTGCTATCGTAAGTGCTCCGTCAAGGTCAAGAGTGCCGTTCACTCCACTTGCATCTACAAGACTTACTCCCTGACCATCTGAATCAGTGCCAGTTCCAGAATCCTCAAAAGCACCAACAGCGTTGTTAAGTGCAGCAGTAGCGTGGCCCTCATCCAGTTTCCACCAATTCGTAGGAGTTACATTGTAACTTCCACTATAAAGAGAAGCCATTTGTTGTCCTGTTAAAGTATAATCATAAATTCGGACATCACGAATCTCCCCATTGAAAAATCTGCTACTAGCAGCATAACTTCCAATATACACTGTGGCTGAAGTTCCAGTAATGGACTCTGTGGTTGTTTCAAGACCATTACTAACACCATCCATAACCCATTCAAAGGTATTGGCTGCATCGTTGTAGGCAACAGCAACGTGATGCCATTCATTATTGCCCCAACCTAAACTCGTATGTGTAGGAGAACCGTGAGAAACACTACCGAAATAAAAGTTAAACCTGTCCGAATCGCTCCAACTTAAAAATTGCCAATCATTACCTTTATCCACTATATGTTGCATTGTATCAATGTTATTCGTATTTATCCAAGCAGCAATCGTTATTGCTCCGTCATCATATTGAAGGCTACTATCATTTCCGCAATTAATATAATCCGCACTACCGTCAAATGTAACAGAACTCAGTGACAAACCCTCTAACTTTCCTTGTGTTACTGTAACAGCACCGTCTGTCGTCGTTGTGTTGTCCTGAACATTTACACTAAAGGCATCGTAAACTATACTTCCCATATTGGCTGCTGTAAGTGTATTGGATTCTCCACTCGAATCAGCAGTAGTAGATGCATTGAGTTTTGCCCACAGTTGAATACCTGATGTCGGCATATCTGGTGCATCCTTATCCACGTTAATCTTGGATGCCATCTTTGCTACATTGGTTGCCGTTACTGCTACGTTCTTGTAGATTTTGACATCGGCAAAATAACCATCAAAGGTTCTGTCGGTTGCTGCATTATTACCTATACACATATCCCCACCTGCATCATCTGTTCTTGAACCAACTGGAGTTGTGGTTTCTGTTACTGCAACGCTTACTCCATTTATATAGAATACTGGATTATTGCTTGCTGAATCAGCATCATATACAAGTGCAATGTGAGTCCACGCATCTACTGGAATTTCTCGGGCTGTTGTAGTCCATATTCCGTTAGTGCCACTGAATGCGTGATGAAGATACATATGTAGGTAACCTCCTGATTCATCTTTAACTGCAAATTCGAGTACATCGCTATGTGTGCTTAAAAGCCGACCATATGTTCCTTCGCCTTCACCTTTCGGATAAATCCAAGCTGCAAAACAACCTCCATTGCCGTCAAATATATTATCGAAATCATTAGCGGAAGAAGAGAGAATGGAAGTAGTAGCATTAAAATTACCATAAACAGGGTCAGTATTTACATTAATGATTGCATCATCAAGATTTCCTTCAAGGATTCCTCCTGTGCCTCCTATCGTAAGTGTATCTGCCGAGGTGAAAGTTCCAAGGTTCCTTATTCCGCCATTCATATTGGTAGTAATAGGGTCTGTCTTGTAAGTTCCAAGGTTTGTCACAAGTCCGTGATGCGTTATCGAACCGCTTGTCTGGTTTGCATCATTATTGAATTTCCCTATTGCTGCAATATTGGTAAGTCCGTGTACAACTAAATCATCACTTGGAGTTGTCAATTCAAGTTCTCCTCTTGTTACTGTTAAATTGTTTAATACAGTTAAATCACTTCCACTCTTCGCCCTCCATTCAAATGTTCGAGTATCTGCGGTTCCATTACATATTAAATTGTAAAAGGTATTTGCCCGAATGTGCGAATCTAAATCTGAATTGAGGGAAACAGTGCCGTTATTATGCGTGAATGTTCCTGTTTCATCAAAAGTAAAACCACCACTATGTTCAGAAGTAATAGTAGTAGTTCCGCTTGTTGCTTGAAATACTCCTGTGGTCGAACCATTACCTGCATTTATTGTAAGGCTACCAAATGAGTTTGCAGCACCTGTCCCATACCGATTACCTCTAAATATACCTGCAATACTTACATCACCTTCTACTGTAAGAACTCTATCTGCAATGTAACCTGTCAGAGATGCAGTATCTTCGATAGTTAAATCGTTTGCCACAGTTATATCTGTTGCCATTTGCACACCATCGCCTGTGGCTGTATCTCTACAAATTAAATTGTAGAATTTGTTACCACCTACAAAACTCCTAATAGTTGGATTAGTTACAGAACCTTGATTACCATCCATAATAACTGTGCTTGTTCCTCTTGCAAAAGTCCCATCTATACGGCTATGACCGCCAAAAGTTAGAGTAGAAGCATTGGCAGTTAAAGTTCCATCTACATCTACATCTCCGTTTACTGTAAGTGCAAGGTCACTTCCTGTTGTTGTTAATGTTCCTGCTGTTATTGTAAGGTTTCCACCTATTGTTAAAGCTGTACCATCTCCTGTATTAATTGTATTGCCTGAATTATTAATTGTTAAATTTCTAATGTCTCCAGTGCCACTATTATCTTTAATATTTTTATCATCACCGCCAGTAATAGTTACATCTAAATTACCACTAATAGTTCCATCCCAACGAAATATATTATCATCACTTGAACCATTTAAAGTAAGTGTATAACCTCCTCCTGCAAGAGTTCCAATTATTCGTGTAGAACCCCAAGCTTCTGCTGCCGTTAATGTTACTGTATGTCCACTTGCTATTATTGCATGGTCTCCAGCCGCAGGTTGTCCTGCTTCTGTCCAAGTAGCATCAGCGTTAGCGTTACCGCTACCAGCCGAATTAAACGTAGCCATTAGGCCACCTCACTTACGAAAGGTATTTCAGAGTTCACGGCGAAGCCGCAGTCTATATCCAGAACGAAACTCATCTCTCCTGCCCAAGTATATACGCTGGTCATCGCCGCGCCGTAGCCGGCATCATAAACCCGGTTAAAAAGCTGTTCTGCCAAAGTCGCCTTCGGCATTCACTATATTGTCCCTTGTAAGAATACCTTACAATCGCCAGCAGTAATGACTGCTGTTGAAGTGCCATCTGTTGCCTTGACTGTAACTGCAAGCAATCTCAACGCCGTCGTAGCGATAGACTTCATAGAACCTGAATTTTCTGTTACTACTATATCATCACCAATCTGTACCCATTTGGAGTTCGTCACCGGCAAAGCTGCTGCCGTATCAAACAAGGAACCCCACACTTGACAGGTAAGTCCTTCTCCATCATTAGCCAGCATCTGTATTGAAGCCCGGTCGTATGACTCGACATCCACTACATCTATAATAGCAACGTATGTGGAACCACTCAACGTCGTGGCATCGCATTCCACAAGCTGCGTCTTTACTGAACTGCTTATTCTCTTTTTCGTTACCGTATTAGCCATCAGTCGCCCCCGACAACGACATCAACCACTCCGTCGCCATCGAGGTCAATGCCAATGCCCATCTTCTTTACCTTCTTCGCCTTCCAGTCATCGTGCTTCATGCCCGGATGCGCCTTGCCGCATATCATACCGGGGTGTTCGTCCGCCTTCTTGCGAAGACCCTTGCTGCGGGCCTTGCGGCGACGCTTCGGCTTCAGGCCGCGGTCTATCTTTACTTTTTCTTCCGCGAGGGGGTCAGGGGGGATGGGGCGGTTCGGTCTGCGGCCCACGATAGGCTGCGGGAGGTGAGTTGCCGGGCTGACCTTATCGTGGAATTGAAACGCCGGCTTCTTGCAAAGCTGTTCAGCAAACCCTTTGTTACGGCCTTCGTCCTTGATGTCCAGCGTTTCGCCGGGGTTCCAAGCGACAGTCTGCCCGTCAGGTAACCGACGGTGAAGGAACTTACGAGTGGTGTTAGTGATAAGAACCATTTAGCCCCCATCACGTTCTACGTCAA
>Ga0208029_1000787_pt1 | contig 17060 bp, 18 predicted proteins | sample MalvireepMed_s12_FD_184242 | JGI IMG/M metagenome (GOLD analysis project Ga0208029, IMG submission 184242) | Marine viral communities from the Global Malaspina Expedition - Malaspina viral metaG DeepMed_s12 (SPAdes) (version 2) | ecosystem: Environmental > Aquatic > Marine > Oceanic | place... | reverse complement strand
TTTTTAGAAAATTCCCCCTATTTTTCCAATTCTTCGATAACCCTAACCCATTTTGTGAATGATCAAAAACTACGTTTGTTTTACACTGTTAACGGCTTTGATGCTCCCTATTTTAAGTTTTGGTCAAACTAAAGATAAACCAAAACTAGAACTCGGCGGCGCCCTAAGATTCAATTATGTCTACTCCTCTTGGAAAGAAGAACAGAAAACCAAAGGTGGCGAATTGGGCTACGATATGTTTCGCATCAATGCCAAAGCTTCTTATAAAAAGGTTTTTCTCAACGCCGAATATCGACTGTACTCAGAAGCATTTGGTGGCGGATTTTTAAAGCAAGGTTGGGTTGGCTATCAATTTTCTGAAAAAGATGAACTGCACGCCGGTCTGGTCTATGTCCCGTTTGGGATCAAGCAATACAATTCGCACAACTGGTTTTTCAACATTACGTATTACGCCGGTTTAGAAGATGACCACGATATGGGCTTAAAGTATTTGCACACCGGAACAGATTGGGAATATGCGATTGCGTTTCTAAAAAATGCCGAAGAACTCAATTTTGGCGGAGATGTTGAAAATGATTCCAGCCGATATTCTTACGATGTGGTGGGGAGAAATAAAGAAACCAATCAATTTAATATAAAACTGGTGCGCAAACTGGGTGCAACTGTTAAACACCGTATAGGATTTTCTGGGCAGTACGGTAGTTTGTACAATATTGACACAGACTCCAACGGTGATCATTATGCACTTGCGCTACACTATGAAGTCGATTGGAATACGTGGAATTTAAAGACTGAAGCGATCACCGTGGCGCATAATCCCAATAATGAACCGGGACAATCAAATGACATCATACAAATGGGTGCCTACGGTACACCCTATGAAGTTGCAGCCGATTTTAATATGTATACCGCTTCGCTTTCAAAAAAGGTCAAAGTGAACTGGGGACCGGTCTCCCAAATCGAGATTTATAATGACTTTGGGTATATGCAGAAAAAAGAAAAGGAGTTTACCGATTCTTTTCAAAACGTAACCGGTATATTGGTCACCGCAGGACAAGTCTACACGTATATCGATTATGCTGCCGGCTATAACCATTCTTGGTTAGGCGGAAATTTTGTAGACGACTTTTCTATCGGAAACCCTGATGCAAAATGGGAAGCCCGATTTAATATAAACATTGGATACTACTTTTAACAGATTATAATTTTATGGCTAAAAAAATTACGCGAAGTGACGAAAAGAAATCTATTTTTGGATTAGATGTAAACGGCCCGGTTTTTTTCACCTCAGCTATTTTTATCATCATAAGTATTGCGCTCACGCTTATTTATGAGAAACAAGCTGAAAAGATATTTGGCGACATTCAACACGCTGTTGCCGAGAATGCCGACTGGTTCTTTATTCTTACCATCAATCTCTTTTTGATCTTTCTGGTCTATCTCGCACTCGGAAAGTACGGAAAACTTAGAATTGGCGGACAAAAAGCAAAACCCGAATTTAAAACCATGTCTTGGTTTGCGATGCTCTTTAGCGCCGGGATGGGAATTGGGTTATTATTCTTTGGGGTTGCCGAACCGGTAAAACATTTATTGAGTCCGCCTACTGCTGAAGCAAACACGGTAGCTGCCGCTCAAGAAGCGATGAATTTTACCTTTTTACATTGGGGCTTTCACGCTTGGGGCGTTTATGCCTTGGTAGGCTTAGCACTTTCCTACTTCACCTATTCTCGTGGACTACCGCTGACCATTCGTTCTATTTTCTATCCGTTCCTTGGGGATAAAATACACGGTAAAATTGGTGATGCCATAGATATTTTTGCAGTGCTTGCTACCCTTTTTGGGCTGGCTACTTCTTTAGGATTTGGGGTTCAGCAGATCGCCAGTGGTCTTAACCATGTTTTTGGTCTTCCTGACGGAACTCTCACGCAGGTATTGTTAATTGCGGGAATCACGCTTGTGGCGACAACTTCGGTAGTGCTTGGTGTAGACAAAGGTGTGCGTATTTTAAGTGAATGGAATATGCGCGTAGCCGTGGTTCTTTTACTACTTGCTTTAATTTTAGGCCCTACCCTATTTATCTTCAGATCTTTTGTTGAAAACACCGGAAGCTACTTTTACAACTTCTTAAAAATTTCGACCTGGAGTGAGACCTTTAATGGTACCTCGTGGCAAAACGACTGGACCGTATTTTACTGGGGTTGGTGGATTGGTTGGTCGCCTTTTGTTGGGATGTTTATCGCCCGTATTTCTAAAGGAAGAACCATTAGAGAATTTATTCTTGGGGTGTTACTGGTACCTTCGCTAGTTACGTTTTTCTGGATGTCGGCTTTTGGTAGTGTAGCTATTGAGCAAGCTTTAGGAGGAGACGGTACCATCGTAGCCGCTGTTCAGGATGATATCGCGACGGCACTCTTCGTGTTTTTTGAAAATTATCCGTTATCTATGGTGATCAATATCGTAGCAGTGATCCTCATCGCAGGCTTTTTCATCACCTCTTCAGATTCAGGTTCTTTGGTTGTTGATAGTTTAACTTCAGGTGGAAAAATTGAAGCCCCGGTTGGGCAACGTATTTTCTGGGCCGTAACCGAAGGTACCGTAGCCGCTGTACTTTTAATAGGTGGCGGACTCGAAGCCTTGCAAACGGCGACGATTGTTACCGGTTTGCCTTTTGCCATCATCCTGCTCATTATGTGCTACTCCCTGTATAAAGGACTTCGGGAAGACTTACAAAAGCTCGAAAAGAAAAAATCTGAAAAACAAATGGATGACTATGAAGAAGTCGTTAAAGAAATTGTGGAACGTAGAAACAAAAAAGCCTAAGTATGGAACGCGCTAAGAATATTCTTGTAGCCTTAGATCTGTCGTCGATCGATAATCACCTTATCGAGTACAGCTCCTTCCTTGCAGAAAAGTTAGCTGCAGAAAATGTGTATTTTGTTCATAACATCAAGAAATACGAGATCTCAGAACTTTTTGAAGAAGAACTGCAAAAGGTAAATCTCGACCAACTCATTGGCGACGAGCTTAATGAAAAAATTGAAAAGAGATTTACCGCAACCGCAAATTGGGAGGTGCTTATTTCTGAAGACAGCAATACCGAATCGCTCATTCATTATATCGCAAATAAGTACCAGATAGATCTGACTATTGTAGGGAATAAACCCGCTACAGAAGGCACAGGTGTCGTTACTGCAAAATTATTGAGACTGCTCAAGTGTAGTATTCTGTCGGTTCCTAAAACCGCTAGAGTACAACTGGATAAGGTTTGGGTGGGTACAGACTTTTCGGGACATTCTAGAAAGTCCTTTGTGTTCGCTCAAGCGCTTAAAAGTAAATGGGATCTTGAGGTAAACGCTGTGCATATTTTTCACGTGCCTATGCAGTTTTCGCCGTATATTCCTAGAGAAGATGCTGCGCAAAAGATCGAAAAGCATTTGCTTCAGAAATCGGCTAAATTCTTTAGAAAACTTGGTGGAGCTGTTCCTGAAAACAACCAACTTATCTATGCCAAAGACCGAAGCGTAAGCCAGAGGTTTTTAGTGGAGATCGAAAAACAAAAACCAGATCTGGTCATTTTATCAGACAAAGGTGGAAGCAATATTTCATCGCTCCTGATAGGAAGCCTCACCGAAGAATTGTTTGAAGAAAGCTTAGGCAGTCCGTTACTGGTTGTGAAGTAACTAGCGCTCTAAATGTATTGAAAATCCTCATCCCACCGATGAGGATTTTTTATTTGTATAGCAATATAAAATACACTTACTTTGCATTTCAAAGTACTTTAGTATGATCAACAATAATTATCTACAGGACATTTCAGACATTAAAAATATGATGAGTAAATCATCGCGTTTTATGTCTTTAAGTGGGCTTTCAGGCATACTCGCCGGTATCTATGCGTTAGCTGCAGCTGCGTATGCGCATTTTAGAATTGCAGCCTTACCCGATTATTCAGGTGACTCGGTGGTTTTAAATGCGGTAGGTAATTTTATGGCAGCCTACGATCTCGTTGGTGATTTGTTTTTTGTAGCTACGCTCACGTTGTTCTTAGCCATAGTCACCGGTGCTCTACTCACCTATCGCAAAGCCAAAAAACTGAATGAAAAAATATGGAATCCTGTTTCTAAACGGCTCTTGGCACATTTCGGTATTCCTTTATTTGCCGGCGGCTTATTCTGCCTTGTTCTTTTGCAATACGGCATCGTTGGGCTCGTCGCACCGGCTACCTTGATCTTTTATGGTCTTGCGCTGCTTAACGCCAGTAAATTCACCATTGGCGACATCAAATATTTAGGCATCGCCAATATGTTTATAGGATTGATCGCCTCTCAGTTTGTGGGCTATGGTTTGTATTTTTGGGCATTGGGATTCGGAATATTTCATATCATTTATGGGGTGATCTTATACAACAAATACGACCGTTAAGCTTCAGTTGAGCAAATATCAAAACCGGATACTTTGAAGAACATCATTCAACATATTAATAAAGCCTTTGATCATCGGGTGCGCTTGGGCATTATGAGCATTCTCATGGTGAATGAGTACGCCGATTTTAATATGCTAAAAGAACTGCTGGGCGCTACTGACGGAAACATCGCGAGTCATACAAAAGCTTTAGAAAAAGAAGAATACATCAAAGTTGAAAAATCATTCATTAACCGAAAGCCCAATACCCGCTATATCGCAACCGCTGAAGGACGCGAAGCTTTTAGCAAGCACATTGAGGCTTTAGAAAAACTCATCAATCCTAATGACTAAATCTATTTTTTTATCCAGTTACTTTGAAATTCAAAGTACTTTATTAATAGTTAGAGAGCTTTTTGTAGGCGCCTCTTTTGATTTAACCAGTCGGTTGTATGTAAAAGTGAAACAAGGTACACCTTGGAATCTCAGCACGAGGCAACTTCTGGATTTCTCTGAAGATTCATTGGGTTTTCATTTGGGATGCTTTCTCTTACAACACAACTTTGAACCTCAACCCAAATGTGAAGACCACGATATTTTTCACGTATTGACCGGTTACAAAACCGATACTGCACAGGAGATCGCTTTGCAGTTTTTCTTATACGGCAATGGAAAACGCAGCCCGTTTTTGTCATTGGCTATGGGAGCCGGTTATCTTCTGTATCCCGATCAATATGCCACTTTTAAAGCGGCTAAAGAACAAGGCCGCTTAGCTCCTCCTGTATATGGTCTCGACTTCAAAGCATTATTACACAAGCCATTCAAACAACTTAAATCTCAATTCATCAATTAAAATCGTTTATTATGTCTACTACAGATTCTCAAACACCCAATAAATTCATTCACTGGCTCAAGAATTCGATCACCGCACGTATGTTTATGGTGGGATTTCTCACGCTTATACTTTTGATCCCGCTCTTCTTTGTACAAAATCTTATTGATGAACGGGCACAGCGACAACAAGAGGTGGTGGCAGAGATCAATGAAAAATGGGGCGAAGAAGTGCTCATTTATGGTCCGGTCTTGAAGATCCCTTATACTACCGAAGTCAAAAAGACCGTGCAAAACAGGGAGACCAAAACATTTGAAACTCAGATTGAGGAGCAAGAACACATCGCCTATTTCTTTCCGGAAAATTTAGAGTTAACCACTCAGGTGAATCCCGAAATCAAAAACCGAAGCATCTACAAAACCACCGTTTATAATTCTGAAACCCATTTTGAAGGTCAATTTGCTGTACCCGATTTTAGCGAAGCGCCCTCAAAACCGGTTTCCATCTTATGGGAAAAAGCACGTATGGTTTTTCAAACTTCAAACCTGAAAGGAGTTAACGAGCAAGTCAACATCAAGCTTAATACCCATACGTATCTGTTTACATCTAAATACGAGCCGCGGCCGGCAAAAGCCCTGGAGCCTGTTGCACTCTACACGATGGAAAGTGATTTCCTCAAAACAGAAAGTCTCCCTCAGGAATCCAAAGTGAATTTTGGTATGAAACTTCACATCAACGGAAGTCAGCAACTGCGTTTTATTCCTGTAGGTAAAACCACAGAAGCCCAAATCACATCAGGTTGGGAAACCAATAACTTTACCGGTAACTATTTGCCGTACAATCAAGACAAGCTCGAAGGCAAAGGTTTTGATGCTAAGTGGAAAGTGCTGGACATCAATCGCCCTTTTCCGCAGCAGTTTTTTGAGCAGTTACCGCACTTAAATGAATATGCTTTTGGGGTGAATTTTATGATTCCGGTAGATGAATATCAAAAAAGTGAACGTACAGCCAAGTATGGTTTTCTTGTAATTGGTCTTACCTTTTTGATCTTCTTTCTCATTCAAAGCCTGAGTAAAATAGGCATTCATCCGTTTCAATATCTAATGATCGGTCTGGCGTTGATTATGTTTTACACCTTGCTCATTTCCATTTCTGAACACAGCAATTACTTTAATGCTTATCTAACTGCCAGTATTGCGGTGATTCTCTTGATCGCGCTATATGCCCGAAGCATCCTTAAAAACATCAAATTCCCCATCTTTATCGCTGCATCATTAAGCCTGTTATACAGCTTTATTTATGTCATCATTCAGCTGGAGAGCTACGCACTACTGGTGGGCAGTGTTGGCCTGTTTATTATTCTGGCGCTTGTAATGTATGTATCGCGTAAAATTGACTGGAATTCCTAATTTAGAGCAATCCAAAGCGCAGCTGCTGAGCATCACAGTTGCTGCGCTCACTAACCTGATCTGTTTATGAAAAACTACTTCAACCGTTTTTACATTCACGTGCGTCGCAATTTCTGGCACGCCTTGTTCTATTTGTTTTGCAGATGCACACTGGCTTTGGGATTTATCGTTGCCGGGTATGTAAAGATCATTGGCGAGCGTTTTGCAAGCGGACTCTCAATAAAACATCCTATGGGTGCCTACTTGGAAGCTTTGCATCATACGAGTTTTTACTATCCCTTCATTGGAATTATTCAGATAGCAGCAGGAATACTCTTGCTCATTCCGCGTACGGTAGTTTTAGGCGGATTGCTCTACTTCCCTATCATTCTCAATATTTGGGTCTTGTCGTGGGCGGTACGCTTTGAAGGTTCGTTGTTTACTTCCACGTTGATGGTATTGGCGAACTTGTATATTCTGCTTTATAATTATGAGCGATTGAAATTTATTTTGCCCATTCAGTCTAAAGCACTGAACTATAATGCGCCGCTTCAAGCTAGTGAAATTTCAGAAACCAGCATGCTTGCACCCGATCAACCGCTGCGCTTCACTCCCGGAATTGCCGCCTTTAAAAATCCTGCGATCAGTAAAAAATTCCCGTTCCTTTTTGCAGGAGCGGTGTTGTTAATCGCCTTTTTGACGCTTGTAAGCACCAACCGAATCTATGAGATTATGCCACGCAATTCTTATAATGATTGTGTGACGCGACTTCCTGAAGCGCTCGAAAATAATGCAGCGAGCTTTGACTTTTGCAATTGCATTCACAATCAAGGTAAACCGCTGGAAGCCTGTATTGCCGAATTTGATAAAACCAAAAACAACGGAAATGCTCCTGTTTCCTCATCAAAAACATTAAAATGAAAGACTTTATCCTCAATAAATACAACACCCTCAAATACCTTTTTGGCGCATTACTACTCTGCTTTTTTCTGCTGGTTTTTCGCATTAAAACAACACATGATTTTTTTGGTCTCTTCCTGGTATGGAACCTGTTCCTTGCTTTTGTTCCGTTGGGGATCGCTTGGTATGTGCAGCATAGAGGAACGCAACTAAACTCAATTTCAAAGTATGCTTTACTCGTGCTTTGGCTGCTCTTTCTCCCTAATGCGCCTTATGTGATTACCGATGTAACTCATTTGTCTTACAGTCCGTCTAATTGGTTTATTTATGACGGAATTACCATTGGTATTTTTGCGCTTTTAAGTTTGTATTTTGGCTTTCAATCGTTAATAGAAGTGCGTAAATTGTTTAAAACTGCAATAGCTGAAACTTGGTTGAATACCTCAACAGCAGGCGTTTTGATCTTATGCGGTTTTGGAATTTATTTGGGGCGGGTAGTTCGTTTCAACTCATGGGATTTGATCACCAATCCGCTGGATCTTTTCGGCACGATTAGTTCGTATCTTATCCATCCTATTGAAAATAAAAGCGTCTGGATGTTCACCTTAGGGTTTGGAATTTTCTTAAACTTCGCTTTTTTCTTATTTAAAACCTGGAAGCATAGCTTGTTAACCAAATCGTATACCTTTTAAGTTATGCTAAAACGCGCAATCTATTTCGTGATTTTTCTTTTTCTCTTAGGTGTAGAAATCGCCATCGCGACCTACTTAAAGACCGGCTTTATCCGGACGTATCTCGGCGATCTGCTTGTTGTGATCTTGTTGTATTGCTTGTTAATGAGTACGCTGAAACCTTCCGTAAAAACGGGATTAGTACTCACGCTTGCCATCGCTTTTGCGATAGAGTTACTGCAGTTGATAAACCTGACAAGATTCTTTCCGCAGGAATATAAACAGCTTGCAACCTTAGTTTTAGGCAGTCATTTCTCGTGGTTGGATTTACTGATGTATGTACTCGGAATCGTATGCGCCGGGATCACAGAATTTGTGCTACACAAATGCTATTCTTTACCGTCGACATAATCCTGCAAATAACTGAAGCGTTTGGTGAGTTTACCATCTTTGGTCATACGCGCACGGTAGAGAATTCCATCTTTATCGTCATTGAAAAAAGCGGGCAACACCCGTTCTACGAAGAGTTCGCCAAAACCTTCACTGGCATCTTTGGGCAACTCACAAGGCAGGTTATCAACCGCCATCACGGTAATGGCTCCCGGAGCATCAAAAGCGACTTCCTTTTCAGTCTGCGAGTCGTAGCCATAAAAAGGATCGGCGATCGTAGAGGCGCGTAAGGTAGAAGCCACGGGACCATCGATGTCGCAAGAAATATCGGCGATAACTTCAATATTAAAATCTTTAGCCTTGGCTTCTTCTCGGGTAAATAAGTACGGCGCACCATCACCATAAAAATGCCCGGCGATAAATAGTTGACTCACTTTAGCAAATCGCAAAAAGTTGGTTTCATAACCCGTAGGATCTTTGATAAATTGCGCGAGGCTGCCTTTTACGCCATCCTTCCGCTTTGCGTAATCCATCACTCCGATTTTGCAATACACCGGTTCTTTGAACTCCTTAGTGAGATATTCTTCAATGGTCACTTTTTTAATGCCCATAGCATCCAGAATTTCCTGAGCGCCACCGGCCACCTTTCCACTTCCGGAAAGGCAAATTTTAATAGCGGGGAGTTCAATTTTCTTTAGCTGTGCGATCAAAGCACTGACATCGGTAAGCGTATTTGCGGGTGGCAAGTCAAAACTCTTATACCTTTTACCATACGCTCTAAACGCATTGTAAGCGCCTACGAGCCCCGCATACCGCCCAAAGCCGATAAGCCGCAATCCGCTCTTTCGGGTAATGACTTCGTGATCGTAGAGTTCGATATTTTTCTCTAAAACCGCTTTGAGTAAGTCGCGGTTATAAGGTTGTTTTTTTATGGTATGGCTAAAGAAAAAATACTTCTTATTGGGGATCAAGGCCTCTATAGGCACTTCTTTTACACCCAGCATCACATTGGCCTCAGAAACATCTTCTTTAACCTCAAATTCTGCTTTCTCATAAGCCACATCAGGAAACACTCTAATGGGCGAAGCTTCTACCACAAAAGAAGCTTCAGGAAAGCGTTCCTGAGCCTTAGACATCGTTATGGGTGAAAGCACCGCACGACGGTCTGGTGGGGTTTTACGTTCACGTAACAAAGCAAATTTTAGAGGAGCCATAAAAGTAATATTTGGTGTAAAATACAATTTTACACAGAGAATCTTAAACCTATTTTAATTGAACTTTAATAGGTTCTTAGCAAAGCTTTAATAAGCCATTGGCTAATCTTGCTTGGCATTTTTGCTATATTAAAAGAAAAGAAAATACTATGAAAAAAATGTTAGGTATGGGCATTCTAATTGCCCTTATCACAAGTTCTTGTGGAACGCAAAAAGAAAAAATTAAAGGGGATCGCGATGTGATTTCCGTAAACGGAAGCTTACAAACCGGGATCAACACCATAAGTGTAGACGATGCTATTGAAGTCGAACTGGTCCAAGCCCGAAGCAATGATTATATTCTTACGACCGACCGTAATCTGGTGAGTGTGGTTGATTTTAAAGTAGTTGATAGTGTGCTTACCATCAGCACCAATATGGAAGTCACTAGCGCCAAGGAACTGTCTGTATACCTCAAACTTCAAAATCCGCAACACATTATTCTTAAGAACGACAGCAAACTTGAGACACCAGGACAACTTGAAGTGCCTGATTTTTCGGTAACCGCCGGCGCTTCATCACGAATTGACGCCAATCTTACCGCTACGAATGCGCGTATCAATTTACGCGAAAACGCCAGCGGACAATTGAATATTAAAAGTGAAAAGCTTGCTTTGAAAATGAGCGACCGCACCGATGTTAAAGGAAAAATAAACACGCAAATCGCCGAATTCACGATGAGTGGTTCGTCTGAATTTAATCCGCGTGGTAAAACAAACGAATTAAATCTAGCCCTTACCGGCAAAGCCGATTATAAAGGAGATGATTTTGATGTAGAAAATGCTGCAGTCACGTTAAGTGATCGTTCTGCTGCCGCAGTGAGTGCTGATGAAAGTTTATCGGTCTATGCACAAGATAAAGCGGTTATCAATGTCTATGGAAAGCCTAATATTAATGTAAAGGCACTAAACGATGATGCGCAAATCAATAAAAAATAATACCTTTGCTGCCCTCAAATTTTGAGGATTATCATCAATGGGGTCGATTTGGTTTTGACAGCGGGTCTAATTGAATGGTAAGCACGTCGAGCGCTGGGACATAGCTCGTAAATCTCAGGTTTCACACTTTTTAAACGGCGAGAATAACTACGCCATGGCTGCATAACCCGAATTATAGTACGGTTATCTTAATCTCACACAAGGTGTGAGACCATGATGCCTCTGAAAAGCCTTGGTTTACGGCGTTTCGCTAAGAGGCACCGAAAAAGTAAACATAGCCTGCTCAGGGTCTTGATGAGTAGGTGAACTTTAATCGAGAATAAGGTAGCAGTTGGTAGTTGCCGACCGGCTGTTGCACGAAAAACAATTGGCAAATAAACGTGTAGAAAGCTATTGAGTTGCCTGTTTGGACGGCGGTTCGAACCCGCCCGACTCCACTTTTTGAGTTTCAAACTCATTCAAAAACCCTGTAAATTATTGATTTACAGGGTTTTTAATTTTATTTAATATCATATATTATCGATTAAATGCAAAAAAATCGGGACCCTTTAGGCAGGTCCCGCCAATATTGAGCTTAGGGGGTCTCGCCAAGCTCATAACACCCTCTTTTTTAGTTTTTTACAAAAGTTAAAGTTTTTTGACCCTAAAAAATCATTTACTAATTTGACTTCAAGGTTCATATCCTACCTGCCACGAAGGTTCGGGAGTTACATAAAATTGAAGTCATGAAAAATAATTATTACGCACTATTTCATCTTATTAAAAGGAAGGTTAATAAAAGAGGTCTAGCTCCAATTTATCTTCGATTGACTGTTGACGGAAAACGAAAAGAGCATAGTATTTCTAGAAGAGTTGATCCTAGAAAATGGAATTCACGTCAAGAAAAAGCAATGGGCAATAGCCGTGAAGCTGTAGAAATAAATACACACATTAGTAATTTGAGGCATAAGCTCAATCAAATACACCAAACTTTTATTGAACACGATAAACATATTACCGTCAATTCATTACTTAAAGAATTAAAAGGAGAAAATCAACAAAATAAATTGGCACTGGAAGTATTTAAAGAACATAATGAGAAAATAGATCAATTAATTGGAAAAGACATTTCTGCTTCTTCTGCACAGCGCTATTGGACTTGCCATAATCACGTTCAACAATTCATTAACGAAGAATACGATGAAGAGGATTATAGGCTTAGAGACATTGACCATAACTTTATAATTAAATTCGAACATTTTCTTAAAACCAAGAGAAATTGTAATCATAATTCCGCTTTAAAATATGTCAACAATTTTAAAAAGATTGTCCGTATTGCTTTAGCTAATAAATGGATAAGTCATGATCCTTTTATAAACTACAAAGTAAAATTTGAACCTGTAGAACGAGAGTTTCTTACACAGGAAGAAATTGATGCATTGTGGGAAAAAGAGCTACATTTTGAACGTCTGATCTTGGTTAGGGATATGTTTGTTTTTTCCTGTTATACCGGTTTGGCTTATTCTGATGTTGAGAAATTATCTAAATCTGACATCACAATTGGAATAGATGGTAGTAAATGGATACGTATTCACCGTACCAAAACAGGCTCCAGAAGTAGCATCCCACTCCTCCCTGTAGCAGAACAGATTCTAGCTCGTTATGAAAATCATCCTCAGGTTGAGGAAAGTGAACGCGTGATCCCCGTACTAAGTAATCAAAAATCCAATGCCTTTCTGAAGGAAATTGCCATTATGTGTGATATTTCCAAACCACTTACTACGCATCTGGCAAGGCATACCTTTGCTACCACAGTAACACTAACTAATGGAGTGCCCATCGAGACTGTAAGTAGAATGTTAGGTCATCAATCATTGCGTACAACGCAGCACTATGCAAAAATTGTTGATCGAAAAATTAGCGATGATATGAATATTTTAAAAGAAAAACTAGCCGCACAAAAATCAAAGAAGGAGTCTAACACACAATAAAGCATTACGATTTCTAAACTTTTTTGTGTTGCTCTGTAAGATAGAAGTCGTAAATAAATGTTCATAACTCTCTGAAAACGTATCCAGTAAAGTTACTCTAGATTTCATTTAATACTAAATGAAATCAAACCTTATCAGATGAAAACAAAAAATATAAGAATCTAAAGACAAGGGTATTGTAAATAACTCTTTACTTCAAAAGGAGCAATTACGTTTTCACTTTCCTACTTTTAATTCAAGAATTCTACTTAATCAAACAAAGCGCTTTGTTCACTATTCACCTTAAAAAAGAATACGATGAACATTATTCAATTAGACGAAAGACTCGAGCGAATCGAATCGCTTTTACTTGCAAAAAAGAAAGTACTAACCCTTGAGGAAGCATGCGACTATGCAGGAATTTCAAGAAGCTATCTTTATAAATTAACTTCTACAGGGACCATCCCGCATAGCAAACCAAATGGTAAGCTCATCTATTTTGAGCGGGAAGAACTCGAGCGGTGGTTATTGCAAAACAAAACGTTTTCAAAGGGCAATTCGAAGGAATCAACTTGGAGTCATTCCAAAGGATCAAAAATTTCATAGAACTATAAAACAAGAGCTATGAAAAATGATAAACTCTATCAAGTTTCAGATCCTAAGAAAAAGACGGTTTACGATTATGCCATTGAATACCTGTTTGAGAAATACGATATACTTTACAATGAGATTTCTCACGATTTTCAGATATCTCTGAAAAAGAAAAAGCAATGGAGCTATCTGAATCTGAATTCGCTTATTATCGAACTGACAAAAGCCGGGATTGACATCAGTACCTCAAAGCTTGAGATCTTAATTAAATCAGAGCTTATTGACACGTATAATCCAATACGTGAATATTTTGAATCACTTCCGAGCTGGGACGGTCAGGATCACATAGAGAAGCTCGCTTCATTTGTTCCTCTTTATGAGCACGAGGTGTTTGTTTATCACTTTAAAAAATGGCTGGTAAGAGCGATTAAATGTGCTTTGGAGCCTGCTTACTTCAATAAGCAAGCGCTAATTATCAGTCACAGTGGTCAAAGTTCTGGTAAATCAACCTGGTGCCGCTATCTCTGCCCACCGGAATTGGCAGAATATATGGCTGAGGATATCAATAGTGATAAAGATGCGCGTATTCAGCTCTGTAGAAATTTCCTCTACAATCTCGATGAACTAGCGGTCCTTTCAAAAAATGATGTGAATGCACTTAAAGCATTTTTCTCAAAAACCTTTATCAATGAGCGTTTGCCCTATGATCGGAAGAATACAATACTTCCTCGCATATGCTCCTTTATGGGGTCTACCAATATGTCTTCCTTTTTAAATGATGAAACCGGTTCAGTACGCTGGCTGTGTTTTGAATTAATGGGACCTATTGACTTCAGCTATAAAAAAGAAGTAGCTATTGCTGATGTTTGGAGTCAGGCCTATTATTTAGCATATAATGATCCAGACTTCAATCCCGAACTAACCGTGCAGGATGTCAATGAAAATGAGGAGCGAAATCAAAAGTATACTAAGATGACTACCGAGCAAGAACTCATTGCGAGATACTACGAAAAGTCTACAGATCAAAAGGATTTTGTAACAGCCACAGATATTATGGTAAGCCTAAACTGTTTGAATATACGCATCAGCCAGATCAATCTGGGACGAGCACTTTCGGGCTTTGGTTTTCAAAAGATCAAACATCCCAAACGTAGAATTTATGGCTATTTAGCAAAACGAAAGTTTATAGAATCACCCTATGAATTAGGCTAATGAAAGAAAAAAGAGTAAATCCTCTTACCATTCTACCACAAATCTTCTAAGACCCTATAAACATTAGGCTCATTTGTGGTAGGATCTTTTTAAATCATCTTACCACAACCTTACCCATCTTACCACAACAATGTGGTAGGATGGGTAGGATAAAAAAATAACCTACCCAGGTCACCAAGCCCCGTGTTTACTGGGATGGGTAAGATGGTAGGATGTTTTGGGATTTTTAAACTATTTTCAGATGAAAAAAGAAAAACTATCGTGTGAACAAGCCCGAAAAATATCCATCGTTAAGGCGCTGGAATTTTTAGGGTACCTTCCCACTCGCAATACGGAAAAGGAAGCTTGGTTTCTGAGTCCCCTGCGGTCAGAAACCCAAGCCTCCTTTAAAGTCTCTAAAACATTAAACTGCTGGTACGATCACGGACTAGGAAAAGGCGGCAACTGCATCGATCTTATCTGTGAACTTCACAATATAGCTGTACGTGAAGCTTTAGCAATTTTAGCTCAAGTCAATATCGGGAACTATGCGCTTCCAAAACCACAACAAACAAAAGTAAACCAATCTGGAATTGTAATCAGACAGGTAAAATCCATTCAACATCCGGCATTGTTCGCCTATCTAAAAAGTCGAAAAATTAATCCGGTTGTAGCGCAGGGGTTTTGCAAAGAAGTGCATTATACCATTAAAGAGAAGTATGGTTTTTCAATTGGTCTAAAAAACAACTCCGGAGGATGGGAACTTAGAAACAAATATTTTAAAGCATCAAGCTCTCCAAAGGACTTGCGATGGATCTCTAATGGATCACAAAACTTAATTGTCATAGAGGGAATGTTTGATCTGTTATCTCTAGTTACACTTTTTCCAAACTTAAAACGGAAAGCTGATTTTTTGATCTTAAACTCTATTGCTTTTGCTGAAAAAGCGCTTCCCTATTTGGACACTTACAAAACTGTTGAATTGTATCTCGATCAGGATGAAGCCGGAAGAAAAGCAACCGCACTCTTCCTGAACAACAATGCTACGTGTATTGATAAATCTACCTTCTATAAAGCTGAAAAGGACCTCAATGCCTGGCTGATGAAAACGCATTAAACTGATTTCTGGGAAGCAGGGCAAGATGTGTGGCTGTGGCCACAATCTTGCTTTGCTCCCGGTGGTTGCAAAGAAATAAACAAACGATGAAACGAGCACTTATCAAATTCAGATGCAGCGTGTATGAGAAAAAATTGCTGCAGGTAAAAGCAAAAGCTGCAGGCTTGAGCCTGAGTGCTTTTTGCAGAAGAAGTTTGTTGGAGCAACAGATCACCGAGCGGATGAATGAAGAGCATATTCATACCTATAAAATGCTGGTGAAGTATCACAACAATTTTAAACGCATCGGAAATATGTATAAAAAAGGTAATCCAAAACTTAGTGAGGAAGTCATTCAGGTAGCTGAAGAAATCAAGAAACATTTAAAAACCATAATGAAATGATTGGCAAAGGCAGTGCTATATCCAGTACCCTTGGCGCGTTGCGTTACGGTAACGATCCAGAGAAACAAGCCGAATTGGTATATAGCGATCTGGTTGTGGGCGATACTGCTGAAGAAATCACTCAAGAATTTAAAGCCGTGCAAGCCCTCAATCAAAATTGTGAGCGCAATACACTGAGTTTTGTTCTAAGCCCAACGGTAACCGATGGAGCTCAAATGAACACTGAAGATTTAGGGAAACTCACTAAAACCTTTATTCAACATATGAAATTACAAGAGCGCCAGGCAGTAGCGTATGTACATCGGGACAAAGCACATACCCACATACATCTCTATGTGAATCGCATCGATCTAAAGGGTAAGGCTTATACTGATAGTTTTATCGGAAAGCAAAGTCAGTGGGCCGCTGAGCGGACCGCAAAGCAAATGGGTATTCAAACCGTACAGGACGTTCAGCTTGAGAAAAATAAAGCCTTAGCACAGACGCGAGTCGAAATCCATAAAATTCATCAGCAGGCTATTCAAGGCTCCACTAAAGATCTTCAGACTTACATCAATCATATGCAAAAGCAACACATTACCGTGATTCCGGTGATCAACAAATCCAAACAGCTGCAGGGGTTTCGTTTTGAATACAAAGGTCAAAACATTAAGGGAAGTGAAGTGCACCGCTCTATGTCAGCTAGTAATTTACTTAAATCCATCAACCGCACTAAAGCTGTTGTGTTATCTGGAGGAAGCATACCTATTGCGCCTAGCCTAGCGAAAGCTGTGGCTAAGAAAGTATTAAAAATTGTAATCGATAAAGGAATTGGAATATGACCAAACTAGAACACTTATCAGAACTGCTGGTTGAAGAATTACATTCATTCAAACAAGAGATCAATCGTTTAGAACGGATTAAACAAGGTCTTAAGAGCACCTCCATACAAGCAGATAGCACTCAAATTGAAAAGATGATCGATTCGCATCTTAGAAAATTAAAACTGGATCTAATCTCGCAGCAGGAAAATCGCAAGGAACTACTAAGGAAGATCAAGTATACGCGAACGATCCC
>Ga0208029_1000783_pt1 | contig 17117 bp, 18 predicted proteins | sample MalvireepMed_s12_FD_184242 | JGI IMG/M metagenome (GOLD analysis project Ga0208029, IMG submission 184242) | Marine viral communities from the Global Malaspina Expedition - Malaspina viral metaG DeepMed_s12 (SPAdes) (version 2) | ecosystem: Environmental > Aquatic > Marine > Oceanic | place... | reverse complement strand
ATATCTACTTGAAATCCTTCCTTCTTCATTGCTTCTAAAGGTGAAGTAAGTTCACTTTCTTCAAATCCGTTAGTTGCTAAAATCGCTACCTTTTTCATAGTATATTGTTTTTGTTGGTTATAAAATCAATTCAAGAACAAAGTTAGCAGAAGACGTTAGCTATAAGGGTTAACGACGGGTTAAAGCTTACTGCGTAAGGGTTAAGCTTTGTTAAGCGCGTATCGATTTAACTTAAATTAAGTCAAATTGAACTATTTCAGATTGACCTCTTGTAAGATCAATCCAGAAGCCTGCGCGATATGGGTGAGCTTATACGGAATTTTACCATCTAAGCTTTTCTCAAAATCTTGCCAAGATAATATGCCATTCCCAAGATCAAATAAGGCCCCCATCATTAAACGCACTTGATGCCGTTTAAATCCGGCTCCCACAACTCTAAAAATGTACGAATGCTTCGGAAAGAAATTAGCCGTATATAAGGTATTCTCTTCAATCACTGAAGATACGATGGTCATCACCGTTTGCGTTTCGGCAGAAGCTTTATACGCATAATTGCGATAATCGTGGGTTCCTTGCATAAACGCAGCTCCCTTTTGCATCAATTCAACATCAAGTTGCCCTTTTACATTGATCATATATGGAGCGCAAAATGGATGATTTTTTTCACCAAAGGAAAACAGATAAATATATTCTTTCAGTTTAGGCGCTTGTATGATATTGGTTTGATCGGCTTTTTCTATGATTTCTAGCAAGCGAAGGTCCTGCGGAAGATTTTCATTAAAAAGCTTATGAAACTCCAGTAAATCAGCAAGAGCCTCCTCTTTTAAAATAAGCTCTACATAGGTTTCATTTACCGAAACCTTAGCATCTGTACGCCCTGCTGCAATGAATTTAAAATTGTTACGACCTAATACATACTTTAGCGTACGCTGCATCATGCGCTCTACCGTGAGAAGATCGGGCTGCTTTTGCCAGCCGTGGTACCTAAATCCTAAATATTGAATTTTAAGTAAGTAATAAAACTCTTTTTTAAACATAATTCAAAAATAGAATTTTAGTGCTTTAAGAGCGTGCTGTGCAAATACAATTCAATAAATTTGAATGAATCGAAAGACTATGATCAATAAAGATAAAATCGTTAACCAGATCAAGGAGCATAAGCAAAATGCTAATCTCAATTTCAGGTTAAAAACAGATACTCAACGTTTTACAAAAGAACTTTTTGCTACGCTTTTTAACTTCCCCAATGATCTTGATGAAGATCTAGATCGCTTAGAGCGTCTTTTTGAAAATCTTGTTGAACTGGCCTGTTGGGATATTGATAAAAAATGCAGTAAGGTTTGGGATGAGTATGTCGCCGAGCTTCCTGAAGTTTTAAGAAAGCTTAATCTCGACGCCGAGGCTATCTTTAATAATGATCCTGCAGCTACGAGTATTGAAGAGGTTTATCTTGCTTATCCGGGTTTTCACGCCATTGCGATTTACAGACTTAGTCACGCGCTTTACAAGAGAGGCTTTCCTATTGTACCACGATTAATGACAGAATATGCACATCACGTTACAGGGGTAGACATCAATCCCGGTGCAGAGATTGGAGAGTACTTTTTTATGGATCACGCCACGGGTATCGTTATTGGTGAAACCGCAGTCATCAAGAATCACGTGAAACTGTATCAAGGTGTTACTTTAGGAGCACTAAGTGTTGCCAAAGATCTTCAGGCGGTTAAACGTCATCCTACCATTGAAGATAATGTAACCATTTATGCAAATGCCACCATTCTTGGCGGAGATACCACCATTGGTGCCAATAGTATTATTGGAGGAAATGTGTGGTTAACAAAGTCGGTCCCACCCTACTCGCTGGTTTCGCATAAGCCTGAAATATTGATAAGAGAATTAGAACAGAAATAGTAGGGTTTCCAAAATTTAATCAAATGAATTATTCTATAGAGCGCCTTATTGGCAATACACCACTGGTAGAATCAAAAGTTTTACAGAAAAACCCTAAAGTCAAGTTATTATTTAAGCTGGAAGGACAAAATCCGGGCGGAAGCGTTAAGGATCGAGCTGCTTTTAATATGATCTCTGCAGCCCTCGAGCGCGGCGAGATCACAAAAGATACCAAGTTGATCGAAGCCACAAGTGGAAATACCGGTATTGCTCTGGCTATGATTGCCTCGATGTACGGCTTAGATCTTGAAATTGTTATGCCCGAGAATGCAACCAAGGAGCGGGTGCAAACGATGCGTGCCTACGGAGCCACAGTAATTCTTACGTCAAAAGATATAGGTATCGAAGGTGCGAGAGATTTTGCTGAAGCGAAAGTGAAAAATGAAGGCTATTTTATGTTTAACCAGTTTTCAAATCCAGACAACTGGAAAGCGCATTATAAAACCACCGGTCCGGAAATTTGGAGAGATACTGAAGAAAAAGTTACGCATTTCGTTTCTTCTATGGGAACTACCGGTACCATCATGGGAACTTCAACGTATTTAAAAGAGAAAAATAAAAATGTTCAAATCGTAGGCGTGCAACCTACTGACGAATCGAGCATTCCCGGTATACGCAAATGGCCAAAAGAATATTTGCCTAAAATTTTTGACGCTTCTAAAGTTGATCAGGTTCTCGAAGTAAGCGAGGCAGATGCGCGAGCAATGTCAAAGCGACTGGCTAAAGAAGAAGGGATTTTTAGCGGTATGAGCAGCGGTGGCGCTACAGTTGCCGCGTTACGCCTTTGCGAACAGTTAGAAGAAGGCGTGGTAGTCTCTATCATTTGTGATCGCGGGGATAGGTATTTATCGTCAGATTTATTCGATTAAGCAATCAGTTTAGAAAAGCAATATCAAGGATTTTTAAAGACGCCTCAACTAAGGGTTGATTCGTCTTTTTTTCCCTTTTCAAATTTTGAACTGAAGGGTTCAAATAGGGTACTACCCACAGCATTTACTATTTCAAATACGCTGCGCTTCGGTCATCGTATGGAATATTTTATGGAAGCTGCACTCAGAGCAAATGACTATAGGATTCTGGCTAAAAACCTTCAAATCATTGCAGAGAAAAAGACCTTAGGCGAACTCGACTTTATCGTAGAAACGCCCGATAATTCTCATATTCATATCGAAATGGTCTATAAATTTTATCTCTATGATCCTGATCGAAAAGGAAGCTGGATCGAAAAACTAGTTGGTCCAAATCTGAAAGATCACTTGTCCTTTAAATTACAAAAATTAAAGGAGCATCAATTTCCAATGTTACAGCAAGAAGAGACGCTTAAATTCTTGGAACAACTTAATATATCCTCGAGTGCTATCGCCCAGCAATTATTTTTTAAAGCTCAGCTTTTTGTACCGGTCAGCACTAAGGTAATTGATTTAGATAAAGAATTAATTGCAGGTAACTTTTATAAACAACACGAACTTGCACTCCTGAATCAAACCGCTAGTCGTTTTTATATTCCAGAAAAGCAAGATTGGGTCTGTGAACCGTATAACGATGCGTGCACGCTAAACTTTGATTCTTTTTATGCCACTGCAAAGCAGCTACTAGAACAGCAACGCTCTTTTATGTTCTGGTGTTTTACCTCAAAAAAGACTGAAAAGCATTTTGCCTGCTGGTGGTAAAAAAAATCTTTTAAACTTTCTTTACCTGAACTGCGTTCATTCCTTTTTGTCCTCGCTCCAATTCAAAAGAAACTTTATCATTTTCATCAATGGCATCCTCTAAGATTCCACTAACGTGTACAAAATATTTCTCTTGATTTTCAGTATCAATAATAAAACCAAAACCTTTAGAATGATCAAAGAAAGACACTTTTCCTTTTCTGATTTTGGCTTCCTCAGCAGCGATTTTATCTTCTTCGGTAGTCTTAGGAATACTTATTTGAATATCTTCAATATCTACATCAACCTTCATTGATGGGTCTGGCGGTGTATCTGTAAGATTCCCGTTATGATCAACGTAAGCGATCATATCTTCAAAGTTTCCACCTGTTGCATTAGCTTTTCTGGCTTCTTTTCGCTTTTGTTTTTCTTCGCGTTTTTTTAATCTCTTTTTCTCTCGTTCTGTTTTGCTATACGTTTGTTGTGATCTTCCCATGGAAAATTTCGGTTCAATAAAATTAGTAATTAGAGTATTTGAAAAGGAATTGGTACGATAGGGATAAGAAGAAGATGTACAAATAATCTAAACCAAGCGCTATCAATAACTGAGTAAGCCGAAAACTTATCTCTACTCATTTGCCGTAAATGTACAAATTATAAAGCGGTATCTTCTGATTCATCTACACAAGAATAAATTGTAGTATTATTCTTACTTGTCAAATATTTAACTTCGTTTATTTGCTTAATATCTTAAAATTCAGTTATTTTGCCCTTGTATAAACCCACTTCAACTACTACGTTTATGTCCTACGGTAAATATTATTTACTGTTTTTTTCCTTTTGTACACATTTTTGCCTTCTTGGTCAGAATGCAGTAGGTATAGGGACTTCAGATCCAAGAGTCACGCTTGAAGTTGCCGGCGATGCCATCACTAGAAACGGTATTGAGATTGGAGTCATCGACGATATGGTCGATGCTGATACTTCTACCTTTTTAGTACAAGAAGGTGCCTCAAATAAACTAAAGACTTTAGATGTAAGTAACCCAACTGGTACCGCTTTGGGTTATATTCAAGAATATATAATTGAAAATCCTAACGAAGACTGGATTTTTGATCTTAATACAAATATCAGTGCTACAGATTTTGTGGTCAATACCATTTCTGCCTACTACAATAGAGAATTGGATATTGACGGTTATGCTACGGTGCCCAACTTTTCAGCATACATTCAAGGAGGTACTTGGCATCTTACAGCAGATTTTCCTTCAGCAAATAATTTGTATGATAATGAGATAGGTACTTGGACCATCACTACACTTATTTATTCTCGAGATCTGTCAAAACAATTGGGAACTATAACCATTCCAATGGCTAATGGTTCGACAAATAGCGCGACAAATCCAATAATAGATTAAGCTATGCGAATATTTCTAGTATTGGTCTTGATCATTTCGGCAAAAAGTTTGGCACAGGTAGGTATTGGTACCACACAACCGGAAACCGATTTACACGTCGCAGGATCCACCCTTATTCAAGACGAATTTGAAACAAATCAGCTTAGTTCCACTAATAATAACGATGTTGATTTTAAACTGATAACGAGACTGACCAATTCTAATCCGGTTGGAGAAATAAAGAGATTAAATGTTGATAATCTTACCGTTGCCCCCATCAATGTTGTAAAATACCGCTTTTATAATTTGGTTGGAGATAATCTTGAGGATGTAGACATCTCTTTTGAAGCTGATCGCTATCTTATTGCGATTTCTAATTTTCGATATATCGGTGACCCTATAGCTAAGCAAGCGGTTCAAAATCATAACAGGCCTACTATGGGTAATTTTATTACGCGTGTTTTTACTGCTCCATCCCTTACTGGTTCGGGTGTAGAAACCTGGCATTTACAAATTCAAAATACTTTTTTAGACCCTGATCCTGATGCAGAAATCGAATATGAAATTACATTGATCATTTACGATAGATCTTATTATCGAGCATTACCCCCCATCCAGACAAATCTTGGAGGTTCAAACACCGGTAGCGTTGCAGCACCAGACATAAAATAAAGGATTATGAAACTTATTTTATCGGTTTTGATTTTGTTGTATCTAAATACATCTGTAGCACAAGTAGGAGTCAATACTAATACACCCCAAGCTACGCTAGATGTTAATGGCCACACTAAGGTAGACGAGAAATTGTATCTTGAGGCACCGGGTGATTTTAATGAGATTAGAGGCTCCAAACTTTTGGTAGAAAAGCAGGATAAGGAAATCGTGCAATATGATATTGAAAATAGTAGATACGGTCCTATAAATTATGCTGAATTAAAGTTTGAAAACACCCAAAATATAGGTGTTCAAAATTATGACACAAAAATTCCAATAGATCAGTACGCCGTAACTGTACAAGGATTCTATGTACGCGGTCAATATGGAGAAACTAATGTAGTCGCTTCAAGTGACTCTGGAGATCAATACATCGAAGGTTCTCAAGTATACTCGTATAAGGATACAAATACTGGCACTTGGCACGTAAAAGCATTTGTAAATAACTCGAAATTTAGGCTCTGGAATAATGCTAATATCCAAGTAAATATTTACCTCAATCTAATTATTTATAGAAAAGGTCTTTTAGCCAAAGAACTTCCTTCTTGGAATGTTAGTGCCGGAAATGCCGTTACCCGCGGAGTCTTGAGTAAACCTGCTGGTTTTTAGGTCTTAAACCTAAATCAACAACAACTATTGCCCGGTAAGCTTGGATCTGACGCCGCATCTATTAAAGGTGTTGTTTGTATTGTTATCCTATTGGAATTAATAGCAGAACCTGTTTTAATTGGCAACAGCTTAAAATATTTTTCAGCTTTTTCTAGATTATAAATGCTTGCTGTAGAAGTTCTCCATAACATTATTCGAACTTGAACATCAGGGAGTTCCATTAAATCTTCAGCATTCTTAATTAAGTTCAAAAAGGCATTTGGATTGCGGCGATGATTAAAGTTTGGGTTTGGACTTAAATGAACCAAAATACATTGAGTATTTTCAATAGTTCCGTCAAGATCAATCATCTTTTCTGTTTGTAAGCCCACCTTTACTACTTGATACCGACTTGGTATTAACTTTCCATCAGGAAACTCAAAACCAATTTTATATACTTTTTATAAAACAGATTTAAGATCAGACAGTTTCATAAGTCTCTTTTTAAATTGAGCTCTAAATAAGCTATTTATATGTACTACTAGTGTTAACCTAATGCAAAATTTAACAAAAAACCAATGGTTTTAAATTAGGTTAAGTACTTTTACTATGCCTTTAATATCAAGGGGTAACGAAGTAAACACACTATATTAAAAATGAACGCTGAAAATCAAAAGCTGAATCAGGAACTTACCGAAGCATTACAAAAATTACTGGTAAAAAATTACGATGCCGAAAAAGGCTTTATCAAAGCCATGCAAGAAATTGAACACACGGCGCTCAAAGGATTTATGCAGCGTCAAGCAGCAAAGCGCAACCAGTTTGCAACAGAACTCGATAAAGAACTGCACGCTTTAAACGCAAGACCCGAAGATGAAGGTAGTCTTGCTGCTGATTTGCATCGCTTTTGGATTGATGTCAAAAGTATCGTAAGCAAAGACGATATTTCTTCTGTACTTGAAGAATGCCTGCGCGGAGAAAAAATGAGTGCCGAAGAATATGAGAATGCATTAGAAAGCGATAAATTTCCACAGCATTTGCGCACGGTAATTAATAATCAACTCTCTCAAATTTATCATACCATTGAAGATTTGCAACAGCTTGATGATATTGCCAAGCTTAGATAATTAACCTTCAATTTTACTAAGGTTTTCTACGGTTTATCACTGGTAGTCATACAATTTAAAGATTAGTTTAGGAAAACTCATAGGTTGAAAAACCATTTTCGACTAAAATATATTCAATAAAACAACACTTTGTTTGAATTATCAATAATTTAAAGCTTTCTTTTTATCAAGTTTAGATGTGATTAGCATTTAGGTTTTCTTAACTTTAAAGAAATACAAACTAACACTATCTAGACTATGAGTACTTCAAATCTTCCAAGAAGAGAATGGCTTAAAAAAATGGCTTTTTCGGTGGGCGCAGTTGCAGTTGCACCCACAGCTTTATGGGCAACTACTGTAGAACAGGCTCAGAGAAATAATCAAAAATTTCTATACAAAAATTCAGCTTTTGACGAATTTACACCTCCAAAATTCCCTGACCTAAGCACGGTAAAAGCACGCCTTGTTTGGAACGAGAATCCACACGGGCCATCAAAATTGGCAGCAAAAGCATTTCAAGACAATGTTTGGGATGGAAATCACTATTCGTGGTCTTCTTTAGGTGAACTCGTTCAAAAGATCGCAGATAAAGAAGGTGTTTCTCCCGAAAATATTATGATGGGGCCTGGCTCTTCCGACTTATTAGAAAAAACAGCATTGGTTTATTTTAGTGAAGGTGGAAACGTAGTAAGTGGTGATCCTAGTTATATGTCACTCGTAAGCGTTGCAAAAGCAGCCGGTGGTTCTTGGAAAGCTTTAAAGTTAACTGAAGATTATCAGCATGATTTAGATGCTATGGAAGCTGCTATCGACGAAGATACTAAGCTTGTTTATATTACCAATCCTAACAACCCAACTGCTACCCTTACAGATACCGAAAAACTGAAGGATTTTTGTAAGCGCGTATCTAAGACGGTTCCTGTATTTGTAGATGAAGCTTATCTCGAACTGGCTCCTGAAGGTTTAGATGCAAGTATGGCTCCATTAGTTGCTGAAGGTTATGATGTTTTTGTAACTCGTACGTTCTCTAAAATACACGGAATGGCAGGCCTGCGTATGGGGTATATGTTAGGTAAAAAAGAATCATTAGAAGGAATAAACGACATCACACGTGGTGGAATGGGTATTGCGGGACCAACCATTGCGGCGGCTTCTGCAAGTATGGATGACGAAGCCTATTTAACCATGTGTAAGGATAAGATTAAAGAGGCACGTGATTATACAACTTCTTACCTAGAGTCTCGAGGATTTGACTACATGCCATCTTCTACAAACTTCGTGATCTTCCCGATCGATATGGAAGGGGATGCTTTTCTTGAAAAAATCTATGATAAGAAAGTGGTTGTACGTGCATTTAAATTCTGGGATCAGAACTGGTGTCGTGTAAGTATGGGTACTATGGAAGAAATGAAATATTTTACTGATGCGATCGATGAAATCCTGGTGTAACGATGGATATTAATCTGCAGAAAACATTTCTTTTTCTTCTGTTTATAGGTATTGGTCTATTACTTAAAGTTAAGCTCAAGGACAAATCTGAATTAGCAGGAATTAAGGTTATTATTCTTAACCTGGCTCTACCGGCAACGATTTTTATCGCATTACTTGGAGTGAATGTTGAGGCTTCGCTCCTATTATTGCCGCTAATTGCACTTCTCCTTAATGTAGTATTATTTTTCGTGACGCCTTTGGTGTTTCCCGTTTTAGGAATAAAACGAGGAACGCCTAATTTTAGAACAGGACAGTTATTGGTTTCGTCATTAGCACCAGGTCTTAGCTGTTTCCCATTTATTCTAGAGTATTTAGGAGATTCGTACCTCGCAAAAGCGGCTATGGCAGATCTAGGGAACAAAGTTTTTGTCCTACTTATCCTCTACTTAGTTGCGATGCGCTGGCATTACAAAACACAGGAAATTCAGAATACGTCAAATAAAGCAAAATTAAAGAGTCTCTGTATTGCTATGGTTTCAGAACCAGTCAATATTTTCATTCTAGTGGCTTTGGTATTATTATCATTCGGCTTGCATATGGAAAGTTTACCTTTTATTGTAAGCGAAAGTCTAAGCCGATTAAGTCTTTTAATGACACCTCTTGTTCTTTTATTTATCGGACTTTCAGTAAAAATAAAAAAGAGACAATTTGCTCAGATCATTTCTGTGCTATTATTGAGAGCCGGGATTGTTGTCTTATTAGGTATTGGTCTTATATCCATTGCAAATATCACTATTGCGCAAGACCGACTGCTACTACTAGCTTTCGGACTTAGTGCCTGTAGCTTTTGGCCCTTTGCTCATATTGCAGCCGTCGACGCACAAGAAAAGCGCGTACTGAATTTTAGAAAAACCTTTAATCAGAACTTCGCTATCAATATTTTGGCTATTTCCTTTCCGTTGTCGGTAGTCCTTATTTTAGGAATACTCTCCGCCGGAACTTTGTTTGCCAATATTGATACCATGCTTATATTAGCAACTGTATTGATCACAGGAGGCTTAGTCTATCCTGGTTTTATGCTTTTAGTTAAGAAGAAGTCTCTAGCACAAACAAAAACGCTAGATCAGGATCTAGATGAACCTTATAACCTCAAACGCGTTACTGAAAACTAAAAACGAATTGAATTTATAAATTTTTAAAAGGCTGATCAAAAAGATCGGTCTTTTTTTATTGCTCAATAAAAAGTTCCATACGTTTTTTACTATGCGTAGCATTGATATTTTGATCTTCGCCACGAATTATTTCCACATTAAAAACTTCATTAAGTGATTTTGCTAGTTTATCGGCTTGTTTTTCAAGAGTCGAATCGTAATAGAATAATCTATTTGGCACAGCATAGTTACGAGTATCATATCTTGGAAAAGCCTGAACAGTGGTATCTATCTCTAAAAGATTAAGCACTTTTAGCTCTAAATCTGCATTGGGCTGATTAAAATAGACGATTACCTCGTACGATTTATCATCGGTAAAATCGAGACCTATTTCTCTAGCTTTAATTTTCCAGTTATCAATTTTCTTAATAGAATCGATTGATAAAGCTCTTAGTGTAGCTATCTGTGTAAGGCTTTGACTTATAGAATCAAGATAGCGTGCCAGCTTAGTATTGGTTAGTTCAATTTCTGAAATTGAATCATAAGAGCGTTCAATTTCTCCAATCACAACCTCGATATTTTTATCCAGTATTAAAAGGCTGTCTTTAATTTTTTCTATTCGCTTACTACTTTCACTCAAGTCTTCATTTGATTTTTCTAAACGCACACTCAAATAAATTGTACAACCTATAAATACGACTATAATTAATCCTAAAATCCCATAAAGAAAATAATTTCGCCTATCTCTCTTTTTTACATCTGCAATGGCTTGTTCAAGTGTCTTCATAATTAAATTGTAGTAAGGCGAGTAAAATCTTGATTCATATCTTCAATATCTGATTCAGTTATCTTGGAAATAGCGCGTTCTAGTCGGTTTCGTTTCAATTCAAAAAGAACTATTAACTGAATTCTGCTATCACGATCTCCTATTTTTCTGTATATGATTAAAGCTAAAACTGCTAGTATACAAAGTGTGGAAAGAAGTATTTGTTGATGTGTATTTGTGAAATCAAGATTTTTTTGAATAAAGTTTAAAGTGAATAAGATTAGTATTCCTAAAGTCATTAACCCCAAGGCTAATAGTAAATGAAAAAGTCTTTTTCTCTGCAAAAGATGGATGCCTTTTGCCACTTCTATTTCTTCAGTAGAAATGAGTTTCTCTTCTAGGTTAGTTTGTACAAATCCTTCGTTTGTTTCTTCAATTACCCTCACATCCTCCTTTTTAGAATAGAAATCTAACTCACTATATTTATCAAAATTCTCTAATAACAGGTAATATCCATCATCATAAGATTGTGTGAAATCAATATATTGTACTCTTCGAAGTAATAATGGAACTCTGCACTCTTCTAATAAAATAGGAATGATTTTTTTATTTTGTTCAAGCGCACAATCTATCTCACTTAATACATATTTTGAAGCAACCGAAGGAATAGACAATAGCACGATTAAACCTCTTGAATCTTCAAGGGCATTTTGAATCGCGATATCCCAATGTGTCCCGGGTTCTAGATTTAGCAGGTCGAGCCATACGGCTATACCGTAATTTTTCAGATCTTTCGCAAGTCTAAGCGCTGTTTCTTTATTCTTACGAGAATAACTAATAAATAACCATTTCGAATTCATATTTTTTTTATCTGAACTAATTCGCAAATCGCATCTCGTTAAATTTAATTTTTACCCAATAGGAGCTGCCACTCTCGATTACTTCTTCAACAAAGACTAAAGACTTTGATTTAGTGGATCCCACTGCCGGCGAATTCGACTCACTACCGCGTCTTATGGTTCTTGCCTGAGTTGCAACATAAAATCTAGCTACTTCCGGAACACCGTCTCCTTGAGGCTCAAAGGCTAAATCAAAATAATTAGTATACTTACTGCCATAGTACACAAAGCCAGACTGATCTAAATATTCTATCAATTTATTTTTTGCTTCTTCCCGGTATTCAGAATCTGGATGGGTTTTATAAAAATCAAGGTAATTTGCATATTTATCCAGCAACTTAACCGCTTCCCACTTCTTCTGTTCTTCTGCTAGAGCCAATTCTTCAGGTGTTGGTTCTGGCTCTGGCTCTGGTTCTGGCTCTGGTTCTGGTTCAATGATAGTGTCAGTTATTTGTTCTGGTAATTCTGGTTTTATACTGTCTATTTTGTTCTGGGCGATTAGTTTGTGCTCACAAGCTTGAAACTTAGCCAAATGATTTTCATAAAGCGCAGCATTATTTTGATCCTTAACAATTTGCCAATCTGCCACATCGGGAGTTATAGGATCAGGTTTCATAATTTGATAACCTGCCCACACGGCAATCGCTACTCCTAGTATACCGAGAGCTATAAAAATTGGCATTTTTGACTTTTTTGCTACAGGTTTTACAGGGTTTTGATCCTGATCTTTTGTGGATGTTACGGGTATAACGACTTTCTGTGCTACGGGTTCCTGCGTCTGTTGTTCAGGATTAGATTTTTCAACTAGGTTATGATCTGCAGCCGTATCAGAAAATTTGGTAGCCACGTGATCTTCAAGCCCCATTGATAGGATGAGCGTTTTTAATGCATCTGACCGGTCTTTATTAAAATCGGCAAATTGCAATCTGCGTAGCCGGAAAGGAATATCGCAATCTTCAAGTAAAATAGGTACCACCCGTTTATTTTCTTCTAGGGCAAAGGAAACCTCGTCCATCACGTTGGCAGATTCTACTGAAGATTTAGAAAGCACCACAAGCAGAGTACTACTTTTAAAGAGTGCCTGTTCTATACTTTTATCCCAGCGCGATCCGGGTTTAATGTCAAGTTGATCAAGCCACACTTCTGCCCCTGCTTCACGCAAACTTTGAGCAAGATGAATTACAAAATCAGAATCTTGACGAGAGTAACTGAAAAAAATAGTACCGGTTGACATAATCTTTTGGTTTTAAATAATATTTCTGAATATTCAGAAATAGGATTAAATACAAGGCAAAGCAAAAGCTTGGCCTTTACTAAATAGGGATTTGAGATTTTGGGGTACTTAATTACTCGATAATCGAGATTTAATGCTTCGAGGTATATTTCGAAATCTATATATAGGCTAAATGCCTTGGGTAATTCTTAAGGGATCATTTATTTTTTCAAGTCATATGTCTTTTTAAATATAGCATCATCACATGCATAGAGTTCCCCGTGAATACCTTCCATGAGCCAGTCTCCCGGTTTACCCTGCATCGTGCCTTCTAGCGTTGTCACCTGAAAATCCTCATGAATCTGAACACAATTCACAGGAATAGGCTTTTTGATCGCCTGTTGCCATCCTGTTTTAACATCTGCTCGTGTTGTAAAGGTTTTCATAGCTATGATTGTTGTACGGTTTGTTTCAACTAAGTATTATTTACTGAAAATCAATTTGTTGCCTTGATTGAAATTACAATAAAAAATTATTTTTTAAGAATTCTATAAAGAGATCTTTAGGATTATCAGTTTCCATCAATACAGTGTAAGCCGTGTACGCATTGGTATATATAGAAATTTTCTCTCGGGGTCCGGCCATTACAGCCGCTTTGCTGTAGAAATTTTTAGACAAATCAAAATTACCCAGATATAAATTGGCTTCTCCCAGTGTGGCCATCTTCCATAAACTATCAAAATTATCCTCATCGCAAGATGCTAAGGCCATATGAGCATACTTCTGCATATTGCCGTGATCATCATTAATAAGCAGACTTAAAAACGCCAAGTTTATGGAGTGATAGTAAATTTGTCGGCAATCTGTATTGGTTTGTGCTAAAGCCAGCGCTTTGCTATAATATTTTAAAGAAAGTTTTCCATCTTCTTTTTTAAACTCTTTGAGGTAAGCTCGTTTAAACCTTCCGGCTAAAACACCCATGACATCCGAATCATTTTTAGACAATGGATGCTCATTTAAAACCTTAATTGCTTGAGTAGATTTACCAAGCGCCTCTAATGCGTACACCAATTGCTCCAAGCCACGTTTATCAAGATTTTGAGATTGGGGTAAAAGTTGTTCAACCACCTGCTCGTACTGCCCCAATGCCAGATTTCTATCTTCATCATTTGTTATTTTTTCAGGTTGCTTTCCTTCCGTGAGCAAGTTCTTTATAAGTAATACGCACTCGTCATCTGGAGATTTGGGTTTAATCATCGAAAAATGTGAACCACTAACCATTAGCGTTTCTTCTTCCTGAAAAGGATCAAATGAGGAAGCGCTAGGTACAAATTCATCACGTATTGCAGCTATACTTTTAAAATTGAAAGGCGGCTTTTTAAAACGTTTATTCCATCCATCTCTTAAGGAAGTGATTAAGGCTCCGTTAGCATCAAGATCTCGGTATTTTTTATTGAAAATACGCTCCAGATAATTAGATTTTAGTCCACCACTTGGAGTGCCAAAAAACAAAACATGTGTAATATCGAGCAGGCGCTTTTCATCGAGTTCTAGCAATGCCTTTTGCACAACCAAGCCACCTGTTCCATGTGCTAGTAATGCGATGCTATTATATTGCCCAAATTTGTACTTCAAACACGTCTTAAGGTAATCTGCAACCCGAATGATATCATCTTTGGAAGCCCAAATTCCCTTGCCTAAATGGGGCGCAATGTATTCTGAAAATCCAAAAGGAAACATATCCCAATCATCAAATTGCTTATCCTGCATTAAATACTCGGGTAAATCGCCAAAACTTGCAGCTCCTTCTCCTACAAAACCGTGTACAAACAAAATAGCTGCATCTGCATCGGCTCTTTTTCTGAATGAAGTAACTACTTCTGGTTTGTGCAATTTATTTACCGTCCGTCCTTGAGGTCTTGCGCTAATTGTCACCTGTTGCCGAAGTTCTTGAGGTAGGTAACTTATAATAAAGTCATCATAAATTTGAAGATTAGCATAAGGACGTTGCTCTGGTTGCCGCTCGGGTACTTTTTTAAATATATACTGAAATACTTCAGAAATACGTATAAACTCCTCTTCAAAAGTGGACTTATGTCTTCCTTTTAAAACCTCAATAAGACATTTAGTAAAAAGACTGTTATGATCACCATCCATAATCCAAGATAATTGATCTTCACGACAAGAAGATAAAATTGACATGCCCTTGCCATCATCCACTTCTTGGGCAAGCCCTTCTAAATTATGTAGTTTATCAACCGTGGTACTCACGCCACTCCCCACCGATCCTCGTGTCATTCCTGCTGCATGACAACAATCTAAAAAGAATATTAACCTACGGGAATTGATCTTGTTTATTTTTTCTTTTAATTCTTCAGCTGTAATCCAAGTAGTGTCATAATCATCTGCATCAAAATCATTTGGAACAAGATAAAATTGATTCCAGGGTTCATAAAAACCTCCGTGACCGGAATAAAATAACATAACTGATGCATCTTCATCGATCTTTGAAATAAGCCCATCAAACCCACTTAAAATTCCTTGACGTGTGGCTTTATCTTCGGTTAACAATATGATATTTTCCTCAGGGTATCCGGCTAATTCCTCATTTACCAAGATGTTATAAATTGCAGTAGCATCAAGAACTGTGGTGGGTAAATCATTACCTACACCAATGATTAGCGCATATGCTTTAGAAAGTTTGCTCATCCTAATCTATTTTATAGAATCATAAAGATCTTCTACAATTTGGGCTTGATCTTTGGTTATTGAAGGCGTTGCTGAGTTTGCTAAATCGAAAACGGTATTGATTGCTTTTTGCTGCTGAAGGGTAAACAGACCAATTTCTGCAAGATGTGTCGAGAGACTTTTAGGATTATATTTCTCAGGATTTATACCTTTGCTTCTAGCTTTTTCAGATAAAAAATCTAAAAGAGAGGCTTTTATATCAAGTACCCTTTTATAAGCTGAATCGTTAGATTCTGAGACGCTCATTTTCGCTCTATTTTGCAAAGCTCCTTTACTTTTATTCAAAAGGGTTTTGGCTTCCTCGATCTTCTCTTGGAATGTCATTGATATGCCGGTAGCACTTGCATCAAGCGACTGCATTCTATTTAGGGCACTACCAAAAAAAGTCTTGAACTTAAAAACAATGATCAACAAGGTCAATGGCCAAATAATAACCTTCAGTAATTCTACCACATCACTAAAGCTAACTGCGAAAAAAGAGTATGTCATAATTCCATTAAATTTAAATCAATGCCAATAGGTCATAATTTCATTAAATTCAGGGGTATTGATATAGGGTAAAAAGTGGGGATCGTATTGATAGCGGTAAATCGTGTATAGATAGCCTGCTGAAACAGCTCTTTTCAAATAGAACAACGCTTCTTTATCTTTCTTATTTACAGCGTAATAACGAGCTTTAAGATAATCAATTTCTCCGTATTGATATTTATTTTTTAATAATTCAAGTTGTTCAATCGTTTGCTGTGCTTCTGTTTTATTTCCTAGAGCAGCATATGCATTTGCCAAATAACCCAGAACCTTAAGATTTGTAGTATCTTTTTGTCGAAGCTTATCCAAGTGATGTATAGCATTCTGGTACTGTTTCTGTTCATAGGCCACATAAGCTCTTGTTTCTTCAGAGATTTGTGCTTTATTCAATTCATCTAAATCCGTCATAGCAGTTATGACAGTGCTATCGGGATTTATGATCTTTTGTTGTTGTTCCATATATAACAGAAATTCGGCCTTTTGATCAACACTTAAAATCAATCTACTATCATTAAGTAACACCTTAGGATCTTTACCTAAGTTGAGGTAAGCCAGCGCTAATGGATCTATAAAATATTCTTGATTTTCATATTGATATATATCGCTCACATAATGAATTACTGAATCATACTCCTTGAGTTGCAACTTAGCAAGCACCTTTAAATATATTCGATTAGCACAGTAATAGCAGCTTTCTACATTAGACCCCTTAGTATCTATAACCTGATAAACTGAATCTATAACCTCAGGTTTATTAACATATTGAAGGGCCACAGCAAGCATGGAAGCATTTGTGTTCAAGTTATATGGTGCAATATTATATTCATCTTTTAAATGTCTATAAACGGCGCTGTTATTGCCTTCAAGCAAGGCTTCATACATTTTTACAATATTCTTCTGTCGCTTGTTAGAATTAAAATTTCTAGAAATCTGCTTTAGAATTGAATCTGCTTTTTGAACATCTCCTGAATCATAATA
>Ga0208029_1000781_pt1 | contig 17154 bp, 19 predicted proteins | sample MalvireepMed_s12_FD_184242 | JGI IMG/M metagenome (GOLD analysis project Ga0208029, IMG submission 184242) | Marine viral communities from the Global Malaspina Expedition - Malaspina viral metaG DeepMed_s12 (SPAdes) (version 2) | ecosystem: Environmental > Aquatic > Marine > Oceanic | place... | reverse complement strand
AATTGGCGGAGAGCGACCGTTGCGGTACGACTCAATCCGCCAATCATGTGTATGAGTCCAAAGCCATAGAATCCTAGTCCAGGCAGAAATTTAAAATGGACAAAGTATTGAATTCTTTGTTTCTTTGGGTCATTGGGCGCAAAGTTCCTTCTAATCGAAAGAACCTTAGTGCTGCTTTCATCGATGGTTACGATGTACGGCAGCTTGATACCAGTCGGTTCCCCGTCTGGACCAATATCTTCGAAGCCTTCTAGATCTAAATCTACATGGCATTCTAATAGGGTATAAATATTTGGATTACGTCCTGTTCGTTTAGTGCCTTCTAATTCTCTTTCTTTTTCTTTGAGTTCGTCCTGCATCAACACACCAGGTTTCGCCAGTTCAATATCGCTATAGAATCCTGAGACCTGTTGTTTTCTTACTTCGTTTTCTGGAAGTTTGATGACATGGGTAATGGATTCTGCATCGGCTAGGGAAGTTGCGGTATAAGGGACCACGACATCATCAGCGGGTACAAATTTGGATACGGCTCGTTGTAACAGATCATCGTAGTAAACTTTTTTAAAGGTTGAGCCTGCGAGTGGTAAATGGAATAACATGGAGTCAAATTCGGGTTCGTATTCTTTCATACGATCCATAATTTGATAATTCATAAAATCTTTAACCCGTTCAGACTGTTGAGTCTTGCCTGGGTTGGGTGCTCCCATAACTTGCGTTCTAACGGGACCATCGGCTGGCATCAGTTCTTTATAAGCTGTAGCTTGGAATTGAGTTACGGCTTCGGCTAAAACAGGATGCGTTGCTCCACTCGCGCCTTGAAAGGGCTCAGTTCTATTTTCGTATTTGAATCCTAGTAAATCTAGACCCTGGGTATAGGTTTGTTCCCATTCTTTTCGGGAAGTTTTATTATCCTGATACTGAAAACGAAGATCACTGCCAATTGGATCTATAACATCATCGGGTAAAAGATCGGCTAGGTTATCAAAATGAGATTCGGTTCCTGGAATATTTAAATTTGCGTTTGGATCAAAATCAATGGTTGCTCCCCCATCGTCTTCGGAGGTGACTTCGATTGGTCCTTTTAATGGAACATCCGCAATATTAACATCGGTCACTTCCTCTGCGCCTCCAGGAAGTATATCTTTAATATTCGGGAGTCCTTTTTCTATATCTGCCATATATTATCCCGTGAGTTTTCTAACACGATTGTATTGAGAAGACAAGCCTCCACCTTGAGGCATGGGTCCTGATGAAGGAGGAATGGCCCACGGACGACGGATCCCTGCGATGCCTCCGCCTGCCATATTAGCAACTCCTGCTTCCATAGCTTTATATTTGTCATGTGTCTTTAACCATTCTCCCATTTCGTCATAACCTTTGACTCCAGATGCAAAACCTGCATCCCAAGGAGTGTTCACTCCCCAGGCTTCTAAAGCTTGTTCTAATTGTTCTCTGGTATAGGTTGGATATTTTTCTTCCATGGCTTCATATCTTTTTTCTAACTGCCTGGGTGTACTTAAAGTTCTCTCTTCATATTTTAAAGCTCCTGGATCATACTTTTCTAAATATTCTCTTCTTCTTTGATCTTGTCTACCTTTCTGTCTTTCAACAGCAGTTTCATAAGCTTGCGCTGCCATGCTTTCAGGTTTTAGAGTTTGATCCACTCTTCTATAAGCTCCTGATCTAGCTAAATCTTGAACATCAGCAGATGCTGCATCTAAATCACCAGGAATAAACAGAGTTTCGTCCGTTGTTGTCGGTTGATCTTTTAATGCTTCTTTTTTTCCAATCAGGTCATAAATTCTATCTTGTTCTTTTAATGCATCAACGTATTGTGCTACTTTTGGATTTTGTTTTGGATCTCCGATTAATTCTTGCTCTAATAATGTTTCAGCGCCCCCGTACCATGGAACGTCTTTCGTGCTTTTACCTTGAAATCCTTCATAAGCTAATCGTGGTGTAAACGTTTCAGCAAAAGCTTGTTCATGAGTATAACCTTTTCTTCTAGCATTATCATAAAAAGCACCTTCAACAATTCCCTCAATCGCATAACCAATGGGAGCAGTTAAACCTAACGCTTTTAATGGTGCAGTCAGAGCTGCGGTTCCCATTTGTAATCCTCTTCTAAGAATCTTTCCAATTGCTGGAAGCTTATTGGCAAGTTGTAGTGCTTTTCTTTGTTTAGTTAATGCTTTAGCTCTAACTTCTACATCTGGTGATTTCATATCCGCTTTAGTTTTCTTTACGTCATCCATAACGCATGTTAATTCTCCTGCGACAGCGCCTGCTTCCTGAAAACCAACACGGCCACCAGACGCCTTACAATGTTTTCCATACCCCATTTTTTTTAAAAATTTAGCTGGGTTCGTTTTTATATCAGCTGCAGCTTTTTCTAGAGTCATTGTTGATCCTACATCTAAGCTTAAACCTGTTTTTCTATGAAACTTTTCCATACCTTTTAAAATTTTAGATGGAATAACATTTTTTCCATAAATTTTGGTAGGGGAAGCAAATTTATGTGTTTTAGGATTATAGTCCAATTGAGTTAATTTAACTTTGCCTTTTGCTTGAGGGTTATCAGCATACCATTTATCTATCGCTGTTTTATGGTTCTCAACTAATTGATTGACTCTTGCCCAATTTGGGTTTTTCCCTTTCCTTGCTTCAATAATTGCTTTGTACCGTTTAGTAGCTCCAGCATCAAATTTTATCTTTTCCTTTGAATTAATGTCTCGATCAATAAACTGAACTATTTGATTATAGACTCCTGAACCTTTGCCCAAAGTTAATTGACCTGTTCGAGCAGGAAAAATTTCATCAATTGCAATGTTTTTTATGCCTACTTCATCGAATGCTCTTTTAATAGTTTGAGTTAAGCCCTCATAAGTAGCTTTGGGATTATTAAAATCTTTAGCCATTTGAAGTTTAGCCCACTTTAATAAAGCAACTCCCAAAGGACCTTTCATGCCATCTCCACCCAGAGTTTTAATAATTCTATTTCCTCTTTTTAAATCCTTAGAAATTCCCTCCATTTGGATTTTACCTCTTTTAATGTCCCCCAAGATCATATAAGCATTAGAAATATCTCCCGTTTTTTTTCCTTGAAGTACTGCTTTTAATATTGGACTGTCATCAGATATTTTACCTCCTTTATAGGCATCGACAGCCTTCATTAACTCTTTATTGTCTGCAAGCTCAAAGATAGTTTTAATGGTACTAGGTCTATAACCAGTAATGTTATAATTTTTTGTTAACGCTTTATTTAATTGTTTAAGTTTGGATTCATTTAAATCCCACACTTTATCTAGAGATGTTTTTGTTCCTCCTCTTATATATTTAAAATCTTTTTGAGTTTCTCCAAGAGTTGTAGGCTCTCCTAAAGTATCTATAATTATCTTTTTTATTCTTTGCCCTGATTTAATGTAGTTTTTTTCTACATTGGACATGTTTTTCGTAATTTTCCACTCTGCTCTTGAAAAAATATTATTTAAAGTATCAAAGGTGTATGGATTATCTGCGCCCAAAGCTTCATATAACTGTTTGACTCCGACAATTTTATTTTTTCTAGCTAGCACGCGTTCATATTTTTTAAATTGGTCCGATGCATGAGGTCCTACAGGAGGGTTCTTTTTTTGCCATTTTATAAAGTCTGGATCCTTAGTATAAGATTCTCCCTGATACCCCTGTCTCCCTGGTCCAGGTTGCACGAGTTGTCCAGCACGGAAATTCATTCGTCTTTCATAGCGCGCAGAATCCTGCGACCATTCTTTTAGATCTAAAAGTTGTTGGATAATATCAGGCATTATTCTCCTAGCATACGAGCTAGACCGCCTGATGCGAAATCATCAATATCTTCTGCCTGTTCCATGGCTCTTCCTTCAGCCCAGTCATCTCGAGCTGCTTTTTTACCTATAATTTTTTTATCAACATTTTTACCTACGGCAAATTTTTCTACTTCAGTAAAATCAGAAGCATGATCGCCATATTTTTCAATAGCTGATTCTTCAAATTTTACATTCTCTGGATGTCCGCCAGTAAACTCGGCTTCTTCAACGAAGAATTCGTCTTTTGTTTTAATTCCTTTTTTAGTTTTAGTCGGTTCAATCCATTCTCCTTTTTTCAAAATGAGTTGTGTTGGTTGACCATGTCTTCCCGCTGGCCATCCATGTTTGGTTTGTTCGCCAATATCGACGATGATATCATCGGTAACCAAGTCACGAGTGACCTGGACTGGAGTTCCTGATTCAGGTAGATTAATCTTGTGAACGGTTTGACGTTCGACTGTGGCTGCGCTCTTGCTAATATCTTCTCCCTCTTTAATCACTCTTTTAACTAATGAGGGAAACCACGCTGGCATTCCTGCAGCATTCGATTGTACAATCGTTTCGGTTACTTTAGGAACGACTTTAGCCGCTTTACCAAATTTAAGTAATCCGCTTGCTCCTGCAATTCCAGCGCCTGTAAGTCCAGCTAGCATTTTCAAAAAAGCTCTTCGGGCTTTATCAAAGCCCCCTAACTTAAAACCGATTCTTCCACCTTCAGCTGCCATGGGTCTCGGCATTCCACCCATTGGTGGTCTCTGTCCCATCATTGGATTCTGTCCCATCATTGGATTCTGTCCCATTGGTGGTCTCTGTCCTCCAATTCCCTGTTGCATTTGAGGTCCCATCCATGGACTCTGTTGCATCTGATTCTGAGCCACGATCGTTCCCCCAGGTATGCCTGCTGGTTGAGGTCCTGCAGGCATTTGAGGTCCTTGCATATTCATTTGGGGCGTACCATACGTAATCGCAGGTAAACCTGCTCTGCCGCCTCCTGAATATGAAACTCGTCCGCCTTCTGCATTCGGTTTTCTTTTTAATTTCTTTTCCGTGTAATTTTTAATCATCATTTCAATATCCATGATGTCTTTGTCAATATCCGTGTATTTATCAAGATTTTGAGCTTTCAGGCCTGCTTCATCCAATTTACCCATTAAAAAATTTAAACCTGGATCATTCATCTTTTTCACCATCGCCTGATGAGCAAGAGTTTCTTTATCAATCTTCGCAGCTCTTAAAATCGTTTCTAATTGTTGTAATTTTAAGTTATCAATATAATCCGTATCGCCTTTACCCATAAACTTTCCAATTCCCTGAGGAGGTGGAGGAAATACTCTTTTATTTTTTCCTTTTAATCGTTTAAGCAAAGCTCTTAATCCCGCAGAGCCACCAAAGATAAACTCGGCTCGTCCGCCTTCAGCTTTCTTTGATATATCCATATCTAAACCTGAAGTCGCTTGAGCAGCTGCAACCGCTTCTTCATAACTCAGTCCTTCTGCTAAATACATTTGAATTAAAGCTTCCTGATCAACAGGTCCTCCAGGATTAAATCCAATTCGTCCGCCTTCAGCTTTTTTTGGTGGAAGAGTATGATGACCCAAATCAATTACAAAGGCCTCTCTTCTTTTTAATCCACCTGGTGGCATAAGCCAATCTCTTTTATCTAAAGTATTCTTGTATGTCGGATAATTATGCATTCTTAATTTATCAAACATTTTTATGTTTCCACCTAATTCTTCAGTAATGTCCAACGCAGTTAGTCTGTCTTCTAACCCCTTTCTAATCTGTACCAGAGACCTATAGCTTGGATGCCTGCTACTTGGAGCAGGTCCAATTTCTTCCTGGGTCTTTTTAATTTTAGCCCTTTCCTTCTTGGTCCAGTTCTTTTTTCCTTTCCACGTTTTACCAAACATATCTGTTGTAGTAGGAGTAAATAAATTGTAATCATCCAATGCAGAGGAAGCATTTCTAGAATACGCTCCTGAAGGATCATTAGGAGAAAGTTTTATTTCTCCTCTAAATTTCTTCTCTCTAGCAAGTTTTAATCTATTATAGCCTTCTACCAAATTTTCTACTTCAACCAAGTCGGGATCTGTTGCTTTTGATCTTTTAAGTGTAAATTTTGGATTTGCTACAATATCTTCCAATAGATATTCAGGAACAGAATCTCCTGCTTCTAAGTTCTTAATCATTTCCTTTGCATCTGCAACAGCAGCCTGCTTATCTTTAGCTCCCATTTTTGAGAATCTTGACCACGGTCCTGGATTATCAGCTTCGTCTATAAGAGATTTAAAATTTTTAATAAACCAGTTTGCAGCTTTTCCTCCGCCAAACAAACCGATTCGTCCGCCTCCTTCCATAGGCGTTCTATCATCATAAAAGTCAGCTGCGTACGTCGGTTCACCCACTAATGGCGCAATTCCGCCTTCGGCCATGCCATAAGGGTCCCAATCGCCTTTATCCCTCAAATCTTCGACGGTTTTTGGCTCATTATTTAGAAATTTTCGCTTAAAATCTTCAACGGCTTGTTTATTTTTTCTTTTTATGTCTGCAATTGCTTCATCAGCGTCTCTGAGTAAAATTCCACGGTCTTTTTTCGTTTTTAACGTCTCTGGAAGCGTTTTTGGCGCTTTTCCGACCTGAACATCGCCTTTTTTTATTAAACTTCTAATACCTTTATCGGGAAAAGGGAGAACTTTGCCCTTTTTTTGCGAAAAATCCCAAATTCGGTCGCCTTTTGGACCTTTACTTCTTACAGGTCCCTTAAGTAAATCGTCAATGGTGATTTTTTTAGTTTCTTCCACCAGTTCAGGCTTTCCGCCTCTCAAAGGTGCATCTTCAGGTCTCCATTTAAATTTACCAAAATCCAAAGTCCTACCTTGTGCATCTTCTATTTTCTTACCTTCCAAAACATCCTGTAGTGTAGGTTCTTTTTTAATGGGTGGGGCTCCTTTCGTCTTGTTAAGATGCCGAACAGCCTCGTCCTGGATTCGCATCCACTCTGCAGGAGTCTGTGGCTCACGGCCCCACATGTTAACAAACTGTTTAAAAAATCTATTAAATATCTGCTGAAATAATCCCATTATTTTTTTCCGAATTTCTTTTTGTCAAAATGAATATTTCCAGGTGTTCGTTTGGCTTTTTTCATATAAACCTCAGATTGTTGGTCAGGGGTCAATGAATGCCATTTCTTTTGAACACTTTTATAAACTTTTTTAGTAGGTGCTTTGCTGGCTGAAACCGCTGCATGCTCGTCAATAAAATGCTCAGTCATAGCAGAGCCTCTACTTTTCTTAATCTTACGATTCATGGCTTGAATACGTCTATCTTGCCATGTGTCTGCAAGTTTAGTCGTACTAGGCTTAGATTTCTTCTTAATGATAACTTCACCTTTTCTAAGTGGTGGTTTAGGTTTTGATTTAAGAAAGGAAAGCGTTAACGTCTTACGCTTCTTAGCGCCTTTCATAATCGCTCCCATGCCCTTTGTAATTATGGTCATTTAATAATACTCATGTTTTCTGGGCGATGCTTTTGGATCGACGTAATCTTCAGGGTGTCTGATTAAACCTCCCTGTCTAAAACGCATCACGGCCTGAGTCATCGAATCAACTAAGTCGTCATGATCCCCGTAAGGGAATGCAGCGCACTCTTCGATTACTTCTTCTGCAAATTTCTGATCTGGCGCCCATATCATCCCAGATTCGAAAAGCGGTGCTACTGAATTTACTCTTACATGCTTATCATTTCCTTTACTTGGAGTAAAGTTAATAACTGGGATATCCATCTGTCTTAATTCATAGGTTAATGGCAGCCCAGAAGCCTTAGCTTCGATAATAACCGTCTCGGGTTGCCAGTATTTGTATTGTTGTAAAGCTCTTCGCCTCAATTCTGGAAATTCGTACCTTCCTTTAATTGCATCGAGCAGGATCAAATTTAAAGGACTATCCTGATCGGGATAAAACATTCCCCAGGTCGTAATAGCACTAAAATCAGCGGACTCCTTCTTCAAGAAAGCGGTATCGTAGCTTTGGATAACATGTTGAAGGGCTGGAATATACTCATCCTTATACGGACGCCACCATTCCCGTTTAATAAGCGCTCCCTCATCCGAGGTTGGAGACTGCATCCACTGCGCGTTCCATTTTTTAACGGGTAGGGTTGCTTTTACTTTTTCCAACTCTTCCGTGTTCCAGTATTCAGGCCACACTGGTCCATGGTCCATGAGTGCTGGAAATTCGATCACGGACCATTGATCACCCTTCACTTCCTTTTGATTTTTTAATAGCATCGCGGTCAAATCTTTAGTTGACCACCTTGTCATTACTAAAACAATCGAGGCGCCTGGTTGAAGTCTTTGTCTTGGACCTGAGGTGTACCATTCATAAGCATTTTCTAAAGCGGATTCTGACATCGCATCTTGCTCTGAGTGCGGATCATCAATAATTAATAAATCAGCACCCCGTCCAGTGATTGCTCCACCGACCCCAGCAGCGAAGTATTCGCCGCCTTGTGCCGTTTCCCACCTCCCAGCGGCCTTGGAATCCTCTTGAAGTCTTGTATCAAAAATTTTGTGATATTCTTCAGAGTCAATTAAGTGCTTAGCCTTACGACCAAACTTAATGGCGAGTTCTCCAGTGTGGGTTGCTTGAATGATTTTTAATTTTGGATTACGGCCCACCATCCACGCGGGCAGCAAATAAGATGCAAATTCTGATTTAGTATGACGGGGTGGCATATTAATGATTAGCCGCTTTAACTCCCCCGTAGATAATTTATTAAATTTTTCTGCAACAAGTCTATGATGGGACCCTTCTATAAATTCAGGCCATACACACTTTACAAAAGACAGAAAGTCATTCTTAGCCTTGTTCTGAATTTTTTTTTCGGCATGCAGGACTTGAAGTTGTTTATAGGTCCTTCGGACATCCGCAGGTAATTTTGAAATATTTACAGTATTTAAGTCCATATGGTACCAAAATGTTTTTAACCCCCCTGCCTCTCTAAATCAAGCTCTAAAGTAAAAAGCAGTGGGACCCCTTTTTCTTTTAAGGGGGGTGGGTGGGCCCGTCGGCTTCAAGCATCTGGATTGGATTGGGTCCTACTTATGTTGGGGGTGGGAGGACCGAGCGCCGCGGAGCGGCGCTCGATATGCAACGAAGTATTTAACTTGTTGTTGGTGTTCTTAAGTTCTCATCTTCGTATTGTTGTTGTGTAATTGGTCTACGTTCGCCAAGTAATTCATTAACAAAGTAATATCGAGATGTACCCTCACTACGATGTCGCCAATCACATGACTTATACCAGGCACTATCAGCCGCAGTTCTCTTAGGCTCGTGTAGTCTGCCGAAATGATCAATCGCCATGTTGCCAAACTTTCTGAACCAATCATCTTGGCAACCTAACGAACAGAAATTGCCATTGTAATACATATGAGATCTCTTGCGAGTTTCATAATGCTTATCGCCTTTACTACCTCTTATTCTGTCTTTAGTTTAGCGCTCATTTCTTATCCTTATATTTAAGGTCAAATGTTGTGTTGACTTGATTAGCAACAAAGTTCATGCCTAAGAAAAAACCCATATATAAAAGTCTTTTGAAGCTTTCTCAAAGGGTATATGCATTTCCATATACTCAATTGCTTCTTCCTGTGTTTTGAAAGTACAAAACAATTTGTTTGTTTCTAGTTTTATATCAGCCATTAAGCTACCTCACATCTAGTTGGATTTGTGGCTTGTCTCCATTGATTGCCATTCTTATTTGGCTCAGCATTTAAATCCCAATAAAAGAAAACATCATTGCCATTCATAACTTGGTATTTGCCTTTTGTGTCTGTGTTTGGTTTTGTCCATGTTCCTTTACGAGTAATTATCTTGCTATACTTTTTAGCATAGTAAGTAATTAAGAATTCGTCATTATCTTGAACGAATTGTAGTATTTCATTTGTTTGCATATTGTCCTTTTGTTGATTGTTCATAATAGTGGGATAATGGACTATTATCCCACCATTGTCAAACACTATTTTGAGTGTTGTTCGTTGTATTTTTTTAAAGCCAAGAGTTTATCCTCTCTTGTCACTCTCTTGTTTTTAAGTGTAGCCAAATGATTTATTATATCAGCATTTGAAACTACAATTCCTTTAGATGTAGTTGCAAGAATATCGGTTTCATTTATTGTCAAACCCATTTTCTTACACATGTCGATTGATTGTTCAAGATAGACATGATCTCGCAAACCCGCTTTTATAACTTTCATTTGTTCTAAAATGGTTTCAATCCAAGTCGTATGACATTGGATAAGTTTGCTTTTTGCAATCTGCCAAGTCATAAGAATTGCAAACTCTTTTTGATCGCAACCGATTTGCCTATCTCGGCAATATTCTCTACCGATTAAATCAAGTTGATAATCATTATTCCACTCACGAGCATAACTCGTATGATTATCTCTACCACCACTCAAGCCGAGTTCTCTTGAATTGGCACTATCGATTTGTGTCCAATGAGGATTTGAGTGATTTTCTTCACCACTACCATCACCCCATTTTTGTTCAATGTTAATATCAGGATTACATTTTTCCCCTTTATTAACTTTACCTTTTAACTCATCACGAAAATAAGCATAAGCAAAATCATTTTGCCTAGAACTTTCTGAGCCATTTATATTTCCATCAAGTCGAAAATCAAAATGCTTTGTGATGTACTTATCGTCTTGCTCGTCGTGAGTACCACCCCATCTTTCTTGTTCATACTCATCTTCTTCGCCACCTTTTTGAGCCATATACCCAAAATGAAAACAACTATCTTTAGCAATAGTATTTACATTATCAAACTTATTTTGAAGATGATAAGCCATTCTAATATCTTCTGGGGTATAGCGTCGGCTTACTATTTCTTTAGCAAGTTTCCATGTTACATCTTGGAGAGGTTTTATTTTTTCCCTCTCTTGAAGAAATGCTTCACGTTCTTGTGTGTTCTCTTGTTCAAGGTATGGTCGAATAAAGACATCTAATATCTTTTTTCGATTTCCTTGATTGTTTCTTACTCTAGCCATTTATTATTCTCCTTTAAGTTAAAAATATATTTATAAGCTATTGACTTTTAAAAGTCAAGGGATTATATAGGAGGGTATGTTTTTAGAAAGTTTATGGTTTTATTTATTTTTAGGTATAGCTGGATTTATCTGGATATATTTAACTGAATAAAACATAGAGCCAATTGGCGCGTGGTGATAAATCAATTTATTGAATTTATGAAACGCGCCCTTGAGCCGAGATCCAATTGACTAGTCAGGAATAATCGCGCGTGATGTTAGTTGGATCTGGGGTCAAGCTAAAATGGTTAGCTAGCTCAATGCAACTGTAAATCTATACAGAACCTTTGCTTTTAGCTTGGCCAAACTTGAGCCTAGATCTGCCCTGGGGATGAATATTAGCCAGCGGATCTGGGGTCAAGTAAGCTAGGGGATATAAGTCGCAAGACTAAATTGGACTAGTAACTTGGCCAAGAAATTATGAAATATACAACTGTTAAAATATCTGAGATCCTCAAGCATCCAACAATGCGCCTGGATGCAAAATACTGGATTAAAAAAAAATTAAAAAAAGCTCCAAGCCACAAGCGGGCGGGTGGGCCCACGAGCTCCAAGCTGCAAGCTTGACACCTGAGCTGGGATAATGTAGGATAAGATTTTAACTTTAACAATGGAGGAATATGAAAGAAATATTATTTGAAGACCTGAAGAAGGGTGACCGTATCAAGCACAGCCATCTGGGCAGCAACCCGCTGGTGACTGGCATCATCAAGGAATCACCGCGCCAAGGCAGGGGCCTGAAGCAAACCATCCTGGTTGATGTGAAGGGCTCAGAAGTGGGCATGTTTGATGAGATCGGATCGATTTACTCGAACCAGATCGCAGCAGTCAAGCGCGACGGTGAATGGTACCGCGTGGACCAGAAGAGGTTGAACCCGATGAACGTGTTCCCGAACGCCATGCTGGCCAATTTATGAGTCTTAATCTGTTAAGATATTTTACTTCGCGGGATGAACATCTCCCGCGCAGCTACGTCCAGAAGTGCAAAAAATTTCTAAAGGAAATAAGCTCCAAGCTCCAAGCTCCAAGCTTCAAGCGCCACGAAACAGACACAATTAAAAAGTAGGATAAAAATATGGAAAAAACACTAATAGTAAAAAAGAAAAATGTTTACGGTAATGAGTTAATATATCCAGTATGTCAAAATGCAATTTTATTTAGTTGTATTGCTGGATCAAAAACATTTTGTTCAACAACTATAGCCAACATTAAAAAGCTAGGTTATAGATTTGAAACACAGAAAGAGGAAATATGAAAGAAATGGAAAAATGGCTTAATACAGCTAAAGCGCCCCAAGACATAGTTTATTATAAGGGACATTTAGTTGAAGACAATACCAAGGAAAGACCAGAAGTACAAAAACTTGCTAAACTTTTTTTAAATGCCACTGGAAAAAATATAGTAGATTTATTTCAGAAAAAAATAAAAGCAGGAGGCCCAGGCGTTCAGCCCATATATGAATATTTGGCACGAATAAAGAAATGAAAAAAGTAACATTAAAAGTAAGCAACTGTAGCGTGGCCCAATGGTCCACGCTGCTGTTAGAGCTTAACCTTGTCGCAAAAAAATGGGCGCGGTTCGGTCCCAGGATCGAGCTGCAAGCGCCAAGCGTCGAGCGGATCCTGGCCCATGGAACAAGCAACAAGCCCCAAGCTCCAAGCCGCAAGCGCCACAATATGACCATGTTTAGATAGTATAAAATTTTATGTTAAAGAAAGAAATATTAAAACAAATAAAAAAACTACCTCTTAGAAAATTTGGAAGCGCTAAACATAACAAGCTTATAGCGGAATATGTTAAAACAACCAGATTTTGGAAAGATCGAAATGTTAAAGAAAGAAGCTAACAAAATAACTGGCGGTCTATCAGCTCCAGGCAAGATGCCTGAGGGCTCGTATAACCTGCCAGCTGCTGCCTGCCAGACTGGCGCTAAGCTCCGCCTGATTCCTGATACACCATGCTATAAGTGTTATGCATTCAAAGGAAATTACGTAAGATATCCAGCTGTTCAAAAAGCATTGCGACGACGACTGAAGAGCTTGACCCATCCGAGATGGGCCGAGGCCATGACTGTGCTAGTCAAAAAGAAAAAACATTTCCGCTGGCACGACTCAGGAGACATCCAGAGCGTGGACCATCTTAAAAAAATTTTTGAAGTTTGTAATAATACACCAGGGACCATGCACTGGCTGCCGACTCAGGAGCGCAAGTACTTGCCGCTGGGCTCATACCCTAAGAACTTAGTCATAAGATTGTCGAATGCAAAGAACAACACGACGCCTGGTCAGGCCTGGACTCATTGGTCCACGGTCGTGGACTCGGGCGGCGACTGTCCCGCATCGAAGCAGGGCAACGTCTGCGGCAGCTGTAGACGCTGCTGGTCAAGAGAGGTTAAACATGTCACGTACCCCAAACATTAATCACGGAGGCTGGAGGGTTCGCCCCTCAGTCATCAACGACAATCATTATGAATGGTGCAAGGCCAACGGACGAGACACGTCCTGGTACAAGCCTCAAGCTTCAAGCCTCAAGCACCAAGCTCATCAAGGTACAAGCTGCAAGCGTCAAGCCCCAAGCAGCAAGCGTCAAGCTCCAAGCCACAAGCGTTAAGCTCCCTGATCCGTGAACCATGGAAAAGTTTCACGAGCCTCGGACCAAGGGCCTCGGCTAAGATAAAAGTATTTCGTGGATGTGCAACATGCCACGCAATTTGATGTGGTGAAAATTTGAGTTTGTTTCCCTTTGCGACTTTTAATTCAACAGTGAAAAAGTGCCCAGAATTATTATACCCCAATAGATCAGGCATGCCGAGTATGCTAAGGTTTTCAATACGATTCCAGATAATTCCTGGGGTTTTTTGCTTAAGTTTTTTATATAATTTAGCTTCTGGACCCATGTGCTTTTTAAGGGAACACTAGTAGTCATCTTTAAGCTTCGTGGGAAGAATGAGTGGGGATTTTTTTTGAGTTTTCATAACTAGTCTATGAGTAGAACCCGTATGACCCAGATAAGGAATAGCATGCTCATGCACTTCCATTCGTCTAATCTCATGTAGGTATCCATTTACTTCAACAAATAAAACTGCATTAGAAATAGCATTTCCCTGACGGGTGCCTGTTGCATTTGCTGCAGTAAAATTTGATAAATATTGTTGTAGGTCTTTGACTCTCACTATAATCCTGCTTTCCGCGCGTCATTTAATTTATTATTAATCGCGTCGTGCATCTTCTTATTCTCTTCCTCTAACTCTGTCAATCTTTCTTGTAATTTTCCATTCATTTTTTGATGTGATTCATTAATCTCAAGAGAGTCAGCAACTCTGTTGAACAAATCATTATTTTCTTTCTTAACTCTATCCAACTCATTTTGCAGATGATCACATCTAGCCTGAGCTTCCTTAACTCGATTCGTTTCAATTCCTTTCATAATACTTAACTCACCCTCAGCTTCTTGAGCTCGCTTCTTCATCTTCTCGAGAGGAGTTCTATCTTTTTTCATTTCACCAATAATACACGCAGCCTTCAAAGCGTCTTTCTTTAAGCGCATATCTTCCTGAATAGGAACAGCATCTGCGTAACTAACTTTATGTGTTGTGGCTATTTCCCAAAGTGTAGGGTTATCTTGTTCTTCCCCTTCGTTAGGTGGGTTGTTATGACCAATTCCAATTGCTTCCTCTACTCGGTCGGCATCTCTATATTTTTCTAGTTCCCTATAGCTCTTATCTGGAAATTCTTTGGACAATTCATGCATTGTTTTTTCTTTCTTCATATTGACTTTTTATCAATGTTACCTTAAATTGTCAAATATGGGAGTTCCAAAAAGATTAACTGAAATGCAAATGAGATTCGCTGAATTTATAGTATTTGGTGGCCCAGATGGGCCTATGACTCAGGGTGAAGCAGCCATAGCGGCAGGGTACAGTACCAAGAGAGCCCGCTCTGAAGGATCAGAGCTAATGAATCCCAGGCTCAGTCCATTAGTTGTTTCTTATGTAGGCAAACTCAAAGAGGAAAGACTAGAAAAGCACAAAGTTACTTATGATACACACGTGGCTGAATTGGCTCGGATAAAGGAGATGGCTTTGAAGAAGAACTCATTCTCTGCAGCGGTAAATGCAGAAACAAATCGAGGAAAAGCAGGAGGACTATACATAGAGCGAAAAATAATAAAGCATGGTAAACTAGAAGACATGTCAGAGGCACAGCTAGAAGCCAAAATGAAACAAATTTTAGACGATTACGCACCAATTTTAAACGTTACCCCAGAAGCTGCATTATTGGACCAAAAACCACAAGAAACCAAAACAAAGAAAAAACAAAAAGCACCAGAAAATATTGTTGCCAATCCGACATCTAATACACATTCAGAAGAAGAGAAAACCCCAGCGCCAAAAGCACCAGCGTCCAACCCAACAACATAATTTTATCTGGATTCCACATTAATTTTTCTAAGTTCAGTTATGACCCCTCTAGGGAAGACGTTCCGATCACTATATGCCTCATCCTTCGCGTCATAGCTAGCAAAAGTCCAAATGAATCTCTTAGTACGTTTATAGATATACGCAAACGTAACCATTTTAGAGCACTCGAACTTATCGAACTCATCAGCCGTAGCATGCCCGCCATCCGCAGTTATGTCAACCCAAGAAATCTTATAAAAATAATATTTCTTCTTATTGATTATGACATGCCTATATTTTGATTTCTTCCTGTGCATATAGTACTAAATACCACAAAACTACTTACACCAAACACTTTTATGGCTCGCGCAGCCCATTCACGACGTTTTATACGTTTTACGTTTTTGTAAAACGTCGTACATTCAGCTATATATACCAACGATAATCGTTCATTTCGACGTTTTACGTCCTATTTGAAAAAAAAATATTTTCAAATCAATTTCGTGGCTGACAGTACTATGTATAAAACGTCGTGCCTCATTTAAGACACATTTATGCCTAGTTTGTGCCATAATGTCGCCTTAATGTTGCCATCTTTTCTTCAGCAAACGCGACTTTAGCCAGCAATTTATCGATATCGCCAGTCACATCATGGTGACCTGGTACAACATCCCCTCTTATAAGAGCATCAATCTTTACCAATGCCTCTTCCCCATCTGCGGTGTACCGCTTGATCAGGGCCTGGAAGATTCTTTCTCTTATTGTGCCTGCGTCTCTCATCTTTGTCCTCCTTTATTTTGTTGTCTTCAAATTCTGCTAATAATTCCTTTTCGTTTATACTTGGTTCTCTCATAATTTCAAAATATGCATCAAGTCTCTTTAAAAATTTATGCTTCCACATACGCATTTCAACTCCTTGAAACCTGAATTCTTGCAAATATAGGTCAGGAGTACATACCATTATGATCCCTTGTTCAATACTAGAGCCATGAATATAGTCATGGGCCATGGCATATGCAGCAATCTGCATGTAATAGTCATCAATCCATTCCTTACGTTTGGGTGAGTTTGCTTGTTTAAAATCCACGATGGTGTCCATATCGTTATGCCTACAAATCAGATCCGTGGTCCCTGCATAAAGGCCAGGGTAGAACAACGTGACTTCACTCCCGTAATACTCATCAATCGGCGTGAGCCCTTTTTCAATGAGCTTGTTCGCCATTCCTTTAGCCTGTTGTCCTAACGAGGTAAGATCCTCATACCCTCTCCCAAGAATAAAAGCTTCAATGAACTTGTGCATTGACGTGCCTCTCTTGGAGGCAAGATTCTTGATCGCTTCAGCTTGAGACTCTCCCACCTTAGCCTTCCACTTCCTGATGAATCCCTGGTCCTTGGTCCGTGATAAAATAGTCGTGACGCTGGGCAATCTTGCACCCTGTACGTCGTACGTTCTATTTCCTTCATCATCGGACCTCGGAACACGGACATAATTATATCTGTCGTTCTTTTTCACTATCTTCTCTTTTTCTTTTTAGCTTTAGCTTTTTTCTTCTTCTTCTTCGCTTTTTTCTTTTTAGCCATAGGTACCTCCTTTTTTAATTGGTTATAATGGTCTTCGTTTAAAATGGTGGGAATCATCTCGCTCCTTTTTTAATATTAGCAATATGCTCCATAGGTTGAAGATTACTCCAATGACAACACGCATGTTGTTGCACAGGACATCTAAAATCAAAATTAGACATGGCCTTCTTATGTTCTATATCCCATAGGCCATGATTTTCCCACGTCATCCACGGTTCAAATAAAGATTCTAAATGGCTTCGTAATTCATCGATCGTGCAACCAATC
>Ga0208029_1000779_pt1 | contig 17207 bp, 23 predicted proteins | sample MalvireepMed_s12_FD_184242 | JGI IMG/M metagenome (GOLD analysis project Ga0208029, IMG submission 184242) | Marine viral communities from the Global Malaspina Expedition - Malaspina viral metaG DeepMed_s12 (SPAdes) (version 2) | ecosystem: Environmental > Aquatic > Marine > Oceanic | place... | reverse complement strand
GTTTTAATCCGACACTAAACCCGCCCACCGATCCGCCGAATGGCAGACTTACCTCTGGTACATTAATTTTAATTGCATTGATACCACGAATGAAGGCGTTAATCCCATCGATTATCAGATTTATCGCGCCCTTGATACCGGCGGTTATACTGTCCCATATGCCCAGGATGTTAGATTTAAATCCCTCGAAAACCGCTTTAATGGCGGTGGTGATATTCTTAAACTTTTCCTTGATATTTTCCCATGCCTCAGACCAGTTGTCCTTGATGAACATGATCGCCTTAAACAGCGCCCCCGCGGGTAACAACCAGCCGAGCTTGCTATCGTAAATGTCCTTGATCTTGTTCATTACCTTGGAAAATACTTCCTTGATCTTAGTCCACGACTTATCCCAGGTCTCTTTTAATACGACAATGATCTTATCCCAGTTCTTCCAGATAATGATCGCCGCCGCAACCGCCGCCACTATCCCCAGGATAACCGCCGTGATCGGTAACATTGACAGGGACAACGCCCCGAACGCCCCCGCGACTATCCCGACGCCCCCGGCAAGTAATGGGAGCATTATCAGTATAGGCCCGAGAACCAGGGCCAATCCCCCCAGGACGCCAACGACTATAAAAAGAACCTGGGATAATTTCGGATGCTCCGCTGAGAACGCGATCAAATTCCGGGTTACTTTCTCGAATATGTCCATCACCTTAGTTAATGCCGGGAGTAACGCCTTCCCGAACTCCTGTTGTAAGTCCCCGGTTCTATTTTTTAACTGGACAAGCGGGTCCACATTTGCCTCCGCCTGGCCCCCGAACTTCGCCATTATCGCGGTTATAACCTCGGTCGAACCAGACCCCTTGTCTACCTGTATCCCGTAACGGGTTAATGCTGATGTCTCCCCGTTGATCGCCCTTGCTACCAGGGTTGACGCTGAACTGAGGTCCATCCCGCGGGCCGCGGCCAGGTCGAGAACCGCCGGTAATGCCGCCATTGATTTCTCGTAATCCCCGGAGATACCCACCAGGTTCATCAGTGCCGCCCGTTGTGCCTCGTCCCCGAAGTTCGTCTTGTTCTGCTGGGCCGCTATAACCTGCTCTATCGCTTCCCGTTGTGTATCGTAACTCGAACCGGCGTTAAGTAACGCCTGGTCTAACTGCTTGATCCCTATAGCCTCTTCCTGGGCGCTCTTAACCGCCGACGCTCCGAGGGCCGTTATTCCCCCGCCGAGCGCGGTCAGTCCGACGCCGATCTTTTTTCGGTGTTTCTCAATCTGCGACTGCATACGCCCAAAAGCCGACTGGGTCTTTTTAAACCCCTCTTCAGCGCTCTTGGGATCCGCTACTATTTTTATCTGTACTTCGTTAGCCATCTACTATTTCCTGTTCCGGTTGTCCTAGCTGTACAATTGCGACCATTTGCAAAATCCTGGCATCTTCTTCCATTAACTGGGAAGGTAAACACCCGTACCGCTGACAGAGGCCGTCTATAAGTTCCGCCTCGGTTAACTCCCAGGGCTTGCCGATGGGCTTTCCATTGCGGTCGAAAGTTGGGCCAACGTGCTTATATCGCTCGATATCTTTTCTAAAGGGTCGGGTATATCAGACACCGCCTCGGCCCAGTGGCCTACCATCAGGTTGACCAGTTCTACCGGGATCATCGTCATCCCCTCGGCGTTAGCCGGGACCGGGTTTCCATCATCATCTTCCAGGTTCCAGTCAATCAATGCGTGATCTCCGAATAACTCGGCGACTCTCAGACCGTTAGTGCTGTCCTCAGATATTGCCGCCTGTATCTCCGAGAAATACCGAAAGTTGACATTTAACTTCGCCCGTATCTCGGCCCCGTCGTAATCTGTTCCCTCGAATGTTATAACCGCGATCTTATCGGGAATTCTAAATCCCTTTTTTTTCGACGCCTTAACGCCGTTAACGGTTTTGGGAATCATTTGGTTGATCAACTCCTCCGGCACAAAGGCCATACTATGCCCACGTCGGGACGGTTCCACCGGCTAGAACTCCCGGAGCCGTCCAGGTTAATTCCCCGGTGGTTCCACGGCTCAGGCTGTAATCGGTGAAATTAGTCTCGTTCGGTAATGTCTGGCCGCTGATCGTAAGCGTTACCGTCCGGGCTACCGATGTCGAGGATACGGTTTTAAAAACTGCATGGGACATGTTCGACGCATCGTTAAAAATGCCGTTGATCGTGATCGTGAAATCCGCCAGGGTTAACAGGGTTTCACGGGCTGACTTATCAAGTCCCGTTATGTCCTGGACCTCCCGCGGTGTCGTCCAATCCAAATTGGTGATATCGTTGGATATCGTCCTTGCCGACGAGCCTGAATCATCAACTGCAATCGACATCCCTAACCCTGATTCTTTTGCCATTACTACCTCCCTAATCTATAAAGTGATTCGCCTATACCGTCTTTCCATTGTTCGGGTTCCTGGATTGTCCTGTTCTTGAGGAATATAGGATCCCGTTCTAAGTTCGATTTATGGTTTCCCGCCTGGCCCTCGAAGCACTCCTGACCCGGAGAAAAAACAAACCGGATCAACCCGCTCTCTATTTGTTCCTCGGTATATGCTAGTTTTGAACGCCGAATAAATGCCATCTCGTCACAATGACCGGCGGAGAGAACGGTCATCCACCCGTTGTAATAATTCGGACAATTCACCTCTGCACAACTGACCGTTTGAAAATGGGTCGATATCGGGCGAACTATCCGCCAGTGGTCCGCGTTTCTTATCATTTACCGTAGCCCCCGTAGACCCGGCGCTCTCCCGTCGGTAACGCTCCGGATGCTTGCATACGCTCGAGGGTTTCCGCGAAGCCGTTGTGATCGGCCATTATCGTTCTATACTCGTTCGTGATGACCGACTGAACTCTCTCGATCTCTGTAATCATTTCTCCCAGTTCCTCGACTCGTTCCAGTAACTCCTGGTCGGCCTCGTCCGAAGTGGCATTAACGCGGGCCGTATCCAGGCTAACCTCGGCGACCTGGTCTATAACAACGTCAATATCAGCCCTTAACGAGAATATCCATGACGCCATCCCCACGGCCACGATTACCAGTGGAACAATCATTCCCGCTAACTGTATATATTTCAACGGTCCACCCATTCGCCGCCGGAGGATTTGTTATATATTCGCTGCTGCTCCCGGTGGCAGTTCCGGCAAGATCGGCCCGCCCATTCCCCAGGCGTCCACCAGTGCCATCCTATAAAGCAAAAAATCTTCAATCGTTATGTTCCATAATTTTCATACTGATTGCTATCACACCGCCACCGGATCCGGTAGCAACCTCAATATGGCCCAAAAAGAGCGCGTAAACCGTGACCGTTCCCAGTATCCCCAGTGCTACCAATACCTGGGGGCGTATCCGGTTAATAAGTGCGCCGATTGCTCCCCTCACAACGTGACGTCATCCTGGGCCGTTCCCCGTCGAGTCGTGACCACGAAATCCAAATTAGAGAAAGTCCCCGTCGTTGTTACTCTCAGGTATCGTTCAACCGCCCCGCTGACCGTTACCCGCTCCGCCGTCGGAGCCGAGGCATAACCGACCGCCGTGAACGAGAGAACCGTCGCCCATGCGTCCCCGCTCCCGTTATCGCTTGATTGCTGGATAGTTACCGTCGGCGTCCCTGAGTCGCAGTCTACTATTTCAAGGTAGGCAATTAAACCCGCCGAGGTTGCCGCGCTGTCATCCCTACTCGTCGAACTCCCGGCGCTCCCGTGGGTTTCCTGGCCCGCTGTTAGTGTCTCGCACCAGTCCGGCGCGATCCCGTTAGCAACCGCCCCGACGGTAAACGCCAAGCTCCCATCGGTTCCCCGTGTGCCGTCATAGTTAACCTGTTTAGCGGTTAAACAGTAAGAGGCGTCCCCCCTGGTTCCGCCCATGTTGTAACATATAATCCGGTCCGCCGTCGGGAGGCCGGACAACGCGGCGTGTTCTTGCTCGGTCGCATCGTTGAAAAAGCTGTTAAACGAGAGGCTACCATCCGATAATCCGAAAATCCGCTCACGGGCGGACTTGTTAATCGCGGTTACCTCTAGTTGTTCCCGTGGTGATCCTACCGAATCAAGACTCCCAACGTCACCCGATAGGTCGTACCCGTGAACGTATAACTCCTGGCCCAGTCCCGATTTCTTAGCCATTCATCCCCCTACGGCGTGATGCTCACATCCTCATAAATCATAATCTCGAACGGGACGCTGACCGCCCGGTATAACGCATTCCCCACCGGCTCGGTCGAGAACGTCGCAGAACCGACGTTTGAGTCGGTGCAATTGTCGGCCAGGTTCGCGTCACTCCGGAGGACGGTGTCAATCTGGAATGCCGCGTCCCATAGATCAGCCTCTACACTCTCCCGGACATTCGTTGATTCTACCAGCCGGAAATATCCCCGGATTAAAACCGTTGTAATCGAGCCGATATTATTCAACGTCCGCCAGTCGTTGGACCGCGATTGCATCCAGTAAGCAAGGACCGGTGTTCCCGATATCGCCAACGGCTCCGCCCTGATAACGGCGGTAAATGCCGGGTCGGTTATCCCTGACAGTAGTGCATCTATTCGGTCCAATGATCCCGACCTGGTCATTTTAAAATCCTCGCGATCTGTAGCCCGATGTATTTATCCCACAGTCCCGGCGTGTCTCTCATGTGCCGCGCCGCTTTCTCGAACATCTTATACCCTTTGAAACGGCTCCGCTTGTTCCTCGAACCGACCCCCTCAATCCATGCCGCGTAAACCAGGTCTTTCCCCAGTAATGTTTCCCCCGCGTCTACACGAACTACATTATCTTTTATGTCAGTTGCCCCCACCGATCTCTTGAGTGTTCCATCCATTTTCCCGTGTCTCTGGGAGGCGCTCGATTGGTTGTACTCGTGGCGCGGCGGTCCCCATAACTGATCGCGAACCTTGTTCGCCCCCTCAATAATCGCTAACTCCATCAAGCCCGTATTGATAACGTCCTGGACTTCCTGTACCAGTCCCGGCTCGAACAATGGCCCTTTAGCACTGAATCCAACTGTCATAAAGTCCTTCATTAAAAGATTACCCCGTTGGATGTTCCCGTCACCCGGTAATCCTTGAGCGTGTGAAGCACTGAGTCGATTTCCGCCTGGTTCGTGGTTATAGCAGCCTCTCCGCCCCCGATGGTCCCACCGGCCCCCATATCGCGGTTTCTGAATGTTAGCTTGGCGATGTCTAAACACGCCTGGACTACTAACACCGGATAGTCAAACTTGGAAGCCGTAGCCCCTCCGGAGTGGGTCGCTGCAGTCGTACCATTGACGCCCCTCTCGACCGTTAACGTATTGCCGCTGATCGAGGTAATATACATTTGCTCGGTATCAATCAGGATGGCCTGGGCCGGTCCGAAGTCGGACGCGCTCGTCACTGATACCGAGGTCGCAGTTGTTGAACCTACCGCGTCCGCGGTGGTGATACTCAACGTGTCAGCCGTATACCCCCAGGATCCAAGGATAGCGAGGGTTTGTTGACCTGCGTCCAATGTGTTGGAACTGTCTTCGTTTAGTTTGAATATGGTTTTGGGCGTTTCGTTGTAGGGCATAAGGAAAAAATCATTCGCGTATCCCTCGGTTAATACCGTACTTGCCCCCCGGTCGGTGTCGTCGTATGCCGTGACGGTGGTCGTTGATGTCAGCCAACCGTCAAGGGGAACAACCGGGGCCAAACCCGACGCCGTCCCGATAACGTCAACGCTGTTTAACGTGTAATACTGGGGCGAATTTATAAGAGATCCCCGCCCGATGTCGTAGTACCGGGTTTCTGTTACAGGGCCGTAAGCCCCGCCGTCGGTGTAGTTGTCGATCAACCGTGATGACGCCTCTAGAATCCGCCGTATGGCCGCGGAGTCGGCATCCCAGCCGCTGGAATAACTTGTACCCGCCAGGTAATCCCGGAGATCGTCGCCGGTCGCGTATGTGTGCCGTGTTGCCACTATTTATTTTCCTCGGTCGCCGCGGTCTTATCTTCCTCGACGTCCTCGTCTTTCGACCCTTCCAGCCTCTCGAAACAGTCCGGGTATGATTTTAATAGGGCTTCCTTGATGTTGTACTCGTTCCCCGGCGCGTAATGCTCACCGGTAGCGCCGAACGTGATACCCCTGAAACATTTTACTTTTGGCATTACTTGCCTCCTGTTAGCGGCGCGGGGCCGAAACCCCGCGCCCGTTATTTACTCGCTGGTTATGCTGCCCTTGAGATTTTGAACGCATCGGATAGCCCGACCTGTCCATCACCTCGCCGAGTAGCGAAGAAACCCACCTGGTCGTTCCCCATGTATAAACTATCGTTTCGGCGAATCGTGAAACCGACCCGGTCGAAAATGTAATACTGGCGCAGATCTCCAAAGATCGCGCATTTCTCCGTACTTGTGATACTAGTACCGAGTCCGCTGACTACATCCGTAACGACGTTCGGCCTACCGAGTATAAAGTCGGCGGGCGCGGCTGTCAGACTCGGAATACTATGGACTCCCGCAGCGGTGATCGCTATCGAGTTAACAAGGGAGGCGATCTGGGACCGCATCAGCCATGTACCGTTGGCCCGGAATTGAGAGCCGAGGTCAAAATAGGTTCCTATCAAGTCGGCCCCGACAATAGATGTAGCATTTGCCATTGTGTAAAATGCGACATCCCCATCGGACATAATCCCGGCATATTGCGTCGTGCCGTTTCCGCTAATAATCCCCACGTCCTCGAACTGTCCCTGGGCCTCCTGGAATATCTGGGAGAGGAATGCAGGGAGGTTAATCGCCGAGTCGTCGAGTAATTCACGGCTAACCTTGATCAGTCCGCCGGACTTCTCAATCGCGAAATTAACCTGTCCCACCACCGGCGTTGACTCGGTCGGCGCGGCCTCTTCCGCTATTGCCGCCCAGGTCGCCGATGCCAGTGTAGGGAGATAGCCGTCTTTACTGGCAACCCTGATGACGGTGCAATAAGGCCGGAGTAACGAACCGGGCGCTCCCGTGTCGTGGACTACCTGGCCGACAAATTCTTCCGGAACAAAAAATCCGCCCTCCGCGTCGGTATCCTCTTGCATGGCTTTAGCTTCGTCCGGTGTCGCCGTTTTCCAGAACACATCCTCCGAAGGCGACCTAAACCATTTGACAAACGTGTCCCGCTGGAAACGGGCCTCATCTCTCAAGTTGGACCCCATTTGATCCTGGACCCACATGGGCTGAGCCGACACCGGCAACTCTTTAATATAGGCCATCGGCTTATAATCGCTCTTTATATTAGCCGTTTTGTCATTCCCGTTGTATGTGGCGACGTCACTGGACACCACCGGGATAGTGTTGGTCGGTGTGCTAAGTTCGCCCTTCAACGCTTTGATCTGGGCCTCGGCCTGTTCTAATGCGTCGGCCTGTCTTGATTTGGATTCCGCCTCCTCGATCATTCGTATAGCGGCTTCGCCTTCGCCCTTGCCGAGTTCGGTTTCCGCCTGGATAAGTAAAACGTTAGCCTCATTTCTGATTTCTTTGGTACTCAAAATATCGCTCCCTATGCTATCAATTTTTCTTTTAATCTCAATCGAGTCCTCAGTAGGGCAATCCGGGTTAGCGCGTCCGCGGCGGATTGTTCACCCGTGGCGGCGGCGGTTTCCTCGGTATCGTCCGGGCTGGATTCACTCGTTTCGGTTATCTCGATTGTCTCGGTAGTGATGTCTTCGACTTCCTCGATTTCGTCCGGGTTATCACTCTTGGCCGCTATCGTCATTGTCGCCGGGGACGCTCCCCGGATCACTGATGACACCTCGACCCAGTCCAAATTTTTTATGCGTCTAATTGTTTCCTTGCCGAGTTTCTCATAATCAACGGCGTCGGGGCCGGGAATGTTGAACCCGACCGACCACTCCCGGACAAAATCCCCCGCGATATTAGAGAACGCCTCGCGGCCGATCTGCGTATCCATGTTCATCTGGATACGGGCGAGTAGCCGGTGTTCCGGGGCTTCCAGTTCTTCGGCCCTGGCAAAAACTACTTTCCCGACGATCTGTTTTTGATCGTGGCCTGATAGGACCGGTATCGGGAGGTTTGCCTTGATCGAGGCGTTAAAAGCCTCCGGGTCGATTATGTCCCCGTCGTGGTCCCGGACGCCCATAGTATTAACGTATGCTTCCACCTGGCCCTCGGTTTCAAATATCTTGGCGTCACTGATGGTATATTTTACGATCTCGGTCATACCGTTTCCTCCGGGTTAAAATCTCGCGGCATGGGTTGCCAGTTCAACGTCCCGTTTGGATGGTCGTCTATGTTGGCGGCGTCCTCGACGCTGTAGATCTGGTTATGCCTCTCGGCACATGTGAACCCGTAAGGATCCCCAGGGTCTATATAAGTGTCATCTTCGTCGCCGTCCACGTCGTCGGCCCGTACAAAATTAAATCCCTGGGCCTTGTAGAATCCGACCGATGTCCTGTTTTGAGTTCTCATCACCTCGGTTCTCGCGATCAGCCGGGCGCGTTTTTCTGTCTCGGTCATGATCGAACGAAGGCCGGGGAACCCGTCCGCCGGGACGCCCTTTGCCAATTGCTCGACGCTGTAGCCCCCGCGTAACGCTATAGTTACCGCCCGCCTGATAGCATCGGAAGTCGTTGAGTGGATAAGCTGCGCCCGTTGCGGAGCGCTTGTTCCCAGGGATTGAATCAACGGTAACTTCTCAGACCAGGCAAGCGTCCCCGCTAACCCGTTCCCATTGATCGCGTCAAATGTTTTCTTGCTGATGTTAAGAATTGCGGCTCTCAATACCGGGGACAACTGGTTAAATTCCCCGTCGGGTATCAGCCGGTCCGCGTCAAATGGTAGATCCTTCATGTCGGTTATATCCCGGTCCATGTACCGCCCCAGGATCCCATCAACGCGGTTCCTGAGTCCTCGGAAATAACGCTGGATCTTCGGCGTTAATTCGTCGGTTAATTCTTCCCGGTCCTCTAACAGTTGACGACGTAACATTCCCGCACGTCGTGCGACCCGCGGGGCTTTAATGTCGGGCGCGTCAACTGCCATTGATGGATGGATCAACGGTGGAATCAATGCCGGTCCGGTCTTGTAATCCTCTATTGGTATTCCCTCTTCAATGGACGCCGCACCTACCGCAACCGGCACATCCTCCCCCTCGCCGACTTCAAACATCGAGGCTTGAATCCGGCGAACGTCACCACCTGCTATTGCTTCGAATCCCAGGGTTGACCGGGCCTCGTTCAGGGTTATCACGCCGCCCGCAAACAGGGCGTTGACCCTGGTCGTCTCGCTTGTCCTATCGTCAAGGCTGGCCCGCATGGCCGCCCAGTTGACCGTGATATATTCGGGGCCGCCGTATTCCTGGTCGGTAATATAAAAGTTGAGATGGTCAAGGATACGGGCGACCATCGGCTCCAAAGTCTCCGAGTGGAAGGCCATTCGAGCCTCCCGGTAGTTGCTATAGGTTGACCGTTGTAGTCCCACGTTAGCCCCGACCAGGATGGCCGGAACCTGGAACACCGAACAAATCCGGGACTCGGTCAAGTTGTGGAGTTCGCTGAGCGCCATATCTTTAGGGGCCGATGCCATTTGCTGATAATCGGCGTCCTCGTCAAGTATGGCGACCCGGTGAAAATTGTTTTTCCCGCCGAACTGGGACCGCCACCGCGCCCGGATAGTTGACGCTTCCTCCTGGGTTTGTAATCGTCTTTTAAGTTTCAGTAGACCGGAGGGGACGCCCGCGTTCTGGAAATAGACTTTCGCGAAATCGGTCATGGCCGAGTCCAGGTTTACAGTTCGGGCCAGTGTTTGGAGCGGGCTAAGGCCGTATAAATCCCCGCTCGGATTCGGTAATGCAAGGTGACACACGTCGCCCTTCGGGAGCATGTAGTCCTTGCCGTCTACGTCGTAGATGTAAGACTCTGCCCCGTAACTACCGGGGACTATTCGCATCCGGTCGGGCCGTAGCAGCTGCAACGCCGTGACCCGGTTGCCCCTGTCGCGTTCTTTGTAGGTGTAGACGTTCCCGGCGACCTGTAAATAGGTCACGAATTCCTCGATAAATTGATACCAGGACATGGCCGGGTTGGGTCGTTTCATCAGGTCGAACAACGGGCCGCGCTCGACCGCTACCGTCCCGCCGTCGGTTGATGGCGCTATTACCTGGTATTGAGCCGAGGCCGCGCCGACTGCTAATTCTCTAATACAGGCGTGGACTATCTCCGACTTGATGTATCCCTCGGAGGCGAGGTTGGCAAATGAAACATCCGGATATGAGGCGTTGCCGATGTCGTAAGTTAGAGGAACCGTCGCCCCGATGTCGCCGGGGGCCGGTGCTTTGATTATCCCGCGGAGTGTATCAATAACAGACAATAGCGACCTCCACGGCTTCGGGCGTTTACGCCTCGGACACTTGCCGCTAAGGTCACTACCTGAGATTCTAACAATTTAACCGGCGGGAATCAAGCCATAAAAAAGCCCCCCGGTTGGGGGGCTTCGGTTGGGTCTGGGCTTGTGTTTATTTGTTGTAGAAGGTCTGCATGGCTACCGCTAAACCCGCGATGTAAGGTGTCATCGGGGGGCTTACTTTCAGTATTTCTTGGACTTGGCGGTCTAGTGATTCGCTCATTTCGACGGTCCAATTCCTTTGAGTCCTTGAGAGTACATCTTCCCTCATCAGACGGTTGTGGGTTTCCTGGTACCGGGTTGCTTGTTCTGTAGTCATCTCGTTTACTCCTGTCTGTCTGTTTACTTAACTTAAATATAGTATAAGGCTACGAATGCTATTTGTCAAGGAATTACACTATCAATATTTAAATTGGTTTTATCCCCTAACTCCCACGGCTTGTAGGGTTCCGGCCTGGTTCCGAGTCCCCGGACAAACATCAGCCCATCAACCAGGGTATAGGACAACGACCGGCCATCAATCAGCGCGGTAAACGTGACGCCCGGAAACCGTAGCGCCCTATACCTGGCCCAGCGTCGGCCCTTGTTCTCGACTAGTCGGCCTCGTTTCTTTCCTTGCAACGACCGCAAACGATCACCGTCCCCCGCTCCGCGTGTTCTGCTAGCAGCTTCCCGCAGAACCAACACCTCAACTCTTTATTGATTATTTCGCCGCCTCCGGTCGTCGCTGTAATCCAGGGCCAAACCGACAACGACATTAGTCAACGCAACCATGCAGACATTGAGAACCGTCCCTCGTTCCTTGCCGTCGGATAACCGTTGCTCGGCGTTCCGGAGGAGATCCTGCGCAATCCTGAAATGGTCCCTGGGAGATCGCCTTGCCGGGAATGTTCTCATCACCAGACCCCCACGCCCGGACCCTGGCTACCGTAGCACATCGCCAGCGCGTCGGCGTCGTCCGGACTTCCGCCCGTTGACCGCTTTTTATAGTCGTCCTTGCTTTCGAGCTTGATCCGCCGGTCCCCCTGTACGGTATAACGGCGGCTTGATAACTGGGCTATAACCGCGCCGTTATCGTCGAGGTCGATGGTTCCATTTCGGAAGGCTTGCCCCAGTTCCATCCATGCTTCCGCGATGGCGTTGACATACCGGTCCGACCGTCGGGCTTTTTCCCCGCCGTTAAACGGGATAACCCTAACCATACCGCCCCGGACGCCTTCCTCGTTAAGTCTATCAGTCACTCCACCGCCGACGCCCGTGTCGTCGACTATGATCGTGTCAACGTCCGGGTCATCCTCGGCTAATCCCTTGAGATATCCCGCGACTTGCTGGGTATCCCGTCCCTGGGTCCGCCAGACTAACCGGCACACGTCCCCCTGTCTCCGGTAAACAATCGTTTTATCAGCCCCGAACCGGGCAACGTCACAAGCCAGCGTAGCCGGTCCCGCCGCTTCGAGTGTCCGGTTTACCGCGTCCACCAGGTATACCCGCGGAACGATTGAGTCCTCAAGGTTGTCGGGGAATTGCCCCAGGACCGAGGCGACATACAGGGCCGATTCCTCGCCCCACTCTTTCCGCCGCTCATCTATCTGTTCGCGCCCGACCATGCCGGGAATTACGTTCTCCCCGTTGATAACATTCGGAGTATCGAACGCGCTGATCTCAATAGTTTTGTACATGTCGCCCCCGCCGTGGAACGCCTCGAAGAACTCCCCGGCATCGGCAAAAGCGTTGCCGGTCAATAACATCCGGGACGGGTTCAGGCGTTTAACCGCGTCGATGTGGGCCTGATCCACGTTGTGGGCCTCGGTAATAATTACCAGTAGATTCGGAGAGTGGAATCCCTGGATGTTCATGTCGTTATCAGTGGCGAACCCGACCGCATAATGCCGGTCGTCAATTTCCCATCGGGCCGTTTGTTTCATGTAGCCGCCCAGGGGGAAACGGGAATCCCTGTAGGCGCTCCGGGCCTCTTTCCAGACTATGTCTGATACTTGCCGGTGGGTCGGTCCTATAACGACCGTTATAGCCGGGTAGTTGACCATCTGCCACCACAACATAATGCGGGCGCTCATCCAATCTTTACCGCTACCGTTGCAACCGACAACGGCGACCCGCCGGTTATCTCGGAGCGCGTCGGCGATTTCCAACTGCTTATCATAGGGTTGGCAACCCAGGACCGACCGCCAGAAGAAACCGTGGTTATTCTTCGCCTCAGTGATTACCGTTTGCGCCTGGTTCGCCGTTACCATTAGCTAAAGCCCCCTCGATCTCTACAACGTCGCCCCCGTTAGCCTCGCGTAGCAGGTCGGCGAATGTCGCCCCCGACCCGTTAACCTGTACGTTAGTCTGTAACTGGATCAATGGCCGATCAGGAACCAATCCCCCGATCAGGTCAATCCGCCGGAGTATGTCGAGGACCGTCACGGTCGCCCGTTGAGCGTCCGCGTCCTCCTCGTCCATCGCTATCGGCCACCACCGCCTCAACAACGCCATGTACCGATCATACTGGACACTGTACTCAGCCGCCACCGCGTCGGCGTCCTCCCGCCTAACCTCGGACATTCGCCGTCTTACGTCTTTCCATACCTGGGCGCGGCTCACTCCGAGGATCTGGGAGATCTGGGCCTCGGTATGCCCGGACACTTTTAACTGGATCACCTCGGACCGCCGCAGTTCCGCCGCTAGTATGTGGCCGTTATGTTTACCCATGTTTTACTCACTGAACCGGAAATAGTAAACGCCGGTATCTCTTTCCCCTACTGAACCGTTAGAGGTGTTTCCACGATGTTATTAGTGATAAATGTTGCCTTGGTCGTCGAATTTACAACGAACGAGGCCGAGTCTATCCCCGTACCTGCCCCGAATTTTGAGCTATCATCTATTACTATCGAACCACTTTTTACATAGTCTATATTCCAGGCGCCCGTGTGGCACGAAATATCTTCCATGATCAAGTTCCCGATTTTTGCCGAACCGAGCATAACGATAACCACCCTGTCAACCGTGATATCTTTAGCCTCGAACGTCCCGGCTCCCCTGGTTGAAATGATGTTTAGATCCGAAACCGAGGCGACGGTCGCTTCCATCGTTCCACCGTCAACATACGGGGCAAGGGACAGGACCGACGTTTCCACGTTCGCCATGTCAAAAGTCGGCCCGCTAACACCGGTCATTGTCCAGGCGTCAACGCTTAACCATCCGCTTGTCCCGGACGCCCTCTCAATGGTCATACACTCGCTGAGGGACGCCTTACCGAGGGACAATCCCTCAAGTCTCAGGGTCGATAATCTTATACCGTCGGCCAGGTTGATTTTTAATGTCTGCGAGGGTTCCAGTGGTGTCTGGATATCCGGCTCCAACGGTTGGCCGATCTCGTTCGGGAGCGCGTAAACGGCCCCAGGTTCGGGCCACATAATCTCGGTCGAGGTCGTCGCGTTAACGATAAACATAGTCATTGCAAACCCGATCCCAACAAACGCCAGCATGCCGAACGCTGCCCGACTCCCGCCGATCTTAAATGCTTTCCAAGGCGTCGGAACCCGAAACGGCCCGACAAATCGCAATCCCGGAATGAACCGGGGAAACCTGATCGAGTTGATCGTTATCGTCTTGGGTCCGAGTTTTATCTTCACTATTTTTTATCCTCCGCCGCACGTTCTCCACCTGACCATTTGGCAACAATTGCACCCACTATAGCACTGACAGGGTTTGAGAATATAGACAGGACAAGCAACCAGTCCCTGAGATATGGAGCCGAGGCCGCCGGATTTTGTGTCGTGCGCCATACGAGCAAAATTCCGAGAATTGTGAACGCGGCCAAAAGCGGCACGGTGACGACGAGGGCGAGGAAATGATCCGCTGATAACACAGTAGTGGTTTTGAGTTTAAGTTCTGCTATTTCCTCACGGGCTTTTAAAAGTTCTTCCCGTAGGTCGGGTTGTTCAGCCATAATCAAAAATGCCGGACTTGATCGGGTCAACCCGGAGGCCCGTTTTTTCTGAGAGATGTTTCGCCAGGACTCGCCCGAACCGTACCCGCTCCGCCTCGGTCATGGGCGGCAGTTCACCATCTCCCACGTTGTGGACAAGATCCACCCTAAAACTAACTTTGCCCTTCCTACCGATGGCCCGGACCCGGTAGACCGTCACCCTCGGTATCCTGTCAGTATCCCCCAGGCTGAAACACGCCCGGACTCTTCCGGCGTTTTCGTCATCTTTCCGCCCGATTAACGGCTGCCAGTCCGAGGACCAGTACAGGTTGAACTCGACCAGGTCCGGCGGTTTGATATTTGCAACCGTCATTGCCGGGTCTGGGCCGGTTCGTCCCTTGCTAATCGTCATATTCGAGCCTGTAAACCTTGATCTCTGTTAGTGGTTTTTTAGGTGAGTCAAACCATCCATATCGGGGAGTATAGTCCCGTACCGAGTCGTCAACCAGGATAGACGCCATCGTCAAACTGTCAATTATTGGCTTAGTCATGGCAATTAAATTATCCCAATCGCGTCTTATCCGGTCGGGTAATCCCCACCTTATCGAGATGATCGGGTTCTCAATAGTTCCGCCCGTGTATTCTTGCTCAAGGATTAAGGCCCATACATCGGATTGTATGTTCCGCCGCGCCCGGTTACGGGCTGACCAGTGGACCCGCCCGTTCGGACTCATCTCACGCGGAGGTAGTCCGGGATAAACAAATCCCAGGACTAGGATCTCCCTGGGTTTCGGCGGGTTTATCGCCTTATCATGCCAGTATGTAATCAAAAAAGCGGCCCCTTTCGCGGGCCTGGATGGGATAACCAACCCGTCCCCGGTTCCGCGTTTTTGTGATCGATATGCTCCCCTCGGAAATCATAATCTAAATAATTTTTAAAGTCTTTTTTCTCCCCGCATTTCTGGCAGCTCCCCGGACTCGTTCCGCCTGATGCGGACTCTATGATCCAGTGATGGACGCAACCGTCCACCGTTTCGGGGCTGGGTAATTTTATCCTGTTTACCCTGCCGTAGCCTCGTTGGTGGCAAGTTTTACACAATCGGCTCGATCCCCGTTTCATTGTGTGGGAGTAGTATCCCCACCACTCAGTCCCGCAGCCGTGGCACTTACACCAGATATATTTTGACCTGTGTTTTTTGCCGATCTTTAACCCGTCGATCAGCGTCCCGACTTCTATGTCCTCGGTTTGTGTCATGACCGATAATCCCCCGCGGTATTGATTACGACCTTAGCCTCGTCTTTTTTCTCAAGTTCCGGGTTAGTCGCCCATATCCTGGAAGCATTACGCCTCCCCAGGTGTTGAATCATCTCATCTTTTGAAAGGTTAGTGCTAATCGCTAACCATCCGCCGGAGTTAATGCGGGCGTCTATCAGGGCGTTGATTTGCTCGTTGGCAAAATCGGTCGTTCTCTCCGCCCCGACATCATCCAGTAAAAGAACTTTCATATTGTTATACCAGGACATCATATTCCGAAGGCTCCCCCTTGGGTCGGTGTCGATTATCCCGTCGTCCCGGTCGTCCTGGTAACTACTGCGGAGGGTTTCGACAAACCTGATAGCCGGTTCAAACCGTACACGACCACCCCAGTTTAAAACGTCGTGACCAATGGCTGACATCAGGTGAGTTTTGCCCGTCCCCGTATTTCCCGCAATGACTAACATCCTCGGCCCTTCCAGCTTCGCAAACCTTCCCGCGGCCTCTACCATTTCCTCGGTTCCGGGCCGAGGTTTAAAATTACCAAACGTTTTTGGTTCCAGCCCAGGGAGTGCCGCCTGGTCATATCGTAAAATCTCCCGCGAACGCTCAACATCTTCGGCGTTCTGGCATTTACAGCGGGCTTTAATCATTACGTTTTGAATCCCGGAAGGATCCCGACCCTTCAAAATCCGGACCGCCTCCGGATGTTTCATATCAAAAAAACCGCAAATAGAACACTGGGAATCGTCCGGTAACGGCTCGAAACCCCTCCTGGTATAAGTCTCCAAAGTTTTACCTAACGATTCCATCATCCCTCCTGTTTACGCGCTATTTGTTCTTGTCGTGCTATCTCGAATTTATCCACGCCGTCAGTCGTCGCTATTGTCGGCGGGATATTATTCTGAGGCAACCGCCCGCCGTTCTTTTCATCCTCTAGCATAAAAGACATAAACCTCCTCCAGGGATCTTTCAAGTGCGGTTTTGGCTGGGGACCAACCCACTTCCTCCCGGCGGCGATAGTCGCCTCCCACTGGTCGTATAAATCCCGCTGATCGTCTAACCATGTCCGGAGTCCGGACGCCTCTTTCAATGCCCGCCGTTCGGTTAACTGGTGTTTATTCAACCACTCCCAACAATGCTCTCGCGACCAACCGCCCCAGTGATCGAGGCTTGTTAAAATCTCGAACCACTCCGGGAGAGGGTCGGGGATTGTCAAATACCTCTCCCTGATGGTTAGTGATGGTTCTCTTGATGGTTCTTGATGGTTACTTGTAGGTGAGATGTCACATTTTATGTCGTGGATTTCACATTTTATGTCGTCGTTTTCACATTTTATGTCGTGGATGTCACATTTTAATTCTGGGACGAATTCGTCACTTGTATCTGAAATATCACTTGGGACGAATTCGTCTTCCACATATAACGGGTCGTCTAAAATGTGACAAGTTGTCACATTTTCCGGATCCTCTTTTATATCATCCTGTACCATGTTATAACGGCGTATCCTGTACAGGTTCGAGCGGTTACGTCCCCGGTTTCGGTGGACTTCAAGCTCTCCGAGTTCCTCAAGTTCGCTCGATAACCGGTGTATTGACCGCTGGGTTAACAGGGTTTTCCCCGCCAGGTATGCGGT
>Ga0208029_1000777_pt1 | contig 17269 bp, 15 predicted proteins | sample MalvireepMed_s12_FD_184242 | JGI IMG/M metagenome (GOLD analysis project Ga0208029, IMG submission 184242) | Marine viral communities from the Global Malaspina Expedition - Malaspina viral metaG DeepMed_s12 (SPAdes) (version 2) | ecosystem: Environmental > Aquatic > Marine > Oceanic | place... | reverse complement strand
CTCTTGATCACGTCACTGGTGCGCATGCCCAGCGTGGTGGGGAAGCGGCTGTCGATGCTGTCGACGCCAGCGATCTCGAAGCATTGCCCGATGATGGACAGCCCGGCGTGGCTGGTGAGGGTGCGGCGACTGGCGCGGAACTTTATGTTGGGCATGGCACTGTCTGGGTGAATGGCGATAATGGCTATATTGCCATGCAGGTCAGTGGGTTAGAAGTGCTTCCGGGGGCCGGTCTCACGGATTCAGGGTAATGACTCCGGCCTTCACTGGACAGGTGCATTGATTCCAATGCCAGGACGCGTCTTCTACGAGTGGACTGGGGGGAATACGCCATTGAGGAAAGACGCCAGTTCCTCCGTGCTATCCAGCGGAAAAATGCCGGCCACGTACTGATCCGGGCGTACGACCACTACTGCGCCACCCCGAGAGATAGCACGTTCTTCGAATATATCGTGGTCCTCGAGTGTACCGAACACATGCTCCATATCGGTCAGCTCGAAACACCCCGCTTTAGGCTTAAAAACCTGGGCAACATCTGACATATCGAAGTCAGTGTAGGCCTGTTGGTGGATCAATTTGATGTCGAACAGCAGGGGAGGCAAAGCCTCTTCCGCCCAGTAGGTCCAGGATCCCAGCACCTCAGACTCGTTGGGGGCTGGTGCGTCTGCAAATACATACACGCGCCAGCGACCATCAGCAGTGTGCTGGTGGCCAATGTGCAGAGGCACCAGATCACATACCCGACCCACCTGTGCGGATTTGAAACGTCGGCCTATTGGGTAGCCGGCCGCGAGTTGCTGATGACGTACGGATGTGGTGATTATGGATGGCTCGTACTCGGTGAGGTAACCGGCATTGAACTCCGCTGTCTGGGTATAGAACGTTTCCAGTTCCTGTGGATCCTTTAGTCGGTCGTTCGACTCAGCCATGAGAGAAGACCACTGTTTGTCGAACTCGATAAGCCGGTGAGCAATGTCTCTGCGTTCGTCGGCATAGGTACATAGAAGTTGCTTGGGGCTGTTACCGGTGAGCACATGGCCCAATTTCCAAGCAAGGTTGAAGCCATCCTGCATGGAAACGTTCATTCCTTGGCCTGCTTGCGCTGAGTGTGTATGGCAGGCGTCGCCAGTGATAAAAACGCGCGGGTACTCACTGTTTGTTTTTTCGGAGCTCCTGTCATCGAAATCGTCAGTGATACGGTGGCTTACCTCATAGACTGAGTGCCACACCACATTTCTCACATCAAGCTTATATGGATTCATGATTGCCTGAGCTTGAGCGACTATCTTCTCGAGAGGGGTTTCCCGGACACTACGTTCGTTGCCTTCCGGAACTTCTCCAAGGTTTACATAAAGGCGGAACAGGAACCCACCCTCGCGCGGGATGAGTAGGATGGAACGACCATTGTTGGCTTTAATGGTGCACTTCTTTCGAACATCCGGAAAGTCAGTATCTGCAAGAACATCCATGACACCCCAAGCCTGGTTCGCTTGGTTACCGCTAAGCCGGTACCCCAGCGACTTTCGAACATTACTCCGTGCGCCGTCTGCTCCAATTAGATACTTTGTCCGGATCTGAAACTCTTCACCTTGATCGTCACCAGCGGAGCGGCGTAATGTGACTTTGATCGGATAGTCGCTGTCTTCCAATACATCAAAATCAACGAATTCATAACCGTAGTCCGGCTCCATGCGAGTGGGCGCGTTTTTCATGTAACGGTTAAAATGATCAATGATTCGCGTTTGAGTAATGAGCATCATGGGCCATTCACTGAACTTTGTGGGGAGCTCCCGGACACTGCTTTCCCGCGCGACATGCTCTGGTTCGTTCGGATCCGGCTTCCAGAACGTCATGTCTGTAATAGTGTGGGCCTCCGCATAGATCTCGTGCGCGAATCCAAATGCCTGAAATGTCTCCATGGTTCGCGAATGAACACCATCTGCATTGGCCAGTTCCAGACGGTGGCCACGCTTTTCAATCATGCGTGTATTTATGTTCGGAAATTGTGAGAGCTGCGCAGCTGCGATTGATCCGGCCGGCCCACAGCCGACGATGAGAACATCCATAGTCTCTGGCAGATCTTTGGGTCGATCGACTCCAACCCCTTGAGCCGGCAAGGTCATAGGGTCACCGGTTTGATAGCCTGATACGTGAAACTGCATATCAATACTCCAACTTATTATATATTGAAAATATGTGTTGATGGTTTTCTGCATTTAAGAGCCCTAACAAGGCTCTCCGAACGCCAGCTGGTCTTTCAGTTTCGATCGTCAGACCTTAGCGCTGGCGGCCAGCTGGCTGGCCTGGTTCTGCTCGTCTTCCTTGGCCTTGGCGCGCGGACGCGCGTGGCGGTGCTGCAGCTCGGGCTGCTCGGTCTTGGCCAGCTCGATGTCGAACACCACCTCGGAGAAGGAACCGTCCAGCTCGCGCTTGGCGATCTCGTCCTTGTCCTCGATGCGCTTGGCCGTCACCACCAGCTCCTCGCGGGTCGCGAAGGCGAAGTCGTCGAAGGTGTAGGGGTCGCCCGCCAGGTTGATCTGGGTGGTCAGGTGCTGGTGACCCGGCGCGGAGATGAAGTAGTGGATATGCGCCGGGCGCTCGCCGTGACGGCCCAGGGACTTGAGCACCACGTCGGTGGGGGCGCCTTCCGGCACGCCGTAACCGGAGGGGATGATGCTGCGCGCGGTATAACGCCCTTCGCTGTCGGCGTAGATGGTGCGGCGCATGTTGTACTCGTCCTGGGTCGGATCGAAGAACGAGTAGCAGCCCTTGGAGTTGCAGTGCCAGATCTCGACCTTGGCGCCGGGGATCGGGGTGCCGTCCACGTCACGCACCTGGCCGGTCAGCCACATCACCTCGGCATCCGGGTCGCTGCCGTCGTCCATGCGCGCGAAGCCCTCGGCTTCCGGGGCGCCGGCCACGTAGAGCGGGCCCTCGATGGTGCGCGGGGTGCCGCCGGTGCGCTTGGCCTCGGCGTCGGTCGCGTCCTGGCGCATGTCCAGGAAGTGATCGAAGCCCAGGCCCGGGGAGAGCAGGCCGAACTGGGTATCATGGCCCAGGGCATTGAGCAGGCTGACGGCGAACCAGTACTCCTCCTCGCTGACGTCGAAGTCGTCGATCAGCTTGTAGAGGTCGGAGATCAGGCGGTGCATGATCTGCTTGGCGCGCTCGTTGCCGCCCTCCTGGTCGAAGCCGGCGACGGTCTTCAGGAAATCCTGCACTTCGGGGGTGCCGAATATCTTCACGGTCATGGTGTTGTTCCTATTGTGTTATTCCGTGCGGGTCGGCGCCGATCGACGACCCGCTGTCGGTCAGATGCGCTTGAAGAGGGCCGAGCGTTGGGTCGTCTCGGCACCATCGGCGGCGGTGAGGAAGCGCTCCATATCAATGTCGCGCTCGAACAGCCGGCCCTTCATCAGGCCCCGAGGTGGTATCGATCATCGGCGACGGCCGCACAGGTAGGCCTTGTGCTCGCTGAAGCGGCCATTTAAGTAGGTATTGGCCGTATCCTGAACGAAGCCCACGAAACCATCCCAGGCGTCATCATCTAGGGGTGAATTAAGGGCCGGCACGTAGGTGAAACTCTCGTGCTCGGCGGCAAGCTGTTCGAAACGTTCGCTTCTCTCCTTTACGCGCACAAAGCGCTTGAGGTTCCTGGGAATGGATGACTGGGACATCTAGCACCTCCGAGTGAGTCGTCACCCAGGTGTTACAAGAGCCGTGCCAAGTTCCGAAAAAAAGGCATAGATCATTGCGAAACAATGACCTGCGTCATGGGAAGTGAGAGCTCACAGGAGAGCTGGCATGAGAGAGATCAAGGAAATGGTGAAATGCTGCGGCGCAGCTTCACAAAAACATGAAATCCTGGAAAAGCCGGGGCTGGGCCAGGCGGATGTTGGTGGAAAACGCATTGGGGACTTATGCTGTGGCCTTCGCCGGCGACAAGACCGGCCGGCCGGCTGAGTTAGACTAAAGAACAACCCAGCCAATAATAGAACAACACGCGACCGCCTGACGCCACGAGGAACCCCATGCCCGCACTCCTGACGACCCCGCACTACCCCGACAGCCAGGACATTCTCGACAAGTTGCGTTTCCTGCCTGACGAGGGCCAGATCTGGCTCGGCGAGCAGCGAATGCTGCTGCTGCAAGTACAAACCATGGCCACCTTCCGCAAGGAGATCGTCAATACCATGGGCCTGCAGCGCGCGCGCAGCTTCTTCATGCGACTGGGTTACCATGCCGGCATCCAGGATGCCGAGCTGGCCCGGGCAGTACGCGGCCAGGACATGTCGGTGGAGGATGGCTTTTTGACCGGCCCTCAGCTCCACGCCCTGCGCGGGCTGGTGAAGGTGGCGCCCATCGCCCTGGAGATCGACACCCAGAGCGGGCACTTTTATAGCGAGTTCGAGTGGCAGGACTCCTACGAGGTGGCCATCAGCCAAAGCGCTTTCGGCCTGCTCAAGGAGCCGGTGTGCTGGCTGCAGCTGGGCTATGCCTGCGCCTACTCCAGCCAGTTCCTGGGCCACGAGATCCAGTATCGCGAGGTGGAGTGCCGGGGCCGTGGCGACGAGCGCTGTCACATCGTCGGCAAGCCGGCCCATGAATGGGAAGATCACGAGGCCTTCGCCGAACTCTTCCGCGAGGATCCACTGATCGACGAGCTCTATGAGTTGCAGTCACGCATCGCCTATCTCGAAGACGACATCGTCCGACACCAGGGCGAGGAGCGTCATCGCCCCATTGGCCAGGCCCCGGCCTTCCTGGGTGCGCTCGACCTGATCGACCGCGCCGCGCGCTCCGAGGTATCGATCCTGCTGCTCGGCGAGACCGGTACCGGCAAGGAGATCTTCGCCCACCGCGCCCACCAGCAGAGTGAGCGCTCTACCGGTCCCTTCGTGGCGGTCAATTGCGCCGCCATCCCGCCCGAGCTGATCGAGTCGGAGCTGTTCGGCGTCGAGAAGGGGGCCTATACCGGCGCGGTGCAGTCCCGCGCCGGGCGCTTCGAGCGTGCCCACGGCGGCACCCTGTTCCTCGATGAACTCGCCGAGCTCTCGCCGCGCGCCCAGGCGGCGCTGCTGCGGGTACTGCAGGAGAAGCAGATCGAGCGCGTCGGCGGCCAGGCCAGCTACCACGTCGACGTCCGCATCATCGCCGCCACCCATGGCGACCTGACGGAGCGCGTCCAGGACGGTCGCTTCCGCGCCGATCTCTTCTACCGGCTCAATGCCTATCCGGTGATGATCCCGCCGCTGCGTGAGCGTCGCGACGACATCCCCCCGCTCGCCGAGCACTTTCTTGCCCGCTTCGAGCAGCACTATCGCATCAAGACCCTGGGCTTCACCGACCAGGCCCTGGCGGCCATGCACCGTCATGCCTGGCCGGGCAATATCCGCGAGATGCAGAACACCATCGAGCGTGGTGTGATCCTCACCGGCGACCGTCAGTCTATTAGTGAGCAGGCGCTGTTCGGCCAACGGCCTGATCCTGTTGGTCAGGTACTTGGCGACAGCGGGCACTTCACCTCAGACACCTCAGCAACGAGCGATACCGGCGATGCTCTGGAAACGCTGTGTACCAGCATTCTGGAAGGCGGCATCGCGCTCGAGACGTTGGAGGAAGCACTACTGGAGCAAGCCTATCGCGAGGCCAAGGGCAATATCTCAGCCGCCGCCCGGCGCCTGGGGCTAAGCCGGGCGGCCCTGGACTATCGGCTGAAGAAGCCGGGAAAGGTGTAGCGAATGAATCGACGGCCTACATGGCGGGCAACGACAGTAGAGCCGTGGGGGCAGGACAGACCGCACATCACCCAGTGAGCCGCTGCACGGTCACCGTGCGATGTGCGAGATCAAGACAGAGCAGGCCGCCTTGCCGATGCGCTTGTGCAGGGGGAGGCACGGATTTATCCTTGCTCAGTTCAATGAGAATAGCTTCAGTCTGGATAATTGCACATGTCCGCTCGTAAGGTAGCGTCACTATACTTCTTTCCTTGTTCTAGCAGCCCTTGGTTTGAGTATATATCTCCATACCCCCTGATCTGAGTACGGCTCCAAAGGTGGTCAAATGATACGCGATAATCGCCGTTTTTTTTACGGCGTGATTCCTTGGAGACATGGAGAATATTATTCGTGCGGGCACACAATAGTTAGAGTCGATGCTTTTTAAGACGGTAGGCATAGGCTGCACGTGTCATTCCTAGACGCTGCGCTGCTGCAGATATATTTCCGCCACTATCACTATTGGCAGCTTGAATTAGTGCTCTTTCTACCTCTTCTAATGTCATGCCAGCGTCTAGGAGTGGTTGAACACGCTGTCTAGGAGATACGTTGCTGGAGTTGTCGTCGAGTGTTGGCATGAGCATGCCCGAATCATCAAGGCCTTGAGCTTTCTCGCGCTCCAGTGTCGGGACGCGGTAATCACCAAACAATGCTTTTTCAGAAATGTGTTTATTGTCAGCAGTGAGAATCACACCTCGTTCGACGCAGTTCTTGAGTTCGCGAACGTTTCCTGGCCAGCGGTACTGGTGCATGGCTGAGCGAGCCTGGTCGGAAAAGCCAAGTGTGCGGCGCTGGTAGTGATGCTCGAAGTGGGTGAGAAAGTGCTCCGCCAATGGCACGATGTCGTCAAGGCGCTGGTATAACGGTGGTACGCTCAACGTAAAAGCGTTAAGGCGGTAAAATAGATCCTGGCGAAAATTGCCCTGTTCAACACGTGCTAGTAGGTCAGTATGGGTAGCGGCAACGATACGCACGTTGACCTCTGTGACGCTCTCGCCGCCGACACGTTCGATCTGACCTTCCTGAAGCGCGCGCAAAAGCGCTGCCTGTGCACGCGGTGAAAGTTCAGCAAGCTCATCCAGAAATAGGGTGCCTCCATCGGCGCGTTCAAAACGGCCCATACGTGACTGCACCGCACCCGTGTAGGCGCCCTTTTCGACGCCAAAGAGCTCTGACTCAATGAGTTCAGGCGGTATAGCAGCGCAGTTTACTGCAATAAATGGCCCGCTGGCACGGAGGCTATGATCATGCAGACGTCTCGCAAGAATCTCTTTTCCCGTACCGGTTTCGCCCAATAGCAACACGGGAACCTCCGAGGGAGCAGCACTGTCGAGCATGGTGAGCATCTCTCGAAAGGCTGGTGTTGAGCCAATTGGCCCCCAGGTCTCCTGGTTTCGTGTGCGAGCCAGATCGCTTTCCAGTGTGGCAATACGCGCCTGAAGTTCGTAAAGCTCGTCAATCAGAGGAGCTTCACGCAGTAATTCAGCAAAGGCGACATGATCGGGCCACTCTTCGGCCAGCTTACCAATGATACGGCAATTGTCGTCGCCACAGGCTCGGCAACTCACTTCTCTGTACTGTACTTCGCGGCCCAATAGTTGAGTGGCGTAGCCTGACGCGTAACCCAGCAATGTCCAACATGCAGGCTCACGCTGTCGTCCGCGTGCACGCCACACGTCCACTTCAAACGAACCTTTCCATATGAATTCGCTATAAAAAAGATCCTGCTCGAGATTCATCTCCAGGCTGATCGGCACAGCCTGCACATGCCCCTGCAACGCATGTAGCTGTGGCCCAGCGAGAAAGCTCTCCTCCAACCCTAAACGCTCTCCCCTCAACGACTCGCCAAGCTCGGCATCCATCAGTCCTGAGTAGTAGCCGAGGCGCATAAAGATCCCCCGGGCGCGCTCCATGCCCAACGTCGTAATTAACTCGTTGCGAAAGAATGTCGACGCGGCAAGTGGCATCAGCAGCATGCGCTGCTCGCCTAGCCAAATTTGACCCTCTTCAGGCAGAAAGCGTAGCGCGTCCATTAAGTCGCGAGCATTCGGGTAGTCAGAAGATGAAATAAACATGCCGACTCACGTTGAGGTTGGTAGCGAAGGGGGAAGAAGCAAAAGAGTATCACTTGGTTTGCTGCCTTGGAAAAGCACAACAACTACAAAGAAGTGAAAGTCGGTTGATGATTTGATGAAGGGTTAATCAAATGATTAAACGCTATTTGCGAACGGATGTTCGCCAGGCGGATTAAAAAGTCATGTAGATCAGTTAATTCCTTGATAGCTGTCCTATTTCTTAAATCGGCACGCTTTTTGAAAGGTAGTTGCTAAAGGACCAGCGATAAGTCATTGATTTATACTAAAGTATTAGATTTTCAATGGTCGTGCTGGGTACCTTGGTTATGACATGCCCCTGTCGAAATAACGGAAGATGCTGATATGTACAACATAACAACCGATAGGAACACCGTGGATAGCAACGGCCCAACCCGCCTGCCGTTTAGGCCCCTTTCATGTCCTGCTATTAAGCGCCTAGCACTTGTAAGTGGCCTGCTGTTGTCACTAACAACCGCTAGCTTGGCAACAGCTGCCGAGGAGCGAGAACCTGCCGAGGTGTATCAACAGGTTTGCTCTCATTGTCACAACTTAGATAAAGCAGTTGGGCCCATGATTACCATGCCTTTTCCTGAAGGGGCCTGGGAGGCGAGGGGTAATCATATTCGTAACACGGTTAGGCAAGGCCGTGCTGCGATGCCTTCATTCCGTGAAGCCAAAATCAGTGATGCCGAGCTTGAGGGACTGATTGACGCTTTATTACGCGGTGAACTGGCAAATGCTGCCACAGGTGAGGAGTAATGCCATGAAGCTAACACGCCGTGCGTTACTTAAAAATAGCTTATTACTGGGCGCCACCGCACCGTTATCGATAGGTAGTGCCTTCGCCGCGAACCAGGCAAATGTGTCGCAGCAAGGCCAGATCAATCTTTACGGTAGTAATAAGTCGACCACCGAGCTAGGGCTTGGGCTCCGTCAGCTAGGTTTGAAACCACGCTATGAAGGACGCCTTAACCCGCTAGCGCTGAGTGCCTTACCCAGCGGAACGCTGGCAGCCGGCTTTACCGATGAGTCGGGGATCGTACTACTTACGAGCCTGCTTGCCGGACGTGGTCGGATTCTTGCACTGGGGCGCCATGAGTCAAACCAGCATCATTTGTTAAGTCACCGCGGGCCTATTGTCGAGCCAACGACTATTGAAACGGGAAGTTGGCAAGCTTCTTTAGGACGTGAATATGCCCGCTTAGCGTTGGCCTCAGCTCGCGATCGTCATGCGCGACATTTTTTGGGCACGCCAACTACGACGAATGTCAGCGAGCTGAGCTTCCTGGTCCAACTCTGAATCTTTATCACAATAATCGAGAGACACGTTTATGAGCACGACAAAGCGTATTCTGCCTAAAGGCATTGCAGAGGCCGATTTCGATGCCGCGTTAAATCAATTTCGCGAAACGATTGGAAGCGAGAGCGTTCTGACCGAGAGCGAACAGCTAGCACCCTATACCAAAATAATGATGGCTGGAGATGCTTCCGACTATATTCCCTCGGCTGCGTTGCTGCCCAATGACGCTGAGCAGGTGCAGGAACTTGTACGTATTTGCAACGAGTATAAAGTACCGATCTGGACCATTTCTACGGGTAAAAACCTTGGATACGGGTCAGCTGCACCCGGCGAAACCGGCCAAGTCATTCTCGATCTTCATCGCATGAATCGTATTCTCAGTGTGGATCCTGAGGTCTGTACAGCGCTGATCGAACCCGGCGTCACGTACCAGCAGCTCTACGACTATATCCAAGAGAAAGGCTACAAGCTTTGGTTAGATCCGCCCGCACCGTCGGCGATTGCTGGGCCAGTTGGCAATACCCTTGATCGTGGTGTGGGCTACACCCCTTACGGCGAGCACTTCATGTTTCAGTGCGGCATGGAAGTGGTGCTGGCCAATGGTGAGATGATTCGCACCGGCATGGGCGGAATTGAGAATTCCAGTTCATGGCAGGTATTCAAGTGGGGCTATGGTCCCTATATCGATGGTCTCTTCACCCAATCCAACTATGGTGTCGTGACTAAGATGGGATTGTGGCTGATGCCCGAACCACCGGCTTATCGACCTTTCTTGATCCAGTATCAGGATCCCGAAGATATCGCTGAGATCGTTGATGTGCTGCGACCACTGCGTATCTCTCAAATCATTCCTAACGCAGTAGTGATTGTGCATACCCTGTGGGACGCAGGTACCCATGTGGTACGCAAGCACTATTACGATGGTAAAGAATCCATACCAAGGGAAGCCATAGAGCGGATCAAGCAAGATGAAGGCATTGGCGAGTGGAACGTCTACGCGGCGCTCTACGGCACACCCGAGCAGATCGAGGTCAACTGGAATATCGTCGAGCAAGCATTTGGGGCCAGCGGCAAAGCTAAAATCATGTATGGCGATGAAGCCGAACAGCGTGGTGGCGGCTTCGAGTATCGCTCGGCGTTGATGAAGGGCGACATGAATCTGCAGGAGTTTGGGCTGTACAACTGGCGCGGTGGCGGCGGTTCTATGTGGTTTGCCCCGGTGTCACAGGCCAAGGGTAGTGAGACTAAGGATCAGACTGAGTTAGCTCAAAAAATTCTCGGCAAGTATGGCTTTGACTACGTAGCCGAGTACATTGTCGGCTGGCGCGATATGCACCATGTCATCGATTTGCTCTACAACCGTGAAGATCCAGAAGAGACTCAACGCGCTCATGACTGTTTTGCAGAGTTGATTGATGAGTTCGCCAAGCGGGGCTATGGCCTCTACCGCACTAACACTGAGTTCATGGAGCAAGTAGCCGGAACGTTCGGCGAGCCGCTGCGCAATGTGCATACCGCTCTGAAGAATGCACTGGATCCCAATGGCATCTTATCGCCAGGTAAATCGGGTATCCGTCAGTAGACTTGAGTTCGCGGAAGCCAGTTATGTTCCAAGTTCCATCAACTTCCGCCGCTTGAATTGAGTCTTTCTCAATTTTAGGTACGGGCCATAGAAAATAACGATACAAGAAGGTGGGAACAGATGAAGCCCAATTTCAAGTTTAAGCCAATGATGACCATAACCTTGACAGGCTTACTGGTTATCCAAGCACTGAGTGGCGCGCTAGCCAATAATGGGGATGAAAGTCACCTAAACGCAAATGCCCCTGGTGATAAAAGCAATACGACAGTGGTGATGCTCGGTACAGGAACTCCGGTTTTGAAACATGAGCGGGCAGGCCAATCGATACTCATTGTGGTGGATAAGGAGATGTATCTGTTTGATGCCGGTCCAGGCTTCGTGAGGAACTTCGATGCCCTTTCCGGTGAGGACTTCATGCCTGAGGATATCTACTTCGACAACAATTCGGTTTACGGAGCGATGAACAAGGTGTTTCTCACCCACCTCGACTCTGACCATGTGATGGGTATGCCCGAGCTGATGCTTCGTCCATGGATTATGGGCCGTAGCGAACCGCTGAAGGTAGTTGGTCCCCAGGGTACGAAGGCGATGACCACAAATATTCTTGAAGCGTATTTGGACGATATCGAACATCGGCTGCACGGTACCCAACCTGCTAGCGAAGATGGTTTCACAGTTGAAGTGAGTGAGATCAGCGACACTCAGGTCGTGCACCAAGATGACAAGGTGACCATTACCGCCTTTAACGTTCATCACGGAAGTTGGGCAGATGGCATGGCCTTTGGCTATCGCGTGGAAACACCCGAAAAAACGGTGGTGATCAGTGGAGATACTCGGCATGAAGAGGAGCTTTACCAGTACTTCGATGGTGCCGATATTTTGATTCATGAAGTGATGAGTGAGCAAGGCGTAAGTCAGCTCCCGCAAGATTGGCAAAACTATCTGTACCACGCTCATACCAGTACGCAACAGCTAGCCGAGATAGGTCGCCATATAGCCCCCGAGTTACTAGTAATGAATCACCCATTATTTTTTGGCCAGAGCGACGAACAGCTGACCAATGAAATGGCCAATTATTACGATGGGGAATTCGTGCTTTCCGAAGATCTCGATATCTATAAATGAGGTTGGTTGCGACCAGTAGTAACGACTCTGAGCATTCAAAGGAGCAACAAAATGAGCGGCACTTATAGCGATTTTTATCTTCAGCTAATCGGTGGTAAATGGCGCGAGGGCAGTAGCGAGCGTACCACCGAAGTTCTCAACCCTTACGATAACCGCGTACTGCTGACGACGCGCTTAGCCAATCGCGATGATTTGGATGCCGCATTCACGACGGCAGAACAAGCCCAAACCGAGTGGGCGGCGACGCCACCTGCTGAGCGAGCTGAGTTATTGCAGCGTGTGGTAGCGATCTTCGATGCGCGTAAAGAAGAAATTATTGACTGGTTGATTCGTGAATCAGGCAGCACACGTCTAAAAGCAAACATTGAGTGGGGGGCGGCTCGCGGTATCTCCCGAGAAGCTGCCAGTATGCCGGGGCGTGTCCACGGTATGACGATGTCCTCCAACGTGCCAGGTAAGGAAAACCGTATCTACCGCAAGCCTCTTGGCGTGGTGGGGGTTATCAGCCCATGGAATTTTCCGTTACATCTTTCTCAGCGTTCCATCGCCCCCGCGCTGGCGCTGGGCAATGCGGTAGTGGTTAAGCCAGCTAGCGATACGCCGGTTACTGGCGGACTACTGCTAGCGAAGATCTTCGAGGAGGCTGGTCTGCCCGCCGGCCTACTCAGTGTGGTGGTCGGTGCTGGCAGCGAAATCGGGGATGCTTTCGTCGAACACCGCGTACCCCGTATGATCTCTTTCACGGGCTCGACCCAGGTAGGCCGCGGTATCGGGCGAATCGCCAGCGGCGGTGAACATATTAAGAAGGTGGCGCTGGAGCTTGGTGGCAATAGCCCCTTCGTAGTGTTGGATGACGCAGACCTTGATCAGGCAGTTAACGCCGCGGCGATGGGTAAATTTCTCCACCAAGGACAAATCTGCATGGCGGTCAACCGCATCATCGTTGATGAAAGCGTCTATGACGACTTTGTCGAGCGCTTTGTCACCAAGGTGAAAGGACTGCAAGTGGGTGATCCCAACGATATGGCTACGGTCGTTGGGCCTGTTATCAACGTCAAGCAGCGTGAAGGGCTGGAAGAGAAGATTGCTACTGCCAAGCGTGAAGGCGCTACCGTTTTGGTAGAGGGCGAGATTAATGGCCAGTTGATCCCACCGCATGTATTCAGTGATGTCACCCCGGATATGGAAATCAGTCGTGAGGAGATCTTCGGTCCGTTGGTCGGTATTCAGAAAGCCCGGGACGAGGCTCACGCACTAGAACTGGCTAATGGCACTGAGTACGGCCTCTCCAGCAGCGTTTTCAGTGGTGATATCGAGCGCGGAATGCGCTTTGCCCAGGGCATCAAGGCAGGCATGACTCATATCAACGATATGCCAGTTAACGATGAGGCTCATGTGCCCTTCGGTGGTGAGAAGAACTCGGGCCTTGGTCGTTTCAATGGTGATTGGGCAATCGAGGAGTTTACTACCGACCACTGGATCAGCGTGCAGCAAACGCCGCGCCGTTATCCTTTTTAACTCCCCAGAAGACACCCCTTTTACCCGTATAACAACGCTTGTCACCCGACTCGGGAGGGTGACTCGTTGGCTGATAAAAGAGACAACAAGCCATGAAAAAAACGACCTCCATCTTCCTGGCGGCACTCAGTGCTAGTGCCGCAGCGTCTTCGGCACTAGCCGTTAACGGCCACTACTCACTCGGCATCGAGGGCTTGGGCGCAGCGGCGGCACCGCCCCAAGGACTCTATTATCGAGGCTACCTGGTTCATTATGAGGTCGACAGCTTCAATGACGGTTCCGGCTCATCCGTGCCGGGGAACAATAGCGGCACGGTCAGCGCACTAGCCCACCGATTTATATGGATGACAGATAAGACGGTTCTAGGTGCCGATTACGGCATGGAGACGATTATTCCCATGCTGGATATCGAGTTTGATCTGGATGTTGCCGGGGGGAGCCGCTTCGACGATGACGGCATCGGTGATCTATTTGTCGGCCCAATAATTCTCGGTTGGCACGGTTCCCAATGGGATATTACCTTCGCTGGCGGCCACTGGTTCGACACTGCTGACTTTGATGCCGATAACCCAGCTTCGGTGGGCAAAGGATACGGCACTACCATGCTTACCTTGGGCGGCATGTGGCACTTTGACGAGGAGAAACGTTGGAACATCTCGGCCCTGTCGCGATATGAGATCAAGACCAAACAAGACGATACCGGCGTCACTCCCGGAGACAGTTGGCTGGTGGAGTGGGGCTCGGCCATCGTTTGAACAACGGTCTTGAGCTGGGCTTGGTCGGCTATAACGCCTGGCAACTAGAAGCCGATGAGGAGGCGCCAACCACAGACAAGGCGGAGCGCCATGCAATTGGGGCTGAAGCAGGCTATCTGTGGGCCACCGCCGGTGTGATACTCAAAGGGGCCTATTATCATGAGTACGACACGCAGGCCGGTGGTCTAAAAGGTTTGGAGAGCGATGGGAATACTCTCCGCCTACAGTTGACTAAGTTTTTTTGATTTGAGCTGCTCCCGTTCATTTCGGGCGGGAGCACGAAGGGAGAAGAGTCATGCAAATTAAAGCAGCGGTTACGGTAAAGCAGGGTGACGATTTTCAGTGGCAAAACGTGGACTTGACTGACCCGGCTAACGGCGAGATCCGCGTACGTATCGTTGCGACTGGCGTGTGTCACACTGATGCGGTGGCCCGTGACTTGGGGATTGCGCCGTTTCCTATTGTGCTGGGGCACGAAGGAGCTGGCGTCGTCGAGGCGCTCGGTGCAGGTGTGACGGGTCTGGAAATTGGCGACCATGTGGTGCTGTCGTTTGCACACTGTGGAGAGTGTGATCACTGTTTGACCGGGCATCCAACCGTTTGCGGTACATTCAACGAACTCAATTTCGGGGGTGCCATGGACGATGGCAGCCATCGGCTGCAGCGGGATAACGAGGCACTGGCAACTTTCTTCGGCCAATCTTCGTTTGCTACCCACGCCGTGGTAAGCGCGCGTAACGCAGTGAAGGTCGATCGGGAGGTCGAGTTAGCGATGCTCGGCCCATTGGGTTGCGGTATTCAGACGGGGGCGGGGACAGTGCTTAACCGTCTGAAACCTGAATTTGGTAGCTCGATTGTGGTGTATGGCTGTGGCGCGGTGGGCCTTTCCGCGGTCATGGCAGCTAAGATCATTGGCTGTCAGCGCATCATTGCGGTGGACGTAAACGAAAGTCGCTTGGCGCTCGCTCGCGAACTGGGCGCAACTCACACCGTTAATGGCAAGCAGGAACAAACTATTGAGCGCGTGCGAGAGATTACCGGTAATGGCAGTGAGTACGCTGTGGAAACAACCGGTGTGCCACTCGTGGTACGTCAGTCACTACAGGCTCTGCGTCCTTTAGGTGTCTCGGCAATTGTCGGTGTCACCCCAGAGGTTACGTTAGATGTTCACCACGACTTGATGGCGGAAGGAAAGTCCCTGATTGGTGTGATTGAGGGCGATTCGGTACCACGGGTGTTCATCCCTCAGTTGGTTGCCTATTACAAAGAAGGTCGCTTTCCTTTCGATAAGCTGGTCACGCTCTACCCAGCGGATCAGATTAACCAAGCCTTCGAAGACTCCAAAAATGGCACTACCGTCAAGCCGGTACTAAAGATCGGCTAAATATGTAGAGACTAATGGGTGAATTCGGCACCGATAATTATATAAATCTTTGAAAGAGAAGAGTAACGCTAGCAGCTACAGTCGGAGGCCATGTATTCGAGGTCAAGGGCTTGGCTCTGCTATACGGGTGACGATGAGGACGTTGCATTATTGCATCAGGATATATGGTTTTTGATCAATATGCGGATTAGTCGCTGGCGACTAATCTGCTCAGACTCTATGTATTGAATTGGGTTAGAAGCCCCCCTATAGCACGACATCTGTGCTGTCGTGCTAAGTACCTGATCTAAAGTTTTCGTGTAATATCCATGCCAGGATTTCTGACACGGACAGAACCATGGAAAAACGCTTCGTTGCCCCTCTCACTGAACCTGAACAACAGACGCTGACCTCCGCCTATCACCATGGCGAGAAGCGCGCTCTCCGTCGTCGGGCGCATGCCATTCTACTGAGTGACCAAGGCCATACTATTAACCAAATCAGTGAGATACTTCAGGTTCGCCGCGATGCCGTATCACGATGGTTCAAGCAATGGGAAGTGTCCGGTTTTGATGGTCTCATCGACAAACCGCGTAGTGGACGAACACCCGCCCTCGATGAACACGATCACAAGCGACTGCAAGCGTTGGTAGCCGAGCATCCCCATCAGATTCGCGCCTTACAGGCTCGCTTTCAAGAAGAGACCGGCAAGTCTGTCGCCACGGTGACACTGCGCCGGGCGTTGAAAAAAAATGGCTATAGCTTCAAGCGCATTGGGCATTCACTCAAGACCCAGCGTGACGAAACGGACTTTCGCAAAACGCAAGGCCTGATGAAAGCGCTTCACGAGCGAGAGGGCCAAGGCGAGCACGAGCTCTATTACTTTGATGAATCAGGTTTTTCACAAGCGTCGTCGGTGCCGTATGCGTGGAGTCCTATCGGCAAGCCCTGGGAAGTCACTGCCTACTCCCGCAGCCGAAGGCTAAACGTGCTGGGATTCTTAAGCCGAGCCGGAAAACTGGTCTATCACACGACAACCGAGACAGTGACCACGGAAACGGTCATAGAAGCGTTTGACCAGTTTGTGATCCAGAAGGATCCAGACACCTTCGCCGTTGTGGTGCTCGACAATGCCAGCATGCATCGCTCCAAGGCCTTTAGGCGCAAGAGGGTGGAGTGGATGTCGCAACGTGTGCATCTGATCTATCTGTCTGCCTACTCACCAGAGCTGAATCTGATAGAGATTCTGTGGCGGCAGATGAAGTACACCTGGCTGCCCTTGAGTGCCTATCTCTCGTTTGAACGTCTACATGAAGAGGTACACCGCTTACTCGGTGGTTACGGAACTGATCACGCGATTAATTTTGAATAGGCACTTATATGCATCCACCTTCTGCTCGGAAAACTGTAGTCAGATCACAACTCTTCAAATTCATCCATTTCTGAGTATAGCATTAGAATTAAATACGTATTTCCATAGCTTTTACTTTTGCTAATATTTAAAAGCGTGAGGTGGCTTTGGTGGTAGTCCCAGTTAAGCATGATTTTAATTATTTTTTTAACATTTGTTTATCTGAGGTATTTGGAGTATTTAGTGATGAAGAGGGAGGAAGTCTACTTAGTAATACCTGAATCCGTGAAGCCGGCGCCGACACTTTCCCTATCACCGCCAGCGAGCACTTTTTGATCATTCGCCCCGTGCAAGTTGGCTTTCGCAAGCCCGTTATTGCCAAAACCCACCGTGCTGATCGGT